>Ga0209172_10007028_pt1 | contig 11959 bp, 9 predicted proteins | sample LarsenN4metaG_FD_184113 | JGI IMG/M metagenome (GOLD analysis project Ga0209172, IMG submission 184113) | Hot spring sediment bacterial and archeal communities from British Columbia, Canada, to study Microbial Dark Matter (Phase II) - Larsen... ... | reverse complement strand
TGCTCAAGCGCGTGTGCCGCGAGCACGGCGCGGCGGTGATGCTGGTAACCCACGACATGGGCGTGATCGCGGAGACCTGCGACCGCGTCGCGGTGATGTACGCCGGCCGCATCGCCGAGATCGGCCCGGTGGCGGAGGTCATCCACCGGCCGGCGCATCCCTACACGATCGGGCTGATGGGCTCGATTCCGGCCATGGACGAAGACCGCGATCGGCTGCTGCAGATCGACGGGGCGATGCCCCGGCTCACGGCGATCCCGCCAGGCTGCGCCTTCAACCCGCGCTGCCCGCGCGTGCTGGAACGCTGCCGGCGCGAGCGCCCCGAGCTGGCACCGGCCGCGGCCACGCAGGCCGCCTGCTGGCTGGCGCGCACCGGCGCGCAGGTGCGGCCATGAGCACGCCCCTCGTCGAAGTGCGCGATCTCGCCAAGACCTTCGAGGTCTCGGCGCCGTGGCTCAACCGCGTGCTGGAGCGCAAGCCGCGCCAGTTCGTGCACGCCGTGGACGGCGTGAGCTTCGAGATCGCGCGCGGCCGCACGCTCGCGCTGGTGGGCGAGTCGGGTTGCGGCAAGAGCACGGTGGCGCGCCTGCTTGTCGGCCTGTACGGCCCGACCCGGGGGCAGGTCCGCTTCGACGGGCAGGACGCGCATGCGGCGCTCGCCTCGTCGGCGGCGCGCGCGCTGCATCGGCGCATGCAGATGATCTTCCAGGATCCGTACGCCAGCCTGAACCCGCGCTGGAAGGTGATGGACATCGTCGCCGAGCCGCTGCGCGAGCACGGCCTTGTTCAGGGCAACGACGCCGTGCAGGCGCGTGTCGGCGAACTGCTGGGTTCGGTCGGTCTCGCGCCCGCCGATGCGCTCAAGTACCCGCACCAGTTCTCCGGCGGGCAGCGTCAGCGCATCTCGATCGCCCGCGCACTGGCGACGCAGCCGGAGTTCCTGGTCTGCGACGAACCCACGTCGGCGCTCGACGTCTCGGTGCAGGCACAGGTGCTCAACATCATGAAGGACCTTCAGCGCGAGCGCGGGCTCACCTACCTCTTCATCTCCCACAACCTCGCGGTGGTGCGCCACGTGGCCGACGAGGTGGGGGTGATGTACCTGGGCCGGTTGGTCGAGGTGGCTCCGAAGGCCGAGCTGTTTGCGCGGCCGCGCCATCCGTACACGCGCATGCTGCTGGACGCGATTCCCGACATCCGCATGAGCGGCCGCGCGCGCACGCCGGTGCAGGGCGAGGTGCCCAATCCGCTGAACCCGCCGGCGGGATGTTCGTTCCATCCGCGCTGCCCGCATGCGAACGAGCGCTGCCGCAGCGAACGGCCGAAGCAGATCGCACTCGGCGCGGTGCGCGTCGCCTGCCACGCAGTGCAGGAGGGCCGGCTCTGAGGCCGGCCGCCGCCGCGGCTCAGCGCGGCAGCAGGTGCTCGCCGCGGAACAGCTCCGCGGGTGCCTCGCGCTCGCGGATCAGCCAGGCGTCGGTGCCGGCCACCATCACCTCGGCGGGCCGCCCGCGCGTGTTGTAGTTGCTCGCCATGCTCATGCCGTAGGCACCGGCCGACAGCACGGCGAGCAGGTCGCCGGCCTGCACCGCGAGGTGGCGGTCGCGACCGAGCCAGTCGCCCGATTCGCACACCGGCCCGACCACGTCCATCGTGACGGGCGCGTCCTCGCGCTGCGCGCAGGGCACGATGCCCATCCACGCCTCGTACATGGCCGGACGCATCAGGTCGTTCATCGCCGCATCGACGATGCAGAAGTTCTTCTCGCCGCCGGGCTTGAGGTACAGCACCCGGGCGAGCAGCACGCCGGCATTGCCCACCAGCGAGCGACCCGGCTCGAGCACGATCCTGCGGTGCCCGTGGCCGCGCGTGTCGATGCGCGCCAGCAGCGCCTTGACGAGCGCCTCCGCCGCCGGCGGCTGCTCGTCGGTGTAGGTGATGCCCAGGCCGCCGCCGAGGTCGAGATGGTGCAGCCGCAAGCCGGTCGCCTCGACGGCCTCCACGAGGTCGAGCACGCGGTCCAGCGCGTCGAGATAGGGCCCGGTCTCGGTGATCTGCGAGCCGATGTGGCAGTCGATCCCCGTCACGGCCAGCCCGGGCAGCTCGGCGGCGCGCCGGTACGTGGCCACGGCGCGTTCGTGCGCGATGCCGAACTTGTTGCCCTTCAGTCCGGTCGAGATGTAGGGATGCGTCCTCGCGTCCACATCCGGGTTCACGCGCAGGCTGACGCGAGCGGTGCTGCCGTGCGCCACGGCGACCTGCGAGAGCACCTCCAGTTCGCCCTCGCTCTCGACGTTGAAGCAGGCCACGCCGGCCTCCAGCGCCAGGGCCATCTCGGCGCGCGTCTTGCCGACGCCGGAGAACACCACCTTGGCCGGATCGCCGCCGGCGGCCTGCACGCGGGCGAGTTCGCCGCCGGAGACGATGTCGAATCCGCATCCGGCCCGTGCGAAGGTCTGCAGCACCGCGAGGCTGCTGTTCGCCTTCATCGCGTAGCAGATCAGGTGGTCGCGGCCGGCGAGCGCGCGCTGGTAGCCGGACAGCGCGTCGAGCATGGCGCCGCGCGAGTAGACGTACAGCGGCGTGCCGTGGCGTGCGGCCAGCTCGGCGGCGGCGCAGTCCTCGACGTGGAGGTCGCGACCGCGGTACGCGATGTGGGGCGAGCCGGGCAGCGTCATCGGGCAGCGGGCGCGGAGGCCGGGGCGGCGGTCGCGGGCAGGGTCAGCGGCCCCTTCTGCCCGCAACCGGCCAGCGCGCACAGCACGAGCGTGCCGGCGCCGATGACCACGAGGCCGCGATGGCGTCGGCGTCGCGCACCGGCGGTCGATACACTAGTCTTGCACTGCAGCATGAGCGAATTATCGACCATGACCACGCCCTACGAACCCACGCCGCTGTCGGACGCCGAGTACCACGCGATCACCTCGGCGCTGCTGGCCCGCATCGAGGCCACGGTCGACCAGTGGCTGCAGGACGATGTCGTCGACATCGACACGCACCGCACCGGCGGATTGCTGGAGCTCGGCTTTCCGAACGGCAGCAAGATCGTCATCAACACCCAGCCGCCGCTGCACGAACTGTGGATGGCGGCGCGCCAGGGCGGCTACCACTACAAGTACTCGCAAGGGCGCTGGCTGGACACGCGCGACGGCGCCGAGTTCTTCGCCGCGCTGTCGGCGCGAGCCAGCGAGCAGGCGGGCGCCGCGCTGCGCTTCGAGCCGCCGGTCAGCGCTTGAACAGGTCGAGGATGCCCTTGCGCTCTTCCTCGACCACCGCGGGATCGGCAACGGCCGGGGCCTCCTGGATGCCCAGCGTCGCGACGCCCGAGCCGTCGGCGTACTCGCTGTAGTACCACTCGCCGCCCACGTTGATCACGCCCGGCGGCACGCTGGGCTCGACCACCGGCTGGCCCTTGAGCACCGAGCTCATGTAGTCGATCCAGATGGGCAGCGACAGGCCGCCGCCGGTCTCGCGGTCGCCCAGCTTGCGCGGCGTGTCGTAGCCCATCCAGACCACCGCCACCACGCTGGACTGCCAGCCGGCGAACCATGCGTCGTTCGAGTCGTTGGTCGTGCCGGTCTTGCCGTACACGTCGGGCCGCTTCAGGCGTGCCTGCGCCGCTGCCGCGGTGCCCGAGCGCGTGACCTCCTGCAGCAGGCTGGTCATCACGAAGGCATTGCGCGCGTCGATCACGCGGGCCGACTCGTCGAGCACGGGCAGCCGCGGCTCGTTGAGCACGCGGCCCTTGCTGTCGGTGATGCGGCTGATCAGGAACGGGCTGATGCGGTAGCCGCCGTTGGCGAACACGCCGTAGGCCGTGGCCATCTGCAGCGGTGTGACCGAGCCGGCGCCCAGCGCCATCGTCAGGAAGGCGGGATGCTTCTCGGCCTCGAAGCCGAAGCGCGTCACCCAGTCCTGCGCGTACTGCGGCGTGATGGCCTGCAGGATGCGGATCGACACCATGTTCTTCGACTTCGCCAGCCCGCGGCGCATCGACATCGGGCCGTCGAAGTTGCCGTCGTAGTTCTTCGGCTCCCAGGGTTGGCTGCCGGTGCTGTCGGCGTCGAAGAAGAGCGCGTCGTCGTTGATGACGGTGGCCGGGGTGAAGCCCTTCTCCAGCGCGGCCGAGTAGATGAAGGGCTTGAAGCTCGAGCCGGGCTGGCGCCACGCCTGGGTGACGTGGTTGAAGCTGCTCTTGGAGAAGTCGAAGCCGCCCACCATGGCGCGGATGGCGCCGGTGCGCGGGTCGAGAGAAACGAACGCGCCCTCGACCTCGGGCTGCTGGGTGATGCTCCAGTTGCTCTTCGCATCCTGGATGACGCGGATGACGGCGCCGCTGCGTATCGCGGTCTTGGGGTTGCCCTTGGCGGCGAGGCCGGACGTGGCCGGCCTCAAACCTTCGCCGGTGATGGTGACCGTCTCGCCGTTCTGCAGCACGGCCACCACCTTCTTCGGGTTGGCCTCGAGCACCACGGCGGCCTTCAGCTCGTCGTTGTCGGGATGCTCCTGCAGCGCCTCGGCGATGCGCGCATCCAGGTTGCGCGGGTCGGCGGGCAGGTCGACGTAGGCCTCGGGACCGCGATACACCTGCCGCTTCTCGAAGTCCATGATCCCCTTGCGCAGCGCACGGTAGGCGAGCGCCTGCTCGTTGGAGTCGAGCGTCAGGTGCACGTTCAGGCCGCGCGTGTAGGCCTCGGCGCCATACTGGCTGAAGACGAGCTGGCGTGCGAGCTCGGCCACGTACTCGGCGTGCGCGGAAAGTTCATGCTGCGTCCGGTAGTGCAGTCGCTCGGCCTTGGCCGCGGCATGCTGCTCGGCCGTGATGAAGCCGTTGTCCAGCATGCGATCGATGATGTACTGCTGGCGCTCGGTGGCGCGCTTCGGATTCACGATCGGGTTGTAGGCCGACGGCGCCTTGGGCAGGCCGGCCAGCATGGCGGCCTCGGCCACCGTGATGTCCTTCAGCGGCTTGCCGAAGTAGATCTCGCTGGCCGCCGCGAAGCCGTAGGCGCGCTGGCCGAGGAAGATCTGGTTCATGTAGACCTCGAGGATCTGCTCCTTGGACAGCATGCTCTCGATCTTCAGCGCCAGCAGCACCTCGTAGATCTTGCGGGTGAAGGTCTTCTCGGTCGACAGGTAGAAATTGCGCGCCACCTGCATCGTGATGGTGGAGGCGCCCTGGCTGCGCGCTTCGGCGAACTGGGCCAGGCCGGCGCGCAGCACGCCCTTGTAGTCGACGCCGCTGTGCTCGTAGAAGCGGGCGTCCTCGATCGCCAGCACCGCGTGCTGCATCACCTTCGGGATTTCCCGGATCGGCGTGAAGTTGCGGCGCTCTTCGCCGAACTCGCCGAGCAGCACGTCGTCCGCCGAATAGATGCGCATCGGCAGCTTGGGACGGTAGTCGGTCAGCCCGCTGACCTCGGGCAGGTTCGGGTACGCCACCGCCAGCGCGATGGCCACCAGCATCAGCAGCGAGAGGGCGGCGGCGGCGGCGAGGCCCGCCAGCACGGCCAGCGCACGCACCGGCCAGGCCGCCCAGCCCGGCAGCTTCGAAGGGGCGCCGCCGCGGCTGCCCGACACGCGTTCGTCGGGGCGATCGTTATCGCTCATGAGTCTCCATCGAAGCCAGCGCTCATTATAGAAATGGGGTCGTGCATCCAAATGTCACGGTCCGAAGGCTTGGGGGCGGGTTGCCGATAAGCCATCCGGCTGGACATGAAAAGTGCTTACAAGGGGGCCGTGTCTCGTGTGAGTTTTGCAACGAGCGAGGGGCTTGCGCCGGGCGTTTTTCTTTGGCGCACAAAGGCTTTACTGCTAGCATTGAAGTAACTTATTAACAGTCCGGCGCACCCATCGCGGCGCTGGGAGGAAAGGCGTCGTGAGCTTCCTTGACACCTTGTTGGGCCGAAAGCATGCGCCGATGATCGGGCTGGACATCAGTTCCTCGAGCGCCAAGTTGGTCGAGCTCGGGCAGACCTCCAACGGCGAGTACGTGCTGGAGCGTTTCGCGTCCGAGCCCTTCGAGAAGGGCTGGATCACCGACGGGCAGATCGAGAAGTTCGACGAGGTCGCGGAGGCCGTCAAGCGCGTCGTGGCCAAGAGCGGCACGAAGACGCGTCAGGTGGTGATGGCGATGCCGCAGTCGGCGGTCATCACCAAGAAGATCATGCTGCCCGCCGGCCTGCGCGAGGAGGAGCTCGAGCTCCAGGTCGAGTCGGAGGCCAATCAGTACATCCCGTTCTCGCTCGATGAAGTGAGCCTGGACTTCTGCGTGATCGGGCCCAGCCCCACCTCGGTGGGCGACGTGGAGGTGCTGATCGCCGCGTCGCGCAAGGACCGCGTGCAGGACCGCCAGGGCCTGGCCGAGGCGGCGGGCCTGAAGCCCGCGGTGCTGGACATCGAGTCGCACGCGTCGCGCCTGGCGATGAGCCGCGTGATCGCCGCGCTGCCCAGCGAAGGCAAGGATGCGCTGGTGGCGCTGTTCGAGATCGGGGCCGACACGACGAGCCTGAAGGTGCTGCGCGACGACGAGATGCTCTACGACCGCGATCAGGCCTTCGGTGGCTCGCAGCTGACCCAGCTGATCTCGCGCCAGTACGGCTTCTCGTTCGAGGAGGCCGAGCAGAAGAAGCTCGCCGCCGACCTGCCGGAAGACTACGAGAGCACGCTGCTCGCGCCGTTCGTCGACAGCCTGTCGCAGGAGATCGGACGTGCACTGCAGTACTTCTTCACCAGCACGCCGCACCACAAGGTCCACTACGTGATGCTCGCCGGTGGCACGGCCACGCTGCCCGGCCTCAAGGACCGCGTCACCGAGCTGACCGGCTTCGCCTCGATGGTGGTGAATCCCTTCGAGAACATGAAGCTCGGCTCCGCGGTGCGCGAGAGCAAGCTGCGCCGCGAGGCGCCGTCCTACCTGACCGCCTGCGGCCTGGCGATGCGGAGGTTCCTGCAGTGATCCTGATCAACCTTCTTCCCCACCGGGAAGAGAAGCGCCAGCGCAGGAAGATCGCGTTCTTCGCGGGCCTCGGCGCTGCCGCTGCGGCCGGCCTCGCGGTGGTCGGCGTGTGGTACCTGGTCGTCCAGCAGATGACTTCGGCCCAGCAGGCGCGCAACGACTTCCTGACCGCCGAGATCAAGAAGCTCGAGATCCAGATCAAGGACATCGCCACGCTGCGTGCCGAGATCGAGTCGCTCAAGGCGCGCCAGAAGGCCGTCGAGGACCTGCAGCTCGACCGCAACGTGCCGGTGCACCTGCTCAACGAGCTGGTCAAGCAGACGCCGGAAGGCGTCTACTTCAAGTCGATCAAGCAGGACGGCACCGGGCTGACGGTGGCCGGCATCGCGCAGACCCAGGAGCGCATCTCCGAGCTGCTGCGCAACACGGCCTACAGCTCCGAGTGGCTCGTCAAGCCGGAACTCGTCGAGAGCAAGGCCGCCATCATGCAGGGCGCCAACAAGGAGCAGCGCCAGCTGTTCGACTTCTCGATGAGGCTGGCGGTCAAGCGCCCGCAGGAGGCCGCTTCGGCGCCCGCCGGCGCTTCCGCCCCGACCGCCCCGGCGGCCGCCGCCTCGGCGCCGGCCACAGCTCCCAAGAAGGCGTGAGGACGTCATGGCAACCAAGCGAGGCATGAACGTCGACCTGAACTCGGTGTTCGAAGGCGCCGCGTCTCAGTTCCGCGGCCTGAACCCGAACGAGCCCGGCCAGTGGCCGGTGCTGCCCAAGCTGATGACCTTCGGCGGCCTGGCGCTCGTCATGGTGGTGCTGGGCTGGTTCCTGTTGCTCTCGGACGCGCACGATGCCCTGGAGTCCGAACGTGCCCGGGAGCTGACGCTGAAGACCGACTACCGCGGCAAGCTCGCCCAGGCGGTCAATCTCGGGGAGCTGCGCAAGCAGAAGCTGCAGGTCGAGGAGTACGTGACGCAGCTCGAGAAGCAGCTGCCGGGCAAGGCGGAGATGGACGCGCTGCTGTCGGACATCAACCAGGCCGGCATCGGCCGTGGCCTGCAGTTCGAGCTGTTCCGCCCCGGCAGCGTGGTGGTGAAGGACTACTACGCGGAGCTGCCGATCGCCATCAAGGTGTCGGGCCGGTACCACGACATCGGCGCGTTCGCCGCCGACATCGCCAACCTGTCGCGCATCGTCACGCTGCACAACATGAACATCGTCACTTCGCAGAAGGGCGACGGCACGCTGGGCATGGATGCCACGGCCCGCACCTATCGCTACCTCGACCCGGCGGAGATCGAGACGATCAAGGCGGAGAAGGCCAAGGCCGCGAGCAAGGGCGGCGCGGGGGCCAGGAAATGAAGCGCATGAGCAGCACCATCGTCCGTCCGGCGCTCGCCGTGGCCGTGCTGGCCGTGCTGGCCGGCTGCGGCGCGGAGCAGGAAGAGCTCACCCAGTGGATGGAGCAGCAGCGCCGCGAGGTCAAACCCAACGTCACGCCGCTGACGCCTCCGAAGAAGTTCACACCCCAGCCCTACACCTCGCTCAGCGGCGTGGAGCCGTTCAGCCCGCAGAAGCTGACCGTGGCGCTCAAGCAGGAGGCGCGGCAGCCCAACTCGCTGCTGGCCGCCGAGATCAACCGCCGCAAGGAGCCGCTGGAGGCCTATCCGCTGGACAGCATGCGCATGGTCGGCAGCGTCACACGCGGCGGTCGCCCGCACGCGCTGCTGCGCGTGGACAACCTGCTCTACCAGGTCAAGACCGGCGACTACCTCGGCCAGAACTACGGAAAGATCACCAAGATCTCGGAGACGGAGGTCACGCTCCGTGAGATCGTTCAGGACGCAGCGGGCGAGTGGATCGAGCGCGCCAGCGCCCTCCAGCTCCAGGAGACGGCGCGATGAAGAGCAACCAGGAGAATCGGATGATGAGCATGTGGCGCGTACGCGCACTGGCCCTCGTGTTGAGCATCGGCGCGCCGCTGGCGAGCTGGGCCCAGAACGCCATCCAGTCGATCAACAGCACCCAGCAGGGCACGGCCGAGGTGGTTCGCATCGAGTTGAGCGAGCCGCTGGCCGCCGTGCCGGCCGGCTTCACCATCCAGACGCCGCCGCGCATCGCCATCGACCTGCCGGGCGTCACGAACGCGCTCGGTCGCAACTCGGTGGAGATCAATCAGGGCAACCTGCGCAGCGTGAACGTGGCGCAGGCCGGCGAACGCACGCGCCTGGTGCTGAACCTGAAGCAGGCGACCAACTACAAGGCGCAGCTGCAGGGCAAGTCGCTCGTGCTGGTGCTCGACACCGCGCCCGGCGTGACCGCCCAGCCCGTGGCCTCGTCGAGCGGCGAGCAGCCGGTTCGTTTCGCCGAGAGCCTGAACCGCGAGCAGCTGGCGCTGCGCGACATCGACTTCCGTCGCGGCACCGACGGCGCCGGCCGGGTGATCGTCGAGCTGCCGAACAACCAGGTCGGCGTCGACATCCGCCAGCAGGGGCAGAGCCTGGTGGTCGAGTTCCTGCGTTCGACGCTGCCGGAGAACCTGCGCAAGCGCTTCGACGTGACCGACTTCGGCACACCGGTCCAGATCATCACCACCGCGCAGCAGGGTGACCGCGTTCGCCTGACGGTGAACCCGCGCGGCAACTGGGAGCACAGCGCCTACCAGAGCGACAACCAGTTCGTGCTCGAGGTGCGCCCGCAGAAGGTCGACCCGAACAAGCTCACGCAGGGTCCGGGCTATGCCGGCGAGAAGCTGTCGCTGAACTTCCAGAACATCGAGGTGCGCGCGCTGCTGCAGGTGATCGCCGACTTCACCAACTTCAACGTGGTGACCAGCGACACCGTGACCGGCAACGTCACGCTGCGGCTGAAGGACGTTCCCTGGGACCAGGCGCTGGACATCATCCTGCAGGCCAAGGGCCTGGGCCTGCGCAAGTCGGGCAACGTGATCTGGATCGCGCCGAAGGACGAGCTGGCCGCCAAGGAGAAGGTGGAGCTCGAATCCAAGGCCCAGGTGGCCCAGCTCGAGCCGCTGCGCACGCAGTCGTTCCAGCTGAACTACGCCAAGGCGGAGGAAGTGGCCAAGGGCCTGAGCGGGCAGAGCCAGGGCAGCGGCGGCACCGGCATGAAGATCCTGTCGCAGCGCGGCAGCGTGATCTACGAGACCCGGACCAACCAGCTGTTCGTCAGCGACATCCCCTCGAAGCTCGAGGAGATCCAGATGCTGATCAGCAAGATCGACGTGCCGGTGCGCCAGGTGCTGATCGAGGCCCGCATCGTGATCGCCGACGACAGCTTCGGGCGTTCGCTCGGCGCCAAGCTCGGCGCGAGCGACCTGCGCGGCCTGCGTGGCGGCGTGCCCGGCTGGAGCGTGGGCGGCAACAACCGCGTCACCGTGGGTGGCAACATGAACGCGGTCGGCGCGCAGACGCTGCAGGTGGACGTGAACGACGTCGACTTCGCCGACACCACGTTCGTCTCGCTGCCGGCCATCGGCCAGAACAGCTACAACCCGGCCACCTTCGCGCTGTCGCTGTTCGGGGCGTCGTCGAACCGCTTCCTGAACCTGGAGATCTCGGCCCTGGAGGCGGACGGCAAGGGCAAGGTCGTCTCCAGCCCGCGCGTGGTGACGGCCGACCAGACGAAGGCGCTGATCGAGCAGGGCACGGAACTGCCCTACCAGGTGGCCACCTCGAGCGGCGCGACGTCGCTGCAGTTCCGCAAGGCCAACCTCAAGCTGGAAGTCACGCCGCAGATCACGCCCGAAGGCAGCGTGATCCTGGACGTGGACGTCAACAAGGACAGCGTGGGCCAGGCCACCGCGGCCGGCTTCGCGATCGACACCAAGCACGTCAAGACGCAGGTGCTGGTCGAGAACGGCGGCACGGTGGTGATCGGCGGCATCTTCGAGCAGACCGACCGCACCGACGTCACCAAGGTGCCGTTCCTCGGCGACATCCCCGTGCTCGGGCACCTGTTCAAGACGACCACGAAGACGTCCGAGCGCACCGAGTTGCTGATCTTCCTGACCCCGAAGGTCGTGACCGACCGCAACGGCGCGCTCTGATCGACCGCGCAGAGACCAACGCTGAGAAAGAGCGAGCAGACGATATGAATCTGGTCAAGACGATCTGGGTGCTTCTGTGCGCGTTCATCCTGGCTGCCTGCGGCGGAGGAGGGGATGCAGGTAGTTCGCCCTTCGGCGGCGGAAGCGGCGGGGGGACCGGTGGAGGCGGGAGCGGCGGCGGGACCGGTTCGCCAGCCATCACGGTTGTACTCCAGGACTCCGGCGGCGTTGTTCTTTCGCCCCCCACGCTCACCGGCAGCCAGAACGCGGTGGCAGTCGTCCGCCTCACCGATTCCACCGGGGCGGCGGTCGCGAACACTCTGGTCAGCGTGTCGGGGACCGGCCTCGTCTTCACGCCGGCCACCGGCCAGACCATCACCGACGCGTCCGGCGTCGCGCGACTGCAGGTGCGCGCCTCCGATCCGTTCGCCAGCGGGGCGACGACGCTCGAGGCAAGCGGCAATGTGGCTGGCACGGTCGTCACCGCCACGCTCGACGTGGCATTGGGCGCCGCGACCGCAGAACTGGGCACGGTCTCGGTGTCTTCGACCACGGTGCCCGCGTACCAGACGATCCAGGTCTCCGTCACGGCGACGGTGGGTGGGCAGCCCGCGGTCCAGGTGCCGGTGACGTTCACGGCGTCGTGCGGCTCGTTCGATCCCGTGACGGCCACGACCGACTCGAGCGGCGTCGCACGATCCGCGTACCGCAACCAGGCCACGGCTTCGTCGTCCTGCTCCGGCGCCCAAGTGCTGACCGCCACAGCGGGCACGTCGACATCCGATGCAGCGGTGACGGCCGTGGCGCCGACGGCTGCGAACCTCGTGTTCGTCTCCGCGACTCCGTCGCGCATCTACCTGGCCGGCTCACCGGGTGTCAGCCAGTCGCTGCTTCAGTTCAAGCTCGTCGACAGCAACAACAACCCGGTGCAGGGCGAGAACGTC
>Ga0209172_10007027_pt1 | contig 11962 bp, 12 predicted proteins | sample LarsenN4metaG_FD_184113 | JGI IMG/M metagenome (GOLD analysis project Ga0209172, IMG submission 184113) | Hot spring sediment bacterial and archeal communities from British Columbia, Canada, to study Microbial Dark Matter (Phase II) - Larsen... ... | reverse complement strand
CGGGCGCTTCACGCAACTGCCCGATGGCTTCGCGAAGGTCATCCGGCGTGATGTCGGGGGAGACGAAGGCGTCGCCGATCGCGCGCAGCAGGACGAACCGGATGGCTCCCCGGTCGAACTTTTTGTCGGTGCGGAGTGCGGCGAGGAGCGAATCGGTGTCCAGGTCGGCGGGGAGTTGGACCGGGAGATGGAAACGCTGGAGCAACCGGAGGATGCGGGTGGCGACCGCGGGGTCGAGCCCGGCCAGGTCCGACAGCTTCTGGGCGCCACGGTCCTTCGCCTGCTCCGTGCTGAACACCGTCGCCTGCAGGGGCGTGAGCGAGAGCGGCAGATCGCCCCAGCCGGTCACGCTGGCCGAAGGCGCCGCACGGCCCTGGACGAGGACGGGCGCCATCTGCGTCTCGGCAGGGACGGGCTGCGCGTGAGCCGCGCCGACGGCGAGGGCGATCGCCAGTGCGATCGGGGTTCGGGTGCTGAAGTGGTGGGTCTGGCGGTGAAGGCGTGCCATCGTGCTTCCTTGCGTGGTCGATGGCAGGTCGGCGGGCCGGGCCGCCGCAGAACGCGGAGGCACTTCGGCCATGCTTCCCTGCGCGAGGATTACCTCAATCAGGTTCGAAGGGACTCTCTCAGTCGGCCGCTTCTCGCGAAGCGGACAACACCCCTAGCGGATGCGGCGCCGTGTTTGCGCCGCGGGCGAATTATCAGGCAAAAAGGACACGGGGCCCGCTGCTGCGGGCCCCGCCATCCGTCCTGCCGACAGGCGTCAATCGAAGGTCGGTGTTTCCACGCCCAGCACCTTGTGCAGCTTCGGGCTGGTGGTGGTGTACTGCAGGTGGATGCGCTTGTCCGGGAAGATGTACGGCGCCGCCGCGAAGGCCGCCAGCGCCGCCTCGTGGAAGCCGGAGAGGATGAGCTTCTTCTTGCCCGGGTAGGTGTTCACGTCGCCCACCGCGAAGATGCCCGGCACGCTCGTCTCGAACTTCTCGGTGTCGACGACGATCTGCTTGCGCTCGATGTCCAGGCCCCACTCGGCGATCGGCCCGAGCTTGGGGCTGAGGCCGAAGAACACCAGCAGCATGTCCAGCGGCACGACGCGCGTGACGCCGTCGCCGCCGGTGACCTTCACGCCGGTCAGCCGGGCGTCGCGTTCCTCGATGCCGGTGATCTGGCCGACGATGAACTGCATCTCGTAGGCCTCGCACAGCTCCTTCATCTTGGCCACACTCGCCGGCGCGGCGCGGAAGCCGTCGCGGCGGTGGACGAGGATCACGCTCTCGGCCTTGTTCGGGCCGTCCTGCACGAAGTTCAGGGTCCAGTCGAGCGCGGAGTCGCCGCCGCCCACGATCACCAGGTTCTTTCCGGCGAACTGCGCCGGGTTCTTGACGCGGTAGAAGACTTGCTTGTCCTCGTAGGCCTCGAGCCCGTCGACCTTCAGCGTGCGCGGCTGGAACGAGCCCACGCCGCCGGCGATGAACACCGTCTTGGTGAGGAAGCGCGTGCCCTTGCTGGTCTCGACGTAGAAGCGCCCGTCTTCCTGCTTCTGCACGACGCTGACCTCCTGGCCGTAGTGGTGCGTGGCGCCGAAGGGCTCGATCTGCTTGAGCAGGTTGTCGGTGAGTTCCTTGCCGGTGCACACCGGCACCGCCGGGATGTCGTAGATCGGCTTGTCGGGATAGAGCTCGATGCACTGGCCGCCGGGGTAGGGCAGCGAGTCGATGATGTGCGCCTTGATCTCGAGCAGTCCGAGCTCGAAGACCTGGAACAGGCCCACCGGGCCGGCGCCGACGATGACCGCATCGGTTTCGATCGGGCCCTCGTGGGCCCCGGCGGTGCGCGCCACTTCGTCGTTCAACTTCGGTTCCATGTTCACTTGATCAACTGGTCGAGCTTGCCGGTGCGGTCCTTCCACTCCTCGGCGTCGGGCAGCGGGGCCTTGCGCTTGGTGATGCTCGGCCACTTCTTGGCCAGCTCGGCGTTCAGCTTGATCATGTGCTGCTGGTCGCCGGGCACGTCTTCCTCGGGAACGATGGCGTTCACCGGGCATTCCGGGATGCACACCGCGCAGTCGATGCACTCGTCCGGATCGATGGTGAGGAAGTTCTGGCCTTCGCGGAAGCAGTCCACCGGACACACGTCCACGCAATCGGTGTACTTGCAGCGGATGCAGGCTTCGAGAACGACGTGGGTCATGGGAGAACGATTCTTCGAGGTTGGAATGCGGCCCGTGGCGCCGGTGAACAGGTGATTTTAGGCGCTCAGGGTTTCCTCTGGTTCTTGACCGGTCTCAAGAAGCGGGGATTCCGTGCGTGCGCGCGACACATCGCCGACGTCCGCCGCGCCCGCGCCGACCGTCACCACCGTCGGCCGGCCGGCATGCAGCACCGTCGCCTGGCCGAGCGTGGCGACGCGATGGCTGCTGGCCAGGGCGTCGGGCCAGCCGGCTCGCGAGACCACGCAGACGGGCGTCTCGTCGGCCCAGCCGGCCTCACGCAGGCGCCGCGCCAGCGCCGCCAGCTGCCGGCCTGCCATGTAGAAGACTTCCGTGTCCGCCGCGTGTCCGGCGCGCAGCGTGCCCTCGCGCGTCATCGCGGTGGTGAGGGCCACGCTGCGTCCGCGGCCGCGGCGGGTCAGCGGGCGCCGGGTCTGCGCGGCGGCGGCCAGTGCGGCGGTGACGCCGGGGACGACCTCGCTCGCGATGCCCGCCGCCTGCAGCGCCTCGAGCTCCTCCTCCAGGCGGCCGAACACGCTGGGGTCGCCGCCCTTGAGCCGCACCACCACGCCCGCCGTGCGGGCGTGCCGTACTAGCAGCGCGTTGATGGTGGCCTGGCCGGTGCTGTCGGCGAAGCCGCGCTTGCCCACGTGCACCCAGGCGGCGTGCGGGGCGAGCTCGCGCAGCGCCGGGTCGGTGAGTGCGTCGAACAGCACCACGTCGGCCTGTGCGAGCGCGCGCGCGCCGCGCAGCGTGATCAGGTCGGCCGCGCCCGGGCCGGCGCCGACGAAGACGACGCGTCCCATCGCCGGTCAGGCCGCGGCACGCACCAGCAGCGCGCCGCTGGTGCGGTTGCTGGCCGGATCGACCACGATCAGTGCGCCGCCGACGCGGTTGGTCTCGTAGCTCTCCACCGGCAGCGGCTGTTGCACCTCGATCGTCACGTGGCCGATGTCGTTGACGGCGAGTTCGTGGGCATCGGTCTCCTCGAGCGTGTGGATGTCCAGGCGGTGGTCGATGGCGCTGATGCGCGCCTGCACCCAGCGGTTGCCATGGCGCACCCAGTACTTGCGCCCGACCACGGCCGGCTCGGTGTCCAGCCAGGCCAGCGTGGCGCTGAACCGCTGCACCGGCCGGATGGTCCGCGGCGAGGCGATCCAGTCGCCGCGCGAGACGTCGATCTGGCGGTCGAGCACGAGGCCGGCCGACTGGCCCGCCTCCGCGAACGCCACCACCGCGCCGGCACGGCGCACCTCGGCCACGCTGGCCAGCTCGCCGCTCGGGAACAGCTGCACCGCGTCGCCCGCCTTCACGCGGCCGTGCGCGATGCGGCCCCACAGCGTGCGCGGCTGCTTGCCGGTGCCTTCGCCTTCCCTCGCCACGTACTGCACGGGCACGAGCAGGGCGCCGTCCTTGCGCTCCTGGGCGGTGGGCAGGCGCTCCAGCAGCTGCAGCAGCGAGGGGCCGTCGTACCAGTCGGTCGCCATCGGCTGCGTGACGTTGTCGCCGCGCAGCGCCGACACCGGCACGATGCCGGCGACGCGGATGCCGGCGGCTTGCGCGAAGCCGAGCAGCGCATCGCGCACCGCGGCGTAGGCGCGCCCGGGGTGGCCCACCGCATCGAGCTTGTTGACCGCAAACACGATGCTCGGCACGCGCAGCAGGTGCGCCAGCAGGGCATGGCGGCGCGTCTGCGGCAGCAGCGAGACGGGGCGCGCCGAGGTGTCGAGCTTGGTGATGTCCACCAGCACCACGGCGGCATCGCTGCCGGCGGCGGCGGTGACCATGTTGCGCGTGTACTGCTCGTGGCCCGGCGCATCGGCGATGATGAACTTGCGCGCCTTGGTGGCGAAGTAGCGGTAGGCCACGTCGATGGTGATGCCCTGCTCGCGCTCGGCCTCCAGGCCGTCGGTGAGCAGGCTGAGATCGATCGGCGCGCCTGCCGCCTTCCTCTCCAGCGTGTCGAGCTGGTCGGCGAGGATGGCGCGGCTGTCGTACAGCAGGCGGCCGATCAGCGTGCTCTTGCCGTCGTCGACGCTGCCGGCGGTGAGGAAGCGCAGCGCGCGATGGTCCGGGAGCGGGGGCGTCGTGTTCATCAGAAATAGCCTTCCTTCTTGCGGCGCTCCATCGAAGCGTCCGAGGTGCGGTCGTCCATGCGCGTGGCGCCGCGCTCGCTGACGGTCGCCTTCAGCGTCTCGGCGACGATGTCGGCCGCCGTGGCGGCGTCGCTCTCCACCGGGCAGGTGCAGGTCATGTCGCCCACGGTGCGGAAGCGCACCTGCGCGGTCTCCACCGTCTCGCCGGCTTCCGGCGGCGTCACCTCGGTGAGCGGCACCAGCAGGCCCTTGCGGCGCATCACCTGGCGGTCGTGCGCGTAGTACAGGTCCGGCAGCGGGATGTTCTCGCGCGCGATGTACAGCCACACGTCGAGCTCGGTCCAGTTGCTGATCGGGAAGGCGCGCATGTGCTCGCCGGGGCGAATGCGCGTGTTGAACAGGGTCCACAGCTCGGGGCGCTGCTCCTTGGGCTGCCACTGGCCGAAGCTGTCGCGGTGGCTGAAGATGCGCTCCTTGGCGCGCGCCTTCTCCTCGTCGCGGCGCGCGCCGCCGAGCAGCACGTCGAAGCGGTGCTCCTCGATGGCCTCCAGCAGCGTCACCGTCTGGTGGCCGTTGCGCGACTCGAGCGGGTGCGCGAGGCGCACCGTGCCGCGCCGGATCGAGTCCTCCAGGTGGCCGACGACGAGGCGCTCGCCCATCTCGGCGACGCGGCGGTCGCGGAACTCGATCACCTCGGGGAAGTTGTGGCCGGTGTCCACGTGCAGCAGCGGGAAGGGCAGCCGGCCCTTGTAGCTGCCGTCCGCCTGGCGCGACTTGAAGGCCTTCTCCGCGAGGCGCAGCACCACGCAGGAGTCCTTGCCGCCGGAGAACAACAGCGCCGGGCGCTCGAAGGCGGCGGCGGTCTCGCGCAGGATGAAGATGGCTTCCTCCTCGAGCCAGTCGAGGTGGGTGTGGTCCAGCTCGGGCAGCAGCTGGTCGATGCTCAGGCGCGCATTCATCGCGGGACTCCGATCGCGGAAACAGCGGACGCCGCGGCGTCCTTCACGTGCAGGCCGCACTCCTTGGCCTTCTCGTCCTCCCACCACCAGCGGCCGGCGCGGAAGGGTTCGCCCACGGCGATGGCGCGCGTGCAGGGGGCGCAGCCGATGCTGGGCATGAACTCGTCGTGCAGCGGGTTGAAGGGCACCTCGTGCATGGCGATGTAGTGCCACACGTCCGCCCAGCTCCAGTCGGCCAGCGGGTTGAACTTGGTGCGGCCCTGGTCGTCCGGCTCGCTGAAGGGCACCACCGAGCGCGTGTCCGACTGCTCGCGGCGCAGCCCGGTCACCCAGGCGCCGGCGCCGGCCAGCATGCGCGAGAGCGGCTCGAGCTTGCGGATCGCGCAGCACTGCTTGCGCAGCTCGATCGACTCGTACATCGCCCTCTCGCCGTGCGCCCTCACGAAGTGGACCACCGACTCCTGCGCCGGCCTGTACACCTCGACCGCGAGGCCGTAGCGCTGTTCGATGCGCGGAATCAGCGCGACCGTCTGCGCGTGCAGCTGCCCGGTCTCGAGCGTGGCCACGCGCACGGGCAGGCCATGGCGGGCGATCAGGTCGGTGATCACCATGTCCTCGGCGCCCAGGCTGGTGGCCTGCACGATGCGGCCGGCGTGCTCCGACGCGGCGCTGTGCAGCACCGCCACGGCATGCGCCACGCGCTCCTCGAAGCCGGCGCTGTGGCGTGCGTAGAGGGCGATCGCGCTCATATCGACGCTCCCGCGTGCACGAACTCCGCCGCCTTCGCGAGGGCCTCGCGTGCCGCCCCCGGCCGGGCGAACAGCGGGCGGTTGTCCGCCGCGTCGCCCTGGTAGTGGGCGGGGAAGAATCCCAGCGCGCGCTGCGCGGCCTCGAGCGACTGGTCGTGGCGCAGCACGGCCGCGTCGAAGCCGGTGCGCGCGAGCAGCGGCAACATGTCGACCAGCACCTCGCCGGTGGCGCGCAGTTCGCCGCCGAAGCGGTAGCGCACGCGCAGCAGGCGCGCCTGGCTGTACGCGCGGCCGTCCACCCACTTGGGAAAGTGCAGCGCCACCAGGCCGAAGCGCGGCAGGTCGGCGGCGACGTCCTCCACGTCCTGGTCGTTGGCGAGCTTCAGGCCCACCGGCACGCCGGCCGGCCACTGCGCGCGCACCGCGTGCCACTGCGCCAGGTCGAGCAGCAGGTACGGCTCGGGGTTGATGCTCACCGGCGGGCCGTCCTCGCCGCCCAGGGCGTGCCAGCGGTCCTTGTGGATGTCGACGAATCGCATGCGTGGGCCCTCGTGATCAGGCGGCCGCCGCGGTGCTGCGCCGCACCGCGTTGGCCGGCGCCTTGAACGGCTCGATGCCGATGCGGCGCACGGTGTCGATGAAGCGCTCGCCCTTGCGGCGCTGCGCCTTGTAGGTCTCGATGAGGGCCTCCACCGCGTCGGCCACTTCGTCGGCGGCGAACGACGGGCCGATCACCTTGCCGGGCAGGGCCGGACCGGACAGTGCCGAGCCGTCGGCGCCGCCGAGTGTGAGCTGGTACCACTCGCTGCCGTCCTTGTCGACGCCGAGGATGCCGATGTGGCCGCTGTGGTGGTGGCCGCAGGAGTTGATGCAGCCGCTGATGTGCAGGTCGATGTCGCCGATGTCGTCCTGCTCGTCGAGGTCGGCGAAGCGCTCGGTGATCTCCGCCGCCACCGGGATCGAGCGGGCATTGGCCAGGCCGCAGAAGTCCCCGCCCGGGCAGGCGATCATGTCGGTGACCAGGCCGATGTTGGGCGTGGCGAAGCCGGCGTCCTTGGCGGCGTGCCAGAGCGCCTCGAGGTCGCCCTCGCGCACCCACGGCAGCACCAGGTTCTGGTCGTGGGTGACGCGCAGTTCGCCGCTGCTGTGGCGTTCGGCCAGCGTGGCGGCCGCCTCCATCTGCGCCGCGGTCACGTCCCCCGGCGCCTGGCCGGCGCGCTTGAGCGACAGCGTCACGGCGCGGTATCCGGGAAGGCGATGGGCGTGCACGTTGCGCTGCAGCCAGCGCGCGAACGCGCCGCAAGCCTCCTGCGGCCAACCGGAAGGCGCGCCCGCCTCGGTGATGCCTTCGGGCAGCACGAAGCTGGCCTGCACCCGCTCCAGTTCCGCGGCCGGGATGCGGTGGGCCGCGCCGTCGGTGTCGTCGGCCAGGATGTGGCGGAACTCCTGCTCCACCGCGTCGACGAACTTCTGCCCCTCGGCCTTGACGAGGATCTTGATGCGCGCCTTGTAGGCGTTGTCGCGCCGGCCGTAGCGGTTGTAGACGCGCACGATCGCCTCGATGTAGAGCAGGATCTCCTGCCAGGGCAGGAACTCGCGGATCGTCGTGGCGATGAGCGGCGTGCGGCCCATGCCGCCGCCCACGCGCACGTCGAAGCCCACCTCGCCGGCCGCGTTCTTCACCAGCCGCAGGCCGATGTCGTGCCAGGAGATCGCCGCGCGGTCCTCGGCGGCGCCGCTGACGGCGATCTTGAACTTGCGCGGCAGGAAGGCGAACTCGGGGTGCAGCGTGCTCCATTGGCGCAGCACCTCGCAGTAGGGGCGCGGATCGACGATCTCGTCCGGCGCCACGCCCGCCAGCGCGTCGCTGGTGATGTTGCGGATGCAGTTGCCGCTGGTCTGGATGCCGTGCATGTCGACCTCGGCCAGCAGGTCCATCACGTCGGCGCTTTTCGCGAGCGGGATCCAGTTGAACTGCAGGTTCTGGCGCGTGGTGAAGTGCCCGTAGCCGCGGTCGAACTCGCGGGCGATGCGTGCCAGCCGGCGCAGCTGCAGCGCAGAGAGGGCACCGTAGGGCACGGCGATGCGCAGCATGGGCGCATGGCGCTGCACGTACCAGCCGTTCTGCAGGCGCAGCGGGCGGAACTCCTCGTCACCCAGCTTGCCGGCCAGGTTGCGCTCGAGCTGGTCGCGGTACTGCGCGGCGCGCTGGCGCACGAACAGGCGGTCGAAGTCGGTGTATCGGTACATCTCAGTGGATCACTTTCAGTCCGGCGGTGACGAGCGCGGCGCACAGCAGGCCGCGCACCAGCTTCTCGGGCATCTTTCGGGTGAGCTGGGCGCCGATCCAGATGCCGGGCACGCTGCCGATCAGTAGCGCGCCGAGCAGCCCCCAGTCGACGTGTCCCAGCGTGGCGTGGCCGATGCCGGCGACGAAGGTCAGCGGCACGGCGTGCGCGATGTCGGTGCCCACCACGCGGTGCGACTCCAGCCGCGGGTACAGCAGCATGATCAGCGTGGCACCGATGGCGCCGGCGCCGATCGAGCTCAGCGACACCAGCACGCCGAGCACGAGCCCGCTCAGCACCGTGAGCCACGGCTTGTGCCGCTCGGGCAGCCAGCGCTCCAGGCGCAGGCCCACCGCGTGCCAGGCGGTGCGGTACGCCACCACCACGGCCGTCAGCAGCAGCGCGACGCCCAGGGAGAAGGTCAGGGCGCTCGCCCAGCCCTTGGTGAGGCCGGTGGCGTGCATCAGCGCCACCATGGCCAGCGAGCCGGGGATGCTGCCGGCCAGCAACAGCGCGGTGATGCGCCAGTGCACGTGGCCGGCGTTGTGGTGCGACACCGATCCGGCCGTCTTGGTGATGGCGGCGAACCAGAGGTCGGTGCCGATCGCCACGGCCGGGTTCAGCTTGAACACCGACAGCAGCAGCGGCGTCATCAGCGAGCCGCCGCCCACGCCGGTCATGCCGACGATCGCGCCGACGCCGAAGCCGCTGAGAATCGCAATCCAGTCCATGACCGCCGAAAAGTCGAAACGGCTGCGGGAGAGCAGCCGATGGGCGGACTGTAGGAAGCGCTTATATATATGGGAAGAACTTTATCGTTGGATGTTTATGTCTGTCTGGAATAAAGAGCCCGTGCGGCCCCGGCGGCGTGCCTGGTTGACCTGGGCGACCGCGGGTGCCGCCGCCGTGCTGGCGGGCTGCCAGGCTGCGCCCGTGGTGGCGCCGCCCCCTGCGGAGCCCGTGCCTCCGCCCCCTCCCCCACCGCCGCCACGGCTGCCTCGACTCGGTCTCGCGCTCGGCGGCGGGGCCGCACGCGGCTTCGCGCACATCGGTGTGATTCAGGCGCTGGAGGAGGCCGGCATCCGACCCGACCTGGTCGTGGGCACCTCCGCAGGCAGCCTGGTGGCCGCGCTCTACGCCTCGGGCAAGCGTGCGCCGGAGCTGATCCGTCTGGCCGACTCGATGGACGAGGCCTCGATCACCGACTGGGCCTTCCCCGGCCGCGGGCTGATCCGCGGCGAGGCGCTGGCTCGCTTCGTGCGCGAGCACACCGGTGCCAGGACGATCGAGCAGATGGCCCTGCCGCTGGGCATCGTCGCCACCGACCTCGATTCGGGCGCGCCCATCCTCTTCCAGCGCGGCGACGCGGGGATCGCGGTGCGCGCGTCGAGCGCGGTGCCGGCCGTCTTCCAGCCGGTGAAGATCGGCAGCCGCGAGTACGTCGACGGCGGCCTGGTGTCGCCGGTGCCGGTGCGCTTCGCCCGGCAGATGGGCGCCGAAGTGGTGCTGGCGGTCGACATCTCCGCCGACCCCGAAGGGGCGGCCACCAGCGATGCGGTGCGCATGCTGCTGCAGACCTTCGCCATCATGGGTCGCAGCATCAACCAGTTCGAGTTGCGCGAGGCCGACGTGGTGCTGCGGCCGCGCTTGGCTGGCGTGTCGGGGGCGGACTTCGCGGCACGTCGCCGTGTCATCCAAGCCGGTCGTGAGGCGGCCCGGGCGGCCTTGCCGGAACTGCGCGCCAGGATGGCGCCACGCCTGCCCTAGCCGGAACGCACAAAAAGAGAAGGCCCGGAAGACCGGGCCTTGGAAGGTACCTGGTGGTACCGAGGAGACAACCTTTCAGGGAGACCGCAAGCAGCACTTGCGGTTCCTTCTAGATCGGGCGTGCGCCGCAGAGTTCAAGCCGGCCACAAATCTTTGCAAACCGTCCCGCCCGCGGCGCAGGCGTCACGCAGCGCGCTTGGCCTTCGGGGTGGCGGCCTGGGTGGCCTTCACGGCAGTGCTGGTCACGGCCTGGAAGTTGGCTTCCGCCACTTCGGCGGCCTGCTTGGCGGCCTTGTGCACGCTCTCGTAGGCGTTGTTGGCGGCGGCCACGGCCGACTTCACCAGCGCCACGGCGTTCTCGGTGCCGGCCGGGGCGTTCTTGACGGCGGTGTCGACCACGGCCATGAACTTCTTCTGCGCGTCGGCCGCGGTTTCCTCGGCGACCTTCGCCACCTCGGCGTTGGTGGCGGCGGCGATGTCGTACAGGTGGCGGCTGTAGGCGGCGGCCTTCTCGGCGGCCGGTTGCAGCAGGCCGGCCTGCAGCGCGAACAGTTCCTGCGCGTCCTTCACGGACAGGGCCGCCTTGGTGGTGTCGGCGGTCTCGGCCAGCGCCGTCTTCGCCACCTGCATGTTCAGTTCGATCAGCTTTTCCACGCCTTCGAAGGCCTTGTTCGTCAGACCGAACAGGGTCTCGACGTTGGCCTTGTTGGCGGCAATCACTTGTTCAGCGGTCATGAAGGACATGGAACTCTCCATTGAGGGGGTTGAAGTCTCGCTGCATTGTTTGTTGCAGTGCAGCATGGCCGGAAGTATATGCGTCCGCCACCACTTTTCAAGAGTTCTTGCTGCACTGCATCAAGCTTAGAGGGGTTTTTCTAGCCGTCACCTCCGGCCGGGCGGCGGGGCAGAATCCGCCGGCCCCATGCAAGCCTTCCATTCCGACCATTTCGTGCTGCCCTTGCCGCCCGGGCATCGCTTTCCGATGCCCAAGTACCGGCTCCTGCGCGAACGCATGGAGAGGGAGCCGGGCCTGCGCCTGCGCGAGGCGCCGCCGGCCAGCGAAGGAGAGCTGGCACTCGCGCACGAGCCGGGTTACATCGCCGCGGTGTTCGACGGCACGCTGCCGCCGGCCCTGCAGCGCGAGATCGGCTTCCCCTGGAGCGAGCGCATGGTCGAGCGCTCGCGCCGCTCGGTGGGCGCCACCATCGCCGCCGCGCGCGCCGCGCTGGCCGAGGGCGTGGCCGCCAACCTGGCTGGCGGCACGCACCATGCCAGCGCCGACAAGGGCGGCGGCTACTGCGTCTTCAACGACGTCGCAGTCGCCGCCCGGCTGATGCAGGCCGAGTGGCACCGCCGCCACGGCAGCGCGGCCGGCGGGCTGCGCGTGGCGGTGATCGATCTCGACGTGCACCAGGGCAACGGCACCGCGGCCATCTTCCGCGACGACCCGACGGTGTTCACGCTCTCGCTGCACGGCGCGAAGAACTTCCCGTTCCGCAAGGAGGCCAGCGACCTGGACGTCGAACTGCCGGACGGCTGCACCGACGATCCCTACCTCGCGGCCCTCGACGCGGCCCTGGCCGAACTCTGGTCGCGCCACCGCGACGCGCTGCCCGGGCTCGTCTTCTATCTCGCCGGGGCCGACCCGCACGAGGCAGACCGCCTCGGCCGGCTCAAGCTCAGCGCCGCCGGGCTGGCCGAACGCGACCGCCGCGTGTTCGACGCCTGCCGGGCGCGCCGCATCCCGGTGGCCGTCAGCATGGCCGGCGGCTACGGGCACGACATCGGCGTCACGGTCGAAATCCAGCGCCGCACGCTGCTCGAGGCGCTGGCAAGCTGGCGACAGTGGTCGGCGCAGGGGGCGTGGAACAATCGGGCGCCATGAGCCACCGCC
>Ga0209172_10007024_pt1 | contig 11967 bp, 12 predicted proteins | sample LarsenN4metaG_FD_184113 | JGI IMG/M metagenome (GOLD analysis project Ga0209172, IMG submission 184113) | Hot spring sediment bacterial and archeal communities from British Columbia, Canada, to study Microbial Dark Matter (Phase II) - Larsen... ... | reverse complement strand
CCTCGACTCGCTGCGGTTCGGGCCGCTGCAGCCATCCCACCCCTTCCCGCTCGATGGCTACGAAAAAGACCCCGGCATCGACGCCCCGGTGGCCGCGTATCTGCCGGAGACGTCGGAGGAGACGGCGGCGCGCAACCGCTATCTGCTCAACGGTGTCGTCGCGGGCATCGGCGGGTACGGCAACTGCCTCGGCATCCCAACGGTCGGCGGCGAGATCAGCTTCTCGCCGTCGTACTCCGGCAACCCGCTCGTGAACGCGATGTGCGTCGGCATCGCGCGCAAGGACGCGCTGGTGCGGGCGCGCGCGGACGGCCCGGGGAACATCCTCATGCTCGTGGGCGCGGACACCGGCCGCGACGGCATCCACGGCGCCACCTTCGCGAGCGTAGAGCTGGACGAGACCTCCGAGGAGCGCCGTCCAGCCGTGCAGGTCGGCAACCCCTTCCTCGAGAAGCTGCTGATGGAGGCCTGCCTGGAGCTGACGGAGCGGCACCGCGACTGGATCGTCGGGCTGCAGGACCTCGGCGCCGCGGGGCTGACCAGCTCCACAGTCGAGTGCGCGGCGAAGGCCGGCACCGGCGTGATCATTGACGTCGCGAAGGTGCCTCGACGCGAAGCCGGCATGACGCCCTACGAGGTGATGCTCAGCGAGTCGCAGGAGCGCATGCTCGTCATCGTCAAGCCCAAGCACGAGGACGACGTGCGCGCGCTGTTCGAGCACTGGGAGCTGCATGTCGCGACGATCGGCGTCGTGACGGACGACGGGCTCGTGCGCATCCGCGACGGCGATGTGGAAGTGGCGCGCGTGCCGGCGAAGCTCCTGACCGACGCGCCGACCTACGTGCGCGACGGTGTCAAGCCGCAGTGGCTCCACGAGGTTCAGCACTACGACCTCAACCGCGTCCCCGACCTCGCGTCGACGGCGTACAACGGCTCGGAAGCCCGGACCATGGCCAGCGACGTACTGCTGGAGATGCTCGCTTCGCCGGAGATCGCGTCGAAGCGCATCGTCTGGCGCCAGTACGACCACCAGGTCGGCACGAACACGGTGATCGGCCCCGGCGGGGATGCCGCCGTAATCCGCATCAAGGGCACGAAGAAGGCGATCGCCATCGCCACCGACGGCAACGCCGCCTACACGCACCTCGACCCCTACACCGGCGGCGCCATCGCCGTGGCCGAGGCGGCGCGCAACGTCGCCTGCACCGGCGCGCGGCCGATCGCGATGACGAACTGCCTGAACTTCGGCAACCCGGAGAAGCCCGATGTGTACTACCAGCTCAGCGAGGCGATCCGCGGCATGGCGGACGCCGCGCGCATGCTCGACCTGCCGGTGATCAGCGGCAACGTCAGCCTCTACAACGAGACGAACGGCGAGGCGATCTGGCCGACGCCCGTCGTCGGCGTCGTCGGGCTGATCGAGGATGCGGAGCGCGTCGTGGGCATGGCGTTCCGCGACGCAGGTGACGCGGTCGTCGTGCTACGCGCAAAACAAGTCCGCCCGGCTGGCTTAGCGCTCGCGGGGTCGGAGTACGCCCGCGTGACGAGGGGAATCGTCGCCGGGATGCCACGGATCGACGTCGAAGCGGAAGCGAGGCTTCACCGCGCGCTCGTCGAGATTGCCGAGCGGGGACTGCTGCTGTCAGCGCACGACGTGGCAAGCGGCGGCGCTGCGGTCGCGCTCGCGGAGTGCTGCATCGCCGGCGGGATCGGCGCCAACGTCCGATTGACCCGCGCGGGGCGCACCGACGAGGCGTTGTTTGGCGAGCCGCAGGGCGCCGTGATCGCGTCCTGCGCGCCGTCTGATGTCCCCGCGGTCATCGACGCCGCACGCAAGCACGGGCTCGACGCAGCCGAGATCGGCGTTGTAGGCAGTGACAGGCTGCGGATCGACGGCGCGATCGATATCGAGGTGGCGCGACTCCGTGACGCGTATGAGTCGGGGCTGCCCCAGGCGCTCGAGGGCGTGACCGCGAACGCCTGACTAGAGTCCTGCCACCACCACCGCACCCTCGACAGCCGCCGACGCGTCCGACGCGAGGTACACGGCCGCCTGCGCGACGTCGACTGCTTCCGGGGGCTGATGCTCCTTCAGCAGTGGCCCGATCGCATCGGCGAGCGCGCGCGCGGGGACGATCGCGTTCGCGCGGAGGCCGCCCTGCGCAAGCTCGCGCGTCCACTCCAGCAGCGCGCGACCCTCAGCCGCGTCCGCGTCCGATGCGAGAAGCACGACGATCGCCGGGTCGGAGCGCAGACCGGCGAGCGCGGTGCGCGGCATCGGCGCGGGCGCGTGGTAGACAAGGACGCTGATCGGCCCGAGCTCGGCCGTCGCGTCGCTGATCGCTTCCTTGAACGCCGTCTCGCCGCCGTCGCTGGTGAGCGCGATGCCCTTGCGGCCGATCGCCCAGAACTCGTTGGCGGTGCTGTTGGCCGCGAACTCCGCCGCCGTGTCCTCCGTGAGCGTCACCACCGCCACGTCCGCGCCGGCTTCGGCGAGCGCGACGGCGGCCTTGCGCCCCAGTGGCAGCTCGACGCCGTAGACGAGCACGTTGCGGCCGGCGAGGGGTTGCGCCATCATGGCCGCTCCGCCGTCATCCAGATGTGGTTGCAGAACAGCCGGCTCAGCGGGCGGTGGAAGCTGAACGGCCGCAGGAACCGCAGGACGTCGAGCAGCATGTACTCGACGTGCCCCCACGGATAGAGGTCGGGCGTGGGCGGCTCCCAGTAGCGCAGCGACGTGACGCGAAAGCCGTTACGTCGTGCGGTGCGCCGGAGCGACGCGCCGTCCTGCTCGTTGATGTGCACGTGCCCGAACGCGCCCTGCGGAAACCGATCGGATGCGGGGAGCATCCACGCGTTCCACACCTTGCGGTCGAGCTTGAGCAGCGTCGCCAGGTTGAGCGCGAGGCGGTTGATGTGGCGGCTGTAGCCCCGATACACGCGCTGCTCGAATACCGTGTTCGGCGACGTGTGGACGATCAGCACGCCGCCCGGGCGGAGTACGCGCCGCACCTCGCGCAGCGCCTCGTCCAGCTCGCGCGGGTAGAGGTGCTCGACGACGTCCATCATGAAGACCACATCGAACGACTCGTCAGGGAACGCGAGCGCCTGCACGTCCATCTGCGCCACCTGCATGCGCGCGCGGAGGCTTTCGCCGCCCGCTTGGTCGAGCGCGCGACGGGCGATCTCGACGGCGGCTTGGGCGTAGTCGATGCCCCACGCCTCGGCGCCCCGGAGCGCGGACTGCACGACGATCTCGCCCCGGCCGCAGCCGACATCGAGCACGCGCTTGCCGCGCAGGCCGCCCGCGAGCGACAGCGCGTAGCGGAAGCGCGGCCCGACGCTGCGGCCGGCGCTCTCGGCGAAGTCCTCGTGGCCGTGGCAGTTCGTCAGGTAGTAGTCCCGCGTGTAGTGCGCGGGGTCGACGCGCTCCGGCGCAGGCGGCGGCTCAATCAAGCTGCAGCGCCTTTCGCGTGCCCGCGATCGTGCGTTCGCCGAGCGCGCCGTCCATGAGGAGATCCTCGACGTACGGGCGGTCGAAGCCGTGCTCGAGCAGGTGTCGAGAGATGCCCTCGATGCGCTCGAGCCGGCCGAGGAGCACGTTGGCGACCAGCTGCCACTCCAGCGGCGCGACCGGCACGTGCATGCCGTCGAAGTGGAGGATGCGCACCTTGTCGCTCCAGCGCGCGAAGTGCTCGGCGACGCTGATGTGACCGTCTGGGAGCTGGATGACCAGGTTGCCCATGATCTCGCACTTCACGAAATAGGACTCGAAGATGCCGAAGTGACTCGTGTACGGCCCGGACGAGCTGAACTGCACCGGCCGGATCGTCACCGCCTGCGGCGAGATCGCGCCCTGCATCGTGTACGCGCCCTCCATCGACGTCGCGAGGTCGATGTCGGGCGGCGTGTAGCCGTTCAGCCCCTGCAGCACGGACGCGAGGCTCCCGATGAGCGCCCACGGCTGTTGCGCCTTGAACATCGCAGGCACGACACATCGGAGCAGCTGGACGGCCGCGAACCGGACTTGATCCGTGAGGCCGTCGCCCGGGAGGCAATCTTCGTGCAGGCTGGCGACCGTCATGCAGGCGCCGCTCCCGATTCCCACAATGGCTTCAGCTCAGCACCGAGGCGGCGCCCATGCGCGTACCCGGCCTCGGCGACCGGCGCGCGCGCCGCCGGGTCCATCAGGCTGGCGCCGCCGGCTTCGCGCGCCGCATCGTCGAACATGACGACGCGCACCTTCGCGCCCGCGGCTTCGAGCGCGCCCTTCTCGCGGGCGATGTCCTTCGCTGCCAGCAGGTGGATGCCGCGGCCACCCGTGCCGATCGGCGCGATGATCAGCACGATATCCGGCTCGATGCGCTGCGCCAGGTCTGCGGACGTGCACGACCAGACGCCGCCGTCCATGTAGGCGCTGCCGTTGACAGGCACGGGCTGAAACAGTCCCGGCACGGCGCACGACGAGGCGATCGCGCGCTCGATCGGCACGCCGCTCGTCTTGTCCCACACGGCGAGCTTGCCGGTGTCGCAGTCGACCGCAGTGATCAGCAGCGGTTGCTCCGGCCAGCCGTCCAGCCCGAGGATGTCCGTCCACGCGAAGGCGTCTTCGCCCGGCGGGTTCGCCTGCAGCGCCAGCCTGCCTACCTGCGCGCAGGCGCCGGCCGTCATCCGCTCGAACGACGACCACGTGACGAACACCTCGCGCGCTATCTCCGGATCCGGTGATGGCCGCGCGGCGGCCGGCCGCTCGCCCGGCTCGAAGATGGCGCGATACAGGTCGCGCGGGTCGCGGCCGTAGCGCAGCAGCGTGCCGACGACGGAGCCGGCCGACGTGCCGATGATGAGGTCGGCGTTGCGGGCGTCGAGCCCGGCGTCGAGTAGCCCGGCGAGGATGGCCTCCTCCCAGGCGATGCCGACGGCGCCACCGCCGCCCAGTACGAGCGCACGCTTCACCCGATCCCCCTCGAATCAGTGCCTGAATGGACGCCGGGCATGATAGCGGCTCAGCCCCTACGGCGCCGCTCCCGTGGCTTCGGGCGTGCGGACTCGAAGTGCGGCGCCGCGTCGAGCAGGATCTGGCTGCAGACGGCGTGGTCGAGCAGGCGCGAGGCGAGGCGCGCCCCCAGCTCGTCGAGCGTCAGCGCCGTCGTCACCACCGTCGGCATCCGCCGCGTATAGCGATAGTTCAGCACCGAGAAGAGCCGGTCCTTCCCCCACGCCGTCAGGTCGTCGAGGACGAGGAGCGGCGCCTCGCGCATCTCCTGGAAGGCCACGCTGCGCTCACTGGCGTCGTCGCCCATCGCGCTCTCGCGCAGGTACTCGACGAGCTCTGCCACGTCGACGAAGCACACGCTCTCGCCGGTGGCGCGCCGCTTGTTTGCGATCGCGGCGGCCAGGTGCGTCTTGCCGGTGCCGTGCGAACCCATGAAGAGCAGCCACCCCTCGGGCCGCTCGGCGAATGCGAGCGCCTGCCGGTAGGCGTTCTCGAGGCGGCGCCGGTCGTCCATCGAGAGGTGCACGCCGCGAAACTCGAACGTCTCGAACGTCATCTGGCGCAGCAGCGGCCGGTCGAGCACGTCCAGCGCGTCCAGGCCGGACGCGCGCCGCGATTCGAGCACGTAGACGCGCGCGACGCTCGCGTCCGTCAGGCGCGTGCGCAGACGCTCGTCGAGCTGCTCCGGCAGCAGGTTCGTCGTGACGACGAGCGGCAGGCGCGCGTTGAAGCGATGGTTGATCAGCTGGAAGAGCTTCTCCTGCGCCCACGGCGTCTGTGCCTGCGTCCCCAGATCGTCGAGCACGAGCACCGGGGCGTTGCGCACGCGCTCGAACAGCTCGTCGTACGCCAGATCGGCGCCCGGCTGGTATGCCGCTCGCAGGTGGTCGAGCAGGTCCGGCACGACAACGAACAGCGCCGGCTCGCCCCGATCGAGCAGACGGTTGACGATCGCGGCGGCGATGTGCGTCTTGCCGCAGCCACTGGCGCCTGAGAGCACGATCCAGCCGTCTGGGGCGTCCGCGAAGGCCCGCGCGTCGGCGACGCAGCGCGCGTACAACTCCTGGTCGCGCGTGTTGGCGCTCCGCCCCCGCGCGATGACGTTGCGGAACGTCAGGCGCGCCAGCGGGCCGATGTTCGAGTAGCGGAGCAGCCGCCCTGCTCGCTCGGCCTCCGCTTCGTCGCGGGCGCAGCGGCACGCGACGATCTGCCCGAAGTCGGGATGCCCGAGCGGCGCATTCGCCCGCACGTAGCGCGCGCCGCGGCAGATGGCGCAGCCGCCGCCGTCAGTGCTTGAGACGCTGACGGAGGACGCGGCCGTACTTGCCGCTGAGGTAGCGGTCAGCTCCGGCAGGATCTCCTTCAGTTTTCGCATAGTCCGGTCCTTCGGCTGCCCAACGCTCGAGGATGCGCGAAACGTAGCGCCAGCTGCGCGCATTCTGCGCCGCCGCCTCGCGGAACGCGGCTTCGATCCACTCGGCGGGATACTCACGCTCCGCCTCAGCCAGCTCCGCCGCGATCAGCGGCGAGATCGTGCCCGCGAGCTGCTCGTACAGCGCGTAGATGTTCGCACGGTCGCGGGCCGGCGCCTCCTGCGGGGGCGCGAGATTGACGCCGATGTCGACGCGCCCTTCCCGCACGGCCTCCATGCCGCGGCGGTCGGCCGGCGCATTGAGGAAGAACGGCGCCCGCGTCGATCCATCCTCAAGCTCGACGCGCAGGCCGAGGACGATGCCCAGCTCGATGGCGCGCTCGAGCGCGCGATCAATCGCGTCCGCTGGAGCGCGGGCGGTGAGCAGGTATGACGTGAGGCCCGGATCCGCGGCGAGCTCGTCGCGCGTGATGAAGCGCGGGTAGCCCCTCTTGCGCGCGAGCAGGTTGAACGCATACAGGACGACACCGACGGCCGTCGCGTCGTCCGCGAGGCGCGGCAGCAGGTCGGTGAAGAACACGTTCGGGATTGCCGTCGCCTGCGGGCGCGGCGGAAAGCCGGCGAACGTCACGCGGACTCCTCCTCCATCACCATCAGGTCCTCGAAGCGGGACAGATGGTTGCGGAAGCGGAGGTGCACGACGCCGGTCGGGCCGTTGCGGTGCTTGGCGACGATAAGCTTCGTGATCCCTTCCGGATACGGCTGGTCGAAGTTGCGCATCTCCCACTCTTCGCGCGTAACGTAGATGTCCTCCCGGTAGAGGAACATGACGACGTCGGCGTCCTGCTCGATGCTGCCCGACTCGCGCAGGTCGCTCAGCATCGGGATGTGGGGCTGGCGCATCTCCGGCGCGCGCGAGAGCTGCGCCGCGGCGATGATCGGCACGTCGAGCTCACGCGCCAGCATCTTCAGCCCGCGCGAGATCTCGCTCACCTCCTGGACGCGGTTGTCGCGCGTGCGCCCGCTCCCATGCATGAGCTGGAGGTAATCGATCATCACCAGGTCGATGCCGCCGAGCTGCTGCTTGAGCCGCCGCAGTTTCGTGTGGAGCTGCGGGATCGTGACGACGGATGAGTCATCGATGTAGACGTCCAGCCCGGACAGCTCGCCCGTCGCCTGCATCGCCCGGCGCTCCTCGATCTCGGACATCTGGCCGAGGCGCAGGCGCGACGCGTCGACGCCGCACTCCGACGCGAGGAGGCGCTGCGCGAGCTGCTCGCCCGACATCTCGATCGTGAACAGCGCGACGCGCGCGTTCTGGCCGACGGCGGCGTTGCGCGCGAAGTTAAGCAGCAGCGACGACTTCCCGACGCTCGGGCGCGCCGCGACGATCAGCAGGTCGGACCGGTGGAAGCCGCCGAGCAGCGTGTCGAGGTCCATGAAGCCCGAGCGCACGGCGCCGATCGTGCCCGCGAACGGCGAGTCGATGCCCGGCGTCTCCCAGAACTTGTCGAGCAGCTCGCGCAGGGGCACGAGGTCGCTCATGCGCTGCGCCTGCCGCAGCGTCATGACGAGGTTCTCCGCGCGCGTGATCGCGCCGTCGAGATCGGGTCCGCCCTGGTACGCCAACTGCACGATCTGCGAGCCGGCGGTGATCATCGCGCGGTACGTGGCGTCGCGCTTGACGATGCCGGCGTAGTGCTCGACGCCCACCGGTGTCGCCAGCTCGGCGACGATGCGCGAGAGGTACGGCAGGCCGCCGACGTCGTCGAGCTTGTCGCGGCGCGCCAGCTCGTGCCCGAGCGTCACCTGGTTGATCGGCGTGTTGCGCGACCACAGCTCGAGGCACGCCTCGTACGCCCAGCGGTTCTGGTCGCGGTAGAAGTCTTCGGGCGCGACGATGCCCTCGACGCGGCCGATCGCTTCCTCGTCGACGAGAATGGAGGCGATGACGGCCTCCTCGGCCTCGACGTCAAACGGCGGCAGCTTGTCGGCGGCGACCATCGGCTAGTCCTTCGCGTCCGGGTGCTTCGCGAGGATCTCGGCGGCCGACCGGCCGAGCAGCAGACGCCCGAGCGTGCGGTGTCCGAGGATGCCGTAATACTTCGTCCAGGCGTTGCGGATGTCGCCGGCGGTGGCGGCGTCGCGGAGGGCCTTCTCTGCCTCGCGAATGGCAAGCTCGTAGTCGACGGCGACGGCCATCACGCTGCCTCCCTGCAGTCAACGTCCTGCCTGCTGGATGGACGAGGCGAGGGGCAGCGGTCCGGTCGCGGCGCGACGGGTGGCTGCTACTCGGCCTCGGCGGGCTCGCTCTGCTCTTCCTCGACCGTCTCCTCCGCCTCAAGCGCCGGCGCTTCAGCTTCGGCGGGCGGCTGCGCGGCCGGCTGTGCCCCCGCCTCGCCCTGCTGGCGGGCGCGGATGTCGGCGGCGGTCGTGCCGTCCTCGCCGATGACGGCGACGTTCACGGTGGCGATGACGTTCTTCGTGAGCCGCACGGGCACCTGGTAGTCACCAAGCTCCTTGATCGGCTCGTACAGAACGACGTTATGTCGATCGAACTCCGTCCCCAGCGTCTCGCCCACGCGCGCGGCGATGTCCGCCGTGCCGACGGAGCCGAACAGCTTGCCGGACGTGCCCGCTTTCACGCGGATCTCGTAGTTCGTGCCGTCGAGCCGCTCGGCGACCGAGCGCGCCTCCGCGTCGCGGTGCTCCTGGAGCTTCGCCTCACGCTCGGCGCGCTGTTTCGCCGAGCGGATGAGCGCCTCGGTCGCGGGCACGGCGAGCCGGCGCGGCAGCAGGTAGTTGCGCGCGAAGCCAGGCTTGACGTCCTTGATGTCGCCGATGTTGGCCGTGCCGGGCACGTCCTCGAGGAATACGACCTTCACGGGATGCTCCTGACAAAGAGACGCCGCCCTAACCTGCCCGTTGGTGTGGTGGCTGAGGAGTGCGGGCATGCGAGGGCGCCGTCGGATCCTGATCCTACGCCGATGACAGCGCGGGACAAGTTATAACAGGTCAACGGTGGCCGGGAAATGATCCCACCGCCCGTGGTTTTTCCGCTTCGGCGCGTGGCAAACATCGCGCGGGCATCCTAGAACGTATGTACGATGCTGTCAAGCGCGGCGGAGCTTGAGAGAGCGGCCTTCAGCTCCCGCGCCAGTAGTCGCCCCATGCGCCGCAAACAGGGACGAGCGCGAACACCACGACGAGCGCAATCAGCGCCGTGATTACGAGCGATAGCGCCAACGGTTTCATGGGCAGGCTCCGACACGCGAGCCCTCGACCGGCAACCTCCCGCCCGCGCCCTGAAGAACTACGGGCCGCATCTGACTGTGATGCTCGAGCCCAGATCCGTCGCCATCATGCTGCCGGATGACGTCAGGAACGTCGAACCGAAGTCGAACTGGCTCTCCGCTGGCGCCACGAAGCGTACCTCAGTCGTCGAGCCGTCGGATACGAGACACGCGAGCGTGATCCGGGCGAGCGTGCCGGTAAAGGAGACGCCGCTGACACCGGCGCAGCCCGCGCCGCCGCCGAACCATGTCGTCCCGGCCGGCGCGCCCGTATCGATGGCGGCGGGGGCGCAGAGCGTCAGCCCCGTCGGGTCGCTATCCCACGTTGGGTTGCCGTCGTCGTTGCTGGTGGCGCTGACGGGTGCGAGCACACCGGCGTCGAACGCGATCTGCCACTGGAAGCCCTGGAATGGCTCCGGGTTCAGCGTCTGTTCGATCGCGATCGTGAAGTTCCCTGAAGATACGTTGCGGGTCGGTTGGATGCCTCCCGCCTCGCCGCTGGCGTCGAGCACCATGTTATCGTTGATGCTGCCGCCATCAGCTTGTAGTGAAAGCGATGCAGCGTTTAGGTCGAGTACGAAGGTACTCCCGCTGGCGGACGCCAGCGTCAATCTCCAACCGCGATCTTCGATGATGCGCAGCGTCCCAGCGTCGGGTGGCGCATCGATGATCGTATCGTGGCCGATCGGCTCCATCTGGAGGCTGAAACGCCGAATCAGAACGACCCCCTTGCCGGGTTCGCCGATTCTGTGTCCGGCGTAGACGTTCACGCGCACACCGCCCTGAACGCCAACCCAGGCGTTGTTGAACGCGAAATACTTCCAGCCAATGGCGTGCTCGACGATGCCAGTGGGCGCAGGCAGGGGCGGCACCGGTGTGCGCAAGCCGCGCGGGTTTGAGCCCAAGCCTTCGGGCGTCCTGCCGCTGTTTCGCGCTTGCTCAATTTCCGCTCGCTCCTTCTCCCAGAGCTCGCGCTTGTCCGGTGGCAATTTGGTTGCGTCACGCTCGGATATGCCAAAGGGTGCGATCTCGGGGCCTGGTGAGGGCGGAGTGCCAAACGCGACGACAGCCGAAAGACCGAGCCCGGCCATCAGGAGACCAGCGAGTAACGCCGTTAGGAGAGTGGATCTACGCATCATCACCCCTAGTCGTCCCAGCCGATATCACTTGAGTATTTCAGTTCTTCCTGCGCCGTCCTCGCGTCCGAATTCAATGCATACAGCATCTGTGCCCACCCTTCCGACGGCGAATTGGCCGTCCCTGTCGGGCACCCCCGATCTTGACACGCCTTGAGCTGCGTGAGCGTTCCGGCAATCAGCATTGGGTAGCCATGGCTGAGTTCTGAGTAGAGCGATATCTTCTGCCATTGTGCGGCGTTTAAACCGCTCTCGAGGTATATCTGCGGCAGTGGCACCGCCGAGATGACGCCCCACGACACATACCACACATCAGATTGCGTCCAGCCGTTGTTGCAAGGCCCGTTGCTTGCTTCGTAGGGCGAGCACCCCCCTGCGTCACCAAAGTTATAGAAGACATGATCGTTGACGCCATCGAATCCCTCTGCCCATCGGCGCGCGTAATGGGAAGGGCTGTAGTCGGTCTCAATGTCATTCGCTCCGGCGACGCGGACGATGGATCCGTAAGCTCGAGCACTAATGTAATCTCCGAGCCGATTAATCATCTCCGACCAGGCGCGCCCGTGCTGATAGTACATCTCAGCCGAGAAGCCGGTCGTGCCGACGTAGTTGTTTGTGCCGACCGCAACCACCAGTTGTCCGACGACCACGATGGGCCGACAGTCGCTATAGCCTTCGATGTACGCCTCGACCGCTGTTTCGATCTCGGCGATCGGTGCGAAACTCACATCATCAAAGAGGAACGAACCCCATTCTGTTCCAACAAGATCCGGCTGGCCGAAGTCGAGGACTATCACGCCGGCTTGCGCGTCCAATCCTCTCGCGCAGCCAACGTTGTAGTGAATCCCTGGATTGATGGTAGCGATGTACCGAGAGCTTGTAGGCCGAGGCGCAATGGGTTGAGGCACAGGCGTGTTCGTGGCGGTCGGTACCGCCGTGGGGGTCGGGTTTGAGCCTCCGCCGCCGCCGCGATTTCCGTCGTCAGCTCGCTGGCATTCGCCATTGACGATGCACCAGTGCACACCCCATGCGTCAAAGCAAAAGCCGCTGAACAGGAAGAACACGAACGCCATCACGAGCACGAACTTCGTGCGGGTTCGCCAGGAAGAGAACCTCATGCTCCCCTCTTTTCGGAATCGCGCCTCCGAGCGAACGTACCTGGCGCGATTA
>Ga0209172_10007019_pt1 | contig 11978 bp, 10 predicted proteins | sample LarsenN4metaG_FD_184113 | JGI IMG/M metagenome (GOLD analysis project Ga0209172, IMG submission 184113) | Hot spring sediment bacterial and archeal communities from British Columbia, Canada, to study Microbial Dark Matter (Phase II) - Larsen... ... | reverse complement strand
CAACTGGCTCCCCGCCAGACAAGCATCATCAACCTCAATCGGGTCTGGGAGTCATTGCCGCGCTCGGTAGCGAGGCGAGCCAGTAAAGAGGGAACGGCCGAAATCAGCTTCACCGGCCCCAACGAGGCCGCACTGATGGGCGGAATCAGCGTCACCAACCCCGACCGCGGCATCGCCTGGAACTTCCGGCTCTACAATGTGGATCCTAGTCTGCCAGTTCTGCCCCTGCGCGGCCTGTTCTGGTTCCACGATGAGGAAACGGATGGGTTCGTGGCAGTACAAAACGCCTCGGAGGAATTCATCTCGGTTACTCCCCGCTTCCACATAGCGGGGACTTTCTACCCTCTTGCTCCCGTCTCGCTCGCATCCGGCCAAGGTTTCAAGTTAGAGCTGCGGCGAGAACTGCGCCCGCTGGGACTAGCAGATGTGAACGCTGGTGGGATTGAGTTTCTCTATGAAGGCCCACCTGACGCGCTCAAAGCGCATGGTGTGTTATTCAACGGGCGGGGCTTCTCGGCCGAGGTAGATTTCAGCCCGTTTGCGGAGTGGCCGGACCGCCACGCGGTAACGCTGCGGACGCCGCGCTTTGCCGTCGGCCGAGCCGACCCCGCGCTGGGCCTGCCCGCCCGCACCCGCTTCGATGCGTACCTAGCGCTGCATAACTTCAATCAGCATGACTTGGCCGTTACCGTGACCGCGGGCTATCAGGAGGCCGGAAGCACTCAGGAGCATCAGATTCCGGTTTCGCTGGCACCAGGCGACACGCAGGTACTTTCTCTGCATCCCTACTTGAGGGATGTTGTCCCGGAGGATGCGCACTGGGCGAGTTTGGAAGTGAGCTATAGCGACCGGCACAATGGTTTGGTCGCCGCCCTGGTGAGTGTGAGCCGAGATGGCGAGCACAGCATCCGCAGCGTCCTCAACTGGGTCCGGGGCAGTAAGGCCGAAGGCTGGCTCTGGCGCGCCGACGTTGATTACAATACGTTCATCACCATGCTGAACACGGACACAGAAGAGGCGCGGGTCGTAGTTTCCCTCGACTACCACGTCAACGGCGTACGGTATAGCTACGACCTGGCCGAACGAGCCATCCCGGCCCGCGCGTCAGATGCCATTGACGTGGGCCAAGTCATTGCGTCTGCGGTGCCGGATGCGGATGGCGACGTGATTCCTTCCAGTGTCAGTTTCGGCGGCTACAGTGTCCGCAAGACCAGTCCGAGCCAGTGCCCGACGCTCACCACGGAGGCCCTGCTGTTCAATCGCCGGCAACGAACCTTCCTCAGCTTCTATAACACCTGCTGTGGCGATTATGTTTACGTCGATCCGTTCCAGTTCCTTGACCCGGTGGGGTTCAATGGCCGGCTCATCGTTTGGTCGTGCAATTTCTGTAGCGGTATCTGCGTCGAGATCGTGCAAGGAATAACCTATTGGAGCACCAACCCGGCCATTGCTAGCGTAGATGGCGGCGGCAATGTGGCCGGCATCGGTCCCGGCAACGCCGTCATCTGGGCTCACTTCGAGTATCCCGCTCCGCCGCGTAGATGCCCCATCGAAGCCTGCGAGTGTGAGATGAGAACCCGGGACGACGACACGCCTGCGACACCTTTCGAATTGAGCGTTAGCCTTTCTCCAACCTCGGTCCTACCTCAAGGCTCAACCACCGTCACCGTCTCTACCAACCCCGCGGTGTCCGGCGTCTCTATCTCGCTCAGTGCCGTCGAGCAAGGCAATTCCGGCGGGCATATCCATTTGGGCCGCCCGCTGGGGAGTTTTAGCTCCAGCTCGGGAACAACCGATAGCAACGGCCAATTTGTTAGCAACTACACTGCATCGCTGTTCGGCGGCACCGAAATCATTAACGCGCGGGCCAATACCGCCAACGGCGTCGCCGACGCCAGCGCCGCCCTCACTGTTGCCGTCCTGAGTCTCTTCCAACTTGGCCCGGGAGCAAACTACAATCTCGTAGGGGCAACGCCTACGCATCCTAGCAACCACTTCGGGACTCTGGTAGCGAACTCTGGTCTAGCAAATATAGCCAACCAGTACGCGGCTCAATTTCCGGGGAGCATCCTGCTCTATAACGACCAAAGTCTCATCCGGGGAGGCCTGTTTGATATTGCAGCCACTTGGAGTACGCCCCACATCGAGCATCGGCTAGGCGGAAACTGCGACGTCAGTGACAGCTCTGTCCCCTCAGACAGATGGGCAGCACTAGAAAGCATCTTTATCGCCAACAATGCCAGCTTCTTACGGGAACCTGGCCACTGGCACCTTAGATTCTAATGAGCAAGGTTCAAGTTTCTATCCTCGTCTCAGGCCTACTCCTGGGAGGAATTACTTCAACTGCTGGACACAGAAAACCTCTGCCCCGCCCCGTTCTGAAAAAGATAGAGCACGCACCGACGGGTACGCGGCTGCGTCCTGACCCCACAACCGGCCAGCCTGTAGAGTACAGAGTGGATGGAAAGATCACCTATGATGAGAAATCAGGCAACTTTCTCCTTCAGTGGACTGGGAGGGACGGCACCAGGAAGACAATCGTCTATGAGCCCGCGACGAAACTTGATCCTGTCATCGCCGCTGGTGTCGAATATGACGGCAAAGCAGACCGGTTCCGGTATTCCTATGGTTTATCCAATCTCCCCACCAGTCGGCAGAAGCTCACACACCTCTACCTCGAGCTTCGAGCCCCGATCCAAGAAGTCAAGGCTCCCGATGCAACCTGGCACTCAAAACCTTTTACTGACTTTTTGCGCGAGAAATTCAAAGTTGAAGGGGGCTGGGTCTGGTCTCAGGTTATGCAAGGGCGAATTGGCTTGTTGCCCGGTGAAAAGGCCGTCGGCCTGTCCTACCTTAGTTCCGGTCTCCCTGCTGTGGTCAGATGCTATGCCCAGCCCCATCCTATACTTGTAGGTATTGGCGAGGAGCTGCCAGAGGAACTTCACGCAGCCATCCACCGAGAAATGTGGACGATTCCATATGGGGTAACGGTAGGCCCGGCCCTCCCACCGCAACCTTTTGAACCCGCGAGTTTTGCCCGCAGAATCATCGGGATGGTTGACGTGAGCCTCCAGGAAGGTTGGATTGAATCGCCCACTGTGGCTCAAGAGATAAGAACACTGCTAGGTAACGCCGTCGCAGCCCTCCAACGGCAGGACATCACCCAAGCTGCGAGCATCGTCCGTACCTTGCTGCAACGAGTAGAGCAAGAGAACGAGCGCACCCTGCTTTCAGAGGCATACGCTCTCCTCAAATTCAATCTGGAATTCCTCCAAAAACAATTGGGCAGCAGGTAGGGCCCCTTACTTCTTCCGCCGCGGCAGCGCGGGCTAGTCAACCTGCTTCAGTCGCGGGTGAGGAGGCGGGGCTAGGGGATACCCGTCAGAGGTCCCAGGGCACTGGGCTGCCCTGAGGCTGCAGGCCGAAGGGCCGATTCGTCCGGAAGGAGCCGTTGCGATGACGTCGGTTGCATTCGTCTTGTGCCTAGTCGGAGCTAGGACTCGCGGTGTACAATGACGCGTTAGAGGTGCCTGGCAAGCAGGTGGGTGTCGAATCTCTCGTCCAGTGCGTCAACGTCTGGAAGATTTACCACAGCGGCAAGATCGAGGTGCCCGCCCTGCAGGGTGTGAACCTGGACGTGCAGGAGGGCGAGTTCGTGGCCGTGATGGGGCCCTCCGGCTGTGGCAAGTCCACGCTGCTTTACGTGCTGGGCGGCTTGACCTCGCCCACCTCGGGCGTAGTGCTGGTGGATGGCAACGACCTCTCGCAGATGAGCGATGCCGAGCGCACCTTGCTGCGGCGGCGCAAGATCGGCTTTGTCTTCCAGCGTTTCAATCTCCTGCCCACTTTGACGGCGCGCGGCAACATCGCCATCGCGCAGCACATCCAGGGCGACGGCTTTGACCCGCACCGCTTCGAAGTCACCATCAACCTGCTGGGGCTGAAGGATCGCCTCCACCACCGCCCGGCGGAGCTTTCCGGGGGCGAGCAGCAGCGCGTGGCCATCGCCCGCGCCGTGATCAGCGACCCCAAGATTGTGTTGGCGGACGAGCCCACCGGCAACCTCGACTCGCAGAGCTCGGAATCCGTGCTGGCCATGCTCAAGGGTCTCAACCTCGAGCTGCACCAGACGATCATCATGATTACCCACAACCCGGAAGCAGCCCGCTACGCCGATCGAATCCTGCAGATGCGCGATGGCCGCATCCAGGCCGCCACCACCCCGGATAAACCTGCCTCCGCGGTGAGCGAGACGCTTCCCGGCGGATGAGCACGCCCCCGACCGCTGCCCCTGCCCCCGCTGCCGGCAAGGTGTCTCTCTGGCGGCGCTTCCGGCAGACGGCGCGCGGGTTTCTGCTCTGGCGGCACGAACGCGGGAGCTGGCAGTACGACGTGATGGTCGTGCTGATTCTGCTCTTTGTCTTCGGCACCCCCCGCGCCTGGTTCCGCGATCTTCCGCTGACACCGGTTGGCGTCGGGATGGAAATCCGTGTGCTCCAGAAATCCGGCGACACCACCCGCTACCGCGTCCCGGCCAGCCTCATCTGGCAGTACGGGGAAAATCCCGAAGCGGCTGCGCGCGTTCTCCTGTTCAAGCGCCACAGCAAACCTTTCACCATCACGGGCATCGTACCGGTAGAGGATGACGCTGGTGCGATCGTCTGGTATGATGTGTGGGTTCGCGAGCCACGCGACTGAAGGCCGCGGGTCAGGGGAGAACCGCAGAGTGCTTCGTCAGCTTGTGGTCTGCCTGCTGGTTTTGGCCCTCGGTGTCGGCCAAGCCGCGACCCAATCCAAAGGGCGGTGGGACGGCGAGGCCTTCGCCAAGCGCCTGGACGAAGCCGCCGACCACTTCCGCACCGTCAGTGCCAAGCTCGAATACACCAAGGTCACCGTGGTCGTGGACGACAAGTCCACTCAGGGCGGCGAACTCTATTACAACAAGGGTGGCACCATCCTGATCGACATCCTGCGCCCCGAGACCAAGCGCATCCTCTTCCGCGGCAGCAAGGCGGAAATCTTCTATCCCAAGCTCAACCAGATCCATGAATACAACCTGGAAAAGCATCGTGGCCTGATTGAACAGTTCTTGTTGCTGGGTTTCGGGACGAGCGGCGAAGACCTGAGGAAATCCTATCTGGTGACCGTCCTCGGAGAGTCCAAGTTGGACGGTATGTCTGTCCTGCAGGTGGAATTGACGCCGCTCGATGAGCGCATCCGCAGCCAGATTCACAAGATTCATCTCTGGTTCGACCTGGCCTCCTGGGCGCCCGTGCAGCAGAAGTTTTTTGAAGTGGGCGGGGATTACATGACGACCCGCTACACCGACATCAAAGTGAACGTGCCCATTGCCCGCACCAAGCTGCGCCTGGGAGCGCCGAAGGACGCGGTGCGCGTGAAGCCGCGTGCCTAGCGCACGCGACCTGACTTTCAGCGAGTCATCCCTGCAAAGGAGAGACCCGTGAAGGCTCGTCTGGTTCTCGTCAGCGTCTCACTTTTCGCCATCGTTCTCGCCGGCTCGGTGAAAATCCCCGGGGCTGTTGCGCAGGAATCACCGGCGCTGGCGGCTCCCGCCCGCACGGTGGCAGACTCACTTTCGCGAGAGCGGATGCGGGCACATCTCGCCTTCCTCGCCGACGACCTGCTCGAAGGCCGTGGCACCGGCCAGCGCGGCGGAGAACTGGCGGTTGCCTATATCGCCACCCAGTTTGCGCTGGCGGGTCTGAAACCGGGCGGCGTGGCAGGCAGCTACCTCCAGCCCGTGCCGCTCATGGGCATCGAGACGAAGACATCCACCACCTTCGCGTTCCTCACCCCGCGCGGCGAGCGCTCGCTCAAGTACCTGGAAGAGTTTGTCGCGACCGCCGAGACCCAGCGCGAGCTTCAGCAGGTGGACGCTGAGGTGGTCTTCGTCGGCTACGGCGTCCAGGCGCCCGAATTCGACTGGGATGACTACAAAGGCTTGTCCGTGCGCGGCAAGGTGCTGTTGATGCTGGTGAACGACCCGCCCTCCGACGACCCGGGACATTTCGGCGGCAAGGCGCTCACCTATTACGGCCGCTGGACCTACAAGTATGAAAAGGCGCTGGCGATGGGTGCCGTGGGTGCCGTGCTCGTTCATACCCCGCAATCGGCCGGCTACGGCTGGGACGTGGTGCGGAACTCCTGGGGGCGGGAGCGGCCCTACGTGCGGCTGAAGCGGGCGGAACCGGCGCTGCAGGTGGCCAGCTGGATTACCGAAGACGTCGCCCGCGAGCTCGTCTCGGCAGCGGGGCAGGATCTGGTGGCCTTGACGCGCGCGGCCGCCCGGCGTGACTTCCAGCCGGTGCCCTTGCCCCTGCGCCTGCGCGCGCGGCTGGAGAGCAAGGTGCGACCCGTGGAGACCGCCAACGTTCTGGGCCTGATCGAAGGCAGCGACCCGGTGCGCAAGAACGAAGTCGTCATCTACACCGCCCACTACGACCACCTGGGCGTGGGGACACCGGTGGACGGCGATGCCATCTACAACGGCGCGGTGGACAACGCCTCCGGCACGGCCTTGCTGCTCGAGCTGGCGCGCGCCTGGGCGCAAGCTCCGCAGAAACCTGCGCGCTCGCTGCTCTTCATTGCCTGCGCCGCCGAAGAAGGCGGCCTGCGCGGCTCGGAATACTACGCGGGCAATCCGACCTTCCCGCCGGGCAAGATAGCGGCCAACATCAACTACGACGCGCTGCTCGTGCTCGGCCGGACGCGCGACGTGACGCTGCTGGGAGTGGAGCGGACGACGCTGCAGACAGCCGCGGAGCGCATTGCCCGCGTGATGAGCTTGACCATCAAGCCGGACGCGAGTCCCGAGCAGGGCTTCTACTACCGCTCCGACCACTTCAGCCTGGCCAAGGTCGGCGTGCCGGCCATGTCGGTGGATGTGGGGCAAGACTACGTGGGCAAGCCCGCCGGCTGGGGCGCCGAGAAAGAGAAAGACTACCGCGAGAAGCGCTACCATCGGCCCGGCGACCACTACGACCCATCTTGGGATTTTTCCGGGTTGGTGGAAGTGGCCAGGCTCGGTGTCTATCTGGGATGGGAAGCCGCCACCATGGCCGAACTCCCCGGCTGGAAACCCGGCGACGAGTTCGCCGCCGCCCGCGCCGCCAGCCTGAAAGCGCCTCAGTAGAAGACGACACCGCCATCCACGTTCAGCGCCTGGCCGGTGATGGCGCTGGCCTCATCCGAGCAGAGAAAGAGGGCGGCCGCGGCAACTTCTTCGACCTCCTGCGGGCGGCCCTGGAGGATTTCTGCGCGCGTCTCTTCGCCGACTTTCTCCAGGCTCAGGTTCATTTTCCGGGCTAAGGCATCTCCAATTTCGTGCCACATCGCCGTCCCCCGCACCGGCCCCGGGCAGAGCGCGTTCACCCGGATGCCGGCGCGGGCGACTTCGGCGGCCACCACGCGCGTCAGCGCAATCATCCCGGCTTTGGAGACCGCATAGGGCCCGCTCCACGGGTAGGCGGCCTTGGCGGATACACTCGCCAGGTTGAGGATGGCGCCGCGCTTCCGCGCCAACATCCCGGGAAGGACCGAGCGGATCATCAGGTAGGCGCTGCGCAGGTTTACTGCCAGCACCCGCTCCCACTCCTCCGGCAGGACGGCGTGAATCTCCCGCACCGGGCCGTAGATGCCCGCGTTGTTCACCAGAATGTCAATCCGACCGAGCTCTCGTTCAGCCTTCTGGACCACGCGCGCCACCTCGGCCTCCTGGCTCACGTCGGCGGCTTCGTAGGCGACGCGCCCTCCGGCCTGCTGAATCGCCCGGGCCGTTTGCTCCAGCTGTGCAGCCGTGCGGCTGACCAGAAAGACAGCCGCCCCCTCGCGGGCGAACCGCTCGGCGATCGCCCGACCGATGCCGCGCCCGCCGCCGGTAACGACCGCGACCCGGTCGTTGAGTTTCATCGTGCCTCCCTGGCGTGAGTGCTTCCCCATAGCGGTGCCGAGCAGAAATGTCAAGCGGGCCGGGAAGCCCGGCAACGGCGTCGGTAGGGTGCTCGAAGTGTTTGCTTTTCAGCGGCATTCCGGATACGTTGGCCCTGCGAAATTCTCCGTTGAAAGGCTTCCTTTTGCCCCCGGGTTGGCGCTAGACTATTCTGAATCTAGAGGAGGGCATGCAGGCCGCCCACGCTATCCCCATGCCTGACCTGAAGACGAGGACGCGGCGCAGGCTGCTGGCCATCCACCGGCGGCTGCGCGAGCTGTGGATGATTGGCAAGGGACTCGCCTTCACCGGCCACCCCATCCTGGCGCACATCATTCCCATCCGCCGCTGCAACCTCTCCTGCGCCTACTGCAACGAGTACGACGACTATTCCAAGCCTGTGCCGACCGAGGTGATGTTCCAGCGGATTGACCGGCTGGCCGCACTGGGTACCGCCATCATCACCATCAGCGGCGGCGAGCCCCTGCTGCATCCGGAGCTGGACGAAATCATCCGGCACATCCGCCAGCGCGGGATGATTGCCGGCTTGATCACGAACGGCTACCTGCTTACACCCGAGCGCGTGCACCGGCTGAACCGCGCCGGACTCGAGCACCTCCAGATCAGCATTGACAATGTGACCCCGGACGAGGTGTCGAAGAAGAGCCTCAAGGTGCTCGACCAGAAGCTGCGGATGCTGGCCGAATGCGCCGACTTCCACGTCAACATCAACTCGGTGCTCGGCAGCGGCGTCGAGAATCCCGCCGATGCGCTTATCATCGCCCACCGCGCGGTGGAGTTGGGCTTTACCAGCACCGTCGGCGTCATCCACGACGCCAACGGCCAGCTCCGCCCGCTGGGACGGGTCGAGCAGCAGATTTTCCGCGGCGTGATGAGCCTGGGCAAGCGCTCCTATTCGCGCTTCCACCAGTTCCAGCGCAACATCGCCCGGGGCAAGCCCAACCACTGGCGCTGCCGCTCCGGCTCCCGCTACCTCTACATCTGCGAGGACGGATTGGTGCATTACTGCTCGCAACAGCGCGGCTTTCCTGCCATTCCGCTCGAAAACTACACAGCCGAGCACCTCCGGCGCGAGTTCTATACCAAGAAGCCCTGCGCCCCCTACTGCACCATCTCTTGCGTGCAGATTGTCGGGCTGTTTGACAACTGGCGCGCGCCGCAGACCCTGCCAGCCTTCTCCCCCCACCCCGCGGCGCAGCCCCTCGTGCAACTCCAAACCCCTCAGCCCGCCGACGAATGAAGTCCGCTGTTCGCTCGAAGCGTCTTTATCCGGAGGTCGAGATGAAAAAGAGGAGCCCTGGGTTGAGCCGAAGAAAGTTTGTCGGCACGCTGGCGGCGGTCGGTGCCTTGCCGGTCCTCGGCCGCGCCTCCATACTTTCAGCCGCAACCTCTCCCGCGCAAGCAGCCCCTCAGGCCCCGACGAGTTCGGGGCAGGCACGCACACTGGAACAGGAACGCCGGGAAGCCCTGGAGAACCTGGAGAAAGCGCTCAAGCCCATCCGCGACTTTTCCTTGTCGGTGGAAGTCGAACCGGCCTTCATCTTCCGCGCACGCCGCTAGAGCATTGCCTCCATGCTGAGTGAAGACACTCTCTATCTCCCGGTTGCCGAGCTCGCGAAAAAGATTCAGGCCCGCCAGATTTCTCCAGTCGAACTGGCGGAATCCTATCTGGCACGCCTGGAGCGGCTGGGGCCGAAGCTGAACGCGGTGGCGGCCGTCACGCGCGAGCGCGCGCGGGAAGAAGCGCGCGCAGCGGAGCGGGAGATTGCTGCCGGCTATTATCGCGGGCCCTTGCACGGCATTCCCTACGGAGCGAAAGACCTGCTCGCCACGCGCGGCATCCCCACCACCTGGGGCGCGCCGCCCTACCGCAATCAAGTCTTCGACTACGACGCCACTGTCATCGAGCGGCTGAGCACAGCCGGGGCCGTGCTCATTGCCAAGCTGGCCATGGTCGAGCTTGCCGGCAGTGGCGGCTACCGTTTCGCTTCAGCCTCCGCAACCGGCCCGGGCCTCAACCCTTGGAACACGGGCACCTGGTCGGGTGGCTCCTCCTCCGGCTCAGGCGCGGCGACCGCGGCCGCACTGGTGGCTTTCTCGATTGGCTCAGAGACCTGGGGCTCGATTCTGACCCCGGCAAGCTTCTGCGGCGTCACCGGCCTGCGCCCCACCTACGGCCGCATCAGCCGCTACGGTGCCATGGCGGTTTCCTGGACGATGGACAAGCTCGGGCCGATGTGCCGTTCGGCCGACGATTGCGGTCTGGTGCTCGCTGCCCTCGCCGGCCATGACCCGAGTGATCCTTCTACCCTGCCCGGCAACTTCCACTATCAACCCTTTCCGGGTGACCTGCGGAACACGCGCATCGGAGTCGTGGCCGAAGATTTCGCGGCCAACGGGGAACCGGAAGTCGAGCGCGCCTACGCCGCCGCCCTGGAGGTTCTGCGCGGCCTCGGCGCTGAACTTGCACCCGCGCCGTTGCCGGCCTTTCCCTACGCGCCTGTGGCCGAAACGGTTATTTCCGCCGAAGCTTCGGCTTTCTTCGAGGAACTGATCAAAACCGGGAAGGTGCAAGAGCTGGTGGACGTCGCCCAGCAGGCGGGCATCGAGGCGGGCACACAGGTAAAAGCGGTGGACTACCTGAAGGCGATGCGGGTGCGCGCGCTCATGCAGGCGGAATTCGCCAAGCTTTTCGAGAGGTTCCACGTTCTAGTCGCCCCGAGCCTGCTCTTTGTCGCCTCGCCCATCGAGGCCGACCTGAACACCGTCTTCAAAGGGTCAAGCGGCATCGGTGCAGCCGGGAACCTGCTCGGACTCCCTGCGGTTTCCGTCCCCTGCGGCTTCGGGAAGAACAACCTGCCCGCTGGGCTCTCCATCGTGGGCAAGCCGCTGGATGAGGCCGCCGTGCTGCGCGTCGCCCGCGCCTACCAGCAAGCCACCGACTGGCACACCCGCCGTCCACCCATCTAGGGACTTGCCTCCCAGTAGGAGAGTCACGAGCGCTTGCGCGGGGTTGCGCTTGGGCGCAGAATCTAGCCCCAGTCTTACCGGGCTTGGGTTGGGGAGTCGATGGCAAAAACGGGGCCGCCGGAGGTCAAGCCTCACCGCCGACGCAGCGGGCGCATCGCGCGCCGGATGCACGTGGTGCTGCGCTGGAAGGACCTCGACGGCAATCCCCATGAAGACTTGGCAGAAACGGTTCTATTGAGCCGCTACGGCGGCCTGCTGGTCTGTTCGACGCGTTTCAAGTCGGGCGAAGACGCCTATCTCTGGTGGCCGGAGAAGCAGCGCGGATCGCAGATTCGCGTGGTGTATCGCCGGCTGGGTGGCAGTGAGGATCTGGTCGAAGTGGGCTTTGAGTTTCTCGACATCGAGAACTTCTGGGGCATTGAGTTCCCGCCGGAAAAGCCGCCCTGGGAGCGCCCGCGGCGGCGACGCAGCGCCCGCATTCCCCTGCGGATCGCCGTGGCCTTTCGCCTCTACGACGCGGAAGGAAAAATGGAGGAAGTCCCCGCGCACACCATCCTGCTGAGCCGCTACGGCGGCCTGGTAGCCAGCAGCGCCTCCTTCAAGCCGGGCGAGGAAGTCTATCTCTGGTGGCCGGAAAAACAGAAAGGCACCTGGGTGCGCATCCTGACGCGCCGGCTCGTCCCCGGGGAAGACACGAGCGAGCTGGCCTTTGAGTTCCTCAGTTCGGACGACTTCTGGGGGATTGAGTTTGCCTGCGATGTCGCCCCCTGGGAGCGGCCGCCGCCGGCCGCCCGCTGAGGACACCACGGGGTTCGAAACAGTTGGATAACCTGGTGCAAGGCGGGTCAGGGCTTCAGCCCTGACATCAAAGGCCAAAAACAAAGGGCTTTAGCCCCTGAGGTTTCCATGAGGAGCGGTTATGCGACAGCCTCTCGTCAGTTCGAGGTTTCCGAGAACGCCCGTTTGTGATCGGAGAAACGCAGGATGAGGCGCGCGCGCACCGTTTCGTCCACCACGCTCAGGATGTCGTCGCCCTGCA
>Ga0209172_10007014_pt1 | contig 11987 bp, 14 predicted proteins | sample LarsenN4metaG_FD_184113 | JGI IMG/M metagenome (GOLD analysis project Ga0209172, IMG submission 184113) | Hot spring sediment bacterial and archeal communities from British Columbia, Canada, to study Microbial Dark Matter (Phase II) - Larsen... ... | reverse complement strand
CGCTGAGGTTCGGCGGCTGCGCCCGCCCATTGGACTCTGAGAAACCGCCACCGCAGCCGCCATCTGCTGCAGCGCCGGGTTCGACGCTGTCTTATTCAACCGGCGGCCAACAGAACAGCTCATCGATCGCGCTGGCAGCGCGAATCGCAAGTTCTGCATTCCAGAGCTTGCGCTTCAGCAACTCGTCAAGCAACGTCTCGCCGCCATCGGCCTCGACCGGGATGGCATAGCTCTCAGGCCGGTGCCTGGCGAAGATGTACCACCCGTCAGACGGCAAGCCACCCTCCGCCTTGAAGCAAACCCGGACGATGTCCGACCACAGGATGTCGGCCCGCCAAGCAGGTCGGTCGGGCGGTGAGACTTCCAGGTGGATGCCTGAATCGCTGAAGCGCACACGATACCAGTCACGCAGCTCCATCGCAGCCCCCATGCCCTGCCTAACGCTTAGGTTCGTACGCTCCTGGAGAGACTCCAGAGCATGGCAGGAGATCGCAGCCCCCATGCCCTGCCTAACGCTTAGGTTCGGGGACGCATCTGCGAAGTGGGTACGTCCCCTGAAACCGATCGTTAGGGGCCAGGTCCACCATCTGCGCGGAACTGATAAGAACCCAAGAGGGATTGAAACATTGGAACCGATCGTTAGGGGCCAGGTCCGCCATCTGCACGCTCAATCTGGAACCTCGATGTTCGGATTCCAGGCAATCTCCCAGAGATGTTCATCTGGGTCCTGGAAATATCCAGCATAACCGCCCCAGAAGGTTTCCTGAGCCGGCTTGATGACCCTGGCGCCAGCTCTGACGGCTGCCGCCATAACCGCATCAACCTCCTCCTTGGAGCGTACGTTGTGACCTAGTGTGAACTCAGTGGCACTCCGCGGTCCCTCGGGAAGGTTTGTGTCACGAGCAATGCTAGCCCGTGGCCAAAGCGCGAGCCGGATGCCACCTTCAAGATGAAAGAAGGCGACGGCGCCATATTCAAACTCTTCACCGATGATCCCTTCGGTATGAAGTCCGAGACCATCACGATAGAAGGCGACGGCCCTGCGAAGATCATCCACGCCGAGGGTTAGTATAGTAACACGTGGTTTCATGTGACGTCTCCGGTTGTCTTGGCATCTAACGCTCACGCTAACCGGCGCGCCAACAGCAAGCACAGCGCCGCTGTTTGCACGTCCGGTTCAGCGTGTTGCTAGGCCCTAACCAGCTGCCAGATGAAGATGACGGACGCGACAAGGCTGAGCACGCTGCGGATTGCATGAAGTCGCCCCCACTTGACTAGGAGTTCCCGTGTCTCAGATGAGCTGAGGTCGCGTCCGGGAGCCAGCAACTGCTTGTTCGTTGGAAAGATGACGACGAGCGTCACCGGGATAACTGCAAGAATGAACAGTGCGGCCATTAGCCACATGGGGTTAGCTCCGAGAAGCCAACGATTGCCAGTAACGCTTGCATGATAGTGGCACGCTTATAGCTGGGCGCCCAAACGGTGGCCGCAACTTCCGTTGAGCAGCCCATCCGCGCCGGGTGCTCGACGAGGTTGATGTAGATAGCGGCACCGGCAAAGATGGTGGTAGTAAGCACAGCGACGAACTCAATAAGAGGAAGCATACGAACCCTCCGATTTGGGGGCCTAACGCCGGACACTCACCCGCGGCCACCGCGCGCAAGCGACGCGCCCAGCGTCGGGTGCAGCGCCTTGTTAGGCCGCCGCTACCTTTCCTCGTTCCCAGGCTTCTGCCTGGGAACGAGGGGGTCCGGGCAGTTCTGTTTTTCTCCTGGCGCGTAGGCCCCTCACCCCCGGCCCCTCTCCCACGCGGTGGGAGAGGGGGGATACGCGCTAGAATCAGGGGGAAGTCCCCTTCTTCCTCGCTCCCAAGCTCTGCCTAGGAGGGCTTATCTAGAGGCTCTGCCTCGATGTACAAGATAGGAGGCAGAGCCTCCCACCAGGCATTCCCAGGCTTCTGCCTGGGAACGAGGGGGTCCGGGCAGTTCTGTTTTTCTCCTGGCGTGTGGGCCCCTCACCCCCGGCCCCTCTCCCACGCGGTGGGAGAGGGGGGATACGCGCTAGGATCAGGGGGAAGTCCCCTTCTTCCTCGTTCCCAGGCTTCTGCCTGGGAACGAGGGAACCATGTAGGAGTACATCATCCCTTTCATTTTGATTCCTAGAATCCTTCCTTGACGGTCGTGGCTCAGAGGCGTAGGTGACGCAAGTCCTCAGGGCGCGAGTGTTCCAATACAGCCTTGCGGGACAAAGGCATCGTGAAGGGCGATGCTGTTCATGGCCCGCGTCCATACCGGCAGCGAATCTGCCGAGTTGGAAGTACCCTGGTAGCTGTGCCCGCCGCCCTTGATGACCAGACGCAGATTGTGCTCTCGCGCGAAATTCACGGCTGCGACCGCATAGACGCTAGGAGCCGATGTCCAGGCATCGACCCAGCCGGAGGTTTGGGTCAGCGCCGGCTGGTCGCCGATGTAGTAGGGATTTTTCAATTCCTTGAAGGCCTCAGCGCAGGACGCCCCCTCTGGCGCTGTCCGGCACGCGGTCAGCGGCGACGTCACCTTGATCAAACGACCGCGGACTTCCCGTCCTAGCCGATCCCAGCTCGCTTCGGAAGGCCATAATGGATCACCCGGACGGACACGACGAACGGGTGGCGCTGTATCCTCCGCGGAGGTTCGCAGTGCTCGCGAATAGCCGGTAAGAAATGGCCATCTAACGCCAACCCACGGACAAAGCTCAGCCGCGTGGGGGGCACACTCGGGACTTCCAGTCCAAGCACTCCCCCCGCGTCGGCTGCAACCCCGGGTGAGGGCCAGGTAGGGGATTACAAGACCTCATCCCAGCCCCTTCCGGCTCAGATCCGGGTTCATGGGACGGTAGGGGACTCCATCCCGGCAGCGAGGGCACCGAGGAAACGCCTTACCGGATTGCAGGTAGATCCTACTTATAGCCAGCTCGCAGGCGCGCTGGTGAAAAACGGTGTAGATCCCGGAAACGGGAGCACGATCGCACGGTCCCAGGTACCGACGGGTTTTTGGAGCCCCAAGCTGCCTCTGGATCTCTTCGAGGGAGCGATCCCGAGGTCCCTGCGCCCGCAGCATAGCCGCTAGCGGCTTACAGGCGGCACGCAACTCGCGTTGGCGGCGCCTAAGCTCCTGCTGCATTCGCTCGAGCGTGGAGCGTTGCTCCAGGATGACCAGCGATTGCTCCGCGATCCATCGGCGCAGGCACACTGCCTGCGTCACGTCTTCTACTTGATGGAGCACATGGGTGATTTCCCCGCTCCCGGTGGTCCACCGGCAGCGGGTCCGTGTGGATATAATAAGATTCAAGTTCCAACCAACCCCGTCTTCACGTCCCCGGCGCGCTCGTAACTGGTGACGATGACACCGCTTGGCGTTGGCTCCGAATACGTGAGTCGGAATGCCGCCGGCATGCTACCTTCGCCGAAAAGACGCTTGCCCGTGCCCAGGGTAATAGGAAAAATCTTGAGCCACAGCTTATCCACCAAATCGTGTTTGAAAAGCGTCTGGAGAAGCTGGCTGCTGCCGTGCACCTGAAAATCGGGGCCGTCTTGCTGCTTCAATCTCCGTATTTCCGCAACGACGTTACCTTTGATAAAGACCGTGTTGTCCCAAAGCGGATCCGTACGGGTGTCCGAAACGACATACTTCGTCGCAGAATTGATGCCCGGCCACTCGCTTTCGTGTGCTGGCCAATATGACGCAAATATTTCGTAGGTCCTTCTGCCGAGCAAAAGATCGCGCGGCGTGGTCATTTGCTCGTGCATGAGGGCCCCAAGCCGCTCGTCAAAATGCGGCACAAGCCAACCGCCATACTTGAAGCCGCCGTCAGTGTCCTCCTGGGGCCCACCCGGCGCCTGCATGACCCCATCGAGAGTGCGGATCAACAAGACCTAAGTTAGAAGGCTTACCCAATTTCCCTCCCCTGTCTTGCCAGCCAACAAGTTATTGTATAGTTTCTGAATAACTCCACGACGTTGGAAGGTCCTCTGGACCTCTACACGACAACAGGCTCTCTGATTTGTGCCCGCTCGCTGCTCCCCTGACCTTCCACATCGTTATATATATCATATTCCGTGCATACATGCATGACAAGTTTCTGAAGATTATCCGGAAAAATATTATGCTTCGCAGGAACTAAAAGGAGCTCTACCGATTTCCTTGCAACTCATCTCCACGAGCCAGAGGCGTTTGAAGAAACCAAAGGCGGGGTTGGCAGGATATCCCATCCGCCTCACCGCTGGGGAAAGGCGCTCTATGAGGCGAACTCGTGAACAGGTGATCTGGGATTTTGTTCAGGATCGGATATTTGGATATACCGGTGATGCATGTACCGGATCTGGAACAGATCCTGTAGAACACGTTTTTAAAACTAAAGAAATCAAGGGACAATCTAAATTTTCTACGATAATACCAATATAATGACAGATATTTTGGGAATACGGGCATACTTTTCCACACACTTCGTCCGCATAAATGTTGACATGAATTGGAGGTTTAGCATTTAGGTTTCCGATAGGAGCGACCTGTTTTTAGACGAGAAAACCGGTCGCTCCTCCCGGAGCTTGGAGGCTTGTTGGGGTTAACCCTGGCTACAAACAGGTCGCTCCTCCCGGAGCTTTGAAGGATTCATCAACATTAACTTTACAAGGTACTAGAAACGCCCTTATTTAATTCCGTGTGCAGGTAATTAATCAGATCCGCTGGCACCTATAGTGTACGATCTCACGCGGCGTGTAGTAAACGCCAAATTTCTTGTTAAATTTGTTTTCCGCGCCCCTTTCCCCGCTCTTTAAAACGGCAAAGATTCGTGCAAACACCTATCACAGCTCTCTCAAACACCTATCAAGAAGCGATATCCCGAGTTGTAATAACGAAGGGTTATGCCGATCTTTATAGAGGATTTTGGTTGTGAAATTATCCTTTTGCGCTGTCAAGAGTCGCATATAATAGCGTTTTCCTTGATTCAGGCGGCTCTTGACAGAAGAAGCAAATTTTTATGGTACAATCAGGATAGGACGAGGAGACGGCCTCCTACCGCTAAATCCTCGCAGTCCCCTGGAGCCAAGATGCGTCCGTCGGCGGGTGCTTAATAGGACTAAGGCGGAAACTTCGATGAACGAAACTCGACGAAAGTCTTCATGGCGCAAAATCACCTAACGTTTGAGTTCAGGGACCGCCGGAGCCCAAAGGGCGGAGGGCACCGGCAAGCTGCGCTTGCCGGCGGTCCCCTGGAACGAGAGGTTAGCCATCGCGGCTTACGCGCCCCGGTAAAGGGACCTCAGTCACCATTCTTGGCTTCCAAGCGCAGTTCCATGGGAACAAAAGCAATTCCGTGGGTTTCAACGCGAGGTCCTGTGGCCTTGAAGCTGAAGCGCTCATAGACGGGCACTGCGTAGGGTGTGGAGTTGACGGTGAACCCTCTGCAGTTACCGGCTGCTATGGCAGCCTCCTTGGCATGCTGCCATAGCTCCCGACTCAGGCCGCGCCCTTGAAAGGCTCGCCCAACGAATAGGTGGTAAAGGTGAGTAGTGTCACGCACCGCCACAACACCGACCAACTGATGATCGACGAAGCCGACGTAGTAAAGGAAATTCGGAGCCGTGATGTAACCCCGGATCGCTTCCGGCTCAATGCTCTGCAGGAATGCTTCGGCGCCCAGCCCTTGCGGATGCAGAGTGAAGTAATGAGCCACGCTCTGGATAAGCGTGCTAATGGCTTCAGCATCTTCGGGAGCGGCGCGACGGATTTCCATGATGGCTAACGACAAAGTTGAGCAAAGGCATGATCCTTTGGAGCTTTGTAGGAAACCATCGCAACCTCACCATTCTCAAAGAGAGTTAGACCTCTTACACAGGCCCTTTGGCTTCCAATCCTGCGCCGGTTAGCCTCCTTGGGAGCCTTACACAGGCCCTTTGGCTTCCAATCCTGCGCCGGTGTCGTCGGAGGTTGCGATGAATCATGCAGGATAAGTACGAGCGCGCGGCGCACTTCAGTGCCGGTCGCGGTTAGATGCATCGGCGGTCCGCCCGGCACGATCACGTGATCGCCTCCAGCGCGCCCGATCATCTTTCCCTCTGGCGTTTCGAGGCAGGTCTCACCGGTCAGCGTATACCAGGCCTCCGGCCCCGAGTGTCGGTGTGTAGGCGCCGTCATGCCGGGCGTAAAAATCGCCTCCATATATTGCGCGGAATATTTCGTGTCGGCACTCACTGGCAACGGACCGATTTGGGCGACGCGCTCGCCGCCCGACGGACGCCATCCCGCGACGTCTATCGTGAATAGCCATACCTTTCCGAGCGACGTAACAACGGTTCCGCGAGGTCCTTTGGCAGCCTCCGCCGCAGCACGTGTTGGATAAGTATCCAGGTGCCAAAAGATGGGCCCCTGTGGTAATAGCCCCAAGGTCGTGTTCGCGGTGATCCAGCATCCCAACTCACCAGTACGCTCGCTGACGGGCCTACAGATCTGCCCGAATGCTTCGCCGCACACCATCAGAGCCATCCAACATGCGAACACACGCAGCGTCCGACGCGCAGAGGTCCACGACGCTAGACACCTCGCGACGCCTTTTGTCCCCTGAGTGGCCATGGTGATGGGCCTCCTTATTATCTAACGTCCGAACTCAGCTGGGTTTCTGCCGTAGCGAAGCGGAGGCAGAAACGTCGGCTGGAGTGCCTTGTTGAGCATCTTCCCCGGCGATGGACGCAGACATCAGGAAGAAACGCTCACGCGGCACGAAACCCACAGAGCGATAAAGCCGCTGCGCTCGCTCGTTTGTGCGCGCGACCTCAAGGTGGAGAACTTTGACGCCGAGCTGAGCGGCGGCGGCCTTGAGCGAAATCAGAGCCCGCTTGCCATAGCCTTTGCCTCGATGCGTCTCAACGATGAACATCTCGTCAATGAAGGCATCGCGGCCCGAGAACTCAATGGTGTAGCCGAAGCAGATAGCCACATATCCGATCGGCTCAGTTCCAAGACAAATAAACCAAATGCAGCCAAGCGGGCTTTGCCCCAAGAGCGGGACCAAGGCCGCAACTGCATCTTGGCCTGCGTGCGATACACCCTCGAACTCGTGGTAAGCGCGCACGTAACTCTCTAGGAGCGGTAGCTCTGCCTCAGTGACCAGTCGGAGGTTGATGCTCATCGCCTTTCAAGATGCCCAACGCCGTAATTGAGCGGCTGCCCGCCTGCAACAACGGCGTGCGGAAAGAACCATACAAGATTGATGAGAGGCAAACTGGCAGCAGTCCGCTCGAATGACTTGTTGGACCGGCGGCGTTCAGAATAACACGCGCCTCTCGCTGAATCACTCATTACTTAAATCGTTAAGGAGCAGCACGAAATTGCGGCAGCGGGAGACAAGCCGTTTTTCGACCGGTCGGGCAGCAGTGAGAGGCTGATTATCAATCGCAAGGAGGCGGTCCAGCATCTCTTCAATGGAGCGAATATGGATTTCGTCCTTTTTACTGCCTCGTTCAGCTCCGGTTCAACGCAGTTTTACGAATCCTCGTCGCAAGTCACCCGACCGCTCTCAATTGCTTTCACATTCCGAGCGGTGGCCTGCTCGACCATTTCCTCAGAGGAATCCACGCCAGCAACATGTCCCGCAGACGCCGATTGGGCGAGAAGCTCAACGCCCACTCCAGGTCCAAATCCAAACTCCAGCACTCTATCGTGCGGATGGATGTCGAGCAGGTCGATGACCCAAGCGGCGCACTGCTGATTCGTGCGCGCCATGATAATACCGCCTCATCTTCCCAGAATACCCTTAGGACGGCCGAACGTGCGCAGCAAAATACTGTGTACAACGCTCATCGGTATTGATCACCTCTCGATGCCATCTAATACCGGGCGTCAGCGGCGGCGGAACGCCGTCCGCTGCATTGTGTTGTTGAACTAAGCGCTTCGCGCAGCTTCTAGCCTGCGACGACCTTACAGCTTCCCTCTAAAAATTTTACTCCCTTTTCTAAAGGTTCTGTCAGAGTATACCCCTGTCTCAACATCTTTTTCAACTTATAACCACCTAATAAGGAGGTATACTATGACAGAACTTCGTCAACGCATGATCCAAGACCTTCAGTTAAGGGGCTTTTCTGAACGCACCCAGGAAATGTACGTACGTGCTGTCCGACAACTGGCGGAACATTATAATAAATCCCCAGATAAAATCTCCGAAGAAGAACTCCGGCAGTATTTCCTTTATATCAAAAACGTCAAGCACTACTCCCCAAGTGCCAGTACCATCGCCCTGTGTGGCATTAAGTTCTTTTTCGAGCATACCCTAAAACGGGATTGGCCCACCTTGACCTTCGTTCGCGCTCCCAAAGAGAATAAACTCCCCGTCCTTCTAAGCCGTGAAGAAGTTCATCGAGTACTCCAGGCGGTTCGCCTTCCCAGGTATCGCGTCTGCCTGACTACCATCTATTCCTGTGGGCTGCGCTTGAAAGAAGGCACCCATCTTCAAGTCCCAGATATGGATAGCTCCCGTAGGGTTATTCATGTCCACCGGGGCAAGGGTGCGAAAGATCGCTATGTACCCCTTCCTCAACGAACCCTGGAACTGCTTCGACAATATTGGAAAACCCACCGAAACCCTGTTTGGATCTTCCCCGCTCCTGGACGCGGTGGGATCGGCATGTCTACCGCTCAACTTCCTATGCCAAGATCCAGCGTCCAACAGGCCTTTAAATTAGCTCTAAAGCAAAGTGGCGTTCACAAACGCGCCTCCGTGCATACCCTCAGACATTCTTACGCCACCCACCTTCTGGAGGCGGGCGTTAACTTACGCGTCATCCAACAATATCTCGACCATAATTCTCCGGCTACTACCTCGATTTATACTCACTTGACCGTCAAAGCCCAAGCTATGGCCATCGATTCGATTATTGACCTCATGCAAGATCTCTAAGGAGACTCTCATGCCGGAACTGGCCGACATATTCCGCCTCTATGGCCCATCCTACCGTACCCAATTTGGTAGTCGTATGCTCCCTTCTCACCTCAAGGCTATGTGGGACATCGAACACTGCCGGACGGAGGCTCTCGGCGGTCATGTCTTTATCTGCGAGGATTGTAAGCAATCCCATTATCAGTATCACTCCTGTCAAAACCGTCACTGCCTCAAGTGTATGAACGATCGGGCTGAGATCTGGCTCCAAAAACAATCCGAACGGCTCCTGCCTACTCACTACTTCCTCATCACCTTCACCTTACCCGATGAACTCAGAGATCTCGCCCGTTCCAATCAGAAACTCTTCTATGATCTCCTCTTTAAAACCTCTTCTCAAGCTCTCCTAGAACTGGCTGCCGATCCCAGGTTCATCGGTGGAACTATCGGCCTGATGGGGGTCCTTCATACCTGGGCCAGGGATTTAACCTTTCATCCCCATGTTCACTATATCGTCCCGGGGGGTGGAATCTCAGAAAATCAATCCAAATGGCTCCCCTCTTCTAAAAGGTTCTTCGTTCACGTTAAACCCCTGTCCAGACTCTTCCGAGCTAAATTCCGAGATGAGCTTAAAAAAAATCAACTCACAGACTTCGTTCTCCCCCAGGTATGGGAAAAGGATTGGGTTGTAAACTCTAAACCGGTCGGTAACGGCGAGCACGCCTTAAAATACCTCGCCCCTTATATCTATCGCGTGGCCCTTTCTAATAATCGGATTACTCAACTACAAAATGATCCAGTTACCTTTGAATACGAAGATTCCAATACCGGTCAATCGCGCCACAGCACCCTACCCGCTTTTGAGCTCATCCGCCGATTCCTTCAACATATCCTCCCTAAAGGCTTTATCAAAGTCCGATATTTTGGCTTCCTCTCTTCCACTCACAAAGATACTTTCAACCAAGCTAAGTACCTTCTTTTGGCTCTGATCACTTTAACTCTAAACCCTTTAGAAGATCCCTCGACCTCTACTTATACTCTCAAAGATCCTTGCAATCAACCCGATCTCTTGAAATGCCCTAACTGTGGGGGCACTCTCAGATGGCTAAAAGCTATTCCAAGCGGTCCCCGCTCTCCTCCTCTATGCAATACTTCTTAAAATATAGGCTCGCTCTCAAAGGCGCGAAAAAAATCTTCTGGCGCTTCAAGGGGGTTCTTTACTCTTTTTCAGGCTTTTTTTGCCCCCTTCCTACCCTTTTTATCCCCTCCATAAGGTCTCATCTTGCCATATCCTTATTCTTTACTCCCCATCTCCTCCTGACTCTCTCTAAAACGGATCTTACCCCCTAAAAATGTACCGTAAACCCCCTTAAGGGGTCCTGTTCAAATTCCAAATACCGGCTTAGTTCAACCCAGGATTGTGTGGTGGCTCGCTGCGCTCGCACCACACGAGAATCCTTTTACGTTAGGCAAGCATGAACCTTCTTGAGCACTGGCTCCTGACTTTCAAATACTATCCTTGTCTATTCACAGTTGCTAACTCGGTACTTTGAGCACCTTTGGCCGGAAAAACTGGTGAATAAGAGTTTGAAATCCAGTACCAACAGGGTATTTGAAGTAAATAAAACAGTTTTACCTTGTTTAGCACCTTTTGCCGGAAAAGTTGATGAATAGAAGTTTGAAACACAATAACGACAGGGTGTTTGACGTATATACAATCCCTTCCACCTTGCCGAGATAAAAAAAGGATATTCTGAGAGAAAAGGCCTTGTCCATCAAAAAGTAGCTCCTTAGAAAAACTAAAAACAGAATCTTCAAACTAAGGAGCTACTATGCGACTAAGAATATTATACACGGTTTGTGTACTATGTGGGTATTTAAAATTTTTCCGGGCTTCGTTTAATGCTTCGAGCTATCAGTATATGAAGATGCTCGTGCATGGGATGATTTATTTAGAAGGCCAGGTTAATTGCAAAAGGATCTCGGAATGTTGGCAGGAAGAGGTGTGGCATCAGAGGTTGATCGATTTTCTCAATCATGGGAAGTATAATCTCAATCAGGTTAATGAGGACCGGTTTAATCAGCTCCTGCCCTTAGCTTTAAAGCACCCGAAGAACCGAGACGTGCTTTCCAAGTATGTGATGTTTTCCATAGACCCGACGAATTTTAAGAAATACAAGGACAAGCAAATGCAAGGGGTTCATTATACGGGAGATGGCGAAGGGATCTATAAAGCTCATAGCATGGTGATGAGCTGCTTCATTTATGGGAGTAGTTGTATACCGTTTAAAAAGATCTTGTATTGGGGGAGCCAAGGAGTACCAAAAGGGCGGCAGATCCCAAAATCTCAGATCTATCTAAAACTAGCTCGGAAAGCTGAAAAGATCAAGGTGTTTGGTAAGAAAAGGATCGCGGTGTTTGATGGAGAGGGGTGTAGCAAGAAAGTGCTGCCGTATTTTCATAAAAGCCCGGAATGGAGTGGGTTTGTAACGAAGTTTCCCAGAACCCGAAACATCGTGGTGGCAGGGAAGAGTCAACATATTCGGAGGTATTTGTCGGGACTGAAAAATACGGAGTTTCCTCCGATGCTCATAGGGAACAAGGAGGTGTATTACCATGAGTTGGAAGTGGAGGTGCCGTCGCTTGCTTTTTTGGGACGTTGCCGAAGGGTGGTGATCCAGGATGAGCCGGGCAATGTCGACCAAAAGACGATGCGGGTACTGATTACAGATGTGATGGATTTAACCGTGGAACAGATCCTGACGATATATCGGAGAAGATGGAAAGAGGAGACTTATCACCAAATTATCAAAGACCGATTAGGGGTTAAAACTTACAAACATCGAAGACTCAAAGCGATTATGAGATTTTTGGAGTTAGCGGATGTGGCTTATTGCTTTTTAGAGTATCGCCGCTTAAAAGATAAGGTCTGGGAGTCCTCTCTGAGTGAGGTTCGAAATGCCTTAATCCGAAAGGCGGAGTATCGGTTATGTGTTAAATTTAATCTACAACTTCCAAAACGCCTTGTTGTCAATGGTTAGAGGCTCGTTGTTGCTCTAAACTCCGGCAAAAGGTGT
>Ga0209172_10007013_pt1 | contig 11988 bp, 8 predicted proteins | sample LarsenN4metaG_FD_184113 | JGI IMG/M metagenome (GOLD analysis project Ga0209172, IMG submission 184113) | Hot spring sediment bacterial and archeal communities from British Columbia, Canada, to study Microbial Dark Matter (Phase II) - Larsen... ... | reverse complement strand
CATCGCGCTACCGTCTTGAGCTCCTCACTCCGTACCGCAACCGCAGGCCACAGAAGAAGTCCGCTCAGGATGGCTGTCAGAACAAGTCGCACAACACGAAAGGCCATCGCTAGGAGGCGACTTGGGGCCCCGCGGAGACGACTTCGGGGCGAAAGCTCAGAGGCAGCGAGATGCGAACCGCCCCGTTGCCTTGCGGCGACGGCGGCGGAATCTCGATCTGCCCTTTGTGGCCCTCCACGATCTTACGACAAACCGCAAGACCCAATCCCAATCCAACCACCCTGGTGGTGAAGAAGGGCTCCGTTGCATGCGCCGCTGCCTGCGGCGTAAAACCCGCTCCCGCATCTCGAATGTCCACGTCCACCCACTTCAACCCCCGGTCATCGGATCGCAGACTCGAACGAACGGAGATGCTCCCCTTCTTGGGACTGCACTGAACCGCGTTGAGCAGCACCTCATAGAAGGCGTGCTTCAACCCCTGGCGCTCACCCTGCAAGACCACCGCCCCGCTGCCATTCTCGTAATTCAGTGCCACCTCCAGACCTTGCTGGTGACGTCGGGCCTCTTCGAAAGCCTCCCGGATGACCTGCTCGAGGGGGACCGATTCCACCCGCGAGGGTAAATCGCGTGACAGGTACATCATCTGCCGGGCCAGGCGCACAATCCGATGCACCCCATCATCCAGCGCTGCGCCCAGCGAGACCAGAAAGTCCGGGTCGTCCTTCTTGGCCGCAAACAGTTGCTGATGCGTGGAAAGCTGCGTAATGGCGTTGCCGACCTCGTTTGAGAGCCGGTCCGCCATGGCACGGACAAGCCGCAGGTTGGCGGCCTCCTGCTCGAGAAGTCGCAGCCGGTCCTCATCCGTGCAATCCTCCACAATCACCAGCGCGGCGGCCGGCGGCGCAGCCTGGGTTCGGCTGAACGGCGTAATGGTGGCCCGAAAGTTCCGCTTGCCAGCCGGGGTCTCGTCCTCATACCGAAAAAGGCGAATCGGCTGGCCGCTTCGCAAAACCTCGAAGACCTTGCCGCCCAGCACCCGGGGCAAATCGGTGAACTCGAACGGATGCTGCGCCCGGCCCGGACGGGCAAACGTCTGCCGCGCGGCTTCGTTCACCTGCAACACGGTCAAATCCCACCCCACCACCAGGCACGCATTCTGCAGATGCCGCAACACATCCGTCATCATGGCGTGGCCCTCGGTCACCTGATCATGGAGCCAGATGTTCTTGATCGCCAGGCCCAGTTGCTCGAGCAAATGAAAGATCAGGCCCAGCTCCCCATTGACCAACGGTTCGCCGGTCAGCCGGCCATCGAACATCGCCACTCCAACCAGGTTCTCCCGATCGAGAATCGGAACCGCCACCTGGGCGCCTACCAACTCGAATTCTTTCTGGATCTCAAGGTCGGCCTCCACCTCCGGAGTATCCCGCCGCAGGATGCGCCCGTAGCGCATCATGTGCCCTCCAATCCCGGTATCCAAAGAAAGGTCGAAATGCTCCAGCAAACCCGTGGGCAGACCGATCGCACAAGTGGCCCGCAGGCGCCGGGCTGCCTCCAGGTCCCCCTCCCGGAGGGCCTTGGGAGGACGCCGAAGAAAAATCGCCGCCCGGTTCACCCCCAGAATCTGGCGCAGCAGCAGCAGAAAATCCCGCAACAGTGGCTCCGCCTGCAAGCTGTGGGAAAGAATCGCCGAAAAGTCACCAAGAATGGCCAGCATTTCCTCCGAGCTTCGGGTCAGCCCCCCGCTCGCCACAGCAGCGGCCGCCTCTGCCCGCCCCCCGGCCGCACGCATGGCCGGAGGAGCGGGCTCCACCGGCGTCACGGGCGCGGCGTCGCGAGCCAGTGCCAGGTTCAACAGGCGTCCCCTCAGAGGCTTGCCGAACACCTGCGATGCGCCCTGCACCAGGGCTTCTTCCTCCCATTCCCATTGCCGTTCTCCAGCCACCACGTAGATGGCGCAGGCCGGCAGCCGTTTATGGATGGTCTCGATCGTCCGCACAGGCCGCACCGAGGTCAAATCGCATTCCAACACGCAGGCATCCGCGGTGCCCTGAGCGAGATACGGCTCCGCTTCCCACAGTTCCTGGCAATGCACCACGCGGTAGCGCTGCGGGTCCACCATCGCCCGCACCGCTTCAGCCAGCCCGGCCTGGGCGGCAATGACCAGAAGTGTCTTCATCGTTGAGCCAACGCCCGCTCCGTCTCAAACCTCGGCGCAGCCCCCGTTGGGGCCTGCTTCGCGGGCAGATCAACTTCCACAGTTGTGCCTTTTTTTTCCACGCTGGCAATCCTAAGATGACCGCCATGCAACTGAACGATGCGGCGGGCGATGGCCAGTCCCAGCCCAAAACCGCGCGTCCCGTCGCCGCGGTCCTTGGTGGTAAAATACGGTTTGAAAACACGCTCAAGATTCTCGCTGCTGATGCCCTCTCCCGCGTCCACCACCTTGATGCGCACCCAATCCCGGCTGCCATCGGCCTGAGGCAGCCGCGACAAGTGAATCTGCACCGCCGCGCCCTCGGGCGAAGCGTCAATCGCGTTGGACAATACATTCACCAGAAGCCGCTGCACCATCACGCTGTCCACCTCAGCCACCGTCGGCATCAGCCCGAACATCCGAAATTCGATGCGCCTTCCCCGAAGCCGTTGCTGGGCCAGCCCGGCCGCCTCGCGAATGATCTCATCCACGCGCGCTGGACCGAACTCGAGCCGCCGGTTCCGTGAGAAGAACAGCGCCTCGTCAATGTAGGACCGAATCACATCCACGTTCTTCAAGGCCAGAGGCAGAAGATCCTTGATCACCTCCGGTGTCATCAGCCCCTGATGGCAAAGCTGGAGAAACGTCCGGGCCGGCGTAATCAGATTGTTCAAGTCGTGCGCCAGACCGCGGCCCATCCGGCCCAGTAATTCCTGTTCCTGTGCGGCCTGAATCTGCCCCTTCAGCCGCACCTGGTTCAGTAACAAACTGAGATTGCACGCGACCTCAACCAGCAGGCGCAGGTCCTCCGGCGTGTAGGGCGCACCATCCTTCCGCGGTCCCAACAGCAGAAAGCCAAACGTTCGGCCTTCGTAGAACAGGGGGAAACAGAATTCCGGATCGAACTCCTTGAATTGCTCGCGCGCCTTGCGTTCCAGTTCGGTTTCACCGGGCATCGCATAGGCAATCTTATACGCCAGATAGCCGGGGTTCGGCCCCCGGAAATAGGCGAAGATCGCCGCGTCATCCTGAAGGGAGGAAATCGGCCCAGGAAGGCGGTCCGGAAAAGAATGCGCCAGGCTGAAGGTCTGGGTGGTCTCATCCCGCATGATGATCTGCATGCTCTGTACTCCCATACTGTCCCGCAGCAAACCCTGAAGCTCTCCCACCACCGTATCGGGGTGCGGATGGGTGCGGATGCGTTCGGAAAACCGCTGCAATTCCTGATGATACTCAAACCGATCCCCGAGAATGCGCCGTTCCAGGATGTCGCGCCCGCGCCCAAAGATACGCGGAAACAACAAAGAGGTGATGACGGTGTTGACTCCCAACACCAGGAATGCCCCCAGGAAACCCCAACCGCCAAACTGACCCGGCACGAGGAGCCAGACCACGGCCAGCAACAGAAAGCCCGTTACCAGGCTGAACACGTACTGCACCAAATAAGAGGCGGCGCGGCTCAACGCCAGGTGAATGTCCAGCAGGTGATGCTGCAGCACACTGTAACCCACGATCAGACCAAACACGATGGCCGCCAGGCCCCCGGTGGGGTAGTACGGAGCCTCCAACAAGGGATACTTGTAAATCCCCATCAACGGCATCATGTCATTCGTGCCGAACAGCGCCAGGGTGGCATTGCCCGCAATCAGCGCCCGAAGCCGGACCCGGTGCAGGTGGGTCAAGGACCTCTGCTTGCGCCATAAGATATAGAACGTCGTGGCGGCAATGACGTTGTAAAAGAAAAGGTACACCTTGAAACCGGGGCCACCCCGCACGTAATACCCGAGTTCATGATGCGGAATGAACGGGAGGTCGGCAATATACCACCCCGGGATAAACATGGACGCCACCAGCAGCACGTGAACCCCGTAAACCACCTTCAGCAGAGTGGGCCACGACACCCGTGCGATCAGAAAGCACAGATGGCACATGGTCACCGGCGCCAGAATCACCCCGGCGTGGAGGAAATATGCCCAGAACATCCCCGCCGCTTTATTCCCCTCCGGCACCTGGTGAATGAAGAACGCCCCCAGGTTCCAGACCGCCAGGCAAAGCCCCCAGCCGCAACACACCCGGTTCACCGCAGCGCGGTAATCGCGCGTCAGCACGAGCACCGCCATGACCACGTGAAAGATGGCTGCCAGAAGGGATGTGACCTGGTAGAACGGCATCCCCGCTTAACGAGCTTCCCGTGGGTAACGACCCATCACGAGACAGGAATTCTTGCCCCCGAAGGCACTGTTGATATTCAAGGCCACGCGGATGGGATACGGCCTGGGCCTCAGGGGCACGTAGTCCAGATCGCACCCCTCCGCCGGCTCCCGCAAATTGATCGTGGGCGGAATCACCTGATGATAGAGACTGAGCACGCACACCATCGCTTCCGCTGCGCCCGCCGCCCCCATCAGATGCCCGGTCACGGGTTTCGTCGAACTGATGGCCAGACGCCGGGCATGCTCCCCAAACACCGTCTTCAAAACCATTGTCTCCACCTGATCATGCACCTTGGTCGCCGACCCATGCGCGTTGATATAATCCACGTCCTCGGGGGCCAGGCGCGTATAGCGCAAGGCTTTTTCCAGCGCCCGCCGCGCACCCAGTCCCTGGGGATGCGGTTCCACCAGGTGGTAAGCCTCAACGCTGCGCCCCTGCCCAAGGATCTCCGCGTAAATGCGGGCGCCCCTGGCCAGCGCATGCGAGAGCTCCTCCAACACCAGAAACGCCGCTCCTTCCCCGAGCACAAATCCATCCCGCCCCCGGTCAAAGGGTCGCATGGCTGACGCTGGATCCTCGCGCCGCCGGGTCATCACGCGCAACGAAGCCCAACCGGCCCACAACTCCCGCGTCAGGTTGGCGTCGGTCCCGCCCACAATCATCACATCGCTCTCGTCGGCCTGAATGCGCTCAAAGCCGTATCCCAATGCATCATTGCTGGACGCGCAACCCGAGCAAATGGTAATCGCCTGGGCATTGAGCCCCATCTCCAAAGCCACGGTGCTCGCCCCCTGCCCCACGTACCCGTTGATCACAAACAGCGGGTTGACCGCGCTCGGATCCTTCAAATACATGAGATGGGACTTCACCACGCTCTCCATGCCACTGATGGTCGTGCCTTCGGCGATGCCAATGCGATCCGGATCCACTTGATCGAGCTTCAGATTCGCATCCTCAGCCGCCATCTTGGCCGCAGCCACAGCGTACTTGATGGTTTTGTCGTAGCGCCGCACGTTCTTGGCGTCCATGTACCGGCCAGGATCGAAGTTCTTCACCTCCGCTCCAATCACGTTGGGCATGTCACTCACGTCAAACTGTGAGATAAAGCCCGCGCCGCTTCGTCCCTCCCGGATGGACTCCCAGAAAGTAGCCACGTCGTTTCCGTTGGGAGCAATGACCCCCAGACCGGTCACAACGACGCGCCGCGGAGGCTCGCGGTCAACCATAGATCCCTCTCAATCCCTCTGCGGCGCATTCCTTTGCGCCCATGTCTGCAAACACCAAGCCCCGGATCACAGCCTGCACGGCGCAGGCCCCCTCTTCCCCGTGTAACGGGCCCCGTTGGAGGACTTTCATGGGCCCTTACCTTACCGTGACAGATCTGGAGGATTCAACACGAAAAGCCGAAAAGTCACCGCAGAGCCGGGTCGTGGGTCACCCGCAAATCATCGAACCGGATCGGCGTGCCTGAGATGGGACTTCCCCAGATCGAAGCCCGTCCCACCGACACTTCGTTGGTTTCCCTGGCGCTCACCATCCAGGCGGAGGGGGCGGCCCCGCCCTCCTGCCAGGCCTTGCCGCGCGCGGTCCACTGCCCCTGGCCGTTCTCCCTCAGATCCAGGACCACCTGGGTCCATTTGCCGGGAATCCATGAAAACACCTTGCTGGCGAGCAGCGTATCGCCTCGGAACAGGTCCAAGGTGCCGCGGCCCGGTGCCACCATCAGGCGGAATCCGCCGGCGCCGCCGATTCCGACACCGAAAACCGGATGGCGGCGGCCTTTGTTCGTGCCGTAGGCCCGGGCCTGTACCGTCACGTTCGTGATCGCGGCCGGTCCGAAAAGCACCCCGAACTGATCCAGGGGCGTGCCGGGCAATTCGAGGAACTTCTGGTCGCCCTCCGCAGCCACCACAAAAGCACCATCCAGCACCATCAGGTCCTCCGGCACAGCGCCAACTGCGGCCTGTTGAAAATCGCAAGAATAAAGCACCTGGGCCGCCGGCCTTGCTGCGTCGGCTTCGGCTGCGCTACTTAGAACTGGCCGCGCCAGGAGGACCCCAACCGTCATCGCCAATCTCAGAATTCTCATGGTAATCCGTCTCATCGAACCTCACCCAAATTGCTGTTTGCTCCAGACCACCCCACCACAGACCTCGGGCCGACCATCCCGCGCGGATGGGCCACCGCCCGCCAGCCGCGCCTGCGCCGTCAGAACGACCCGCCCGGCCATCTCATCGAGCTCTCTGACCACCAACGCGAACAAACTATTCACTGCGCAAAGCCTCCAGCAACGAGCCCCTGAGCACCGAACGGGCGGCCAGCCAGGCGGTGGCGAGTCCAACCAGAATAATGCCGCCCCAGGTCAACCCCAGAGCCACCCAGGGCACCTCGCGCAGACCGGCCTGCGTGGCGGGAAATACCGCCAGACCCGCACCCGCCACCCCCACGAGCAGGCCGGCCCCGAGCAGCAGGCCATGTTCTACTACGACCATGGCTCGCACCCGATCGCGCCGGAACCCCAGCGCCAGCAGCAAGGCCAGTTCAGAGCGTCGCTCCAGGGTGTTGCGCAGCACGACAACACCCAGCCCCGCTCCCCCAATCAACAGCCCGATGGCCCCGAGGATTTGAAAGGTGCCCAGATAAGTGTTCTGCACCGCGTTAAACTCATTCAACCGGTCCGCTGCCTGGACTAATTCCAGGCCCTTGTCCTCCAAAGCGCGGGACAACGCCGCCGACACCACCTCGACCCGGTTGCTGGGCGTGTCCACCAGGAAAAAACGAAAACCGCTTTCTCCTGGGTACTTCCGCCGCATCGCCTGTTCGCTGATGACCAACTGCCCCTGCAATATGGAGTTGGCCACTGCCCCGACCAGACGAACCCGAAAAGGCCGTCCCCACTCATCCACGTAATCCAGAGTGTCCCCCACCTTCTTGCCCAACGCCCATTGAATGGATGCCGCATCGCCGACCGCCGGCACCTCATCATCTCCTTCGCCATGCAATAAACCCCAGCCTTTGGCGAGGTCCTGGCCGCGCATGGCCTTGACGAACGTGAAAGCCCCCCGCTGTCGCAGCAGTTCCGGGTCCACTCCGAGGAGCCTTGGCTTCTGGGCCCGATTCAGGTTCAAACAACTGGCGTCATCCCCCTCGCGAACGCGAAACGGAACAATGGCCACTCCCTCGAGATCGCGGTGGTCCAACCCGAAATCCTCCCGGCCTTGCGAGGTGTTCAAGTCCTTGACGATTGGCAAGGTACTCTGCCCCACCAGTGCGAAACCACCAGTGCCGGAGGAGCGTTTCCACGGATGGCGATTGGCGTCCAGACGAAAGACCCCAATGGACGACACGAGAAACACCCCCCCGCCCAGCAAAGCAACCACGGCCAGGCTTCGCCGGCGGCGTCGGGCACACCCCCGCCAGATCCAGCCGGCCAGGCGCAGCGGCCCGGTGCGGGCTTTCTCAGCCATCGCTCCCTCCCGGCTCAGAGACCGGCCCAGCAACATCAATGAGCCAACAAGAAATAAACTGCCGGCGCCGAAGAATGCGGCGGGATTGGCCTCCTGTCCTGCCAGCGCCGGCCAGAGAGCTGCGAGCACGGCTGCAACCAGACACAACCAGCCCCCCCAATTTCCCCACGCCGATCGAGAAGCGGCTGCGGCCATCCCGGCCTCGAAGTAACCCGCGAGTAACTCGCGTGCGGGCTGGCTCGCCTGCCGCCGAATGGTCAGCCACACCGCCAGCACGCACACGGCCACAGCCGCGCAAAAGCCGCCCGCCATGGTCCCCGCCCTGGCATGCCAGACCAGCGCCGAAGTCCCCACGGCCTCCCTCCAGATGGTAGCCAGACCACGCAGCAAGCCGTAGGCGTAGGCCCCCCCTCCGAGCGTTCCGATGAGACTCCCCAGAACCGCCAGAATCCCGCCCTCGCATAAGAAAAGCAGCCGCGCCTGGGTCCGCCGAAAGCCCAGCGCCAAAAGCACGCCAATCTCCCCTGCGCGCTGCTCCACACCAAATTGAAACAGTGTTGCCATCAATAAAAGCGCCGCCACGATGAGAAACAGGCTGAAGCCGAGGAACAGCCCCCCGAAGTCCTGCGACTGTTCCGCTGCCGCCAGGGCTTGTTGGCGCACAGGTTCAAATTCCAATCCAAAGCTCCGCGGCTCCAGCCGGCGCAACATGGCGGCCTCGAGGCGCTCCTTCAGGTCCGAAGCCTGGTTTGTTCCGACCAGACGAACCGACGTACAAACACCAAACCGATTGGACCACATCCTCTGGCCAGCCGCCGGGCTGACAAAAGCCTTGGGGGTGCCACGGTGCTTTTTCCAATAGTCCTCGTCCTTGACACGAATGCGATGCACCAGGGGGAACCCGGAGTCCCAGTCCTGGGTGCTCTCGGCGCGGGCCAACCCCGGGAAATCCGGCATCAGCGTCCGGTCCGCATAAGGCCCGGCCAGCGGCACGATGCTTCGGACCCGAAAGCGGTTCGTCGCCTCCCGCAAATCGGACGCTGACTCTGGCAGGAAATAAACCAACTCCAGGAAATCACCCGGCCGCACCCCCAAATCCTCCGACAACCACTCGTTAATGACGATCTCGTCGTCTCCAAGGTCTGCAGGCGTCCACGGCGGTCCAGCGGCCGTAACCATGGAATAGGGCGTGGCGTTCGTGCCTGCGCGCAACAGGTTCACCAGGTAAGTCAGAACCAATTGTGGCGCGCTCGACCGGTCACGCCGGGTCTCCCCCACATCCTCCGCCGCGCCCACCACCGCCTGAACCAGGGCTTCCTCGAGAAAAATGCGGCGGCTGATCAATTCAATTCCTCCCCCCTCCAACCGCCGCAAACTCGCCTCGTAATCAGCCAGACTCATCAGCTCCCTGAGCGCGGGCGGTTGTCTGGAGGCGGAGCTTCGCCCGGCCGGAAAGACCCTGCTCGAAGAGTCGCCTGAGACGGGCAGCAGCACGGTGTTGACCAGCCCGGTCAGCGTGGTCAACCCCTGCAGTTCCTCCAGACGCACAAAGGCGTTGCGCGGTGGAACCTGACTGGGACGCAGGCTGAAGTTCCCCATGCCGCTTCCCGGCTGTATCCCCCCCACCCGCCAGCGCACCGCCACACTCGACTCGCTATCCGAGGTTAACGGTGCTTCCAGAGACATGGCCGTCGGCTTGCGCAAACGAAAAACCAATGTGTCGCCCACGCTCACCCGAAGCTGACGGGCCAGCACTTCGTTAAGCCAGACCTCCCCGGGTGCCATGGCGCGCGGCCCGGACCCCGCACCAAGGCTCCAAAAATCCAGCACAGGCTTGTCCGCCATCCGCTCCGGCAAAGTCGCCACTCCAATCAGATGAACCTGGCTGGCCCGCGCCTGATGATCTTCGCGCGTGGCGACCGCCATGACTCTCAACTGACTTACTGCCTCCGCGCCCTGGCTCTGCATCCGCGCGATCAGCCCGCCCGTCACAAAACGATCCAGCGGCGCCAGAGCATACTCGATGCGGCCCAGCCGCTCCATGGCCAGAGCCCGCAAGCTCTCGCGCACCGAATCGCCCACAATCAAAGCACCAACCAGAGCGGCACTGCCCACCGCTGCTCCCAGCACCACCCCCAGGTGGGACCGCCAGCGGTAGCGAAGGCTCTGAAGGATGAGCGTCCAACGCCCAATCGGACCCGAACGTCCAGAGGAGTGAGCATTCATGCGGCGGCCATCCGAAACGTCCCCAGGCGGCCATCCCTCAACTCGTAATGCCGCTGCATCAGCCGCGCCAGGCTCCACGAGTGGGTCACCACCACCAGGGCGACGTTCTCCTCCCGGTTCAACTCCATGAGCAGCGCGCCCAGGGCTTCGGCCGAAGCACGGTCCAAGGCTCCCGTAGGCTCATCGGCCAGCAACAACGCCGGCCCTAGAATCAGCGATCGAGCCACCGCGACCCGCTGGCGCTCGCCACCCGACAACTGTCCTGGCCGATGCCCCAACCGGTCCGCAAGGCCCACCCGCTTGAGCAACCGTTCCGCCCGCGCGAGCGTCTCCTCGCGACCCGGACCATCAGCTCCCCCGCCAGCCAGGGTGGGGACGAGAACGTTCTCCCACACACTGCAATGAGGCAGCAGATGATGCGCCTGAAAAATAAAACCGATGCGACGCCTGCGCACCGCAGCCAGTTCGTCCTCGCTCAGGCCGGAAACATCCCGCCCGTCCAGCCACACTCGACCCGCGTCCGGTTGATCCAGCGTGCCCATGACGTTAAGCAAGGTGCTCTTGCCGCACCCTGAAGGCCCAAGAATGGCGAGCGACTCGCCGGGGGCCACCTCCAATTCGATCTCACTCAATACCGGCAGCCGGCTCCCCTCGGTGCCCGAAGGGTAGGTTTTGCTGACCCCCTCGAGCTTGAGCAAAGGTTGATCTTGCGCCATGCCGTCAGAGTGTCATTGCACCGCATGACTTCAAGCGCAAAGCGGTGACTGGCCTCTCCCCGCATGTGCGGCCTCAGCCCAGGCGATTCTCTTGTGGAAGTTCCGACTTATGCCCAGGCATGTTTCCCCTCGCGGCGCCCTTCTCACCGGCCGCTGGCCACCCCTGGCCCCCACGCCGCGAAACCCCTGGAAAGGCCTGGCACCTCAAGGAACCAGCACGGCGCGGTAAAAGCGCGCCTCGGCCGCTGCGGCATTCGACTCCAGGACCACACGGGTGGGCTCGAAACCCAGAGGGACGGTCAGAAGCGCCTGCCACTGCACCAGGTCCGGGCTGGACTCGATGACACACTCTCGCCCTGGCGGACCACGCAACGAAGTCGCAAACGCTTCATGACCCTCGCGCGACGGCTCGGTCATGAGAACGACCTCTGGCTGAGTCCAGCTCAGAACCACCATGCCTGCGGCCACGCACCGGCAAAAGATCGCATCATAATAACCGTCCACACTGAGATAATACTGGCTTCCGGCGGTCACGTGAGCGGTGATTTGGCTCGAATACCCTCCTGTCGCAGCAACATAATTATCGGCAACCAGCACGAGGCCCGCCAGGGTATCGCCACGGTAAAGCGTCATCAGCACATCCCGATAGATCGCCGCATCGAACAGGCTGCCCGAGGTGTCAAAGACCACCGTTCCATCGGCGGGAGCCTTCCAGCGGTACCAAACGGATGCGCCGCCAGGATTGTCCGTCCGCACTGGTTCGCCCGGCTCCCGGGTTGCTCCAACGGTCAAACCATAGACCAGGCCGTGAGGCCCCTCGATCACTTGCGCCTGGGCGAACAGGTCGTTTCGCCCGCCATCAGGATCCAGCCGCCAATGCAACACACTGGTCCCCTCCCGGGTCACACCGCTCAACATCGTGACACCCCCCAAAGCAATGGCGTAAACGGTTCCCTGCGAAGCCCGAAACACCACCCGGCTGAGGCGCTCGAGGTTCCCCGCGTCGTTATTGCCTGCCACGACGGTCAGGGCCTCCATGGATGATCCCTGATATATTCCCAGAACCGTGTCGAAATCGCTGCCCAGTGTGTCGAAGCAAGCCAGACCCGAGGCCGGGGCTTCCCACCGGAACCAGATCGAGTTTCCGCAGGGCACATTGGCATGCCAT
>Ga0209172_10007012_pt1 | contig 11990 bp, 10 predicted proteins | sample LarsenN4metaG_FD_184113 | JGI IMG/M metagenome (GOLD analysis project Ga0209172, IMG submission 184113) | Hot spring sediment bacterial and archeal communities from British Columbia, Canada, to study Microbial Dark Matter (Phase II) - Larsen... ... | reverse complement strand
TCTTAAGGCTCAATTCGTACGCCGTTGAATCCACCGCAAAAACGCTCCCCGCACTCTGCGGGGGTATCCGCCGTTCGGCATCGCGACATCGATACGGAACGGGCAGGACAGCGTCTCGACAACTACTTGCTCGGCGAGCTCAAGGGCGTGCCGAGGAGCCATGTTTATAGGCTGATTCGCTCGGGGCAGGTGCGCGTGAACTCGGGACGAACGAGCCCGAGCTACCGTCTCAAGGCCGGCGATCGGGTCCGCGTCCCGCCCGTCGGCACGCGTTCGCCGCGCGAGGTCGCGGCAGCGCCGGACCGGTTGGACTGGCTCGGCGAGCGCATCGTCCATGAAGACGCGCGGATCCTCGTTCTCGACAAGCCGGCCGGGCTTGCCGTGCACGGCGGGAGCAGTGTCGGCTTGGGCGTCATAGAAGCCCTGCGCCTGCTCAGGCCCGAGGCCAGGGACTTGGAGCTCGCCCACCGCCTCGACCGCGGCACCTCGGGCGTTTTGCTCCTCGCGAAACGGCGCAGCGCGCTGCGCGTCCTGCACGAGCTGCTGCGCGAGGGCAAGGTCGACAAGCGTTACCTGACCCTCGTCAAAGGGCGGTGGCCCGACGGAACCACGGAAATCGATGCGCCGCTCGTAACGAGGCGCGTCGGAGGCGAGGCTCGCGTGAAAGTCGACGAGGCCGGCAAGGACGCTCGCAGCACGTTCCGCGTCCTCGACCGGTTCGGCAAGAAGGCCACGCTGCTCGAGGTCTCGATCGACACGGGCCGCACGCATCAGATCAGGGCGCACGCGGCCCACGTAGGCTGTCCCGTGGCCGGCGACGAGCGCTACGGCGACAAGGATTTCAACGAGTACTTGCAGACGTTCGGTCTCACGCGGATGTTCTTGCACGCCCACTCGTTGTCGTTCGACTGGCCGGATACCGGCGAGCCGTTCAATGCGAGCGCGCCGCTGCCCGACGATTTGAAAGCCGTGCTGACGGCCTTCGAAGCTAGGCGCGCGTAGGACGGAGCGGATCCGCGCCGAGCCGCCGCAGCGCTTCGGCGACGAAGATCAGCGGCAGGCCGATCAACGCCGTGGGATCGTCGGACGAAATGCGTTCGAAGAGCGCGACGCCCAAGCCTTCCGACTTGAAGCTCCCCGCGCAGTCGAGCGGACTCTCGAGCCGCACGTACCGCTCGAGCGCGGCGCGGTCGAGGCGGCGAAACCGCACCTCGGTCCGGTCGACGTGCGTCAGCGTCTCGCCCGAGTCCGTGGCGACGACGGCCACGCCCGTGTGGAACAGCACGGACTTGCCCTGGCACGCCGCGAGCTGCGCCACGGCGGCGTCGGCCGAGCCGGGCTTGCGCAGTACCTGCCCGTCGAGGGAGGCGACTTGATCGGAGCCGATGACGAGAGCGTTCGGCACCGCGACGCTGCGCGCCTTCGAGAGCGCCAGCCTCGAGGCCATGTCGGCCGGCGCTTCTCCGGCCACGGTATCCTCGGCGACGGCCGGTGCTTGTACCTCGAACGGCAGCTCGAGCCGGGCCAAAAGGTCCCGGCGGTAGCGCGACGTCGACGCGAGAATCAGCGCCGGCGCGATGGAAACGGGGCGGGGGTCTTCGTAACTCACGGTTTTGACGCCAGAAACTTGCTCACATATGATGCGCGGCCTATGTCCGGCTCGCTGCACGCTTGGTACAGTCTGGGCGATCTGGAATCGTTGGCGGATCGGGGTGTTACGTTGCGCGGCGAGCTCGACATCGGGTCGCTGACGCGGCTCAGGGACCTGCTTCACTCGGACGCCGGCAGTGTAAGCGCAACGCTCGAGTTTGGGCAGCGCGGCGATGGCTGGCTCGGCACGAAGCTCGATTATCGGGCCGCCGTCGATCTCGTGTGTCAGCGCTGTCTCGAGCCGTTTCGGCACGAGCTCGCGGACAGCGTCAATGTCGTCATGGCCGACGCGGCTGCGCTGCCGGCCACGACGCCGGAAGGGTTCGAGCCGTTCGAGCTTGCGGACGGGCGATTGAAGCCCGCGGAGCTGATCGAGGACGAGCTGATCGTTGCGATTCCGTTGGTGCCCAAGCACGAGCGCGCCGAGGACTGTGGTAGCTTGGCGCGGATCGCCGGGCAGGCTCATCGGCCGTAAGAGCCGGATTTGGTTTCGTTCCAGGAGATTTCATCATGGCAGTTCAGAAGAGCCGCAAGACGCCTTCCCGGCGCAACATGCGTCGCGCCCACGACGCATTGACCGGCCCCACGTTGTCCGTGGATTCGACGACCGGCGTGACGCACCGGCGTCACCACGTGACGGCCGACGGTTTCTATCGCGGCAAGAAGGTGTTCGAGCTTCCGCAGGAAGCGGAGCAAGAGTAGCCGCTCGAGACAGCGTCGCTGGCTTGCCCCAGTGCGCAAGTCGCCGCAGCCCTAACCTCGCGTGACTCGCAAGGTCACAATCGCCTTGGACGCCATGGGTGGTGACCGTGGGCCCGAGGCCGTGGTGCCTGCGGCGCTTGCGACGCTCGAGCGCGACGACTCGGTGAGCTTGACGCTCGTCGGCCTGCCCGACGTGCTCGAGCAAGCGAAACGGAGCGCCGGCGACCGCTACGGCTCGAGGCTCGGCTTCAAAACGGCCACGGAGGTGGTGTCGATGAACGAGCCGCCGGCCGATGCGCTGCGCCGCAAGAAGGACTCGTCGCTGCGCGTCGCGATCGAGCTCGTGAAGAGCGGGGAGGCCGACGCGTGCGTGAGCTCCGGCAACACGGGCGCGCTGATGGCGACGGCGCGCTACGTGCTGAAGACGCTGCCGGGCATCGATCGGCCGGCCATCATTTCCGCCGTTCCCGGCATCGGCGGACCCACGTACATGCTCGATCTCGGCGCGAACGTCGGCTGCACGCCGGAGCACCTGCTTCAGTTCGCGCTGATGGGATCCGTCGTGGCCGAGGACATGCTCGAGGTCGACCGGCCGCGCGTCGGTCTGCTCAACATCGGCCACGAGGACATCAAGGGCAACGAGACCGTCCGCGAGGCCGGCGAGCTGCTCGCGAAGAGCGGGCTCAACTACGTCGGCTTCGTCGAAGGGGACGGGATCTTTCACGCCGACGTCGACGTCGTAGTCAGCGACGGGTTCGTCGGCAACGTGGCGTTGAAGACCATGGAAGGGGTCGCTCGCCTGATCAGCTCCTTCCTGAAAGAGGAGTTCCGTCGCAGCATGTTGCGCAGCGTACAGGGGCTCGTCGCGCAATCGGCTCTGCACGCCTTGCGCTCGAGGCTCGATCCGCGCCGTTACAATGGAGCGAGTCTCGTCGGCCTGAACGGCATCGTGTTGAAGAGCCACGGCTCCGCGGACCAGTTCGCGTTCGAGAACGCCGTCAACTCGGCGATCGTCGAAGCGCGAAAGGGCGTACCACTCCAGATCGGCAAACTCGTCGAGAATCGACCTCACTGATGTACTCGCGCATCGCCGGAACCGGCAAGTATCTACCGCAGCGCGTCCTCACCAACGCGGATCTCGAGAAGATGGTCGAGACCTCGGACGAGTGGATCAGAACGCGCACCGGCATCGAGCGGCGGCACATCGCGGCCGAGGACGAAGCGACGAGCGATCTCGCGTACAAGGCCGGACTCGCCGCGCTCGAGACCGCGGGTCTCACGCCCGACGACATCGACCTCGTGCTAGTCGGCACGACGACGCCGGATCTGATCTTCCCGAACGTCGCCTGCCTCGTGCAGGAGAAGCTCAAGATCAAGAGCTGTCCGGCGTTCAGCCTCGAAGCCGCGTGCTCGGGCTTCGTGTACGCCCTCGCCGTCGCCGATCAGTTCATCCGCGGCGGGATGGCGCGGCGTGCGCTCGTCATCGGCGCCGAGACGATGTCGCGCATCATCGACTGGACCGATCGCGAGACGTGCGTGCTGTTCGGCGACGGAGCCGGAGCGGTCGTCCTCGAGGCCGCCGAGAGCCCCGGCATTCTCTATTCGACGCTCGGCGCCGACGGCCGCTATCGCGAGCTGCTCTACGCCTCGAGCGGCGTGTCGACGCGCCATCGCGAGCCGGGCGGCGTCGCAGCGCTCCGCATGAAGGGCAACGAAGTCTTCAAGGTGGCCGTCAAGACGCTCGAGAATCTCGTCGACGACGTTGTCGCGAAGAACGATCTCGAGAAGGGCCAGATCGACTGGCTCATCCCGCACCAGGCCAACATCCGCATCATCAGCGCGACGGCCAAGCGGCTCGACTTGCCGATGGAGCGCGTGGTGTTGACGGTGCGCGAGCACGGCAACACGTCGGCGGCCTCGGTGCCGATGGCGCTCGATACGGCGATCCGCGACGGCCGCATCGAGCGCGGCGACTTGTTGCTGCTCGAGGCCTTCGGGGGCGGATTCACGTGGGGCGCGAGCCTCGTACGTTATTGAAATCCTTCCCGCTGTGCACTGGCGCTCATATTCTTCGCGGCGGCGATCCGTATAATGCGCGCTATGTCTCGCCTAGCCCTCGCGGCCCTCATCGGTTTCACCTGCGTTGCCGAGGCGCAGGCGGCGGAGTTCTGGATCGCCGAAGGCGAGGAGGTCTTCGGCGCCGCGCAGGTCATCGAGGCGCGCCACGAGGACACGTTCGTGGCGCTCGCGCGCCGCTACAACGTCGGCTACGAGGAGCTGCGGCAAGCCAATCCCGACGTCGACGAATGGCTGCCCGGTGAAGGCACGAAGATCACGATTCCCACGTTCTACGTGCTGCCACGCGCGCCGCAGCGCGGCATCGTCGTCAACGTCGCGGAGCTTCGGCTTTACTACTTTCCGGCGGACTCCGGGCCGGTGCCCGAGGGGGTCGCGCCGGGCTCGCGGCGCGTCATCACGCACCCGATCAGCATCGGCCGCATGGATTGGTCCACGCCGCTCGGAGTCACCACGATCACGGCCAAGGTTGCGAATCCGAGCTGGTACCCGCCGCAGTCGATCCGCGACGAGCACGCGGCACGCAACGACATCTTGCCGCGGGTCGTGCCGCCGGGGCCCAATAACCCGCTCGGGTTGCACGCGATGCGGCTCGGCTTGCCCGGCTATTTGATTCACGGCACGAACCGGCCGTCGGGTGTCGGCATGCGTGTCACGCACGGTTGCGTGCGCATGTTCCCCGAGGACATCGAAGCGCTCTACAAGACCGTGCCCGTCGGCACGATCGTCAATATCGTCAATCAGCCGGTCAAGCTCGGCTGGGCCGCCGACGGCACGCTGTACTTGGAGGCGCACCCGGCGCTGCCCGAGAGCGATGTCGACGGCGAGAACGTCGCCGCGGAAGCCGCCGCCGCCGAGGCGGTCGAGCAGCCGATCCACGAGTCGCCGCTGACGAGCCTGATGCGCGCCTACGTCGCGGTCACGGAAGAGCGGCGCATCGAGCTCGACTGGGACGCGGCCGAGCGCGTCGCGCAGCAGGGCAGAGGTGTCCCGGAAGCCATCTCTGTCGCGGGCAGCGTCGCGCCGCTCGAGACCGAAGTCGCGGCCGCATCGCCGGTGTCGGGCGACTGACGCCGATTCGTCCGCCTGCCCCGGCGCCTCGGGGCCGGTCGATACGCCAAAAAAAAACCGCCAGCGAGTGACGGTTTCCAAAAAATGCGGCTCGTCGAGCGAGCCGCATTCTTCGTAGCTAAGCTAGGACTACTTCGACTGAGACTGCTCGAACATGCGGTCCAGTCTCTGATTCGTCGCATCGCAGCAGGCTTGAGCCGCCTGCGCCGCTTGCAGAGCCTGGTTCGCGGTGCTCTGAGCACCCGAGGCAGCCTGTTGTGCTTGTGTAGCCGTGCGTTGTGCGGCGTTCGCCGCGTTCTGCGCAGCTTCGGCAGTCGCACGGACTGCATCGAGCTGTTCCGTGGTGACACTTGCGCAGCCGGTCACGATTGCAAAGCCGCCGACGAGCGCCGCTGCCCGCAGAGCAGCCTGGATTTTTGTGGCCATTGATTACCCCTGAACTGAAGTGAGTGAATCCGAGACGCAGGCATTATTTCCTAAAGCTTTGGCTACTGCAATTTCAAAAGCGCCGTGCGTCGTCGTTTGCAGACACGATGCGTGCACGTCTTTTGTGCAATTCGTGACGCATGCGGTGCGTTTCGATCGTCGTCGCTCGAGCTCTTGACTCGCCTGCGCGGCCGGCTGTATATAGTATCAGACTGAGCTTATATACAGGTACGGTCATGCGCGATCTCACTCCGAGGCAACGTCAAATTTTGATGTTGATTCAAAAAGTTATGCACGAATCCGGCATGCCGCCCACGCGCGCCGAAATCGCCAAAGCGTTGAAATTTCGCTCGGTCAACGCGGCGGAAGAGCATTTGCGTGCGCTCGAGCGCAAAGGCGTCATCGAGCTCCTGCCCGGCATGTCGCGCGGTATTCGACTCAAAGATTCGTTGCGCGAGCAAATCGGTTTGCCGCTCGTCGGGCGCGTCGCTGCGGGGCAACCGATTCTCGCGGAAGAAAACGTCGAAGCGCGCTATCAAATCGATCCCGATCTCTTCAAGAAACCGCCGCACTTCTTGTTGCGCGTTCATGGCATGAGCATGCGCGATGCCGGAATACTCGACGGCGATTTGGTCGCCGTGCATCGCACGCCCGAAGTGCGTGCGCGGCAAATCGTCGTCGCGCGTCTCGACAACGAGGTCACCGTCAAACGGTATCGACAAGAAGGGCACCGCGTTTGGTTGATGCCGGAAAACCCGGACTTTTCGCCGATTCAAGTCGATCTGCGCGAGCAAGCCTTGGCCATCGAAGGCGTCGTCGTCGGCGTCGTCCGCGACTCGATGAAGTGAGGGTCAGGCTACTAGTGTCGCCGGCAAGCTCGTGGAAACGATCGATTGGCAAGCGCGCGTTTGGCGAGGCATCGCCGCCTCGGTCGCTCGTGCCGTCCTGCCGACGGGCTTTCGCGCACTCGATCGCGCTCTTCCCGGCGGCGGTTGGCCGCTAGGGGCCATCACCGAAATATTCGTCGACGGTTACGGCATCGGCGAGCTCGGTTTGTTGATGCCGGCGCTGTCGGCCTTGACCCGAGCCGATCCCGCCAAGCCGCGCAAATGGATCGCCTGGATCGCTCCGCCGTTCGTGCCCTATGCGCCTGCTCTGCAGCAACACGGGGTCGAAGTCGATCGTCTGCTCATGATTCATCCCACGCCGGGCGGTAAAAGCCGGCTATGGGCGACCGAGCAAGTCGTGCGTTCCGGGTCGAGCGCCGGCGTGTTGGCTTGGGTTGCCGCGGCCGATGACGTCATTTTGCGGCGGCTGCAGCTCGCGGCCGAAGATCAAGGGTGCTGGGTGTTGCTGTTTCGGCCGTCGGATGCGCGGCAACAGCGCTCGCCGGCCGCGTTGCGGCTTCGTTTGGCGCAAACGCTCTCGTCGACGCGCGTCGAGATACTCAAATGTCGGGGCGGTCGGCCGGGCGTCGTGGAATTGGCCGAGCTCGCGCGCGTCATTCCCGCGGCCGTCCGGGTTTCGCGATCGTGAGCCAGCATGGCGCGCGTTCTGCAATCTCTCGAGTTGTTCGCTCCGGGCCCGAGCGAAGCTCCGCGCATCGAACGCCGGCCGGCGCCGCGCAGACCGCAACTTTGGCTCGCCGTCGCGCTGCCGAGCCTCGCGCTCGAATGTCTAGCCGTCGATTCGGCTCTGCCGGCCATTGTCGTCGAGCTCGAGCGCGGACAGCCGCACGTCGTAGCAGCGAGCTCCGCCGCGGCCGAAGCGGGTATCGCTTCCGGCACGAAGCTCAGCACGGCCATGGCGCTCGCAGCTTCGTTGCAGGTTTTCGAGCGGGCGCCGTCCCGCGAGCGCGAGTGCCTCGAGTCTTTGGCGGCGTGGGCGGAGACGCTGACTTCGCTGGTCAGCGTGGAGTCGCCGGATAGCTTATTGCTCGAGGTCGGCGGCAGCCTCAGGTTGTTCGGCTCGCTGGCTGCGATCAAGGGCGTGCTCGGCGAGGAGCTCGCCGGGCGTCACCGCGACTTTCGGTTTTGTGCGGCGCCCACGGCCACGGCCGCGTTGTGGTTGGCGCGAGCCGCGGCGGCCGACGTCGTCGAGTGGCAACAATTGCCCGGGCGCTTGGCGCCGCTGCCATTGGCAGTGACGCATTGGCCGGCGGAGGTGCAAGCGTTGCTGCGCGAGCTCGGTCTTCGCACCGTCGGCGATTGTGCGAGGTTGCCGCGCGACGGCTTCGCGCGTCGAGTGGGGCGTTCCTATTTGCTCGAGCTCGATCGAGCGTTCGGCCGAGCTGCCGATTTACGCGCCGGGTTCGAAACGCCGCAGGCTTGGAGCTCCGTCGTCGAGCTAGGCGAGGAAAGCGTCGACAACGCCATCTTCATGGAAGCCGTCGAGCAACTCCTCGACGAGCTTTGTGCGGAGCTCCGGAAACGGCATGCCGCGATCGGCGGCTTCGAGCTCGCCTTCGTGCACTTGCATCAACCTCCGACCGTCGAAAGCTTCGACTTGCGGGAGCCCATCTTCGATCGAGAGCGATTGCTCATGCTCGTCGAGGATCGATTGGAACGCCGCCGCTTACCCGTTCCGGCCGTAGCCATCCGGATGAGGAGCGGCGTTTTCCGGCCCGCCGTGTACAAAGGCGGCGATTTGTTCGAGGCCAAGCCGCTCGAAGAGAGCACGCGAGCGTTGCTCGAGAGATTGCAAGAACGATTCGGCTCGTCGGCCGTGTACGGGCTTCGAGCCGTTGCCGAGCATCGCCCCGAGAAGGCCTGGGCGAAATGGCAGGAGCAGAGCGGAGACCGGCGCGTGCACCGGGCAGCCGACGCGGGCAGGGATGCCCGCGGTAGAGCAACGCAGGCGAGGGCAGGGATGCCCGAGGTAGAGCAACGCAAGGAGCAGTTGCCGGGAGCAGTTGCCGACGCGGGCAGGGATGCCCGCGGTAGAGCAACGCAGGGAGCAGTTGCCGAGTGGGCAGCGCGCCAAGCACGGCCGCTGTGGCTCTTGCAGAAGCCGGTCGCCATCGAGCTGCGCGCGGAGTCATTGAAATTGATCTCAGGGCCCGAGCGCATCGAGAGCGGTTGGTGGGATGAGCAAGACGTCGGGCGCGATTATTACACGGCGCGGAACGACCGCGGCCAGAAGCTCTGGGTCTTTCGCGATCACCGCACTCGCGCTTGGTTCTTGCACGGGCTGTTCGGTTGAAGCGAACCGATCGCCATGCAAGCCAAGGCCGGCTCGAAAGGCATGTATGCCGAGCTTCACTGCCTCAGCAATTTTTCGTTCCTGCGCGGGGCTTCTCACCCTCAGGAGCTCGTAAGGACTGCCGCCGAGCTCGGCTATGCGGGGCTCGCGTTGACCGACGAATGCTCCGTCGCCGGCGTCGTGCGGGCGTACACGGCCGCGAAGGAGTTGCCTTTGAAGCTCGTCATAGGCAGCGAGCTCCGCTGTGCCGACGACGGGCTCGAGCTCGTTGCGCTCGCCGAAAGCCGCCAAGCCTATGCGGCCTTGTGCGGGCTCATCAGCCGGGGGCGCCGCGCGGCTCCTAAAGGCGAATATCGCCTCACGCGCGACGACGTCGCCGAATATTTTCGCACGCACGGCTTGCTGCTCTGGACCCCACGCTTGGCCGATCCCGACGCCGATGCGGCGGCCGGCCGGTGGCTCACCGAACGTTTCGCGGGGCGCCTCTGGATCGCCGTCGAGCTCTTGAACGAAGGCAACGACCGGCGGCGGCTCGCCGCGGCACGCGCCTTGGGGAGCGAGCTCGGAGTGCCGCTCGTCGCCGCCGGCGACGTGCACATGCACGGCCGTGAGCGCCGCATGCTCAAGGACACGCTGACGGCCATTCGGCGCAAGGTTCCGCTCGGCGAGCTCGGCTTCGAGCTGCATTCGAACGCCGAGCGTTGCCTGCGCCCCGTCGAGGAGCTCGAGCGGCGCTACCCCGCGGACTTGCTGCGCGAGTCGCTCGCGATTCTCGATCGCGTGAATTTTTCGCTCGCCGAGCTGCGTTACGAGTACCCCTACGAGCTCATTCCACCCGGCGAGACGCCAACGAGCTATCTGCGCGCGCTGACGGAGCGCGGCTGCCGTTGGCGCTGGCCCGACGGCGAGTCGAGCAGGGTGCGCGAGCTCATCGAGCACGAGCTCACGCTGATCGCCGAGCTTCGCTACGAAGCGTATTTCCTCACCGTCCACGACATCGTGAGCTACGCCCGCAGCGTCGGCATCCTGTGCCAGGGGAGGGGCTCGGCCGCGAATTCCGTCGTCTGCTTCTGTTTGGGCATCACGGAGGTCGATCCCGACCGCATGCAGACGCTCGTCGAGCGGTTCATCTCGAAGGAACGCAACGAGCCGCCCGACATCGACGTCGATTTCGAGCACGACCGCCGCGAGGAGGTCATTCAATACATCTATCGCAAGTACTCGCGCGAGCGCGCCGCGCTCGCGGCGACGGTCATCACGTATCGCGGGCGCAGCGCGATCCGCGACGTCGGCAAGGCGCTCGGCATCGAAGAGGCGCACGTCGGCGCGCTCGCGCGGTCGCTGCAATGGTGGGAGAACGGCGTCATCGACGACGAACGCATCCGCGAGGCGGGGCTCGACCCCAAGAGCCCGAAAGTCTGGCGCTGGATCCGGCTCGCCGAGTCGCTGCTCGGCTTCCCGCGCCATCTCTCGCAGCACGTCGGCGGCTTCGTCATCGCCGAGCGGCCGATCCACGAGCTCGTGCCGATCGAGAACGCCGCGATGCCGGAGCGCACCGTCATTCAATGGGACAAGGACGATCTCGAAGAGCTCGGGCTCATGAAGGTAGACGTGCTCGGGCTCGGCATGCTGAGCGCGATCCGGCGCAGCTTCGAGCTCATCGAACGGTTCGACGGCCGCAAGCTCACGATGGCCACGGTCCCTTCCGAAGATCCGGCCGTCTATCGAATGATCCAGAAGGCCGACACGATCGGCGTTTTTCAGATCGAGTCCCGCGCGCAGATGGCGATGCTGCCGCGTCTCAAGCCGAAGGCGTACTACGACCTCGTCATCGAAGTGGCCCTCGTGCGCCCCGGCCCGATTCAGGGAGACATGGTGCATCCATATCTCCGGCGCCGGAACGGCGAGGAAACGATCGACTATCCGAGCCGCGAAGTCGAAACCGTTTTGAAGCGAACCCTCGGCGTGCCCATTTTTCAAGAGCAGGTAATGCATCTCGCGATCGTCGCCGCGGATTTCACGCCGGGCGAGGCCGATCAGCTACGGCGCGCAATGGCAGCGTGGAAACATCGCGGCGGGCTCGAGCCGTTCGAGGCGAAGCTCAAGAGCCGCATGCAGGCGAAGGGGTATAGCGAGGAGTTCGCGAATCGCATCTTTCAGCAGATCTTGGGCTTCGGCGAATACGGCTTTCCGGAATGTGTCGTGGGGGAGACGCGAGTGGTCGATGCCGATAGCGGCCGTTGGTTGACGATCGACGAGATCGTTTCCGGCCGCGCTCGTTTGAAGAATACGCTCGCATGCGACGAGGCGACGCTGCATTTCCGTAAACGCAGGGTGCTCTCGATCACGTCGAGCGGCGTAAAACAGGTATGGCGACTGCGTACGGCGTTGGGCCATTCGATCGTTGCAACGGCCGAGCATCCTTTCATGACGATTGGCGGCTGGGTGACGCTCGGGAAACTACGAATCGGCGACTATGTCGCGGCGGCGCGTTCCGTTCCATTGTCGGGTCACCGCCGGTGGCCACGTCATCAGATTATCGTCTTGGCCGACTTGCTCGCAGAGGACGACCCGTGCAGCCCCAATACCTTCCGCTTTCATACGACGGCCACACGGCACCGAGACGAATTCGTCAGAGCGGTTGAGCGCTTTCCAAATACGCGTGCGGTCGTCGAGCGTCATGGAAGCGGCTCCGCGGTGCGCGTCGTGCGGCGCGGGCGTGCTCGACCAATCGGAGCGGTCGAGTGGGCGAGGTCGTTGGACATTTGGGGTCGTGATGCTCGCCTAAAGCATATCCCGCCCGAAGTTTTCGAGCTTCGCGACCAAGATATTGCGTTGCTGCTTGCGCGCCTGTGGGAACGGGA
>Ga0209172_10007010_pt1 | contig 11992 bp, 8 predicted proteins | sample LarsenN4metaG_FD_184113 | JGI IMG/M metagenome (GOLD analysis project Ga0209172, IMG submission 184113) | Hot spring sediment bacterial and archeal communities from British Columbia, Canada, to study Microbial Dark Matter (Phase II) - Larsen... ... | reverse complement strand
CTTTGTCAGACGGCGGTGCTGTGGGCGGTGCTTTCAGGACGGCACCCGTTTGTATTCCTCGTGGCGTCAACCGCGGAATACGCCCTGGCCATGCTGAACAACCTGAAGCAGCAGCTGACAGGCAACGACCTGTTGCTGCAGGACTATCCCGAGTCGGTCTACCCGATCCGCCGCCTTGAGGGTGAAGCCCGCCGTTGCTCGGGTCAGCGTTACTACGGCGTACAGACCCACATCGGCTGGACGAGCGAAGAGATTGTGCTGCCGACGATTCCCGGTTCGCCCGCGAGCGGTGCCGTGATCCGCGTCGCCGGCATCGGCGGCCATATCCGCGGTGCGTTGCACACACGAACAGATGGCAGCAGTGTGCGACCAAGTCTGGTGATTTGCGATGATCCCCAGACGGACCAGTCAGCCAGGTCGCCGCTACAAATTCATGACCGCCTGAGTGTCATCAATGGTGCCATCGCGGGTTTGGCAGGTCCGGGCAAGCGAACGGCCATCATCATCCCGTGCACCGTCATTCGTGGCGGCGACCTCGCGGACCAGTTGCTCGATCGCGAGAAGAACCCGCAGTGGCAAGGCGAACGGACGAAGCTCGTTTACCAGTTCCCCACAAACGAGAAACTGTGGCAGGAGTATGCGAAGCTGCGGGCGGACAGTTTGCGCAATGATGGCAACGGCAAGGAAGCGACGGAGTTCTACCGCAAGCATCGTTCGCAGATGGATGCTGGCGCTGTGATCGCTTGGCCCCAACGTCACAACCCCAGTGAGATTTCGGCGCTCCAGCACGCCATGAACCTGAAGTTGCAGGACGAAGCGGCATTCTGGGCCGAGTATCAGAATGAGCCACTACCTGAACAGGCCGCAGATAGTGGCATCCTGAACGTCGAGCAGATCGCCGCCAAGACCCATGGCCACAAGCGTGCAGAGGTTCCCGTTGGTGTCAGTTGCCTGACGATGTTTGTGGATGTGCAGCAAGCGGCGCTGTACTGGATGGTCTGCGGCTGGGAACCGGACTTCACGGGCTACATCCTCGACTACGGCACATACCCAGACCAGAAACGGTCGTACTTCGCATTGCGTGAGATCAAGCGTACGTTGCAGAGCGTGCATAAGGGCCATGGTGTCGAGGGCGCAATCTATGCGGGGCTAGAAGCACTGACCGCAAACTTGCTCGGGCGGGAGTTCCGGCGCGATGATGGGAGCGTTCTCAAGATTGAACGTTGCCTCGTAGATGCGAACTGGGGCACCTCAACCGATGTGGTTTACCAGTTCTGCCGTCAGAGTTCTCAGGCCGCGCTGCTCATGCCCAGCCACGGCCGTTACGTTGGCGCCGCCAGCACACCATTCTCAGACTACAAGCCCAAGCGTGGAGACCGCGTGGGACTGCACTGGCGTGTGCCGGCCGCGCAAGGCCGGCGGACGATTCGCTATGCCTTGATCGACACTAACTACTGGAAGAGTTTCGTGCATGCGCGACTCGCAGTGGCCATGGGAGACCCAGGTTGTCTGTCGCTCTTCAGTGGCGTCGATCATCAGCTGCTGGCCGAGCACCTGACGTCCGAGCAGCGTATCCGCACCGAGGGTCGCGGTCGGCAAGTCGATGAGTGGAAACTGCGTCAACCAGGCTCGGACAACCACTGGCTCGACTGCTTGGTGGGATGTGCCGTTGCTGCAAGCATGCAGGGGGCACTACTCTTTGGTACCGGCAGTAAGGATGCGCCAACGAAGCCTCGAATCAAACTCTCAGCACTGCAAGGAAGGCGATAATGCTGCAGAACAAAATACAGCAGGCAATGAACGAGACACGCGGCCTTACATGTCCCAAGTGCGGGTGCAGCCACTTTGAAGTGGTCTACACGCGTTCTGCGATTGGTGGCAAGATCGTGCGACGGCGGCAGTGCCGACATTGCGGGCGACGCGTGTTGACCTGCGAACGGATCGTCGGGTGACCTTAACATCAGACCTGCTCAAACCGATTTTCACGATGCCACCGCAGAAACTGTTCATTTGGCCACAGGGCTTTATCCACGGGGAGACGGAGTTGTTGACCATCGTAAGCTCTTAGCCCTAGTCCACCTGGGTGATGCTCGTCAAAAATGCCGCGGGCGACTTTGACTTGCCATTGTTCAGTAATTGTCCATAGCCCTTCGTCGAAAGCCCAATGAGCATTCTTACTCAGTGCGATGCCGTTGCGTGGATCGTTGCTTTGGGAATCAGAAAATGCGTGAATGTGCGCAGCGTCAACAATTGCCGAACCGGCAACGGTGAGCAATCGGTATCCGGTTAGTGCACAGGTGTAGTTGTAGGCCGCGACAACATCAATCCGGAACCTCGCGTCGCGCCCCGGCTTCATTTCTCGCGTCTGGGCGTCGCGATGAAGAAACTCCCGGCCGGCCGTAAGCGAATGCAGCGGAACATCCGTGAGTGCACAAAGTGCGGCTTGTTCGTCAGGCGAGAAATACCTCGCGATCAGTATTTCTTTGGCGGCGAGTCTAAATGCGTCGTCCCCCATCAAGGCGTAGAGTCGAGGACTCAGTGTTGCATTGGCGGCATCCCTAGGGCCAGTCGCCGGTTCGCCTACTGAGTTCATCGGTTGCCAAAATCCATCGCCGAATAAGTGGTAGAAGGGGTAGCGTATGTCTGGTTGCAGCCCACGCTTGGTTGCTGGTATCTGACAGTACGCGTAGAACCGGAACGCCAGCTCGGGTGAAAGGGGGACGACGGTCGGCAATTCATTGCGGTCGGCCAGTTCAAGCAAGACGAGTAAAAGAATCGGCTTATAGGGCGCCGGCTGGCCGCGAATGCTGGCCGTGCGAAGATCGGCAAATGCGGTCAGAAACTCATTCTTTTCGTCGGTACTTAACATGTCCGGCCCTCGTGACCGTGATAGAAACGACTTCATTCAAACCTAACTCTCAGACATTATCAAAGCATGGCATCAGGCATGTCGTTATGTCTGGCAACGGCCCTGGTTGCACAGTAATCTACCAACCATTGCAGCAGGTGTTAGAAGATGTGGAAAGACAACCTCGAACGGTCAGTCGGAAGTGCCAAGGCGCGAGTCATCGGACATGGGCGTGTCGAATACGCGCAGCATGCGGTTCTCGTTACTACTGCGCTCGCTGCCTTTGGCGATGATCCGCGAGCTACGTTCTTCATTGAAGGGGTGGCGCCAGGTAGCAACATACCACGACCTGACTTGATCATCCTGCACCCAGAAGTTGGCGTGCTAGTCATTGAGAACAAGGGCATGGAACTCGGGCAGATCCATGCGGCGACTGCGGGCAACCTTGTTCTTGAACGAAACGGTCAGCTGAAGGAAGAAGATCCGCTACACCAGGCGGAGAAGGTGATGTTTCGCCTGCTGGACTTCTGCAAGGAACGTTTTGACATTAGCGATGCATTGTTCCTTCGCACCGCAGCATTTCCACGGATCCGGCGCGATGAATTCGAACGTCGCCTGAAGTGCCAGATGCCGCCGGAGACGCTGTTTATTGATGCCTGCACCGATCCCGCAGCTTTTCGCCAGCAGGTTCTTACTTATGCACGTATCGGTCAGCAGAAGGCTGGCAAGGCGCATCGTCTCTCTCGCATCGCACACGATCAGATTCTGTCGATACTCGTTGGATCTGCCATTTTCCAATCGCCACGCAAGTCGTATGTGACCGAAACAGACGAGCGTCTGCTTGGAGTGCAGATTCAGAAGTTAGAGCTGGCCATCAAAGAAGCTACGCAGCAGCAACGAGATCTTGATCGAACGGACCTGCTCGGTGCGCACCGTCTGTTTCGTGGGGTGGCTGGCAGCGGCAAGTCCATCATGCTGGCGATGAGTGTGGCCAAGACTCTTGCCGCATCCGCCACGGCACCCGCGGGACTTTTTGGCAAGCAACCGACAGCGCGTGTACTAGTGGTGTGTTTCAATCGCACGCTCGTTCACTACCTGCGGAGCAAGATCGAGGATCGGTATGGTCGGTTGACCTGGGATACACCGCCAAAAGACTGGCTCACCGTTACTCACTTTGAAGGTCTCGTTCGTGACGTGGAAAGCGGCGATCCGCGGATGCAGACAAATCTGACTTGGGAACAGAAGGCCGAACGTGCAAAGGCGCTCTGTGCCCAGTTTGATCGTCTGCCCGCCTCGTCGGCGGACAAACTTCAGTATGACGCCGTGTATGTTGATGAAGCCCAAGACCTTCTGCCGGCGGAATTGGAATTCCTCCGACGACTGGCTCGCCGACAACCCGACGGCGGGCAATCGCTTGTTGTTTTCTATGATAATGCGCAGAACATTTATGGCGTGACGCCTCCAACTTGGGGCGACCTGGGAATCAATATCGTTGGTCGCACCGTGTTCCTCGACTTGTGCTTGCGCAACACACGCGAAACCTTGGCCTTTGCGTTCAATGTCCTCGTGGGGTCGTTCGCGTCAGAAGGACAGAAGGTAACGACACGCCAATTTGCGGACGTTGCTGGTTTGAAGCAACGTGGGCTCATCAGCGAGAACGGGGACCGTTACGATATTCATTTTTCGCCACGAACAGGCCCCCAACCAAGAGTATCCTCGTATCCCACTCGCCGAGCAGAGATTGACGGTACGGTGGCTGCGATCGAAACCTTGGTGAAACGCCAGCGGGTGCTGCCTCGCGACATCCTGGTGTTGCACAAGAGCCATCACTCATTCAAGGGGCTAGCCGAAGGGATAGCACGTGTAATCGGCTCCGAGCACCAGATTCGCCAGGTGGATGCAGAACACTTTATCAACAAGAACCATCCATTGGTTGAAGATGGCTATCTGACAGTCAGCACAATCGCCAGTGCTAAGGGATACGATGCACCAATCGTATTTTTATTGGGGGCCGACGAACTGGCCACCGATACCCAGGGCCGCGCCAGTTTCTATGTTGGCGCAACGCGAGCGAAGCTGTTGCTCTATGTGTCTGGCGTGATGCAGCCGGTCTCAGGGCTTCTCGAAGAGATCCTGCTGACCAGCAAAGCACTCGTCACCAGTCCTACCGTCAAGGTACCACCGGTAGCACCGTTGCCTGCTACGACCCAAAGAACCCCATTGGCGCATCCCACTCCCACAGTCGCTGTTAATGGCAATAAGCGGTGTCGGCATTGCGGCAGCCAGCGGTTACACGCGCAGCACGGAAGATTTGGCTACTTCTTCCGCTGCATCGATTGCACGGGAAATACGCCTATTGATGTCACTTGTCCAAAGTGCGGCGAGAAGGGCCGCATCCGGAAGGATGGCCTCAAGTTCTATCTCGAATGCGAGCGTTCACAGTTTTCTGCGGTTATTCACATCAATACACCGCTCGATCGACTTGAAGGATGACTTCCAAGTGCTACGGGAGGATCTATGTCACAAAAGCTACGTCGGCACAAGAACCGCCACAGGCCGCAACGACCAACTTATACTCCCGGGGGCTTTGTTCAACTTTCACCAATTCGGCAAGAGACAACAGAACCGGAGCCTGTTGTTGATCCCGCCGATAAAGCCAAGCTAACCACTTTCAACGAAGACACCGGCCGCATCACCCTAGCTCAGTACACGTTTCTCACGAAGCGCGGGTATGACGGCAACGAAGTACGTCGTTGGACTTTCTATCACGCAAAGAAAGTCATCTACGAACGGTATGGAAGGACCGCCGAGCAAGTCGATGCAGCATTTAGACCCAAACCGCAGGCGACGGCGAGACCAAAAGTTCTTGTCAATCCAAGAGCGTTTCTGAATCAACCGCCGCAACCAACCAAAACCCCCGAAGTGAAGGCAAGCCCCGTGAATGATGCCACACAAGAACTTGCGTCTTTCATTGACCTTGTTGCTACGTACTGGAATCGGTTAAGCCCCAAGCAGCGCCAGATTCTAAACAACCTCATTCGACAATATGCTTCAGTCAGTCCAAATTCTGGGCGACTGCGCTAGAATTTTCGGCACCGATGATGGCGCCCATTGCCGAGCCAGTCACTGCAATTCTTGTTCAATGCCACCGGTGCTGCTCATGACGAGTGTTCAACAATCAGCTATATCGCCCCTGGAACGCGGATTTCCGAAGATGACGGCCATCAATCAGGTCATCATCGTAATGGCGGCCATTGCAGCAAGGCTTCACGAAGCTCACGTAATGTCTCTTGGTGGTTGACCTTTAGGTCATTGGCTACATCGAGAAAGTGCACCCCGATGCTGTAGTCAGTTTCAGGGATGGTATAGCGCTTCGACGTTACCCCGGGAAGACGGGGATAGAGCAATATATTCCTCCGGCTTCTGAAGCGATGTGCATATGCGAAGAGCTGGTACATATCGCCCTGGTTCACGCCGTTTTTACGATCCTCGTCATCCGCTGAGAGCACTTTCCACTTCGTGTCAATAATCATCGCGAATTCCTTGTCCTGCGTCCGGATGGCGATATCGGGAGCCAGACGGAATCGTCCGCAACCATCGGGCGCCGCATTCAGAAGGAAACGACCAATACCTCGGCCTTGCGAGATTATTTGTCTGTCTGCCAAACCTAAGTCCTGGGCATGACGGCGGAGTTTGCCGACAACAAACTCTTGAAACAGCACTTCCATGGGGAATAGGAGACAGAAGGTTTCGTCGTGGCCAGTGCTTGGCATGGATGAACGGTTAAGCCACACCTGCCTCGCAAAGCCAACGTGCGGAGCAAAACGCTCATTGCAGCGATTGAAGTGGACCGCCGCAAACCCTGATGCCTCGATATGTACATCGGAAACATCAGCCAAGTCTGCGATGCATTCCCGCAGCAGCTGCTGGGTTGACGGCGCGGCAACCTGTGCGAGCAGCCGCCGACAGGTCGCCTTCAAGATACGGTTGAGCGGCGTGTCAATGTCAAAAGGTCCATATCGAACGAAGATTCGATCACGTCGAACAGCATTGATGCGAGCATCCGTACCGACGAGTATTTTCCCGCGTATAACGTTTAGGTTCTCTTCTCTCTCAAGGTAGGCATGGTCCACGCCGCAACGCAGTTCCCGCTGAAGCGACTGAGCGAATAGGCGAACGATCGATTCGTGAAGAGGCATTCGCGTGTTCCTCAGAGACGCCAGATCGCGTTCCTGAAATGGGATCTTCCCTGCAATAATCAGCATGTATAGCAGGTTTCGTTGTGCGGTTAGCCACACGTCACCAGAAGATTCTGACAGGACTGTGGCGCCTTCCGGGCCGGTCACTTTCGGTAGAAGTTCCAACGAGAGACCGCGGCACTGTACCACCCCCACGTAGTTTCTTACCTTGACGCAATCGCTTCGGGTCCAATCGAGCACCGGACGGCTCCGCGGCTGCTGTGCGTCCACTTGCTTCAGGCGCCCCCAAGTCGCCTGATCAAGCAGGTCACGTGGAATCAATCCAAATTCGGGTGCCGCAATACGCTTCACTCGTTCACCTCACTGACCACTCTCGGCGTCGAGATCTTCGACGATCGCATTAAAGCAGGATGCAAGATCTGCGTTCTCATCGCCGAAGACTGCATGATTCAGGGCATGTTTGAATCGAACTTCACCTGAATCTAGTCTTGCCGGAGAGACAGTAAGTGATTCAACTGTAATTAACGGTAGCTCATTGGCACCGATGGGTTTCCCATCGTCTGGGTTATAGGGGCAACCAAGAACGGCACAGATCTTGGGCCAATCGTTGTAGAAGTACTCTTGAAGCAGTGGGATTATTCGATACTTGAAGACTTCTCGAAGCCCATCGAGCGATGTGACATCTAGGAAGTAGGAATGCCCAATCTGGTGATCGCGGTCGTAAAGTTGTTCAATGCGACGATTCATCGCTTCGAGAATCGCGGCTATATCGATGCCCTCAATATGTCCGCCGGTACCGACGAGCGCCTTGATCACGTGGGCATCCGGGAGCATCTCGCGAAAATCGAAGCGTCGACGCAAGGCAGAATCAAGCAGGGCGATGGATCTATCCGCGGTGTTCATCGTTCCGAGGATGTAAAGATTCTGGGGTACGCCAAACATGTCGTTTGAATAAGGTAAGGTCACCTGCATCTCGTGTTTTGCGCCAAGGCGTTTGTCCGGCTCGATCAGCGTGATAAGCTCGCCGAACACTTTGGAAATGTTTCGCCGAAGGCAGAGGAAGAATTGCTGCTGGCGATAGACAGACCTGGCTCCGCGCTCGTATCGCTGATTTTGACGATGAAGGCGTCGCCATCGCCGCCATTGTAGGTCGTATCAAAACTTCCCAAGGCCCAACCAGAAGAGTTCGTATTTCCCGTTACCCAGGCTTTGCCGGCGGCGATGGCGATTCCTTGGCCCTCATCCTGGCCATTGCCACCTAAGTAGGATGACCACACCAGCGTCCCATTGGCGTTGAACTTGGCGATGAAAGCGTCGTATTCGCCACCGTTGAAGGTGGTGTCAAATCCATGGACAGTTGCATCTTCCTCCGATACACGACCAGTTACCCAGACGTTTCCTCCAGCGTCCACAGCGAGACCGTTCGCACCATCCCCAAGAACAGCAACATTCATGTCAGATTCAAAAGTATCTCCAACCCGTCGCAGAAAAGAGTTAGAGAAGGAGTACGTAGATACCCGCCCACTACTGATGCCCGCTATCCATACGTTGCCGGATCCATCTACTGCGATGTCGGAACCGACACTGCGACTATAGCTACCTCCGGTGTAGATAGTACGCCAGTAACGTGACGATAATTGCGCGCCGTCCGTGGCAATCTCTACCGCAAAAGGTCCATAACCAAGGTAAATGCTATATGTGTAGCCCAGTACCCATGCATTGCCGCCGCTATCCACCGCAATGGCACTGCCTTCGTCATCACCGTTGTCATCGCCAACATAGCTTGACCAGATCTGGGCACCATTGGCATTCAACTTCGCCACAAAGGTGTCGCTGCTTCCTCCATTGTAGATTGTATCAACGCCAACTGAGGCAAAGTCGGTAGAACGTGTGACACCGGTCACCCAAATGTCACCGACATGATCTACAGCGAGGTCACGCCCGTCATCACTGTCACTCCCACCGAGGAAGGAGGACCAAGCGAGCGTGCCATTAGCATTGATTTTGGCAATAAAGGCATCGGAGTCGCCGCCATTGTAGCTGGTATCAAATCCGCCCACGGCCCAACCGGAGGAGCTACTTTGCCCTGTCACAAAGGCGTTGCCCGACGCATCGAGCGCAATGCCCTCGCCGAAGTCAGAATCATCCCCGCCGAGGTAACTGGACCAAGCCAGAGTGCCGTCAGCATTGATTTTGGCAACAAAGGCGTCGGAGCCACCTGTCTGGATTGTATCAAAGCCGCCCACGGCCCACTCAGAAGAATATGTGGACCCCGTTACCCAAGCATTACCAAAGCTGTCGATGGCGGTGTTTTCGCCCACGTCACCACTACTGCCTCCCAAATAGGATGACCACTCCAGTGTCGGATCAATTACCATTTCTATACTTTTTTCAAAACTGCCAGTGATATTGAAGGCAAAAGTGTTGTCTTTCAGTAGGTGAAACTCGCCAGTTACTGCAACACGCTGACCGCCGATGTTCTGGTAGATATATGGGGCATCATCGGTGATCGGAGCCCACCCGTCAGCCACGTTGATGACCAACGAGCCATCCGCAGCGAGGGTTAGGTTCTGAATGCCTTCATAGCGTATTTGGATTTGGGAGTAATCAGCGCCAGGAGCCACGTGGAATTCGTATTTCAGATTGTCCTTCAATCCCCACGTGACCATGTCGATGCCAGCATAAAGTTCTTCATAGCGCACGCTGCCAAAACCCGCGACGCCGCTGCGATGTGTGCTCATATCGCCAACGGCGTAGTTGAACGTGGAAGCACTTCGCTCCTGACCTACTAGGGCAGCCGTTTCGGCGTTAACAAAACTCGCCGAGAACTGACGGGTCTCGACGGTAGGCAGCGTCTCGCGTTCGCCTCCGGGCAAGGCCATATCGGCTTCGCCAACACCGGCGACTTCACGCCGCAGCCGGAACGTTGCGCCGGTATCCGTGAGGGCGATGCTGGCACCCTTACCGTTATTTACAAAGCGAACCGACTCGTCCGCCCATTGCCCTGCGTTCTTAATGAACAGGGCGGAGTTGAGACTAGCGGCATAATCGACGGCGGCACTGAGCAATACACGGTGTTCAAGGCGTTCCAGCACCGGGAGACACTGTGATTCCTTATAGGGTCGTAGGAGGCTGACACCGAATGACGAAAGCCGGTAAACCCACTTCCGCATCGTATACCCCCTAGAGCCGCAAAAAACGACCACTTAATCGGAATTATGCTCGCATGGCAGCACTCCGTCAATGCGAAACATGCAAGGGCTTCGCCTTTGACACACCTCTATGGTTTGGAGCTGGGAATGCCGCCATCGCTAGATCACAGAGCGAACCAGGGCGTGACGAGCATGGACTGACTGGTCCCCCTTCTGGTGCCTGACTGTTAATAGGCATCTGAAACTTTCCCTGGTCGTCGCCGACCACGTGTCGCGAAAGCATCCCCCTACAACGCTCTTCGCCGCCGCCGAAGCATACGAGCGAACGACCACGCGAATGCTGCCGTCCGAAACAATGATCGAGTGTTGACGCAGTGGATGTGGGGGAGGTCGGTGAATGTGGACGACAGCCTGAACCTGCTGGCGTATGGAGTCGGCGGCGCTTTAATGTCGCGATTCCTGAGGGTTCGTTAAAGCCTTCTCTATCCCGACTCAACCACATGCGCGTTTGAAACTTGCAGCAATTCCGACTGAATATCAGAAAGAGCCCGCCAAGAGTCAAATAATCAGCTTTACCGGTACTACGCCGATGGGCGCCCCCTTCTGGCTTCTGCCGGAACAACGTGTTGTAATAGGTGGGCAGCGAAATGATGGCACGCCCTGCGGGCGAGGCCATTCCATAGCACGTCGTGCCACTCCCGGAATTACCTGGCACGACGCGGGTGTGGACCGCTCGCGGGAACCAGCGAGAGGAGCCCGCATTGTCAGCAACGACCTTTTATCAGTGGGTCCGGCGCGCCGTTCACGGGGACGACGGCATTGCCGCAGCGCCCAACGAATTGCCGCTGCGGGCCGAGCTTTTCGGCACGGCGCAGTTAGAGAGCCATGCGGTCACGCTTGCAGCGGACCATGATATCAGCGATCGCCCAGGACCTGAGCAACTCCTCAACCGACTGGACGATAATGCCGCGCGAATACAGGACGCATACGAGCGGGTCGCCGATTCAGCAGCGCGCGGATATTCGGTAGCGCCAGCCGCCGAGTGGCTGCTCGACAATTTCTACCTCATCGAGGAGCAGATCGAGGTCGCGCGGGAGTTGCTGCCGGCAAATTACAGTCGCGAGTTGCCGCGGCTTCGCCTGGGCCCCCAGCGCGGTTTTCCCCGCGTGTATGATCTGGCGCTCGAGCTCGTCTCACACACCGACGGCCGTGTTGATGTAGATAACCTCTCGGCGTTCATCGCTGCTTACCAGCGGGTCACGCCTCTGCGGATGGGTGAGTTGTGGGCCTTGCCGATCATGCTGCGATTGGCCCTCCTGGAAAACCTGCGTCGGGTTGCACAGCGGATTTCCGCGCGACGACAGGACCAGGACGCGGCTCTCCATTGGGTCGGGCGTTTTCAGAGTGTGGCGCACGAGAACCCGCGGCACCTGATCACGGAGCTGTCGGAGTTCGTCCGCGCCGACCTGCCGCTGACCAAGCCCCTTGTCTGCGAAATGGTCGCACAACTTCTCGGGCAACACGAGGGGCTGGGGCTGGTAACCAATTGGCTGGACCATGAACTGGCCGAGCAGGGACAGACCATTGATCAGATCATGCAAGCCGAGAGCCAGGAGCAGGCGAGCGACCAGATCTCCGTGGGCAACGCCATCTCCAGCCTGCGCCACCTGAACACGTATGACTGGCGGACATTTGTCGAAGCACAGAGCGCGACTGAGGCAATTCTGCGGACCGACCCGGCCGGTATCTATGCGACCATGGATTTCGCAACGCGCGACCGGTACGCCACGGCG
>Ga0209172_10007008_pt1 | contig 11996 bp, 7 predicted proteins | sample LarsenN4metaG_FD_184113 | JGI IMG/M metagenome (GOLD analysis project Ga0209172, IMG submission 184113) | Hot spring sediment bacterial and archeal communities from British Columbia, Canada, to study Microbial Dark Matter (Phase II) - Larsen... ... | reverse complement strand
GGCGCGGCACAACTTCATCCTGCTGGGGTTGCGCGGGCAAGCCAAGAGCCGCATCCTCCGTTCGCTTCAGAATTTCCTCGACGAGGAAATTCCAACGATCGCCGGTTGCGAGATCAACGACAACCCCTACCGTCCCATCTGCCGCGCGTGTCGCGAGCTTGTGGCGCGGCGGGGGGACGAGGCTCCCATCGCCTGGCTGCAACGCAGCCAGCGCTACGTAGAGAAGCTGGCGACGCCCGACGTCACCGTCGCCGACTTGATTGGCGATGTTGACCCCATCAAGGCCGCCCGCGGAGGCCGCGACCTGTCTGACGAGCTGACGATTCACTACGGACTGCTGCCCCGCGCGAATCGCGGCATCTTTGCGATTAACGAACTGCCGGATCTGGCGGGCAAGATTCAAGTGAGCCTCTTCGACATCATGCAGGAAGGCGACATCCAGATCCGAGGCTACCCGGTCCGTCTGCCTCTCGATGTGCTGCTGGTCTTTACGGCCAACCCCGAGGATTACACCGCCCGCGGAAAGATCATCAGCCCCTTGAAAGACCGCATTGGCGCTGAAATCCGCACGCACTACCCGCTGAGCCTGGAAGAAGGCATGGCTATCACTGCGCAGGAAGCTTGGGTAGCCCGCAATGGTCTGCGGACCGAAATCCCTCGCTTCATCCGCGAGACTGTGGAAGAAATTGCCATGCTGGCGCGCAAGGATAAGCGGATTGACGGGCGGTCCGGCGTCAGCCAGCGGCTCTCCATAAGCGTGTTGGAAGCGGTGATCAGCAACGCCGAGCAACGGGCGCTGCGCAACCGGGAGTCCATCGTCGTGGCCCGCGTCGCCGATGTTTATGCAGCGACGTCTTCGATGACGGGCAAGTTCGAGCTGGAATACGAGGGTGAGCTTCGCGGAGCAGAGAACGTCGCACGCGAACTGATTCGGTCGGCGGTCAGCAGGGTTTTTGATCGGTACTACGCGGAGGCCAACCTCCAGCCGCTCGTGCAGTGGTTCGAATCGGGCGGAGAGGTCAGGGTGGGCACCTCAGCGCCCACCTCGGAGATCCTGGGCCAGCTCCAGGTGGTCGAGGGCTTGATGGAACACGTTGCGCAGCTCGGACTGTCCGGGGAATCAGAACCGGCCCTGCTCGTTGGCGGCGCCGAGTTCGTTCTGGAAGGGTTGTGGGCTCACCGGCGGATCAACCGCAGCGAAGAGCGCGGCTTTTTCGCCGAGCCGCGCAGAACCCCGGAGCCAAAAGAACCGTCAATCCGCCCACCACGGCGGCAGTTGAACTAGGCTGGAGATGAAGTTCATCCGCTATTCGCGCTACGCGGGCGAGGCAGCGGATAGCCTTGACCTTGGCGAGCTCATGGAACGGCTCGCCGATCTCTTTCTTTACAGCGGTTTCCCTTATTCCTTTCACGACGTGCGCGAGTTCGATGAGGGTGCAACGCTCGAACAACTCCGTCGTGCCATTGTGCGGGCCTTGCAGCAGGAAGACTGGCTGCCAGGGGAGCTCCGACAGCAACTCGAGAACCTTCTGCAGGATCCTGACCCCGCTCAGAATCAGCAACTCCGGGGACTGCTCGACCGAATCGTAGAACGTTTGATTGAAGAAGGCTACCTGAGTCCCCACCCGCCTGTCGTAACCCCGGCTCCCGAACAAACCCCCGGAGGCCAGTTGGGGGGACCCGAGCATCGGGAGACGCGCGCCCATTTCGAAATCACTGACAAGGCTCTCGACTTCCTGGGATTCAGAACGCTGCGGGAGCTATTGGCTTCGCTGGGCAAACGCAGTTTTGGTCGCCACGACACGCGCGAGCTGGCCACGGGAGTCGAATCAGGGGGTGTTTCGAAACCGTACGCGTTTGGCGATACGCTGAATCTGGACATCAGCGCCACGCTGCTGAACGCAGTGCGGCGGCGGGGCGCCAGCATTCCCATCGAGCCCGACTACACCGACCTGATGGTCCACCAGTGCGAGTATCAAAGCTCCTGCGCCACGGCGTTGCTGCTGGATTGCAGCCACAGCATGATCCTGTATGGTGAGGACCGTTTCACTCCGGCAAAGAGAGTGGCCTTGGCGCTGGCCCACCTGCTGCGCACGCAGTACCCGGGCGATTCCCTTCACCTAGTACTCTTTCACGATACTGCCGAACAAGTACCGCTCAGCCAACTTGCGCGCGTGAGGGTGGGACCCTACTACACGAACACCCGCGAGGGGCTGCGTCTGGCGCGACGTATCCTGCTTCGCCAAAAGAAGGACATGCGTCAGATCATCATGATCACCGACGGGAAGCCCTCGGCACTGACCCTCGACGATAACCGCATCTACAAGAACGCCTTCGGACTGGACCCACTCGTCGTCTCGGAAACATTAGAGGAGGTAGCCCGCTGCAAGCGAGCCCGAATCCTCATTAATACCTTCATGCTCGCTTCGGACTACAGCCTGGTGCATTTTGTCCAGAAAGTGACGGAGATGTGCAGGGGCAAGGCCTACTTGGCCTCGCCGCAGAACCTCGGTCAGTACCTGCTGATGGACTACATGAACCGGAAGACCCGCACCGTGCATTGAGAATTGCGCCTGAAACTGCGTTTGGAAAGTGACGACCGCCACATCCGCAGCCCTCTTCTAGCCCTAGTCCCGTATCGTGTGTGCGACCTGAGTCGGCCGAGCCGCGACCGCATCCAATGGATTGGGGTTAAAATTCGATGAGGCATTGTTGGCCACGCCGAACTCGACCCACGGAGGATCTGGGATGACCAAGGTATTGGCCGGCCATCGGGCGCCAGATTTCGCGCTTCCCGACCTGAACGGCAAGAGCTATTCACTCTCTTCCATTCTTTCTCGAGGCCCCTTGGTCGTCGCTTTTTTCAAGGTCAGTTGTCCCGTCTGCCATTTCACGTTTCCGTTTCTGGAGCGCCTCAACCGCGCCTACGGCAGTCAGGGTATTTCGATTTGGGGCATCTCCCAAGACGACACCCGGGACACGAAGGATTTCTGCAAAGAGTTCGGCGTGACTTTTCCCGTGCTCCTGGATTCCGAGGGTTATGCGGTATCCAACACCTACGGCCTGACCAATGTGCCAACCGTTCTTCTTATTGCTCCAACCGGAGAGACGAAGGTGAGCTTTACGGGCTTCGATAAGGCAGGCCTTGAGAGGATCGCTCGCGAGCTGGGAGGCTACCTGGGAAAAGAGCCTTCGCCCGTCTTCCTGCCGGGAGAACTTGTACCCGATTACAAGCCTGGTTGAGGGTCAAAGAACTGAGGTCCGCGGCGCGGGCCCAACGACCAAGTCAGGCAAACTCGTCCTCGAGAAGTTTTTTCTTATGCCTGGGGGGCCTGCCCCGCTTGTCAGGGATCACCCGTTCGCGTGGAGGGCTCCCGACGCGTTCGCGGGCGAGCTGCCGCGCTAGCTTTCTGACGTCCAGCTTCTTTCTCTTGGGCACCGTCGGTTGCAGTTATTCGAAGTTCTGGCGGAAGCGTGTGGGAGTCGAACCCACCATCCGGGCCGCGAAGGGCCGGATCACCGGCTTTGAAGGCCGGGAGGGTCACCGGACCCTTTTCGCCTCCGCCAGCGAGTATAGGAGGGGCACGAAGAGGATTCAACTGGCCCACACTGCAGTCACCAAGTGGGACTCGGCTAACTCGAGGACCGTGGGATGGGTACAGACCTCATAGTAGACGTGGGTGCCGGGGCCGCCGATAGCCCTCCCGGGGAGCAACTGCCGAGCGATTCCTTTTCGCAACACAATGAGCTCCAAGTTATCCCCGACAGGCACTTGGCCCACGTAGAAACTAACGCGTTCCTGCCCCCACGGCATCCGGAAGTCACTTTCGAAGGTAGCCAGGGCCAGTTCCTCGCCGAGCTTCTCTAGGCCTTCGTGGTTCAGCTCGATCCCGCCCATGTTGTAGCGAATCAGGAACTCTTCGCTACCCTCGTCCGATGCCTCGTCAATCAGCGTCTGGAAAACGAAAAGGTTGAACGGCGTCGGATTCTCCCCGATCAGCCGACGCGCGACCTTCGAGCACCCGGAAAGACGGTCCGAGAGATTGAGTGCCTTGGAGATCATGATCCGCGACTCGCCTTCCATCCAGAACGTCGGCGGCGAATTCTGGAACGCAATGCCGAGACCCAGAGTCAAAGGCGGGAGATCGCTGGATTGCGCCCGCAGGGTGTAGGCCTGCGCCACGCGGAGAATATCGCGCGCCAGCAGGCAGGTCTTGGCCACGGCCCGCTGGTGGGCCTGGTTAGATTCCATTTCGTAAATAGCCAGAATGATTGCGTCCCCCTCGATGAAAACTTTGGCAGCCCCATACTGCTCGAGCAGTCTCCGGACGGGTTCGTAAAGGTTCAAACTGAAGTGCGAAGCTGGATTCAGATTCCGCGCGAGCAGTTCCTGGGTAATGCGCGTGGAGTCTCGAACATCCACCTTGACCACGGCATGGGAAACGATGCGATCTTCCTGGGGTCGTTCCTCGTCGCGCAGGACGCATTCATACAGAGTGTTGTTTACGCGGGAAAGCTCGCGGGTCCGTTCGTCAGCGATCAGACGAATGCTCTCCATCAGAGCCGCGAGTCGCTGCGCATTACGCAAATCGCGTCGGACGCGCATGAAATCCTCGGCAAATCGCCGAGCCACGGCGCGCACCTGTTCGGGCCGATAGCGGCGAAGCGTGCGCGCCGTATCTTCGATTCTCTTCACGGAGAAACCGCGCCCCGGAAACTGCCCCAGAATCTCGGCAACGCGCTTCAACTCTTCGCGATCGACCAGCGCCTTCTTGAGCTGTTGCAGGTGAACGGGGGGGCAGTAATCCAGGTGGATGTTGCGGAGCTCATAGCTGGCCAGGATGTGGACGATCAGATCCTGGCGTTCCAGCCGGTTAACCCACTCGTCCAAAAGGTAGGCGCGCAGCCGCCCCACTGCAGGGTCGGCTTCAGCCGATTGAGCGTCGAAGAGCTGCCGGGCATTATCTGGAAAGCTCAAATAGCCGTCCAGTTGACTGTTATGCTGTTCCGCAATGTATTCCGCTCTCTGGCCCGCCGCTTTCACCTCATCGGCAAGAGCCTCCAGCTTGCGCCGCAACTCAGCGCAGCGCCGTTCGACTTGCACCAAAGCCGCCTGCGACCGGGCCGGATCTGGCCGGCCTAGGAGTTGAGAAACAACCCCTCCGCCGTCGAGCTTCTTCTGAAGGGCTGCGCGCTCCTCCTCCAGCCGCACGAGTTCTGCTCGCGCCTCTCGCGACTGCCTGGCGAGATCCTCGCAGACGGCCCGTGCCTGGCGTGCTTCATTCCCCTCATCGCCTTGGTGGAGAATCTCGCGAAGCAGATCCACCAATAGGTCGTTGAACTTCTCCAGCCTATCCTGGTCGCGGGGGTAGTTGCCGAGAAGAACGTACTGGTCGAGTAACAAAAAGTCGTCCCGGCCGCCTTCCACGAAGACGAGCGGGTTCTTCAACATTTCGTAGACATCGCTGTTGTCCTCGCGGAACAGCGCGCGCCGGGCCTTACTGAGCAGCGTGTCCTCCAGCTCCACGAGGATCTGGTGGAGGAACAGGCCGACCTGCCGATGAATCTTTCGCCGCTGGCCCTGGATCTCAGCCAGTTGGGCGCGCTTCAGGTGGGCCTCCTCGCTTCCCTCGAAGTAAGGCCCACGCCGGCGAAGCGACTCCTTGCACTCGAGCAGGAGATAGGAGAACTGGCTGCCAATCTCCTGGATCAGGTACTTCATCACGGCCAGCCGGATCAGCAGGTCAACCTCGATGTTCTTCTCGAATTTGGCCCGCGTCAGCGCCGCTTGGAGCAGCTCGGCCAGCAGCTTCTTGAAGGTGCCCGTCTCGGGCGCCCGTGAGGGCTTGGCGTCGGTGCCATAAAAGCGACCGAACTCTTCCGCTTGGCGCAGCAGGTCCTGGATGTACTTGCGGGCAAACTCGACGAAGCGAGGGCTCAAAGACACGTCGTAGTGGACATTATCGGAACCCCGCACCAAGCGTGTGAACCGCAGGTCCACCAAGTAGGGCTTCAGTTCGAGGCGCACAGTGTGGTCTGGCCGGCCGTTCGCGAGCAAACTCATGGGGAAAACATAAGGACGACGCCCTTAGCGACTGTAGCAAGGTGCAAGGGAGCCCTCAAGGAATCTGCCGCGACAGTGTTGCGAGTGGGTAAGCCCTGTTAGGAAAGGGAATCAGCCGACGATGTCTTCACCGCCGTCCACGCCGATGATGTTGCCGGTCATCCAGTAGGTGTCCGGGTGGCATAGCACCGCGATGGCGCTGGCCACATCGGCTGGGGTGGTCAGTCGTCGATGTGGGTTTCGCAATAGGGCCTGCTCGATAAGCTTTTCATTTCCGGGGATTTTCCTAAGTGCCGGGGTATCCGTGACCCCGGCGCGGATGGCGTTGGCGGTAATGCCCAGAGGGGCCAGTTCAAGCGCGAGTTGGCGAACGTGAGACTCGAGGGCGGCCTTGGCCGCAGACACGGCTCCGTAGGTTGGAAAAACGCGAGTGCCGCCGGAACTGGTCATGGCAAAAATGCGCCCCCCGGAAACCATCAGCTTGCGCAGGACCAGGTCCTGGGTCCAGTAGACGAGACTGTGGGCCATCACGTCGACAGTCATGTCCATCTGGGCGCGGTTCAGCATCTCCTCCGCCCCCGCAGCGATATAGGGCTTGAGCGTCCCAAAGGCCAAAGAATGCAGCAACACCCGGACCGTATCGGACGTCGCTCTGAGCCGCGACTCCACCTGGTCCAGGATTTCCTTCCTTTTCTCCGGATCGGCGGCATTGGCATTGAAAAAAACGGCCTCACGGCCGCAAGCCCTGATCTTGGCGACGACCTCTTCCACGTGAGGCAGGGTGGCCCGGCGATCCAGGTGGACTCCAAATACGTTCATTCCTGTGCGCGCCAACTCGATTGCCGTGGCCTCGCCGAAACCGCTGGACGCACCGAGGATCAACGCCCAGCCGCAAACACTTGTCTGTGTCATCGGGAGTCGCTCCTTGCGTTCACGCCCAGAACTCCAGAGGAATCGAATACCTCGATGCCGCGTTCATCACTCTCCAGTTGTTCCAGCCGCACGCGCACGATGGGCCAGTCCGTACGCAGAATCATCTTTTCGGGCCACTCGACCAGAACCACAGCGGCTTCGGCCAGAACATCCTCCAAGCCGATGGTCTCGAGGTCATGCACGCCGCTGACACGGTACAAGTCCACATGGTACACCTTGCAGTGGTTGTGGAACGCGTGCACTAGGGTAAACGTCGGGCTGGTTACATCTTCGGGCCGCCCGGCCCCTAGGCCGCTGATGATACCCTTGGCTAGGGTCGTCTTACCTGCTCCGAGCTCGCCGGACAGCATCACTAGAACCGGGGCACGGAGCCGTGCCCCAAGGGCAGCCCCCGCCTCAATCGTCTCTTCGGGTGAACGAGAAAGAATCCGGTAGCTGCTCATTCGCCGCTCAAGGTCGGCAACTGGGACAGGATCTCTTGGAAGGCGCGCGGAATAGCCTGAACAAGGTCCGAAGCGATCAAGGACGCTTCGCCCACCTCCCGAGCAGCCAAGTCACCGGCCAAGCCGTGCAGATAGACGCCAAAGGCCAGCACCCGCCCCAGACTTGAAACCCCGAACTGCCCCGCTTGCGCCGTCAATCCAGCCAGCATTCCCGTCAGGACATCGCCCGTACCGGCTGTGGCCATTCCGGGGTTCCCTGTGGGATTGATGAATGCCTGACCGTCGGGCGTGGTGATAACCGTGCGATAGCCCTTCAGGACAACAAACGCGTTCCACCGCTGGGCGGCATCGAAAGCCGTCTCCAGGCGGCGTTGCTGGACAGCTTCCACGGTGCATCCAAGCAGGCGAGCCATCTCCCCCGGGTGCGGAGTCAGCACGAGTGTGGAGGTAGCGCGCCCTCGCAGTTCGTCAGCACGGCCAACGAACGCGTTCAATCCGTCCGCATCTATGATCAAGGGCAGACTGCATTCCTTCACCAGCGCCCGCGCAAACTCCTGGGTTTCGGTGTTTGTGGAGAGCCCAGGGCCAATCGCTGCCACATTCTTGCCGCGCATCAGCGATTGCAGGCCCCCGTAGTCCAAGTTACTTCTAGCGATAGTGCCCGCCTCCGTGCTCGCCAGAGCCTCGGTCATCATCTCGGGCAGACCCGAGGCCACGGTGGTTAGAACCTCCTCCGGCGTGGCCACGGTCACCAGGCCGACGCCGGCGCGGAGAGCGCCGGCGGCGGCTAGGACGGCCGCGCCGGTCTTGCCCTTTGAACCCGCAACGATCAGGGCGTGACCAAAATCCCCCTTGTGGCTGGCCGGCTTCCTCCGCAGACGGAGCCCGCGGAATTCGCCCGGCTCCAGCCAGTGGATCTTCGAGGCTGCGCACTCCCCAAGCAGATAGGGCGGTGTGCCTATGTCCCGCACAAGCAACTCCCCAACGGTTTCCGAACCTGGCGGAAGCACCTGCCCGAGCTTTGGAGCCGTGAATGTTACAGTGCAGTCGGCCCTCACGACAGGCTCCTCAAAGCAGGCCGTATCCGAAGGCAACCCGGAGGGAATGTCTATGGCCAGCACCTTCGTTTCGGGCCTCAACCGATTGACTTCTTCAATCGCTGTCCGCACCAAGCCTTGGGCCGCTCCCGTCAACCCTGTTCCTAGCAGCGCATCCACAACGAGGTCTGCGCGGTGCAGGGCTTCCTTGGCCTGGCTCCATGCGTTCTCCGAAACCACAACGGAGACCCCGCCGGTCAACTCCTGCCACCGCCTAAGGTTGACGGCAGCATCGCCCTTCACTGCCTCCACTTCGCTGAACAGGTATACGTCGGGTCGGTTTCCCAGCCGCCACAGCAACCTAGCCACAACAAAGCCGTCACCGCCGTTGTTGCCCTTCCCACACAGAATAACCGTCTTCCGTCGTGGCAAGTCGGGGAACCGCTCGCGCAGAACTTCTACCACCCGGGTCCCGGCATTCTCCATCAACTCAAGGCTCGGGATTCCGAATCGCTCCGTCGTCAAGCGATCGATCTCACGCATCTGGGCAGCGTTGAGAATCTTCATGGGGAGCGGCGCTTCTCAAGGTTGACGACACGGTTCGTGGCGCTTCCCTCTCACTTCTCGCCACGGCAGCAAGTATAGCGGAAGCAGGGTTGCCAGCGTTTCAGATTGTCCTCACTCAACCCGAGCCGCAATCACCGTCATGTCATCGGACTGTTCGGGAGCGCCAGACCACTCCTCCACAGCCGCAACCAGCGAGTCAGCCAGCATGCGAGGAGCCAGGTTTCGGTGGCGCAACACTTCAGCCTGGAGCCTGGCAGCGCCAAACTCCTCGCCATACGCATTCTCAGGCTCGATCAGCCCGTCGCTGAAAGCCACCAGCAGGGCGCCCGGCTCCATCTGCAGGGTGCCTTGGTCGTAGTGGCTGTCGTCAAAGAGGCCGACGACCATGCCCCCGGCCTCCAGGCGAATCACTTTGTCTCCCATGATGCACACCGGCGGGAGGTGGCCGGCATTGGTGTAACGCAACGTGCGTGTCGCGCCGTCATAGACGGCAATAAAGAAGGTCGCATAGCGATCCGCGGAGGTGTTCAAATACAGGTGACGGTTCAGGCGGCGGACGATTCTGGCCGTGTCCGTTGCTTCCTCTTTCTCCATCAGGAAGTAGCTCCGCGCGGCGGCCTGAATACTGGCCATCAGCAGCGCCGCCGAGATTCCCTTCCCGCTGATGTCAGCAATCACCATGGCCAGACGGCTTGGACCGAGCTGGATGAAATCGTAGTAGTCCCCGCTGACCATGCGCGCCGCTCGCCAGACCGCAGCAACACAGATCCCTGGCAACTGCAACTCGGCCTGAGGGAAGAGTTGCGCCTGCACCTCGCGGGCGATCGAAAGCTCGTTCTCCAGTCGCTGGCGCTGGCGCTGTTCCTCGATGAGTGCGGCAATCGAATTGGTCATGTCGTTGAAGGACTCGCCCAAATCCCCCAGCTGGTCTTTGGTCTGAATGCGAACTCGGTAGGTGAGTTCGCCAGAGCGAACGTGCTGCGTGGCATCGTAAAGCTGGGTGACGGCACCGGTGATGCTGCGCGTCAACCGGATTCCCGTACGCAGCGCAATCAGTTCGATCAGCAGAAACACCGCGCCCACAGCGACCAAGGCAAATGAGGCTGAGCCGCTGAAGGTCCCCAGGGATGCAAACAAGCGGCGATTCACCTGCGATGGCCTGGTTGTGAAAAAGACGACGACCAGATTGGAAGCCTCGCCCGGCCGGGCCGCGAAGGTGGCCTCCCCTGGATCCGCAATGGCATCCAGGTTGGTGAAGCCGCGAATCTCGTAGTCGAGCCAGTAGGCTGCAGGGGGAAGTACGCGTCTTCGCGTGGCGATTTCTCCGAGGGGAACAAAGCGACGACCGACATACTCCGGCGGATCACCGGGGCGGGGCGGGCGCATGAGCGTGAGGTGGATGGGCCCAAGCTCCGGAGCGAGATCCTCCAGGAATTCCGCCGTGATGGGCACAGAAACCGCCACAACCAGAGGCGCGGCGGGGCCCCGGCGGTCAACTACGGCCTCGCAGAATAGCTCGCGGCCCCTTCGGACGATCCCCGCGAATCTGTCCGTTTCTTGGCCGTCGGGCCTGCGCAGCAGTTCGCGGCCTTCATTCAGCTTCACGCCCAGCCCAGGAAGCTGGCTGCGAGCCGCCTCGACAATTGCCGTCAGGGCTGTATCCGCAGCTCGCGATGACGCCGCATTGGCCGGCTTGGCAGGCAATACCGTAGAGATGGCCCTAGCTACAGATTCCACTTTGTCCAGCTTGCGCTGCAAATCCTGAGTGAAGGCATATGCCCCGTACTGAAAATAGAGAAGGTAGGCGGATAGGCCGGCCATAACGATCAGCAACAGCACAGGCACGACGGCAATCAATAGGTAGGCGACGATGAGCCGGTTGCGAAGGCTCCACAGAATCCGTCTGCGACTCCGACGCAGCCACCGCAGCCCCGCTAGAACCACGAGGAACAACAAGAGAACCCCCGGGTACCCTTGCAGCAGACTCCGGCCGCTAAGCTTCCCGCTTAGGTACAGCAATCCGGCGAGGGTGGCCAGCACCAGGATCGCGCGGTCTAATCGTGGCAAGTCCCGCCAGCCGAACATCAGCCTGATCCTCCACCTAAACCGCAGTTAGAGCGCAGTCTAAAGCGATTGGGCAGAGAAGACCATACCCGGAGAGTCCTTCCCTCGCACGTCCGGTCTTCCGACCACCGACACTCAGGCAGGGCGTGGCACGGCGCGGTCCTTCATCAGACCAACGAGGGCCACGAGCAACAGAACCCCTCCGACTACGAAGCAGGCGGTGCGATGAATGAAGTAAAACTGGCCGAGCACAATGAGAACAACGGAAGCAGCCAGCAGAATGCAGTCAGCCGTCAGCCGGGCACCGCGGGATGCGCCGCCCATCGCTTGGCCGACCTTACTCCGCCGTATCCCATAGGCCACGTAAATGCCCAGGCCCATCACCATCCAAATAGCCAGCCGCTCCCAAGTGGCGCGCCCGAGCAAGGCCATCATCGCCAAGCAGGTAATCACGCCGAGAAGCGGTACGACGGGCACCCACGGCGTTCGGAAGGGCCGCGGCACCTCGGCTTTCGTATGCCGCAGCACCCACACGCCGATACAAACTAAGACAAAAGCGAACAGCGTTCCGATGCTCACCATCTTTCCCAGATCCTCGATGGGAAAAAGCGACCCGACGAGGGCTACGGCCGAACCCGTCAGGATCGTGGTCACATAGGGCGTACGGAACCTCGCGTGGACGGTGCTGAACGCTCTTGGTAGCAGGCCGTCACCCGACATGATCCAGAAGATGCGCGGTTGTGCCAGCAGCATGACCAGCATGACGGAGGTAAGGCCCGCGATCGCGCCGAGCTTCATCAACAACCCGAGGATGGGAATACCCATGCGGTCTACCGCCTGGGCCACAGGTGCATTGACGTCAATATCCTTGTAATACACTGTACCCGT
>Ga0209172_10007004_pt1 | contig 12006 bp, 9 predicted proteins | sample LarsenN4metaG_FD_184113 | JGI IMG/M metagenome (GOLD analysis project Ga0209172, IMG submission 184113) | Hot spring sediment bacterial and archeal communities from British Columbia, Canada, to study Microbial Dark Matter (Phase II) - Larsen... ... | reverse complement strand
TGTGGACCGCGATGAGGCGAAGAACACGCAGCGATTCCTCGACTATGGCGTAACTTACGACTTCGGCAACGGAATCAAACTCGGCTACACGTTCCACCGCGAGCTGAACTCGCAGGGCGGCGGCAAACGCAACTACCGCTACGAAATGTCTGAAGGCGAATTCGGCGGCTTCAAGGGGGGCGGGCAGTACGACGAGAAGCGAATTGACGACCAGCGCACCACCGCGCTCGGTAAGTTCCACATCAGCAACACGAAGCCGTTCCAACTCGGCTTCCTGCGCGACGTACAGTTGGCGTTCGGCTACGACAGCCAGACCGACCGCTCACTTTGGCAGAGGGAGAAGAAGCTCGCGTCGCTTGGCGCGACGGCGTTCGGTACTCGCTTTGAGATCGCGTATGACCAGATCATGCTGCCGAACCAGATGCGCGCCTACGATCGGTCGTACAAGTGGATACTCGACCCGACGGGCAAGGCTCCGTTCCAGGCGAGTCTGCTTTACAAGAGCCGCGCGATGCCCGGCGGCGAGTCGCTCATCATTCGCGACTACGACATCAGTTATCGGATGAACGACGGTCTCAAGCTTTCCCTGACGACGGATACATTCCCCGAGAAGGAGCAGAAGGACGCGCCGTTCGGATCTGTCATCCAGCCCACGCGCGCGCGAACCTATGCCCTCGAATGGGCGATGAACCCTTCGACCGGACTGAAGTTTGCCTACAGCGAGCTGATGGACCTCGCAAAGAGGGACCTCGCCAGACGCTCGACGGCGGAGGTAACCCTGTTCGCCGCGTCCGGCAGCCCGCTCCGCCTAACCTACGGCATGGACCAGGACGACCGACGTGGAAAGCGCAAGACTCGACACCTGTATCAACTCGCGTTCGACCAGAAGCCGGGGCCGAACCAGACGCTCTCGTTCCTCATCGGCAACATCGCCTGGGAAGATGGACGACCGGAGAGCGAGAAGCTCTGGAATCGCTGGGACATTCGGGTTGACTACCAGCTGCGCTTCTGAAGTTCAGCCGCCGATGTCCGACCATGCGACGCGGCGATAGCCCTCCTGCACCGCCTGCGGAAGGTTGAAGCGTGCGTCCGGGTTCTTCGCCTCGAACGATTGGTTCACGATCCGCCCCTCGATGCGCGAGAGCTCTCGCTCGCCATCCACAATCTCGACATCGAAGCGGGCGAGTATCCACGTGTCCTTTCGGAACCACTCGGTCAGCGTCACGGTCGCTCCGGTGTCGGCGCGCTTGGCTTGGGAGCGAACCTTGCGCATCTCTCCGTCCACCTGATCCGAAACGACGGCGAGCGGCGGGTTCGACAGGAAGGTGATGTCATAGCCGTCCGTGAAATTGAATCGGAACGAGTTCTTCGCTACGGCATCCGCGGTGGCAGGCTGCCACTTGCGAGAGAAGGTCTCGTTCGGGCCTTCGCGAACAGAGAACGCTCGCGCGTCGTGTAGAGCCATCCACTGTTGCGTGCCGTCGTATCCCGATTCGAGGACGAACGTGGTTCCCCTGCGCAGGGAGATGCGGTACTTCGCGCCCGCGATGTAGCGATCAAAGAGGAACGACTCCTCGCCCTCCTCGTCGAGGATGCGCACTGACCAGGTCTCGAAGTAGTCGCTCAGGTTGCGATAGGCGGCGTGCTTGGCTTGGGAGACTTCGTCCCAAGTCGGCAGCTCAAGGAGCGCGGCGGCGAAGAGAAGAATCATGATCGTTTGGTGTGGGGCGCCCCGACGCGAGGCGCCCCACACCGGTTAGACGGTTAGATGTCGAAGTAGAGATAGAACTCGTGCGGATGCGGGCGAAGAAGCACCGCCTCCACCTCGTTCTTCATCTTGTAGTCAACGTAGTACTCGATGAGGTCGCGCGTGAACACGTCTCCCTTCAGGAGCCACTCGTGGTCGTCGGCGAGGGCGTTCAGCGCGTTCTCGAGCGTGTGAGGAGTCTGCGCGATGTTCTTCCGCTCGATCGGCGGAAGATCGTACAGGTCCTTGTCAATCGGATCCGGCGGCTCGATGCGGTTCTCGATTCCGTCCAGCCCCGCCATGAGAATCGCCGCGAACGCGAGGTACGGGTTGCACGACGGGTCGGGTGCGCGGAACTCGACGCGCTTCGACTTCGCGCTCTTGCTGTACATCGGAACGCGGATGCACGCCGACCGGTTCCGCTGGCTGTACACCAGGTTGATCGGCGCCTCGTAGCCCGGAACGAGCCGGCGATAGCTGTTCGTGGTCGGGTTGGTGAAGGCGAGCAGGGCCGATGCATGCTGAAGCAAGCCGCCGACGTACCACCTTGCCGCGTCGCTAAGCCCGGCGTAACCCGCCTCGTCGTACATCAGGTTCTCGCCGTTCTTCCACAGGCTGCTGTGGACGTGCATGCCGCTGCCGTTGTCTCCGAAGAGCGGCTTGGGCATGAACGTCGCGGTCATGTTGAACTCGAAGGCGGTGTTCTTGATGATGTACTTGTACTTTTGCAGTTTGTCCGCGACGCGAACGAGTTCGTCGAAGCGGATGTCAATCTCGCACTGTCCGGCGCCGCCGACCTCGTGATGGTGAACCTCCACCTCGACGCCTGCGTTCATCAGGTTCATCACCATCTCTGTGCGCACGTCTTGCAAGCGGTCGCTGGGCGGGCAAGGGAAGTAGCCGCCCTTCGGCCTCAGGGTGTAGCCGAGATTGCCCTCGCCGCTCTTGGCAGAGTTCCACGCCCCCTCCTGGCTGTCGAGGCGATAGCCCGCTGCGTGCCCCTCGGAGCGGTACTCGACGTGGTCGAAGAGGAAGAACTCCGCTTCGGGGCCGAAGAACGCCGTGTCGGCGATTCCGGTCTGCCGCAGGTACTGCTCCGCCTTTTGCGCCACGTACCGCGCATCCCGGGTGTACGGCTCGCGCGTGAGAGGGTCTTCGACGTTGCACACGAGCACCGCGGTCGGCATCTCGGTGAACGGGTCCATGAAGATGGTCGAGGAATCCGGCACGAGGAGCATGTCGGATTCGTTGATGGACTGGAAGCCCCGGATGCTGGAGCCGTCGAACCCGATCCCCTCGATGAACAGGTCTTCGGTCAGCATCGCGATGGGCATCGAGAAGTGCTGCCAGGTTCCGGGCAAGTCGGTGAAGCGGAAGTCCACCATAACAGCGTCGTGCTCTTGCGCGAACTGGATGGCGTCCTTCGGGCTCATGCCTGTCGAGTCGTTTGTTACCGTGCTGCTCATGGTCGTGTGTCTGTTAGCCTCCTGTGTTTGATCGTGTTGAGTGATGAAGGGACGCTTGGGGCTTCCGTGCGCGCGCCCAAAGAGACAGGGACGCCGAGTCCTTCCGGCGTCCCTGCGGAATTCGGGTCATGGAGCGGTATTGCCCGCGTCTTCACGGGACTACAGCATACCCGTTTTGGCGGCGTTGTCAAGGGTTCGGCCGCCCGCTTGTCTTCCTTCCTCGATGGCTCGGCGAACCGGCTCGGGCAACTGCCCCCTGTTCAGCGGGCGGGCGCCCTCTGTAAGGCGCCGGCTCCTTACGTTGCACAGGATCGCAGTACCATCAGGAAGGAGAATTCCGAGAGATTGTATCTCCTCCAAACCGACGTACAGTCCCTCATTGGGAGCCCGCATCGCTTCGGCGTTGGATGCGTCCGACCTGCCGACGTCCCAAGCCGGAGAGATAACTCTGTACGCTCTTCGCTCCGACTGTCGTTGGTAGCCGACCGCGGGCACTTCGGTCCGTACCACGCGAATCCTTGTCTCATTCGGGAGGTCTCTGGGGTATCGGACGGTTGTGTTCATGACGACTCGACTCCCAAGGATGCTGCGCAAACCTGCGTCCACAGCCTCCCCCCAGGGCTCCCTCGCTGCCGGCGGAAGAGCCGCGGTTGAGAATAAAGCGCTGGATGAGCTTGAAAGCTGATCCGCCAGCCGAAGAACCGCAGCCCTGGCTTGGACTGGAAGTTCACCGTATCGAAGCGTCTCTCCGGCGAGCAGCCTCTCGCGCACTGTGGGTGGGAGGCTTGCCCAAAGCCGCAGGTGATCGCGAGCATCTACCGTTACGACTCTCTCATGAGAGGGGGCTATGTCGAGCGCAGCCTCGAGCGTCTGGGTCCAGCGGTCGAGCTGTTCATCTGTTAAGGATGCTGCGACGGACGCCATCCGGTCGAGAGCAAGCCCCCACGTCGAGTCCATCTCCGCCAAGAGTGGTCGAAGCAGAGACCGCGGGATGGTCAATCGGCGCGCCCACATTGGTGCGATTCACTGACGCAGCACAATTGCCCCTTCCCGGTCTTCCACTTCAAGGTGGAACGTACGAGAAAGGAGAGTGAACAGCTCGCCGACCGTATGTCCTTCAACGAGTTCATAGAATGGAGGGGCGGCGTACGCGTCCGAAGCCTCCGCGATGAGGTTTCTGTCGGCGCGCTCGGCAAGGAAGAGTAACATGCGTGCAAAGAGCGCGCAAGGCTCTCGCCTCAGCTCCTCTTTGCCGGCTTCGACCGCTCGACGGAACGCAGATTCGTTGACCGGGATCTGGGACCAATCGGTGGCCGGTCGCGTGCCTTGGTTACTCCATTTGGGCTTTACGGCTTCCAAGGAAGTGTCTACAGATGCCGAGACAAGCGCGCGGTCATCGAAAGATGCGACGATAACCGTGGAGTCAAGAGGGAATAGAAAGCCGGGAAAGCCGGACGAAGCGCTCGACTGGACTACTACTTGCTTTACATTCGAAGGTTCAAAAGGTGTCCGGATGTTCCTCATCACCTCCGGTCCCAGCTCGGCGTGTTTCTCCTCGGACAGTTTCGACAGTTGCGAGTACTCTTGCACGAGCCTCTGCGCCAACTCCCGTCCCCTCGGGCCCAGTGGGAACTGGCGTGGATTGGGCTTGTCCGCAAACGTCACCGCCTGGCCCGCTACTAACCTTAGGCGCGCCTCCTCCGGAGCCTCCACGAAGGCGAGCATGGCGAGCGTCCGGGCGAGGTCGGCTTTCTTCAATAGATTCTGCAATTCGATAGAGAGCTTGTTGTGAGCCTCCCAGTCGGTTTGACCTTCTGGGCGGTTTCTCAGGGCAGCCATGGCGCGCCGAATCTCTTGAATCTTCTTCTGTTCCTCGTCACTCAGGGGTTGACTCGCCTGGCTGATTTCTGCTGCCAGTGCCTCTCGCGCGGAGTCGAAGGCGTCGAGCCGCTCCCGCCTCCACATCTCTTCTTCAACCTCGCGCCGCCGGCTCGTGCGCTCGAGGCGGTACCCTGCGCCATCGGGTTCCCAAGTCCATTGAAAGTAGTCCCCGAGAAGCTGCAAAAGTCCCCTCGCTTCTCCTCCCCAACGCACGACAACGAGGGTCTCCTCCAGTTCCGTTGCGACCTTGAGCGGTACACCAGCCTGATGCGAAATCTGCTGGAGGAGCTCCGCCAGCGTTACGCAGGTGGACACGACTTCAACCCGCGCTTGCAGTCGGCTATCCGCCGGCAGTTCCGTCGGCGTTTGGCTACCCGCTGAGAGAAGGATGATGGAAAAGAGGATGCTGTTCATCGCCATTGCCCTCCCTGACCACTTGTGAAACGATTCTTGTCTCTTCCGGAAGGTTTCTTACGAAACTATAGGATACCGCCGTTGCCGCGCTGTCAAGGGCGAGTCTGCGCCCGGGTCGGCGGGTGCCTGGGCTTGCCCGGCGATGAGGGCGAGGAGCGCCGCGGCGGCGGTCATTGTCCGCCCCCGCCCCTGCCCCGCAAGAACTGCTCGCGGATGTTGGGTGGCAGCTGATCCTCGGGTACTGCCTTGGCGCCGGGAACGGTGGATCCCGATTCCACGGCACTGAGCATCGTCGCCTCGCCGACCACCACGCCAAACATGTACACGTTGTGGATTGCGGGAGTGAGGTCGCCTCCGGCCCACATGTCTGGGCGCCCCGAGAGTTCGCCGTATCCCGCCCGCATTCCCGCTTGGTGCGCCCCGATGACGCCATGGGCGGTCATGCCCGCGATGGACGATCGGTAACCAACGCCCGGTTCTTGCACGTGCAGCAGCGTGAGCGTGGCTGACGCCGGCAACCCCGTGGGAAACGCGTCAGTAGGCTCGATCGGCGCCCAACGGCCCGTAACATCGAAGGTGTTGTTCAGCCGCTCTTGGATCATCGGCGACACCATCGCCCTGATGACATGGGGCGCCTGCTCTCCCTGTGCGAGGACCAGCCGCCACAACTCGCGAGCTGCCTGGGCGCCAACCTCGCCCACAGTCAGCGTTTGGCCGGCGAGCAGTCGTTGCCGCTGTGGTTGAGCAATGGCGTGCCACGCCCTCAGGAGGTAAACGTCCTCAGGAGAGCCGAACACACCGGGGGCGGTGACGCCCGAGGCGTGGACTGTCGTTCGGAGCGCGTCGTTCCACTCGTCGTCTGTCATCAACGATGCGAAGCGTGCCGCCTCGTCAAGCGTCAGGCCCCACTTCTCCTTCAGCGCGGCTGTTATCTCTCGCAACACCGACCGGCGGATCGTTCGTGCGCGGTAAAGCATCCGATACGGAGCTGGGCGCACGGTAATCACGCCATCCTCGAGCCTCCACTCCGCGCGCATCAGGGGACACAGGATGTCCAGCATCTCGCCGCAGCTGTTGCCGCCCGGCTCGATCCACGGCGCCCGCCACGCCATAGTGTCGGCAACCTCGCCGACCAGGTTCCTGCCCGCGGCGTCGGCGATCGAGATGAGCGCAGCGGCAAGCGGCTCGATCGGTTCATCCCGGGGCGCTTCCGGCCTGAGGGCGCGCCCCACACTCGCGGCATCCGGTGCCCTCTCCGGAAGCGCACTGGCATCGGGGGTCGTCTTGACCGGCACGGCGTCGAGGTTCGGCATCTCGCCTCTCAACTCGCCCTGGAACGACCGCGCGACGCTGCCGTCGCGCAGCACGACGCGAAGGATCCAACGCGGTGCCATGACTGCCGTTGGCGAAACCAGCGAGAATGCCACTGTGACCTTGGCAACGTCCTGTGGGCGGAACGGCGGCAGGCCGGAGGTGGCAGTGTCAGCCAACTCGCGGATCATCCGCTCCGCCGTCTGAGTCGCCCGGTCGCCAAGGCGATGTTGTGCCGCTGTGGGCGAAGTGGAGAGGACAATGCGTCGGCCTCGTGTTGCAGCGAGCAGTTGAGCGTCGGTCAGATCGCGGAACGCAAGGTCAGCCATCAGGTTCGCCGATGCTGTCCGCCCGCTGAGGCGCATCAACTCCTCTTGCATCCGCCGCCTCATCTCCAAGTCTTCGATGGTGATCGTTGTTCCGGCGGGGGGCGGCATGCTGAGTGCCCGCCTCAGCTCAGTGATTCGCGCCTGTTCATCGTCAGAGAGAGGTTTCGCCGCGTCGCTGATTGCCTTGTCGACCGACGCCTGGAGCGCCTTTAGCGGGGTCAGTACGTCGTTCTCATAGGCCTCTTTCTCCCGACGCTCCGCTGCTGTTGAGCGGACGAGCCGGTACCCCTCGCCCTCAACCGTCCATTCCCAGTCAAAGAGACTGCTGATTCGATCCATCAGCGAGTGGGCGGGATTGCCGCGCCAGCGCACGACAACGAGAGTCTCCTTCACGTCCTCGGCGACGGCTATGCGAACGCCGGTAGTCTGGCTGAGTTGCCGGCAGACCTCTTCCAGCGTTCTGGCGGGTGCGGCGAGTTCCACGTTCGCCCGCAGGCGCTGGTCTGCGCTCAGGTCCGGGCTCGCGGTTCCCTGCGCGAAGAGCGACAGGATCAGGCAGGTAGCAAATGCCATCTCGTTTTTCCCCTTGTCCCGGATTATAGACGGATTCCAAGGCAGATTCGGGCCCTGGGGCGCTTTCGGCTCGCGTCGGAATGCCCCAGCATCGGACGTTCGTGCCACGCTCCGGCGATGCCGGGGTCTTATCGGTCAAGGAGTGGCGCGCTTCGCCGAGCGGCAGCGGCGCCGCCGTAGCGCCTCGGCGAGCCGGCACGTAGTAACATACGAGGGGAGCGGGTGCGCCGCCGCAGGTATGAAACGGGAAGAAACGCTGAGAAAAGCAGAGGAACTGCTGGAAAAGGGGCGAACGGACGAGGCTCTGGGCGCCCTGCGCCGCTATCTGAAGCGATACGGCAACGACATCAGGGCAAACGCGCTGATCGGCCGAGCGTATCGCGCTGTCGGAGCGCTATCGCTCGCCGAGGAGCATCTCGGCACAAGCCTCGCCGCCGACGACTCGCAGTACGACGTGGCGATGGAGCTCATCGAGGTGCGAATGCAGCTGAAGCGGTTTGAGGAGGCGCTCCCGGTCGCCGAGCGGCTTTATCGCTATCACCCGAACGACGATGTGCTCCGCGTGCGCCTCGAGTCAATCCGCGAGAACGTCGAGCGGCCGGCAGTGGGCTGGGAGCGGGACGAGAACAAGCCCGAGGTGGACATCGAGTTCACGGGGGATTGAACCGCTTCGCAGCCCCACCAGCGTGGTAACCTAACGTTATGCTCGCCCTGCTCGCAATCGGCTCGGTGTTCGGCTACTCGTTCGGCTCCGCGCCGGTGTCCTACCGCGTCGAGGTCGGTTTCGACGGCTACATCCCGGTCCTGGGCGGGATCGAGCAGCCTCTCAAGGTAGAGATGACGCTCCGCGTGGAGGAGCGAGCCGCAAGCGAGCCGGAGCAGAGGCGTGCGATGAGCGAGATCACCCAGTTTCGCCTGTCTGTTTATGACAGCGAGACGAAGTCGTTCTCGCCGTTCCCCATCGGGCTGGAGGCGGTTCGCGAGTACTTTCCCACTACGACGACCACTTTCTCCTCACGAGGGAGGATCATCGCCACCGACGCGGTGAACCGGGACGTGCCTTTCCAACTGCCCGGCCTGCACCCGCAGCACCTCGCCGACATGACGTTCCTGCTGCTGGAGTTTCCTGACGTCCCTCTCGAAAAAGGGGCGCTCTGGACGTACAGACGCAAGTTCGGCGACAGCGAGGTCGTCTACACGGTGACTTACTCCGGGGCGGAGGAGGCGGGCGAGGCATTCAACCTTGCCCTCAAGCAAGAATACCAGGGGTTTGAGGATGAAAACCGCAACCCCGTCGGGAAGGAGCGCGCGAAGACGATCGTCAAAACCAGGGTGACCGGCGCGGGCAAGGTGTGGTTCTCGGCTCCAACCGGGAGAATCACGCGGGCGACGGTAAACGCGGAGGGCGTCTCAGACGTACTATCTATGGACGGTGCGCCGCAATCCAAGCGCACGCTCAAGACCACCTTCCTGATGGAAGGCTAAGGAGGAACCTGTTAAAGAGATGAAAACGATGCGAATTGCCATGGTAGGCGTGGGGCTGGCTGCCGCCCTCGCGCTCATCGCCGCCCAGGACACGATCCTGTTGCGGAGAGAACTGGTCAAGGGCGCCAAGGACTCCTACACGCTCACGATGAAATCGAGCATGGTCATGGACACGGGCGGCGCCGGCATGGGCACGATGCCCTTGGACTTCACCTTCGCTTCGAAGATGGAAGTTGGGCTCGACCGCGTGTCCACCGACGGGAAGGACGCGAACGTCACGATCAAGATGACCGAGTTCAAGTATGACCTCGGCCAGATGGGCCAGATGATGGGTGGGCAGCAGCCCGAAATGCCCCAGGAGATGACGATGACCGGCAAACTGGACGTGCGGAACCGACTGTCCGGCGTTCGCATCCCGAATGCGCCCGGCCCCGCCGGCATGCTGAGCCAGCAGATGCAGAACTTCCCGCTCTTCATCGAGTTCCCGAACGACCCGGTCAAGGTCGGCGACTCGTGGGAGGTCCGCCTGCCCGCGACGCCGATGACCGGCAACAAGATAACTCGCCTGAAGGCTACGCTCCTCGGTGAGAAGAGCGCAGGAGAAGGAACCGCCTGGGCGATCAAGCTCACCGGCACTATGAACATCAACGCCGACATGATGGAGATGATGCGGCAGATGGGAGGCGAAGCCGGCGGTATGCCCCAGATGGCGATGTTCATGACAGGAACGATGAACGTTGACGGCGAAGCGCTCGTCGAGAAGAACACCGGCCGCACAATCAAGTTCGAAACCACATACAAGACCGACGTGACCATTGACATGCCCGACATGGGCATGCAGATGAAGCAGGCCGGCAACACGCTCGTCAGCGTCGTATTGGCAAACTGACACACGCGTTGCTTCTCGCCTCGGTTGCAACGACCGCCCTGAGCACGGCTCAGGGCGGTCAGGTCATTCGTTACAAGCCTCACGCTTCGCTCGACGTGTTCAGCGTTACGGGGGCGGTAACTCGGCAGTACGCAGGCGGTGTGGACGCGCCCCCCCTTCGAGCTGCTCAGCTGACCGGAACACTCCTTCTCCGTACCGAGCCGAGCGGCGAGCAGTGGGTGGTTACAGGCGTCTGCCGGGAACTCTCCGGAAATGACGGCACGCAACCGCTTGACGATGCTGCCCTTCGCCGAGCGCGTCTCGGCAAGTGGCTCGCAACCGTCGGCGGAGGTTGTCGCTACACGTGGAACGACGAGCCGGCGGTTCCGTCTGCACTCAACGCGCTGCTCTGGCCGATTCCTTGGCGGCCGCTCGACGCCCCGAACGGTGTGAAGATTGGAGACGCCATAGAGCAGCGCTTCGAGCTGCCGTTGCAGGCCTTCCTTGAAGACGACCCAATCGGCGACCAGCCGATCACCATCCGCTATGTGTTCCGAGGGGAGAGCTACCTCTCGAAGGAGGCGACTTGGCTGTTCGACATCCAGGCGGATGAAGAGATTCGCCGCCCGGTGCGGCATCCCGAACGAGAGGGTCTAACCCTGGTCGGCACCGTTAAGGCGTCAGGCTCCGTCCGCGTCCGCAGGGCGGACGGGCGGCTGGACTACGCTCGCTTCACCCTCGATGTGCGCCTGACCCTGGAGGGCGAGGGGCTGCCGTTCGGGGTGTTCTCCTCAGCCACGGCGGTCGCCACAGCCGAGTACCAACGGAAGGCGCCGGACGGGGGATAATCCGCTCCGGTGGACGAAGTTGCGCGGCGCGCCGAGGAGTTGCGGAGGCTCATCGAAGAGCACAACTACCGCTACTATGTCCTCTCTCAACCGACGATCCCCGACGCCGAGTACGACCGCCTCTTTCGAGAGTTGCAGCAAATCGAGGAGCAGCGTCCCGACCTTCGGACGCCGGACAGCCCAACTCAGCGCGTGGGCGCCGCGCCGAGCACTGAGTTTCCACCACATCGGCACCTTGTGCAGATGCTCTCGCTTGAGAACGCATTCAGCGCCGAGGAGCTTCGCGAGTGGCATGCTCGGCTTCTGCGGTTTCTCAACCTCCCCAATGGAACCGACCTCGAGTTCACCGGCGAACTGAAGTTCGACGGCACGTCGCTGTCGCTGACCTACACTGACGGCGTGCTCGCCGTGGGGGCGACACGTGGCGACGGAGAAACGGGCGAGGAGATTACGCCCAACGTGAAAACCATTCGCTCCGTGCCACTGCGCCTGCGCGAACCGGTGAAGGGGACGCTGGAAGTGCGCGGCGAGGCGGTTGTCAGCAAGAGGGAGTTCCAGCGCATCAATGAAGAACAAAAGCGACTGGGGCTGAAGGAGTATGCCAACCCGAGAAACCTCGCGTCCGGATCGTTGCGCCAACTGGACAGCCGCATTACTGCATCGCGGAACCTCTCGTTCTGGGCATGGGGCGTTGGCGCGTCCGAGTCGCTTGGCGGCGTTGAGACGCACAGCGAGTTGCTCGACCGCCTCGAGCGATTCGGCTTCCAGACCAGCCCGGAGCGCAAAGTGCTCCGCGGAGTGGGGGAGTGCCTCGCGTTCATCGAGGGCGTCGAGCAACGGCGACCGTCGCTCGACTTTGAGATTGACGGCGTGGTGCTAAAGGTCAACTCCTTCGAACTGCAGCGTGCACTCGGTTTCACTGCGCGAGGACCACGATGGGCGGTTGCGTACAAGTTAGCGGCGCAACAGGAGGCAACCCTGCTGGAGGACATCCTCTGGAACGTCGGCCGCACTGGCGTCGTTACGCCGGTGGCGGTGCTCGCGCCGGTGCACGTCGGCGGGGTAACGGTTACGCGCGCGACGC
>Ga0209172_10007002_pt1 | contig 12010 bp, 11 predicted proteins | sample LarsenN4metaG_FD_184113 | JGI IMG/M metagenome (GOLD analysis project Ga0209172, IMG submission 184113) | Hot spring sediment bacterial and archeal communities from British Columbia, Canada, to study Microbial Dark Matter (Phase II) - Larsen... ... | reverse complement strand
GATGTGCACGCGCGGCGCCGCGCCGCCGTCGCCGGCCGAGGGCTTCTCCAGCAGCGCCGGCAGCAGCCGCAGTTTGCCCTGGCGGTTGCGCAGCAGCGAGAGGTAGCCGTTCTCGACCTCGATGCGCGAGACGTGCCAGCCGCGCGACCACAGCGTGGCCAGCGACGGGCGCAGGTGCACGCGCCGCGCCACGAGCTCGTCGGCGGCCGGCCAGGCGCCCGCCGCGGCGGCGATGCGCAGGTCCTGCACCTCGAGGCCGGTCAGCCCGATGCGCACCGCGCCGATGCGGGCCCGCGGCCCGAGCGCCTCGTGCAGCGCGGCCTCGATGCGGCCGCTCGCGAGGCGCAACGCGCCCACCACCAGCGCGGCGAGTGCGCCCAGCACGACGAGCAGGATGAGGAGTCGTTGTCGTTGCACGCCACGATTGTGGCCGCGCCGGCGAGCGCGCGCAGAATCGGGCGCATGCAGTTCCCCACGCTCGCCGGCATCGACTTCACCAGCCGGCCCACGCGGCGCAAGCCGATCACGGTGGCGATCGGCCACGGCGACGGCGCCAGCGTGCGCCTGGCGCGCCTGGACCGCCACGCCGGCTTCGAGGCCTTCGCGCAGTGGTTGCGCACGCCCGGTCCCTGGCTCGGCGCCTTCGACTTCCCGTTCGGCCTGCCGCGCGAGCTGGTGGAGGCGCTGGGCTGGCCGCGCGCCTGGCCGGCGCTGATGCGCCACTACGCCTCGCTCTCGCGCGAGCAGATCCGCGCCACCTTCGCGGCGTTCTGCGACGCGCGCCCGGCGGGCGGCAAGTTCGCGCACCGCGCCTGCGACCTTCCGGCCGGTTCCTCGCCCTCGATGAAGTGGGTCAACCCGCCGGTGGCCTACATGCTGCACGCCGGCGTGCCGCTGCTGCTGGAGGCCGGGCTGCACCTGCCCGGGCTGCACGAGGGCGACCGCACGCGCGTCGCGCTGGAGGCCTACCCGGGCCTGCTGGCGCGGGAGCTGATCGGCCACCGCTCGTACAAGAGCGACGAGCGCGCCAGGCAGACGCCCGAGCGCCTCATCGCGCGCAAGGACCTGATCGAGGCGCTGGAGCAGGGCCGCACGCGCCTGGGCCTGCGCCTGCGCCTGACGCACGCGCAGCGCGACGCGCTGGCGGCCGACGCCTCGGGCGACGAGCTGGATGCGGTGCTGTGCCTCGTGCAGGCGGCCTGGGCGGCGCGCGCGCCGGGTTTCGGGCTGCCGCGCGCGGTCGATCCGCTGGAAGGCTGGATCGTCAGCGCAGGAAGCCCTGCGCCCAGCTGAGCGCCGCCTGGAGGTGGCGCTGCGCGGCTTCGCTCATCGGCTCGCCCAGACCGAAGCGCTCGCCGCGGATCGCCAGCAGCGTGGCCGGCGGCGGCGCGCTGCCGTGCACGTCGAGGTAGGCCTGCAGCAGCGCGGCCGGAGACATCGCGTGGCTGCTGAAGCTGGCGTCGCGACCTGGCCGCAGCGGCGAGACCTCGAAGGGCGTGGCACAGGTCAGGCTCGCGTCGACGAACAGCACGTGCTCGCGACCGACCAGATCGAGCGCGTGCTCGGGCTGCAGCTGGTAGTCGTCCAGGCATTCGACGCCGGGCAGCGCGAGGGCGCGCAGCCGCTCGATCAGCACCGGCCCCAGCGCATCGTCGCCGCGGCATGCATTGCCCCAGCCGAACACCAGCTGCGGTGCCGTCATCCGCGCACCAGGCTGCCGTCCGCCGACTTCAGCACCTGGTCGAGCACCGCGCCGCCGGCGTCCACCAGCGTCACGTCCAGCGGCATGCGCCCGAGCGCGTGCGTCGCGCACGACAGGCAGGGGTCGTAGGCGCGGATCGCCACCTCGATGCGGTTGAGCAGCCCCTCGGTGATCTCGCGGCCGTCGAGGTACTGGCGTGCCACCTGGCGCACCGCCTCGTTCATCGCCTGGTTGTTGTGCGTGGTCGAGACGATCAGGTTGCAGCGCGTGACGAGGTCGTCCTCGCCCACGTCGTAGTCGTGGATCAGCGTGCCGCGTGGCGCCTCGATGAGGCCCACGCCGTGGCCGGTGCGCGTGCCGTGGCTGGTCAGCTCGCCGGCGAGAATCGCCGGGTCGTCGAGCAGGCGTTCGATCACCTCGGCGCAGTGCAGCGCCTCGATCATGCGCGCCCAGTGGTAGGCCAGCGTGGCGTGCACCGGCGAGCCGCCGCCCCAGGCGACGAACTCGCGCCGCGCGGACTCGGCGCGCGGCGTGTCGATGAAGTCGCAGTTCTGCACGCGCGCCAGCGGGCCGACGCGGTACCAGCCCGCCTCGCGGCCGAGCGCGCGCAGGTGCGGGAACTTCATGTAGGTCCAGGGCCTCACCTCCTCCTCGATCAGGCCGCGGTAGCCCTGGTCGGCCGCGCCGTCGAGGAGGATCGTGCCGTCCTCGTCGCGCGCGCGCAGCACGCCGTCGTACAGCTCCAGCGCGCCGTCCGGGCGCACCAGCGAGAGCATCTTCGAGCGGAAGCTGCCGAACGCGTCGTAGAGCTCGCGGTTGGCGGCGTGCAGCTGCCGCGCGATCGCCACGGCGTCCTCGCTCCAGGCGATCACCTGCGCGACGTCGCGCCGCAGCGCGTCGCGGTCGGCCGCGGCGACGTGGCGGTTCATGCCGCCGGGGATCGAGCCGGTGCCGTGCACGCGCTTGCCGGCGGTGACGCGGATCACCTCCTGGCCGAACTTGCGCAGCAGCACGCCCTTCTTCGCGACGTCGGGGTGCGCCTCGATCACGCCGAACACGTTGCGCCGGTGCGCGTCGGAGTCGAAGCCGAACAGCAGGTCGGGCGAGCTCAGGTGGAAGAAGTGCAGCGCGTGCGACTGCAGCACCTGGCCGTAGTGCATCAGGCGGCGGATCGCGCCGGCCGAGGGCGGCACCGGGAACGCGCCGATCACGCGGTCCATCGCCTTGCTCGCCGCGAGGTGGTGCGACACCGGGCAGATGCCGCACAGGCGCTGCACCATCACCGGCACCTCCCAGTAGGGCCGGCCCTCGATGAACTTCTCGAAGCCGCGGAACTCGACGATGTGCAGCCGCACCTGCTGCACGCGATTCTCGTCGTCGAGCAAAAGGGTCACCTTGCCGTGGCCCTCGACGCGCGAGACCGGGTCGATGGCGACGCGGCGCAGGCCGCCCGGACGGGCAGCGGTTTCCAGCGTGTCAGTCATAGTGCAGCAGGCCGTGGCCGAGCCGTGGCGTGCGCCCGGCCATCAGGTCGGTGAGGAACTGCCAGAACGCATCCGCCGACGGCGGGCAGCCCGGCAGCGAGTAGTCGACGTGCACCACCTCGTGGATGGGGTGCACGTGGTTGAGCAGCAGCGGCAGCTCGGGGTCGTCGGGCACGCCCTGCGGGTACACCGACTCGAGCAGCGGCCGCAGCGGCAGCCGGTTGCGCTGCGCCGGCAGGCCGCCGTTGATGGCGCAGGCGCCCACCGCCACCAGCGTCTTGCAGGCCGCGCGGAACTCGCGCAGCACCTCCACGTTCTCGGCGTTGCACAGCCCGCCCTCGATCAGCCCGATGTCGCACGCGCCCACGGTCTTGAGGTCGGTGAGCGGCGAGCGGTCGAACTCGACGTGCTCGACCAGCTGCAGGATGCGCTCGTCGATGTCCAGGAAGGACATGTGGCAGCCGAAGCAGCCCGCCAGCGAGACGGTGGCCAGCTTCAGCTTGCGCGGCGCATGCAGCGGCGGCGCGGCCATCAGGAGGCCTCCTGGCGGTCGGCGTCGGCGGCGCTGCCCGCGTCGTAGCGGCGCTGGCCGATCGGGACCACGAAGCCGCGCCGCTTGGGCAGGATCACGCCCACCGGGCAGATGCTCGCGGCGCGGTCGCCGGGGGCGATGTCGGTGTCGGCAAGCCGGCCGCTCGCGCTGTTGACCACCAGGTGCGTGGCGATGCCGTGGCCGGCGATCGCGAACACGTTCTTGCCGTCGATGTCGCGGCTGGCGCGCACGCACAGCTCGCACAGGATGCAGCGGTTGAAGTCGAGCAGCAGGTCGGGGTGGCTCGCGTCGACCGGACGGTCGGGATAGAACTCCTCGAAGTGCGGGCCTTCCATGCCCATCTCGTAGGCGCTGGCCTGCAGCAGGCAGTTGCCGCTCTTCTCGCACGAGGGGCAGAAGTGGTTGCCCTCGACGAACAGCATCTGCAGCAGCGTCTTGCGCTGGGCGTTCAGCTCGGCGGTGGCGCTCTGCACCTCGAGCCCGGGCGCCGCGCGCACCGTGCAGGCCGCGCCCATGCGGCCGTCGATCTTCACCGTGCAGATGCGGCACGAGCCGTGCGGCGCGAACTCCGGGTGCCAGCACAGGTGCGGGATGTAGCGGCCGGCGCGGCGTGCCGCCTGCAGGATGGTCTCGCCCGGCGCGAAGGGCACGTCCTCGCCGTCCAGCGCGAACACCGCCGCCTCAGCCATCGACGTGCTCCAGGTGGGCGGCCGGATCGTCGCGTCCGGTGGCGGCGCGCGCCTCGGCCAGCTCGGCGTCGAGGTCGAAGGCCGGCTCGAAGTGCAGCGACACGAGGCGCCGCTCGTAGGCCGGACGGAACTTGGCGATGGTGTCGCGCAGCGGGTTGCACGCCGCGCCGCCCAGGCCGCAGTGCGTGGCGCCGTGCATCAGCCGGTCGAGCTCGTACAGCACGTCGACGTCGTGCCGCGAGCCGCGCCCGGCGGCGAGCTTGTCCAGGCGCCTGACCACCAGCGCCGTGCCGACGCGGCAGGGCGTGCAGAAGCCGCAGCTCTCGTGGGCGAAGAAGTGCGCGAAGTTGCGCGCCACCTCGAACATGTCGCGCGAGCGGTCGAACACCATCAGCGCACCGGCGGTGGGCACGTCCTCGAAGGCGATGCGGCGGCCGAACTCGAAGGCCGACAGGCAGGTGCCCGAGGGGCCGCCCACCTGCACCGCCTGCGTGTCGCGCGCGCCGCAGTCGACCAGCATGGTCTCGACGCGCGTGCCCAGCGGGTACTCGTACAGGCCCGGGCGCTCGCAGTCGCCGCAGATGGAGTGGATCTTGGTGCCGGTGGACTTCGGCGTGCCGATGCCCGCCCACCACGCGCCGCCGTGCAGCACGATGTGCGCCGCGGCGCAGAAGGTCTCGACGTTGTTGACGCTGGTGGGCCGGCCCAGGTAGCCGTGCTCGACCGGGAAGGGCGGGCGGATGCGCGGCGTGCCGCGCTTGCCCTCCAGCGACTCGATCAGCGCCGATTCCTCGCCGCACACGTAGGCGCCGGCGCCGACGTGGATGGCGATGTCGAAGTCGAAGCCGGCGCGTCCCTGGATGGCGTGGCCGAGCAGCCCCGCGGCGCGGCGGCGCGCCAGCACCGCCTCGAGGTGATCGAGCAGGTAGCGGTACTCGCCGCGCAGGTAGACGAGGCCCTGCGTCGCGCCGATGGCCAGCGCGGCGACGGTCATGCCCTCGAACACCAGATCGGCGTGGCGCGTCAGCAGCACGCGGTCCTTGAAGGTGCCGGGCTCGCCTTCGTCGGCGTTGCACACCACCACGCGCGCTTCGCCCGGCGCCTGGCGGCACAGCGACCACTTGGTGCCGGTGGCGAAGCCGGCGCCGCCGCGGCCGCGCAGGTTGGCGCGCTGCACCTCCGCCAGCGTGGCCTCGGGGCCGCGCGCGATCGCCGCGGCGAGCGCCTCCCCCGGGGCGATGGCCGAGCCGAGCAGCACGTCCGGCCGCCGCACCTGGTCGTCCACCTGCGACCACTCGGCGGGCCACCGGTCCGGCGGCACCTCGGCCTCCACCAGCTCGGCGATGCGCGCGACACGCGCCGCGTCGAGCCGGGTCACCACCTGGTGGTGGTTGACGAGCAGTGCCGGGCCCTGGTCGCCCAGGCCGGTGCAGGAGGTGGGCGCGACGCTCACGCGGCCGTCCTCGCGCACCGCGCCGGGGCGCACGCGCAGGCGCTCGCACAGCTCGGCCATGAGCGCCTCGCTGCCGAGCATGCGGTCGGTGATGTTGTCGCTGAAGAGGATGCGGTAGCGGCCCACCGGCCGCAGGTGGAAGAAGCGGTAGAAGCTCGCCACGCCCTCCACGTGGGCCAGCGTGAGCCCGAGCTCCGCGGCCAGCTGCGCCAGCAGCGGGCGCGGCAGCCAGCCGTGCTCGGCCTGGGCCTCGCGCAGCAGCTGGACGAGCGAGTGGGCAGTGCGTGGGAAGACGGGCATCGACGCGCGCATGGTGCGGGCGGTGTGCCGGATCAGACTTGATTCCGGGCAAAAACTCAAGGCCGGCGGGGAACGGGCGGGTTACGGCACACTCGCGCCGATGCCCGAGGCGGACCGTCATCACGCTGTCACCGAGACGATCGAGCGCTGGTTCGCCGGACGAGGCTGGCAACCCTTCGACTTCCAGCGCGAGGTCTGGGCGGCGATGGCCGCGGGCCGCAGCGGCCTGCTGCACGCCACCACCGGGGCCGGCAAGACCTACGCCGTCTGGATGGGCGCCCTGCGCCGCGCAGCGGCGGCCTGCACGGCCGCGCGAGGCGCCGCGCCGCTGCAGGTGCTGTGGGTCACGCCCATGCGTGCGCTGGCGGCCGACACCACGCGCGCGCTGGCCGACACGCTGCCGGCGCTGGCGCCGGCGTGGACCATCGGCCAGCGCAGCGGCGACACCGCGGCCGCCGAGCGCGCGCGCCAGGACCGGCGCTACCCCACCGTGCTGGTGACCACGCCCGAGTCGCTCAGCCTGATGCTCACCCGAGAGAACGCCGCCGAGGAACTCGCCGGCGTGCACACCGTCGTCGTCGACGAATGGCACGAGCTGATGGGCAACAAGCGCGGCGTGCAGGTGCAGCTGGCGCTCGCGCGGCTGGCGCGCTGGAACCCGTCGCTGGCCGTGTGGGGCCTGTCGGCCACGCTGGGCAACCTGGACGAGGCGATGCGCGTGCTGGTGGGCGACCGCCCCGCCGCGCTGGTGCAGGGGCGCATCGACAAGTCGCTGGTGATCGACACGCTGCTGCCCGAGAACCCCGGCCGCTTCTCCTGGGGCGGCCACCTCGGCGCGCAGATGCACAAGCCGGTGGTCGCCGAGATCGAGAAGAGCGGCACCACGCTGGTGTTCACCAACGTGCGCTCGCAGGCGGAGATCTGGTACCAGCTGCTGCTGCAGGAGCGGCCGCAATGGGCCGGCCTGGTGGCGCTGCACCACGGCTCGCTCGACAAGTCGGTGCGCGAGTGGGTGGAACTGGGCCTGAAGGAGGGCCGGCTCAAGGCGGTGGTCGCCACCTCGTCGCTGGACCTGGGCGTGGACTTCCTGCCGGTGGAGCGTGTGCTGCAGATCGGCTCGCCCAAGGGCATCGCCCGGCTGCTGCAGCGCGCCGGGCGCAGCGGCCATGCGCCGGGGCGGCCGAGCCGCGTGACCATCGTGCCGACCAACACGCTGGAGCTGGTGGAAGCCGCCGCGGCGCGCCGCGCCGCGCGGGCCGGCCGCATCGAGAAGCGCGCCGTGCCCGACAAGCCGCTGGACGTGCTGGTGCAGCACCTCGTCACCGTGGCGCTCGGCGGCGGCTTCGAGGCCGAGGCGCTGTTCGAGGAAGTGCGCGGCGCATACTCCTTCCGGACCCTCGCGCGCGAGGAGTTCCAGTGGGCGCTGGACTTCGTCGAGAAGGGCGGGGCGAGCCTCGCCGTCTACCCCGAGTACCACCGCGTCCGGCGCGTCGACGGGCGCTACCGCGTGCCGGACCGCGGCATCGCCAAGCGCCACCGCCTGCAGGTGGGCACCATCGTCGGCGACGCGACCATGCAGGTGAAGTACCTCGGCGGCGGCACCATCGGCAGCATCGAGGAGAGCTTCATCGCGCGGCTGCGCCCCGGCGACTGCTTCGTGTTCGCCGGGCGCGTGCTGGAGTTCGTGCGCACGCAGGACATGGCGGCCTACGTGCGCAAGGCGACGAAGAACAAGGGCGTCGTGCCATCCTGGGCCGGCGGGCGCATGCCGCTGTCCACCGAACTCGCCGACGCGGTGGTGGAGGTGCTCGCCGCGGTGGCGCAGGCCGACGGGCTGCGCGAGCCGCAAGAGCCCGAACTGCGCGCCGCCGGGCCGATGCTCGCGACGCAGGCCAGGCTCTCGCGCCTGCCGACGCCCCAGACGCTGCTGGTGGAGCGTTTCGTGTCGCGCGAGGGCATGCACCTGTTCGTCTACCCCTTCGCCGGGCGCCAGGTACACCTCGGCCTGGCCAGCCTGTTCGCGTGGCGGCTGGCGCAGCACGTGCCCAACACCTTCAGCATGAGCGTCAACGACCACGGCTTCGAGCTGCTCAGCGCCGACCCCGTCGCGCTCGACGCGCTGCACGACGGCCGGCTCTTCGAGGGCGGGGCGCTGCTGGAAGACGTGCTGGCCAGCCTGAACTCCGGTGAGCTGGCGCAGCGCCGCTTCCGCGAGATCGCGCGCGTTTCGGGTCTGGTGTTCAGCGGCTATCCGGGCGCGCCCAAGAGCATGCGCCAGCTGCAGGCCTCCAGCGGCCTGTTCTACGAGGTGTTCCGCAAGTACGACGCCGGCAACCTGCTGCTCACGCAGGCGCAGGCCGAGGTGCTGAGCCAGGAGCTGGACATCGAGCGGCTCGGCGCCACGCTGCAGCGCCTGCGCGCGCGCCGGCTCGAGTTCGTCGAGCTGAAGGCGCCCAGCCCCTTCGCGCTGCCGCTGATGGTGGAGCGCTTGCGCGAGAAGCTGTCCAACGAGAAGCTGGCCGACCGCCTGGCGCGCATCGTGCGCGATGCGCAGACAATGGCGGACCGATGAGCAAGTTCTCCCGCCTCTTCAAGATCGCCAACGCCGCGCGCCTGGCCACCTACCTGATCGCGCTGTGGAAGCTGTTCAAGCACCCCGAGACGCCGCGCGCGGCCAAGCTCGTCGCCATCGCGGTGATCGCCTACGCCGTCAGCCCCATCGACCTGATCCCGGACTTCATCCCCGTGCTGGGCCAGCTCGACGAGTTGATCCTGCTGCCGCTGGGCGTGGCGCTGGCGATGCGGCTGACGCCGGCGCACCTGTGGGAGGCGCGGCTGCGCGAGGCGGAGGCCTCGGCCGAGAAGCTGCCGAAGATGTGGTGGGGTGCGCTGCTGATCGTGCTGGTGTGGGCGGTGCTGTTCGGCCTGTTCGTGTGGTGGCTGGTGCGCCTGTTCGCCGCCGCATGAAGGCGCTGCTGGCCGTGCTGGCGGCGGCCCTGGCGCCGCCGGCGTTCGCGCTGTCGGGAGTCGTCACGCGCGTGAGCGACGGCGACACCGTGTGGGTGAGGCCCGACGACGCGCCGCGCCGCAAGCCGGTGAAGCTGCGCCTGGTGGGCATCGACGCACCCGAGCGCTGCCAGCCCTGGGGTGCGGAGGCCACCGCCGCGCTGAGCGAGCGTGTGCTGCACCGGCGCGTCGAGGTGCCCACGCAGGGCGTGGATGCGCACGGGCGCGTGCTGGGCGGCTTGTTCCTGGCCGACGGCAGCGACGTGGCGGCCTGGATGGTGGCGCAGGGCCATGCCTGGAGCCCGCGCTGGCAGCACCGGCCGGGGCCCTACGAGCGCGAGCAACGCGAGGCGCAGGCGCGCCGGCTCGGGCTGTTCGCCGACCCGGCGGCGCTCGAGCCGTGGCGCTTCCGCCGCGCGCACGGCCCTTGCGAGTGAGCGCCGCTTAGAAGTTGTTCATCGTCAGGGAGAGCTGGTTCGGCACCTCGATCGTGATGCGCGCCCGTGTGCCCAGGCGCCCGTCGGTGGCGATCTCGACGCAGTCTTCCTGGCTCGCGGTGAGCTGGCTGGTCGTGTCGCGCGCCTCGCTCGCCACGCACAGCAGCACCACGCCACGCTCGAACTCGAGCGACCAGCGCGCCGTGGTGGTGCCGGTCACCAGTGCGCCGCTCGTGCACGAGTTGTAGTTGTCCAGCGCGGCCAGCGCGCCGCTCGCGCCCACCTTGGCGGCGGTCGGCGGCAGCGCGTTGCTGGTGGACAGTGCGCACACCTGGCTGCCGGATGCAGCCTGCCGCGCGGCCGCGAGGCGGTCGTCGGTCTCGCGGAAGTACTCCACCGTGGTGGTGCCCTGCGACGTGCCGTTGCGCTTCAGCGTGGACAGGATGGTGGTGCGGTCGTAGCTCGTGGCATCGAGCGGGAAGACGGCGGCCGTGGCGGGCGCGATCTGCAGCGTGGCCTCGTAGGCCGCACCGTCCGATCCGATGCCGTCCACCGTCCAGCTGCCGCCGCTGCGCAGCAGGTTCGTCCAGCCGGCCCCGACGGCGAAGTCGTCGGTCGGCGGAATGAACGGGTTGGCGCCGGCGTCGTCGCCCCCGCCGCCGCAGGCGGACAGCAGCGCCATGGCGGCGATGGCGATGCAGTGGCGTGCGGTCTTCATCATCGTCGTTCTCCCTTCAGGCCGGCCGTTGCCGCATCAGCGTGCTCTTGCCGAACAGGCTCTCGATCAGGTCCACGGCCAGCGCGGCAGTCTTGTTGCGAACATCCAGTGCCGGGTTGAGCTCCATCACGTCCAGGCTGGCGAGCCGGCCGGTGTCGGCGATCATCTCCATGCACAGCTGCGCCTCGCGGTAGGTGGGGCCGCCGGGCACCGTGGTGCCCACGCCCGGGGCGATCTCCGGGTCGAGGAAGTCGACGTCGAAGCTCACGTGCAGGTGCGTGTTGGCGTCCAGCGTGGCCAGGGCCAGCTCCATCGCGTGGCGCATGCCCATCTCGTCGATGTAGCGCATGTCGAACACCTCCAGGCCGACCTGGTGCACGAAGCGCTTCTCGCCTGGGTCGACGCTGCGGATGCCGATCTGCCGCACCCACTTCGGGCTGATCGCCGGCACCGCGCCGCCGATCTCGACCAGCTCGCGCGGGCCGTGCCCGCACAGGCAGGCCACCGGCATGCCGTGGATGTTGCCCGAGGGCGTGAGCTCGTTGGTGTTGAAGTCGGCGTGCGCGTCCAGCCAGAGCACGCGCAGCTTCCGGCCGGTCTCGCGGCAATGGCGCGCAACCGCGCTGATCGAGCCGATGCCCAGGCAGTGGTCGCCGCCGAGCAGGATGGGCATGCGCCCGATCGCCAGCTCGGCGTGCACCGCCTCGTGCACGGCGCGGTTCCAGGCCACCACCTCGGCGAGGTGGCGGTAGCCGCCCACCGGGGGCAGCCAGGGGTTGGCCGGGCCGGCGAGGTTGCCGCGGTCGAGCACCTCGAGGCCGTGCGATTCGAGCACCGGCACGATCTGCGCGACGCGCAGCGCCTCCGGGCCCATGCTCGCGCCGCGGCTGCCGGCGCCGATGTCGGTGGGCGCGCCGATCAGGCTCACCTGCTTGTTCATGCGTGTGGCCTCAGGTGTCGTCGGCGAAGGGGCCGGTGGTGGTCTCGGGCAGGTCGAAGCCGTACTCCTCGGCGAGCACCTCCCAGGCCTCCTCGGCGGTCTCGACGTAGCGGAACAGGCTCGTGTCGCCGGGGCTGATCATGCCGGTCTCGATGAGCCAGTCGAAGTCGATCAGGCGCGTCCAGAACTCGCGGCCGAACAGCAGGATGGGGCGCTTGCGCGACTTGCCGGTCTGCGTGAGCGTGAGTGTCTCGAACAGCTCGTCGAGCGTGCCGAAGCCGCCGGGGAAGCACACCAGCGCGATCGAGCGCATCACGAAGTGCATCTTGCGCAGCGCGAAGTAGTGGAACTGGAAACACAGCTCCGGCGTGATGTAGGGGTTCGGCTGCTGCTCGTGCGGCAGCACGATGTTCAGCCCGATGCTCTTGCCGCCGATCTCGTGCGCGCCGCGGTTGCCCGCCTCCATGATGCCGGGGCCGCCGCCCGTGACCACGTACACCGGCGCCTCCATCTCGCGCGACTTGCGCGTCACGATGGCGGCGAAGCGCTGCGCCTCGTCGTAGTAGCGCGACATCGCCACCGCCATCTCGGCGCGCCGGATCGCCTCGGCGTCGCCGGCCGCGCGCGCCGCCTCCAGCCGCGCGAAGGCCGCGTCCGGCGGCACGATGCGCGCGCTGCCGAAGATCACGATGGTCGAGCGGATGCCGTGCTCGCTCTGGATCATCTCG
>Ga0209172_10007001_pt1 | contig 12010 bp, 9 predicted proteins | sample LarsenN4metaG_FD_184113 | JGI IMG/M metagenome (GOLD analysis project Ga0209172, IMG submission 184113) | Hot spring sediment bacterial and archeal communities from British Columbia, Canada, to study Microbial Dark Matter (Phase II) - Larsen... ... | reverse complement strand
ACGCTTCAACGACGCCGTGCTCGAAGCCGTCTACATCAGGGATCGCAAGATCGGCCGGACTGAGTTCTCGGAGGTCTTCGCGCCCCTCTTCTCACGCCCGAGTTCGAATAAGCGGTTGAAAGTGGAGGTGGGGGGAATCGAACCCCCGTGCCTCGGCGACCGTTCAGGGCTTCTCCGGGCGCAGCCGGCGGTGCGATCTCGCCTCGGGGCTCCCACCGGCGGAGGACCCTTCGGCCAGCCCGGGTGCGGTGTCCGGCGGCGGCCCCCGGGCGGAGCCGCTGCCGTGAGCCTGCTCACGACGCCCGGCCCGCGGTCGCAGGCGACCCGCGGCGGACGGCTACCTAACGAGGTTAGGCAGCGAGCGCGTACTCAGTGTCGGCGCTTGTGTTGGTGCCACCTGTTTCACGACGCATGTGGCGACGTCGGCCCGCTTCCCCTGCGCGGTACCCGCCCAGGTCGAAACCAGTACACCCCCGATATGCGGTTGTGACGGAAGTATACGGCCGCCCGGCGACACGGGCTACCGGCGACGGCCCGCCTCGCGCTCCATCTCGCGCCTGTGCTCGCGCTCGGCGATCGCCTGGCGCTTCTCGAACCGCCGCTTCCCGCGGCCCAGGCCGAGCTCGACCTTGGCCAGCCCGTGCGTGAAGTACACGCGCAGGGGCACGAGCGCGAGGCCGCGCTCGGCCGTCTTGCCGATCAGCCGCTCGATCTCCTTCCGGTGGAGCAGGAGCTTGCGCGCGCGCGTGGGGTCGTAGCGGGCCTTGTCCGTCGCCTGCTCGTAGGGCGGGATGTGCATCCCCTCGAGCCACACCTCGCCCCCGCGGACCCGGGCGAAGGACTCGGCGAGCGACCCGCGTCCGCCCCGGAGCGACTTCACCTCCGCCCCGGTGAGCACGATCCCGGCCTCGTACCGCTCGAGGATCTCGTAGTCGTGACGGGCGCGGCGGTTGGAGACGACGGTCTTCTGGGCGGCGTCCACTACACGTCGAGGAACCGGCGCATCCCGACCAGGCCGGCGAGCAGGGCGACCGCCGCCCCCGCCACGAGCAGCCACGGGATCACCGCGATCACGTCCGCGTTCGTGACCCAGGGCACGAACTGGACCGAGTCGTAGAGGGGGTTGATGAACGCAACCTTCAGCCCGAACAGGAACAGGATCGCCGCGCCGGCGCCGATCAGGCTCTCGAACAGGCCTTCGACCAGGAACGGGATCCGGATCCGCCAGTTCGTCGCCCCGACGAGCTTCATGATCCCGATCTCCTTCCGCCGGGCGAACAGCCCCATCCGGACGGTGTTCGCGATCAGGATCGCCGCCGAGGCGAGCATCACGAAGGAGACCAGCAACACCCCCACGCGGAACACCCGGGTGACCGAGAACAGCCGGTCCAGGAACGCGCTCTGGTCCACGATCTCGTCGATCCCCGGCTGGCCATCGAGCACGGCGGCCACCTGCGCGTAGCGCTCCGGGTCATCGAGCTTGACCCGCAGCGAGGCCGGCAGCGCGTCGCAGTCCACGTTCTCCACCAGCGCCTCCTGGCTGGCGAACAGCTCGCGGAAGCGCCGGCAGGCGTCCTGCTTGCTCTCGAACTCGACGTTCTCCACCACCGTGAGCTCGTTCAGCGTGTCGGTGAGCGAGCGCACCGTGTCGGGGTTGACCGGGTCGCTCAGGTACACGGCCACCTCGACGTTGCCGGTGGTCGCCTCGATCATCAGGTTCACCTGCCGGCTGATCAGGAGCGCGAGCCCGAACAGCAGGAGCGCGATGAACGTGGTGCTGATCGCGGCGAACGCCACCAGGCCGTTCCGGCGCAGGCCCGAGGTGAGCTCACGGAAGAGGTACTCGAACCGCGCCACTAGCCGTACACCCCGCGGGCCTGGTCGCGCACCACCCGGCCCCCGTCGAGCTCGATCACGCGCCGCCGCATCGCGTCCACGATCGCCTGGTCGTGCGTGGCCATCACCACGGTGGTCCCGATCCGGTTGACCTTGTCCAGCAGGCGCATGATCTCCACCGACGTGCTGGGGTCCAGGTTGCCCGTCGGCTCGTCGGCCAGGAGCACGAGCGGGCGGTTCACGCAGGCCCGGGCGATCGACACCCGCTGCTGCTCGCCGCCCGAGAGCTCGTCGGGGTAGTCGTTCAGCTTGTCGCCCAAGCCCACCAGCTCGAGGATCTCGGGGACGCGCTGGTCGATCACGCCCTTCGGCCGCCCGATCACCTCGAGCGCGAAGGCCACGTTGTCGAACACGGTCTTGTCCTGGAGCAGCTTGAAGTCCTGGAACACCGTCCCGATGTTCCGGCGCAGGTGCGGGACCTTCCAGGTCGTGAGCTTGGCCAGGTTCTTCCCCGCCACGTAGATGTCGCCCTTGGTGGCGTCCTCCTCCTTGAGGAGCAGCCGGATGAACGTGGACTTCCCCGAGCCGGACGCGCCCACGATGAAGACGAACTCGCCCTTCTCGACCTCGACCGTGACGTCCTCGAGCGCGACCGTGCCGTTCCGGTAGACCTTCGTGACGTGCTGAAGCGTGATCATGGTTGACGATCCGGGGAGGTCGGGGGGTTCGGCCGGCGCGGAGTCTAGCAGAGCCACCGGCCCCACGGAACGAAGCGGGGTCGATAGCCTGGACGCCGGATGGAGACCGCGACCAGGCCGCGGCCGCTCCCGGACGCGGCCCCACCCGCACCCGGCAGGGTCCGCCGCCTCCTGCTCGCCGCGGCCGGCCCGGCGCTGATCGTCGTCTCGGTGCTGATCGCGTTGCGGGGCTTCGCGTTCCTGCCGCGCCTCACGAACCAGCACCCCGACCTGCTGTCGTTCTGGCTGCCACGCTCGTGCCTGCTGGGCGAGGCCCTCGCCCAGGGGCGGGTCCCGCTCTGGAACCCGTTCGAGATGGCCGGGACGCCGTTCGCGGCCGACGCCCAGTCCGGCTGGCTGTCGATCACCACGATGCTGACGTCCTGGCTCCTCGGCTGCGGCGACGGCCTGCGAGCCCAGATCGTGCTCCAGCCGATCGTGGCCGGCCTCGGGCTGTGGTGGTTCCTGCGCCGGGAGGGGCTCGGGCGGCTCGCGGCCACGGCGGGCGGGCTCTCGCTCGCGATGGCGATGGCGGCCTCGATCATCGCGATCTCGCTCCCGTTCGCCGGGACCCTCGCGTGGACGCCGCTGGTCCTCGTGGGGGCGCAGGGCGTGTTCTCGGCGTCCGGGTGGCGGCGCCTGGGCTGGCTCGCGCTCGCCGCCGTGGCCTGGGGCCAGGTGGCCGCGGCGCACCTGTCGCACGGGCTGCTGATGTGCACGGCCCTGGTGACCGCCTACGTCGTGGCCCGCGCCCTCCGAGGGGTGCGGTCGGGCACGGTCGAGCGGCGGAGGGCCGTCCTGCTCGCGCTCGGGTTCCTGGCGTTCCTGCCGCTCGCGAACCTCGCGATCTTCCTCCCGCGGTTCGCGCTGCTCGAGCGCTCGAGCCTGGCGGCGGGCTACGGCGCGCTCGAGGGCACCGTAGCCGGCTCGATCGGCCTCGACCGGCCGATCCCGACGGAGGGGGTCTGGAGCGCCTGGCCGCTCGCCCTGGCCTCGACGCCCGGTGCCTACGTCGGGGCGGCGATCCTGCTGGCGCTCCCGCTCGCGCTCCGGGATCGAACGCGCCGGCACCTCGCGGTCGCGTTCGGGGGGCTCCTGGGGCTCGCCTACCTCCTCACCCTCTCCATCCTCGTCGGCGCCGGCTGGTTCCGCTCCTTCGTGCTCGCGCTCCCGTACGGCGACGTCTACCTGCACAACCCGGGCAGGCTCCGGTACCTGGCGTTCCTCGTCGTGCCGGTGCTGGGGGCGATCGGCCTCCAGGCGCTGCTCGACCTGCGGCCTGGACTCCGGGAGGCGCTGCGGTGGATCGCTCCGGCGCTCGGGCTGTTCCTGCTCCTCCCGCTCGCGGTCGGCGCGAACCCTCGTCGGCTCGCGGTGTTCGCGATCGGCTCGGCCGCGGTGGTCGGCGCGCTGTGGGCCCGGCCGCGCCTGCCGCGGATCGTCCCGGTGTCGCTCGTCGGGGTCCTCGCGGTCGAGCTGCTCGCCGGCGCCCTGTGGTCCTCCGCCTACCGCGGCGGGACCGTCTACTTCGGGCTCGAGCCCGAGCGCGGCGGCCCGCTGGTACAGGGGGCGCTCCGGTGGCCGCGGGTGCCGCTCGACCGGTACCTCGAGCCGGGGCCGATCGCGCGCGAGATCCGGGGGCAGCCGTACGGACGCTACCTCGCCTGGGTCCTACCCGGGGCCTCGTTCAACAAGGGGTACCTGTTCACCCAGGCCGAGGCGGACTGGCCGGCGCTGCTGCTCGGTCGCGCGGTGCTCTTCCGGATCCACGACGCGCTCGGGTACTCCCCGATCCAGCTCCCCCGCTACTGGACCTACATCCGCGCCACCAACCGGCTCCCGGTCTTCTACAACGCCTCCGTGATCCAGCTGCCGACGATCGAGGACGTGCGGCTGCTCGGGGTCCGGTACCTGATCGTGCACGTGGGGCAGGATCTGCCGGACGGGCTCGCCGGCGAGGTGGTCGAGCGCGAGCGCGGGTACCTGCTGGTCGGGCTCGAGGGCTGGCAGCCGCGCGCCTCGGTCGTGCCGTCCTGGACCGTCGTCGCGGGCGAGGCCGACGCGCTCGAGCGCGTGCTGGAGCCGGGGTTCGACCCCGCGCGCGAGGCGGTCCTCGAGGACGAGCCCGGGATCCGGCCGACGGACCCGATGCCGGGGACGGCGGTGTACCGCGAGGTCCGGCCCGAGGACGTCCGGATCGAGGTCGAGGCCCCTGCCCCCTCGCTCGTGGTGGTCCGCAACGCCTGGGACCGCGGGTGGACCGCCACGGTCGACGGCCGACCCGCCCAGGTGCTCCGCGCCGACCACCTCCTCCAGGCGGTGCCGGTGGCGGCGGGACGGCACGAGGTCCGGCTCGTCTACCGGGAGCCCGCGATCGGGCGCGGCCTGGTGGCGTCGGCCGCGGCGTGGGCCGGGATGGTCGTCGGGGTCTCGGCGGTGGCGCTCGTCCGGAGGCGGCGGGCTACGCGGCCCCCCGCTCCTCCGCCCGCCGCCGCAGCTCGGCCCCGATGAGCTGCTCGAGGTTGCCGTCGAGCACCCGGTCGACGTCGCCGATCTCGACCCCGGTCCGATGGTCCTTGACCAGCCGGTAGGGGGCGAGCACGTACGACCGGATCTGCGAGCCGAAGTCGATCCCCATCCGCTCGCCCCGGAGGTTCTCCAGCCGCTCCTGCTGCTCCCGGCGCATCCGCTCGGCCAGGCGCGCCTTGAGGATCCGCATCGCGACGGCGCGGTTCTGGAGCTGCGAGCGCTCGTTCTGGCACGCGGCCACGATGCCGGTGGGCAGGTGCGTGATCCGCACGGCCGAGTCGGTCGTGTTCACCGACTGGCCGCCCGGGCCGGTCGAGCGGTACACGTCGATCCGCAGATCCTTCGGGTCGATCTCGAGGTCCTCCTCGTCGGTCTCCTCGAGCAGCGGGATCACGTCCAGGCTCGCGAACGAGGTGTGCCGCCGCTTCTGCGCGTCGAACGGCGAGATCCGGACCAGGCGGTGCACCCCGCGCTCGGCCGAGAGCAGGCCGTAGGCGTTCGGGCCGTGGACGATGAACGTCGCGCTCTTGATCCCGGCCTCGTCGCCGTAGAGCACCTCGTCGACCTCGACGTCCAGGCGCTCGCGCTCGGCCCAGCGCAGGTACATCCGCAGGAGCATCTCGGCCCAGTCCTGGGACTCGGTGCCGCCCGCGCCGGCGTGGAGCGTCGCCACGGCGTCGTTGGCGTCGTGCTCGCCGCCGAGGAGCGTGGCGAGCTCGAGCGTACCGATGTCGCGCTCGAGCTCGGCCACGGCCTTGGCGAGGTCGGCCGCCATCTCCGGGTCGGCCTCCTCGGCCAGGAGCTCGTCCATCGCGCGCGCGTCCTCGAGCCGCCGGACGAAGGCATCGAACCGCTCGAGCTCGGCCTGGAGCCGCGAGAGGCGCTGGGTCAGCTGCCGGGCGCGGTCGGGGTCCTCCCAGAGCTCGGGGTCGGCGGTCTGCCGCTCGAGCTCGGCTGCCTGCGCGCGCTTGGCGTCGACGTCAAAGGAACCCCTTCGCGGCCGCGATGCGCTCGGCGAGGTCGTTCAGCTGCTCGGTGTGCTCGCTCATGGCGGGTCGATTGTACGGCGGGCCCGGCGACCCCCCACGGGCGGGATCCGAACGCCGCCCGTCGAGCCCGGCCGTCGCCGGGCGACTCCCATCATGCCGATCCAGAGCCGATCTCGGGGCAGCCGGACACCTCCCTTGGACCGAAGCCTAGCCCGCCCGGACCCACGTGACCGAGGTCACGTCCCGCCGGTGCCGCGGCACACCGACACGGCCCGTGGGTCCGCCTACGTTCGCTCCGGAAGCATCGGACTGAGGGGAGGAGGCAGCGATGAGCACCAGGATCGGAACGCTGACCCCAGCACCGCTCCGCCAGCCGATCTGGCTGGCGGCCGTGCTCGCCGTGGCGGTCGCCGGCGCGCTGACGATCGTCGCGGGCTCGGTCGAGCCGGACCGCGGAGGCCGGGCGTCCCCGGTGGCGGACATCGAGGCGCTCCGCGCACAGGCCGCGGTCGATGCGCACGAGCGTTCGTGGACGGCCGCGCTGCAGGCGTCGTACGGGTCCTCGGTCACCGGGACCGGCTCAGGGCTGGTCAGGATCGCGGAGGCGACGGCGGCGAACACGCCCACCGAGCTCTCCGGGGGCATCCTGGGCACGGGCTTCGGCGAGGCGTCAGATGGTGGCCCCACCGGGCGACGGGGCGTCGTCCCCAAGGTGCCGACGGTCGGAGGGCGTGCCCAGCCGATCTTCGTGAACGGCGAGGCGTGCGGGCAGTGCCGCTGAACGCGGGGACGCCGACCGGCCCGGGCCGTGGCCCGGGCCGGTCGGCGTGATGCACATCACCCACGATCGGTGGCGCCCGGCACGGAGCGCGCGGTCCGCCACCGCTAGCGTTCGCGGCGACGAAGGGGGCGGAGATGAGCAGCAGCGGCGCGACCCTCCCGATCGAGCGGAGCTACCTGCTCCGGGCGTGGCTCGTCGTCGCCGCGATCGTGGTGATCGCCGCCGCGACGATCGCCCTGGCGCTCCCCAGCGTGTCCGAGCCGCCGGGTGGGACCACGCCGGGCGAGGACCCCGCGGCCGTGTCGCAGGTGGGACGGGGTCCCCACGAGCCGATCGTGGTGAACGGGAACGTGTGCGGGCAGTGCCGGTGAGGTAACCCCCTCTCCGGGCATCGCGGGGGCCGGTCCGCCGAGCGGACCGGCCCCCGCTCACACCTTCACGCCACGGCCCCGTGGCACTTCTTGTACTTCTTCCCGCTGCCGCACGGGCACGGGGCGTTGCGCGGCACCTTGCTCGACCTAGCCTGCGGCGAGGCGCCCGCGTTCACGACCGCCGGCTGGTCGCCATGGCTCGCCTGGACCCGCTGCGGCCGCGGCCGGGCGGGCTCGTCCTGGCGCACGAGCTCGACGCGGTAGATGTACCGGACGAAGTCGTCGCGGATCGACTGGGTGAGCTCCTCGAACATCGCGTAGGCCTCGCGGCGGTACTCGGTGAGCGGGTCCTTCTGGCCGTACGCGCGGAGGTGGATCCCCTCCTGGAGGTAGTCCATCTCGTACAGGTGCTCGCGCCACTTCGTGTCCGTGATGTTCAGCAGCACCGCCCGCTCGAGCTGCCGCATCACCTGCGAGCCGATCGCCCGCTCCTTCTCCTCGTACCGGGCCAGGGCGTCCTCGACGCCCCGCTCCTCGAGCTGGGCCGTGTTGACCATCTCCTCGAGCTCGCTCCTGGTGATCGTGGTCGGGAAGGTCTCGCTCAGGCCCGCGAGGATCACGTCGAGGTCCCACTCCTCGTCGAACACCTCCTCCGGCGCCAGGCGCTGCACCGTGCGCCGGACGACGTCCTCCACCATGTGGAGGGCCTCGTCCTTGAAGTCCTCCCCCTGCAGGATCTTCTGGCGTTCGGCGTAGATCACCTTCCGCTGGGTGTTCATCACGTCGTCGTACTTCAGGACGTTCTTGCGGCGCTCGAAGTTGAGCTCCTCGATCTGGCGCTGCGCGGTCTCGACGGCGCGGGTGACCATCTTCGCCGTGATCGGCTCCTCATCCGGCCACTTCAGCCGCTCCATGATCGAGGCGATCCGCTCGCTCGCGAACATCCGCATCAGGTCGTCCTCGAGCGAGAGGTAGAAGCGCGACTCGCCCGGATCGCCCTGGCGGCCGGACCGACCACGCAGCTGGTTGTCGATCCGGCGCGACTCGTGCCGCTCGGTGCCGAGCACGTACAGCCCGCCGAGCGCCACGACCTCCTCGTGCTCGGCGTCGGTCTGTTGCTTGAGCTTGCGGTGGATCGGCTCGTACTCGGCCTCGTAGGCGGCGCGCTCCTCCTCGTCCATCTCGAACAGGAGGTACCGGTCGTTGTCCCACTCGCGTGCGGCCATCTCCTGCCGCGCCAGGTACTCGGGGTTGCCGCCGAGCAGGATGTCCACGCCCCGCCCGGCCATGTTCGTCGCCACGGTGACCGCGCCGACGCGCCCCGCCTGGGCGACGATCATCGCCTCCTTCTCATGGTTCTTGGCGTTCAGGACGTGGTGCGCGACCCCCCGTCGGTTGAGGTAGCCCGACAGCTTCTCGGACTTCTCGATCGAGACCGTGCCCACCAGGATCGGCTGCCCACGCTCGTGCCGCTCCACGATGTCCTCGACGACCGCGTTCCACTTCATCTCTTCGTTCTTGTAGATCAGGTCCTGCTGGTCGGCCCGGATCATCGGGCGGTTGGTGGGGACCTCCACCACGTCGAGGCCGTACACGGACTGGAACTCGGCGAGCTGGGTCTTCGCGGTCCCGGTCATGCCGGCGAGCTTGTCGTACATCTTGAAGTAGTTCTGGATCGTGATCGTGGCCAGGGTCTGGTTCTCCTCCTTGATCCGGACCCCCTCCTTGGCCTCGATCGCCTGGTGCAGGCCCTCCGAGTAGCGCCGGCCCTCGAGCACGCGACCGGTGAACTCGTCGACGATCTTGACCTCGCCGTTCGTCACGATGTAGTCGACGTCGCGCTTGTACAGCTCCTTGGCGCGCAGGGCGTTCTGGAGGTGGTGCACGAGCGGTGTGTGCACGTGCTCGTAGAGGTTGTCCAGCCCGAGCGCGTCCTCCACCTTCGCCACACCCGCCTCGGTGACGGCGACCGTGCGCTTTCCCTCGTCGACCTCGTAGTCCTCGTCGCGCTTCAGCCGCGGGACGATCCGCGCGAACGTCTGGTACCACTTCGCGCTGTCGGCCACCATGCCGCTGATGATCAGCGGCGTCCGCGCCTCGTCGATCAGGATCGAGTCGACCTCGTCCACGATCGCGTAGTGGTGACCCCGCTGGACCAGGTCCTCGGCCCGCATCGCCATGTTGTCCCGCAGGTAGTCGAACCCGAACTCGTTGTTCGTGCCGTACGTGATGTCCGCCGCGTAGGCCGGACGGCGCTCGGCGGGGCTCATCTGGGCCTGGATCAGCCCGACCGAGACCCCGAGCGCCCGGTAGATCCCGCCCATCCACTCGGAGTCGCGCTTGGCCAGGTAGTCGTTCACCGTGACGATGTGCACGCCCTTGCCCTCGAGCGCGTTCAGGTACCCCGGCATCGTGGAGACGAGGGTCTTGCCCTCACCGGTCTTCATCTCGGCGATCTTGCCCTGGTGCAGGGCGATCGCCCCGAGGACCTGCACGTCGAAGTGCCGCTGCCCGATCGACCGCCGCGCCGCTTCGCGCACGGACGCGAACGCCTCCGGCAGGAGGTCGTCGAGCGTCTCGCCGCCCTCCAGCCGGCGCCGGAACCCCTGGGTCTTGCCGCGGAGCGCCTCGTCGGAGAGCTCCTCGACCTCGGGCTCGAACGCGTTCACGAGCTCGACGACCTGCTCGAGCTGCCGGAAACGACGTCCCTCGCCGAGCGTCGCGAGCTTCTGGATGACCAACGGACGTCCTCTCCCGTGGGGGTGGTTTGCGATTCTAGCGGCGGCTCCCCAGTCCGGGACGCGGCGTTGCCCAACTTGACCCAGGTCCAGCACCTGTCTTAGTGTGTGTGTTGACAGTCGACAGAGACGAAATCGCGGGTCGCCTGACGGCCAGGCGCGGGCGTGCAGCTGGGCGGGCGAGCGACTGCAGGGCTTTGCTCGCGGCGATCCCGTGTACGAATGCGGTCGGCTGTACGACTGTGGCGGGCGGCCTGGTCGTGCAGAGGTCCTGCGTCGAGGAGGGGGCGGAAAGGGTGGATCTCGGCATCGACGGACGGGTGGCTCTGGTCGGGGCATCGGCACGCGGCCTCGGGTTGGCGACCGCCGATCGCCTGGCTGGCGAGGGTTGTCGGGTCGCGGTCTGCGACTTCGACCAGGAAGCGCTCGGCAGGGCGGCCGAGGACCTCCGCGCAACGCACCCGGCGGCGGACATCGAAGCGTTTCGCGTCGACCTCACCAGCGCCGAGGACATTCAGGCACTCGTTGCCAGCGTTAAGGACCAGCTTGGCCCGGTCGACATCTTGATCACGAATTCCGGGGGCCCTCCCCCGGGCACCTTCGAGGACGCCACCGACCATGCGTGGGAGAGGGCCTACTCGCTCACGTTCCTCAGCGCCGTTCGCATGATCCGCGCGGTGTTGCCGGACATGAAGGAACGCCGATGGGGCCGGATCGTGAACTTCACGTCCCGGGCTCTGAAGGAACCGATCCCGAACCTGATGATCTCCAACGCCGTACGCCTGGCCGTCGGGGGGATGGCGAAGACCCTCGCGGCTGAGGTTGCGCCGTTCGGGATCACCGTGAACAATCTGCTGCCCGGACCCACCGCCACGGAGCGGCAGCTGCAGCTCATCGCCGCCCGCGCCGAGCGTCAGGGGATCACCGCGGAGGAGGCCGAGGCGGCGATCGTGGCCGAGATCCCCATCGGGCGACTCGCCCAACCCGATGAGCCGGCTGCCGTCGCCACCTTCCTCGCCTCCGAGCCAGCGAGATACGTGACGGGCGTGTCGCTGCTCGTCGACGGAGGTGCGGTGCGCGCACTCTGAGTACCGGGCACCGATAACGACGTCGGAGGACTTGCGCCCCAAGATGTTTGCGACACAACACCTCAAGGATCGCTGATTCGTCATTTCGGCCCAGAGCCTCCCCGCCGGACGGCTCGCTCGGCTATCGCATTTCGATCCCGTGCCCGGCGGCGAACGCCGGAACGTCGATCGTTCGCCCCTGCTCGGCGGCGGCGATGCATGCACGGACGAGGGCGAGGGTCCGGAGGTGGTCCTCTGCGGATGGACCGCCGTGCGGCTCGCCCCGAGCGGCCTTGCAAAGCTGGCTGACGAGGGCCGCCGTGTCATCCATGAACGGCTGCCACGAAGGGAGCGGCACGGGAACGAGAGGCTCTACCTCATCGTCGAACAGGGGACCCGTACGCTCGGCTCCGGGGACCCGCTCGGCCGCAGCCAGATCACCGAACTGCCGCCGCTGGACCAGCACCCCTCGTTCCAGATCCGTGCGCCACCAGAACCCGAGGCGGTTGGTCCCCGAGACCCAGGTGCCCATGTAGCTCACATGCAGGCCGCCCTCCATCACCAGGTGGGCCGACACGCATGCGTCCCCGGCGTAAGGGCTCGGCGACGGGTTCCATGTGTGCGCCGAGACGGCCACCGCTTCCCGGTCGTAGACGTACCGCACCAGGTCCAAGTGGTGGATTGACTGCTCGAGCAGCATCGGCTGGTGCATCGTCAGCGGGTGATCGTTGAGGTCCGGGCGGGTGCCGTCCCGTTTCCGCAGATACGCGAACGTCGCGAACATCGGCAGGCCGAGTGTCCCCTCGGCGATCCGCCGGCGGAGCTCGACGGTGACAGTAGCGGCTGAACTCTGACAGTCCGAAGGCTGCGGCAGGGACGTCTGTCTGCCCCTGGCGATCCCGGCCGGGGACGCCGAATGACACCATGCTTCGTCCGGTCGGTGACCGGTCAGTCCGTGGCCT
>Ga0209172_10006998_pt1 | contig 12019 bp, 10 predicted proteins | sample LarsenN4metaG_FD_184113 | JGI IMG/M metagenome (GOLD analysis project Ga0209172, IMG submission 184113) | Hot spring sediment bacterial and archeal communities from British Columbia, Canada, to study Microbial Dark Matter (Phase II) - Larsen... ... | reverse complement strand
GGTCGCCTCCCTCCGGCTCGGCCGCCTCGAGGGCGGTCGCTCCGGCGACCGGATCACGGGGATCGAGGCCGACTCCCGCCTCGTCGCCGAGGGTGACCTGTTCGTCGCGCTCAACACGGGCGTCGCGTACGTCGACGACGCGCGCGCCCGCGGGGCCGCGACGCTCGTGCCCCACGACCAGGAGGCCGCGCTCGCCGCGCTCGCCTCGCTCGTCCGCTCGAAGAGCGACGCGCGGGTGGTCGCGGTCGTCGGCTCCGCGGGGAAGACGACGACGAAGGACATCCTCGGCGCGCTGTGCGCGCCCCACGTGCCGACGCTCTGGGCCGAGCGGAGCCTGAACAACGAGCTCGGCCTCCCGCTGACCGTGTGCCGGCTGGAGCCGGACACGCGCATCCTCGTCACGGAGATGGGCATGCGCGGGCTCGGCCAGGTCGCGGCGCTGTGCGCGATCGCGCGGCCGCACGTCGCCGTGATCCCGCACCTCGGGCCGGAGCACCTGGAGCTCCTCGGGAGCGTGGAGCGGGTCGCCGAGGCGAACGCGGAGGCGATCGCCGCGCTGCCCGCAGGCGGCGTCGCCGTCGTCCCAGCGCGCTGCCCCGAGCTCGACCCGTACCTCGAGCGGGAGGACGTGACGGTCCGCCGCTTCGACGCCGGCGACGTCGAGCTCGACGGCCGGGCCGCCACGTTCCGGATCGACGGGCGGACGGTCGAGCTGGAGCTCCCCTTCACCCAGCGCCACCTCGCACTCAACGCCCTCGCCGCGCTGCACGCCTACGACGCGCTCGGCCTGCCGCTCGAGCGGGCGGCGGAGGGCGCCCCGGGCATCGAGCTGTCGCCCTGGCGCGGGCAGGAGACCCCGCTCGCGGGCGGTGGCCTCGTCGTCAACGACGCCTACAACGCCAACCCGTCGTCGATGCGCGCGGCGCTCGAAGACCTCGCTCGGCGGCCCGCGACAGGCCGCCGCGTCGCGATCCTGGGCGAGATGGCGGAGCTCGGCGAGGACTCGGCGGCGTACCATCGGGAGATCGGAGAGCTCGCGGCCGAGCTCGGAATCGAGGTCCTCGGCGTGGGTGAGCCCGCGAGGCTGTACGGCCCCGTCGCCTGGGCCTCGACCCCCGAGGAGGCCGCCGAGCTCGCGCGTGCGGAGCTCGCGCCCGGCGACGTCGTGCTGGTGAAGGCCTCGCGGGCGGTGGGCCTCGAAGGCATCGCCGACGAGATCGCGAACTTCGCCCGAGCATGGTCCCCGTCCTGATCGCGGGTCTGATCGCGATGGTCGCCGCCGTCGTGATCGGGCCGAAGTTCATCGAGGTGCTCCGCGCGCGCAACCTCGGCCAGCAGATCCGCGCGGAAGGCCCTGCGACGCACGTCGTCAAGCAGGGGACGCCCACGATGGGCGGCCTCCTCATCGTCGCTTCGTCCGTCCTCCCGTTCCTGGCGCTCTCGCAGTACACGGCCGAGGGGCTGACCGTGCTCTTCATCGTCCTCGGCTGCGCGCTCATCGGGTTCACGGACGACTACCTCAAGCTGCGCCGCCGCCACTCGCTCGGGCTGCCGGGCCGCTGGAAGATGATCGGGCTCGCCGGCGTGACCGTGGGGGCCGCGCTGCTCCTGAACGAGAGCTCGAGCTTCACGACCGAGCTGTACGTGCCGCTCGTCGGCTGGCACCTCGACCTCTCGTACGTCTACTACCCGTTCCTCTTCCTCGTGATCGCGGGAACCGTGAACGGCGCCAACCTGACCGACGGGATCGACGGCCTCGCCGCCGGCACGGTCGTGATCATGCTGCTCACGTTCCTCGCGGTCGCCGGGATCGCCTGGCTCCGCTCCGGCGACCCGGGCGCGCGGAGCGAGACGTACCTCGACGTCGCCACGCTTGCCGCTGCGCTCATCGGCGGAACGATCGGCTTCCTCTGGTACAACGCCTTCCCCGCCGAGGTGATCATGGGCGACACGGGCTCGTTCGCGCTCGGCGGCGCGATCGCCGGCTTCGCGATCGTCACGGGGACGGAGCTCCTCCTGCCGCTGATCGCCGGCATCTTCGTGATCGAGGTGCTCTCGCTGATCATCCAGGTGGTCAGCTTCAAGCGGACGGGCAGGCGCGTCTTCCTGATGGCCCCGATCCACCACCACTTCGAGATGAAGGCGTGGTCGGAGACGAAGGTGATGGTGCGCTTCTGGATCGTGTGCGCGATCTTCTGCGCGTCCGGGTTCGCGCTCTTCTACCGAGACTTCCTCCAGTTCGTCGAGCGATGAGCTCGCACGAGCTCGACGGGCGGCGCGTCCTCGTGGTGGGGCTCGCCCGCTCCGGCACGGCCGCCGCGCACGCGCTCGTCGCGGCGGGCGCGCGCGTGCGGGCATACGACCGCGACGAGCGCGTGGACGTGGGAAGGCTCGCAGAGCTCGGCGTCGAACTCCACCTGGGACCGGAGGAGAAGAGGCTGCTGCAGGGGATCGACCTCGTCGTGAAGAGCCCGGGCGTTCCGGGGGAGACGCCGCTCGTCGCCGGCGCGCGGGAGCTCGGCATCCCCGTCTGGAGCGAGATCGAGCTCGGCGTCCGTCTGCTTCCGAACCCCCTGCTCGGCGTCACGGGCACGAACGGGAAGACGACGACCAGCGAGCTCCTCGGGACGGTCTTCCGCGCCGCGGGCCGGCCCGTCGAGGTGGCCGGGAACGTCGGTCGCCCGCTGACGTCGCTCGCGGGCGCGGTGTCCCCGGACGCGTGGATCGTGTGCGAGCTCTCGAGCTTCCAGCTCGAGGACGTGCACACCCTCCGCCCGCGGGTCGGCGTGCTGCTCAACCTCGAGCCCGACCACCTCGACCGCCACGGCACGTTCGAGGCCTACGCGGAGGCGAAGCTGCGGCTGTTCGCGCTCCAGGAGCCCGGGGACGTCGCGGTCGTCCGCCGCGGCCTCGGGCCGGTCCCCGGCCGCGGCCGGCGGCTCGAGTTCGGCGCGGGCGACGAGCTTCCGGCGGAGCCGCGCATCCCCGGCCTGCACAACCGCGAGAACGCCGCGGCGGCCACCGTCGCGGCGCGGGCGGCGGGCATCGGAGACGCCGCGATCGCGGAGGCGCTGCAGACCTTCCCCGGCGTCCCGCACCGCATCGAGACCGTGCGCGAGCTGCGCGGCGTCCGCTACGTCAACGACTCGAAGGCGACGAACGTGGCGGCCGCGCTGCGCGCGCTCGCGTCGTTCCCGGACGCGCGGCTGCACGTGATCCTCGGCGGGCGGGGGAAGAAGGAGCCGTACGAGCCGCTGGCCGCGGCCTTCAAGGCGGACGACCGCGCGTACCTGATCGGCGAGTCCGCGGGCGAGATCGCCTCCGCCCTGCGCGCGCGAGACGTGTCCTACGTCGAGGCGGGCTCACTCGAGGACGCCCTCGCGGAGGCGTCGTCGGCCGCCGCTCCCCGCGACGTGGTGCTGCTCTCGCCCGCCTGCGCGAGCTTCGACCAGTTCGACGATTTCGAGGCGCGCGGCGACGCGTTTCGCCGGCTCGTGGAGGCGCTCTCGTGAGGACGGCGGACGGCCACCTCGACCAGCGCGTGCTCGTGTTCGTGACCCTCGGGCTCGTCGCCTTCGGGCTCGTGATGGTGTACAGCGCGACCTCGGCGTCGGCCGCGCTCGGCGACGGCGACCCGATGAGCTACCTCAAGCGGCAGGCCGTGTACGCGCTGCTCGGCGTCGTGCTGCTCACGCTCGCGGCGCGCTTCGACTACCACCGGCTCCGCTACCTCGCGCCTCCGCTGTTGCTCGTCGCGCTCGGGCTCTGCGCGGCGGTGCTCGTCCTCGGCCCCGAGATCAACGGCGCGCGCCGCTGGTTCCTCGTCGGGCCGGCGAGCTTCCAGCCGTCGGAGCTGGCGAAGCTCTCGCTCTGCCTGTTCGCCGCCATGTACCTGGCGCGGCGGCGTCCGCCCGCGACGCTCGGCGAGCTCGCCCGTCCGCTCGGCGTCCTGACCGCCCTCTTCTGCGCGCTCATCCTCCTCGAGCCCGACCTCGGGACGACGATCTCGCTCTGCGGGATGATGCTCGCGATCCTCGTCGTCGCGGGCGTTCGCGTCCGCCTCCTGGCCGCGGCGTCGCTCCTCGCCGTCGGCGTCGGCCTGCTCGCGATCTGGGTGGAGCCCTACCGGCGCGCGCGCATCTTCAGCTTCCTCGACCCATGGAGCGACGCCCAGGGCTCCGGCTTCCAGATCGTGCAGGCGACGATCGGGATCGGGTCCGGCCGGTTCACCGGCGCGGGGCTGGGGGAGGGCGTGGGGAAGGTCTCCTACCTGCCGGAGGCCCATACGGACATGATCTTCGCCGTCATCGGGGAGGAGCTCGGGCTCGTGGGCTCGGCGGCCGTGATCCTCGCGTTCGCGCTCCTCGCGCTCGCCGGCTTCCGCATCGCGCTGCGCTGCCGCGACCCGTTCGGAAAGCTCCTCGCGGCAGGCATCACCGCGCTCGTCACCGGGCAGGCCGCGATCAACCTGGCGGCCGTCCTCGGCATCGCCCCGCTCACCGGAATCCCCCTTCCGTTCGTCTCCTACGGCGGCTCCAGCCTCGTCGTCCTGCTCACCGGCGTCGGCGTTCTCCTTAACATCGCCGTCGATGGAGCGGCCGCCCGAGCTCGCGTGCCTGATCGCCGCCGGCGGAACGGCCGGTCACGTGCGGCCGGCGCTCGCGGTCGCCGAGGCGCTGCGCGCGCGGGGGGTGACCGTGACCTTCGCCGGGTCGCGCGACCGCGTCGAGTCGCGTCTGGTTCCTGAGGCGGGGTACGAGCTCGACACGTTCGCGATCTCCGGCTTCCCCCGGAAGGTCGGCGTCGACCTCGTCCGCGCGCTCGCGCGGGCCGTGCGGGCGCCGTTCGCCTGCAGCCGCATCCTCGCCCGGCGCCGCCCCGACGTCGTGCTCGGGGCGGGGGGCTACGTCGCCGGGCCGATGGTGCTCGCCGCCCGCCTGCGAAGGATCCCGGCCGCCTTGACGGAGGCGGACGCGCACCTCGGCCTCGCGAACCGGCTGGCGGCGCCGTTCGCGCGCCGGGTCTTCCTCGCCTACGCGATCGAGGGGCAGGACGAAGCGAAGTACCGCGTCACCGGCCGGCCGATCCCGTCCGCGCACCTGGGCGCGACGCGCGAGGAGGGCCGGGCCCGGTTCGGGCTGCCGGCCGACAGGCCCGTGCTGGCCGTGTTCGGCGGCCTCGCGGGCGCCGAGGCCCTGAACGAGCTCGCCGTCTCCTCGTGGGGCGAGGCGGGCCCGGCGGTTCTGCACGTCTCCGGGGAGCGGGACTACGAGCGCCTGCGCCCGCGGGTCGCGCGCGACGACTACGTCCTCGTGCCGTCGACCGACCGCTTCGGCGAGGCGCTCGCGGCGGCCGACCTCGCCCTCTCCAGGGCCGGAGGCACGGTCTGGGAGCTGGCCGCAGCAGGCACGCCGGCGATCCTCGTCCCGTACCCGTACGCGACCGGCGACCACCAGGCCCTGAACGCCCGCCACTTCGAGCGTGGCGGCGGCGCCGTCGTCGTCGACCAGCGCGACATGGAGCGCGTTCCTGCGCTCGTCGCCGAGCTGCTCGAGGACCGAGAGCGCCTCGAGCGCATGCGCGCGGCCATGCTGCGACTCGCACGGCCGCATGCGGCGGAGGAGATCGCCGACGAGCTCGTGCGCCTCGCGCTCGACCGGAAGGGCGCGCGTGCCGCCTGAGGCCGCCGAGCGCCCGCTCGCGGGACGTGCCTTCTACTTCGTCGGGATCGGGGGCGCCGGCCTCTCGGCGTACGCGAACCTGGCGCGCGCGTGGGGCGCCGAGGTGCGCGGGTGGGACGCCCGCCACACGATCTTCCTGGAGGCGCTCGAGGGCGTCGAGGTCGACCTCGGCGGCGATCCGGCGCCGCCGGCGGGCTTCGAGGTGGTCGTCTCCGCCGCCCACCCGGACCGGGTCGAGGGCCGGTCGCGCGCCGAGTTCCTCGCGGAGCTCGTCTCGCTGCGCCGCTCGATCGTCGTCGGCGGGGCGCACGGAAAGACGACCACGGCGGCCATGGTGGCCTACGTCCTCCGCGAGCTGGGCCGCGATCCCTCGTGGATCGTGGGCGGAGTCGTCCCGCAGCTGGGCGGCAACGCGGGGGCGGGCTCGGGGTGGCTGGTCGTCGAGGGCGACGAGTCCGACCGCTCGATCGCGCTCCTCCGCCCGGAGATCGCGGCTGTGACGAACGTCGAGCTCGACCACCACGCGGCGTTCGGCTCGGACGCCGAGCTCCGGTCGTTCTTCGAGGAGTGGCTGGCCGCGGCGCCGGTCGCCGTCCGCGGTTGGGAGCTGGAGCCGGCCGAGCTCGAGCTCGCCGTGCCGGGTGAGCACAACCGCCACAACGCGGCCGTCGCGCTCGCCGCGCTCGGGGCCGCGGGCGTCGACCGGGCCGAAGCCGAGCTCGCGATCGTCGGCTTCGCAGGCGTCGCCCGGCGGCTCGAGCTCGTCGGGGAGCGCGGCGGGGTCCGGGTCGTGGACGACTACGCGCACAACCCGACCGAGATCTCGGCCGCGCTGCGCACACTGCGCGAGACCGTCGAGAGGAGGCTCATCGCCGTCTACGTGCCCCACGTGTACGCGCGGACGCGCCACCTGTACGTCGAGCTCGGCGGCGCGCTCGGGCTCGCGGACGCGGCGATCGTCAGCGACCTCGTCGACGGCCGCGACCCGCCGATCACGGGCGTGAGCGGGCGGCTCGTGCTGGACGCGGTGCCACCCGGAGTCCGGCGCGGCTGGGCGCCGAGCCTCGAGGACGCAGCCACGCTCGCGCTCGCGTGGGCGCGACCGGGCGACGTCGTCGTGACGCTCGGCGTCGGCGAGCCCTGGCGTGTCGCCCGGGCGATCGTGGAGGGGCTGCCGGCGTGAAGGTGGAGATCGAGCGCGGCGTCCCGCTCTCCCGGCTGACGACGATCGGGACGGGCGGTCCGGCGCGCGCCTTCGCGCGCCCGCGCACCCTCGCGGAGCTCGGCGAGGCGCTCCGGTACGCGCGCGCGGAGGGCCTGGACGTCCTCGTCGTCGGTCTCGGCTCCAACCTGCTCGCCGCGGACGAGGGCGTGGACGCCCTCGTCCTCCGGCTCGAGGGCGGGCTCGCCGCCGTCGAGGCGCGCCCGGACGGCCTCCGTGCCGGCGGCGGCGCGACGAACGCGGTGTGCCTGCACCGCGCCCGTGCCGCGGGGCTCGGCGGCTTCGAGTTCGCCTGCGCGATCCCGGGCACGGCCGGCGGCGGCGTCTTCATGAACGCGGGCGCCTACGGGCGCGACTGGTCGGACGTGCTCCGCCGCGCGCTCGTCGTCTCCGCGAACGGCGAGGGCTGGCTGACGCCCGAGGAGCTCGGGCTCGCCTACCGGCACTCGGAGCTCGGGCCGGGGCAGGTCGTCGCGGCCGTCGAGTACGTCCTCGAGCCGCGGGCCCCGGAGGCGATCAAGGAGCTCGTCGCGGAGCTCGTGGCCCGGCGCAAGGAGACGCAGCCGACCACCAAGCGCACCTTCGGCAGCGTGTTCAAGAACCCGCCGGGAGAGCTGGGCGCGGGCCGCATGCTCGAGCTCTGCGGCCTCAAGGGCTACCGCGTGGGGGGCGCAGTCGTCTCGCCGAAGCATGCGAACTTCATCGAGAACGCAGGCGGGGCGACGAGCGCGGACTGCCTCGCGCTGATGGTCGAGGCGCGCCGGCGGGCGCGCGAGGAGTTCGGCGTCGAGCTCGAGCGGGAGGTCGTCTTCGCCGGCCCGCTCGTGCTCCCCGCGTCGACGTAGGAGGCCATCGCCCGGCGGCGAATCCGGCCGCATGGTCGGGGGGCGAACCGAGCGTGGATCGCGCCGGCACGCGCGCGCGGCAAGCGTCGTCGTCCCGTTTCCGCGAGCCACCGGCGGTCGCCTCGATCTCGCGCGGCTCGTCCCCTCCGGCCGGTCGCTCGCGGCCGTCGTCGCCGTCCTGCTCGCGGCCGCCGCAGCGTACTGGGGGGCGTACTCGTCTCCGCTCTTCGCCGTCGCCGACGTCGAGGTGCGGGGGGCGCCGCCCGAGGTCGCTCGCGAGGTCGAGCAGGCCGTGAGCGGCTACCTGGGGCAGAGCCTCGTCGCGGTCGACGCGGCCGCGGTCGAAGGCAGTGTGCGGGCGCTTCCGTCGATCGCCGGAGCGTCCGTCGACCGCGCGTTTCCCAGCACGCTCGTGGTCAAGGTCGCGCCCGAGCGCGCCGTGGGCGTCGCCCGGCGGGGAGACTCGGCGTGGCTCGTCACGGGGTCCGGCGACGTGATCCGCACGATCGAGACGGGCACGGAGCTCCACCTGCCCCGGCTGTGGCTGCCCAAGGGCACGAAGGTCCGCATGGGAGGGACGCTCCCCGTTGCGTTCGCGCCTACCACGCGCGCGCTCGAGGCGGCGCTCGACGAGGGCCTCGCCCGCCGCGTGAAGGGCGTCCGCTGGGCGGGGGGCGAGCTCACCTATGCCGCCCGGATCGGGCCCGAGATCCGGCTCGGCCGGCCGGTCGACCTCCGGCTGAAGGCCGCGGTGGCGGCGCGCGTGCTGCCCCTGCTCGGCGAGCACGCGACGTACCTCGACGTCAGCGTGCCGGAGCGACCGGTGTCGGACGGCTGACGCACGACCTTCAACTTTCAGGTAGAGGTTGAGACTTTGGCTGTCCCGACTGGTTGACATCGCTCGGGAGGAGGCCTACCCTCGGGAGCGAAAGTCGGGCGAAGTCGCACGTTCAATCGGAGCTTCACCTTCAGGGTGGTCGAGATCATGAGCAACCAGCTGGGCAGCTACCTCGCAGTCATCAAGGTCGTCGGCATCGGCGGCGGCGGCTCGAACGCCGTCACGCGGATGGTGGAGGCAGGCGTCTCGGGCGTGGAGTTCGTCGCCGTGAACACGGACGCCCAGGCGCTCCTCATGACCGAGGCCGACGTGAAGATCCACATCGGCTCGAAGGCCACCCGCGGCCTCGGCGCCGGCGCCGACCCGCGGGTCGGGCTCGCGGCGGCCGAGGAGAGCCGCGACGAGCTGAAGGAAGCGCTCAAGGGCGCGGACATGGTCTTCGTGACCGCAGGGGAGGGCGGCGGCACGGGGACGGGCGGCGCACCCGTCGTCGCCGAGATCGGGCGCGAGCTCGGCGCGCTCACGGTCGGCGTGGTCACGCGGCCGTTCGCCTTCGAGGGCAAGCTGCGGGCAGACCAGGCCGAGCAGGGCATCCAGTCCCTGCGCGAGAGCGTGGACACGCTGATCGTGATCGAGAACGACCGCCTGCTCCACGTCGTCGAGCGCTCGACGCCGGTGACGGAGGCGTTCCGCATGGTGGACGACATCCTCCGCCAGGGCGTGCAGGGGATCACCGACCTGATCACCGTCCCCGGCCTCATCAACCTCGACTTCGCCGACGTGCGGACGATCATGCGCGACGCGGGCTCCGCCCTCATGGGCATCGGCGTCGGACGCGGGGAGAACCGGGCGGTCGACGCGGCGCGCGCCGCGATCTCCTCGCCGCTCCTCGAGACCTCGCTCGACGGCGCCACGGGCGTGCTCCTGAACATCACGGGCGGTCCCGACCTGGGCCTCGCCGAGGTGGACGAGGCCGCGCAGGTGGTCACGAGCGCGGCCGACTCGAACGCGAACGTCATCTTCGGCGCGGTGATCGACGAGGGCATGGGCGAGGAGGTGCGGGTCACCGCGATCGCGACCGGGTTCGGGGCTCGTCCCCGCAGGCGCCGGGCCGAGGCGCCCGTCGGCGCGGCGGCGACGAGCGCGCCGGCCGAGCGGCCGGCGTTCCAGGCGCCGAGCGTCCGCGACGTCGAGATCGACATCCCGAGCTTCCTCAAGGACGAGTAACACCGTCCGGGACACCGGCCGCGAGTCGTTAGAGTCGCGGCGGTGGAAGCGACGCTGCAGCGCACGCCTCTCTACGCGCGCCACGTCGAGCTCGGCGCGCGCATGGTTCCCTTCGCCGGCTACGAGATGCCGGTTCAGTACGAGGGGGTCATCCCGGAGCACCGGGCGGTGCGCGCCGACGTCGGCGCGTTCGACGTCTCGCACATGGGCGAGCTCCACGTGGACGGGCCGACCGCGCAGGCGTTCCTCCAGGCGATGCTCTCGAACGACGTCGACCGGCTCGCGGACGGCGGCGCGCAGTACACGCTGCTCACGAACGAGCAGGGCGGAATCGTCGACGACGTGATCCTCTACCGCCTCGGGCACGGCCAGTTTCTGGTCGTCTGCAACGCCTCGAACCGCGCCCCGGTGTACGAGTGGCTGAAGGAGCGGGAGCCGCGCGGGTGCGAGGTGCGCGACGCCTCCGACGAGTACGGGCTCGTCGCGGTGCAGGGGCCGCGGACGTTCGAGCGGCTCGGGCTCGCCCGGGCGAAGCCCTTCACGCACGAGCTCGGCACGTTCGAGGGGATCGAGGTGATGGTCTCGCGCACCGGCTACACGGGGGAGCCCGGGGTGGAGCTCTGCTGCGCGGCCGAGGACGCCGAGGCGCTCTGGGACGCGGTGCTCGAGCGCGGCGCCGTTCCCTGCGGGCTCGGCGCGCGGGACACGCTGCGCCTCGAGGTGTGCTTCCCGCTGCACGGGAACGACATCACGCCCGAGACCGACGCGATCTCGGCAGGCCTCGGGTGGGCGTGCGCGCTCGACACGGAGTTCACCGGTGTCGAGGCGCTGCGCCGGATCAAGGAGGAGGGCCCACGCCGGAGGCTCGTCGCCTTCGTGATGGAGGAGAAGGCGATCCCGCGGCAGGGGATGCCGATCGCGGGCGGCGGCGAGGTCACCTCCGGGACGCACTCGCCGATGCTCGACCGCGGGATCGGCATGGGGTACGTCCCCGCCGCGAGCGCCGCGCCCGGCACCGAGCTGGTGATCGACGTGCGCGGCAAGCCCCGGCGCGCCCGCGTCGTGGAGAAGCCGATCTACCGGAAGGAGAGCTAGCGCCAGTGGCCGCCCCAGAGAGCTACCCCGACGACCTCCGCTACCACCCCGAGCACGACTGGGCCCGGATCGACGGCGAGGAGGCGACCCTCGGCATCACCTGGTTCGCGCAGGACGCGCTCGGCGAGCTCGTGCACTTCGAGGCGCCCGCGGTCGGCTCGACCGTGACGAAGGGCGAGGCCTACGGCGAGGTGGAGTCCGTGAAGGCCGTCTCGGACGTGATCTCGCCGCTGTCCGGCGAGGTGCTCGAGGTGAACCGGCGCGCGGTCGACGAGCCCGAGATCGTGAACGAGGATCCCTACGGCGAGGGATGGCTCGTCCGCATCCGCCTGGCGGACGCGTCCGAGCTCGACGACCTCATGGACGCCGGGGCGTACAAGGCGCACGTCGCCGAGCAGTGAGCAGCGGCTACCTCTCGCTGACGGACGCCGACCGGGCCGAGATGCTCGAGGCGATCGACGTCTCCTCGGTCGACGAGCTGTTCGAGCAGGTTCCTCCCGGCGTACGGCTGGGGCGCGAGCTCGACCTCCCGCCGGCGCTCGGCGAGGCGGAGCTCGCCCGCCACGTCGAGGAGCTCGCCGCGCGCAACGTCCACACCGGCGCGGAGCTCTCGTTCCTGGGCGCCGGCATCTACGACCACTACGTCCCGTCCGTCGTCGACGTCGTGCTCTCGCGCGGCGAGCTCCTGACCGCGTACACGCCCTACCAGCCGGAGATGAGCCAGGGAACGCTGCAAGCGATCTTCGAGTACCAGACGGTCATCTGCGAGCTGACCGGGATGGACGTGTCCAACGCGTCCGGGTACGACGGCTGCACGGTCGCCGCCGACGCGTGCTTCGTCGCCAAGCACACGAGCGACCGCTCGAAGGTCGTCCTCGCCGAGGCGCTCAGCCCTCAGGTCCGCCAGGTGGTGAAGACGTACGCGCCGGGGTTCGGCCTGGAGGTGGTCGAGGTGGCGCACGACGGCGGCGTCACGAATCCGGAACGACTCGCGGACGCGTCGCAGGACGCGGCCGCGGTGATCTTCCAGCAGCCGAACTTCCTCGGCTGCCTCGAGCCGGCGCCCGAGCTGGCGGCGGCCGCCGCCGAGGCCGGCGCGCTGCCGATCGCG
>Ga0209172_10006997_pt1 | contig 12020 bp, 9 predicted proteins | sample LarsenN4metaG_FD_184113 | JGI IMG/M metagenome (GOLD analysis project Ga0209172, IMG submission 184113) | Hot spring sediment bacterial and archeal communities from British Columbia, Canada, to study Microbial Dark Matter (Phase II) - Larsen... ... | reverse complement strand
ATGTATATTTTGATTCCGCCGTTATTCATTTTAAAACCTTCCGTCAATGCAATTGAGGCATCCCTTTCATGAGAATTTGCCTGTCTTCGCTGTTTTCATGCCGAATTGGTTGGAGAAATTTGCCAACTATATATTGTGCTGACGGACGTGTAGCATACAACGATTTGTGGTAAAAATCCAGTCCGGAGAGCACATTCAGCGAAATTTTTCACGAAAATTTTCAAACCATTCGGCCATTCGCCAGCCGGGCTTTCGATTTCCCTGATTCTGCTCGCGCATCTGAGAACGAACGGAACCGAGAGCCAATCCGCAAGCCACAGCCCAGGCCGGACTCTGCACGTCACCGGCAAAGCCCCCAAAATATGACTCTTCAAGAAACCCCAGCCGCGTGGGTGAATCAAAAACCTGTTCTCCGATCTCTACCATTCCGCGTGCTAAAGCGCCGCCGCCCGTCAGAACGACACCGGACGGGATTTGATAGCGGATGCGTGCGATTTCCGCCGCAACGTGCTGCAGCAATTCAACCGCTCTCGGCTGCATAATATCGCAGAGAATTTCTTTGGATAATCGCCTTGATTCGCTCCGGCCGACGGGAATTATTTCTATCACCTGCCTGCGCTCTTCCTCTCCCATCAGAAAACCGGCAACACATCCGTAATCATGCTTGATCTTGTTTGCCTCCTGAATCGAAACGCGAAGGCCTACGGCTATATCTTTGGTAAAATGCAGGCTCCCTAATGGAAATACAGCCGTATGCTGCACCGCGCCGCGGCCAAAGATCATCAGGCTGGTTAGTTCGGCACCGATATTTACAAGGGCACAACCATATTCGCGGTCATCTTCCGTAAGCGTGCTCTCGGCTGCGGCAAGAGGTTCAAGCATCAATCTTTCAACATCGAGGCCCGCTCTTCGTACCGCCTTTTCCAGATTCTGCCGACCGGCGCTCGGCCCGATAACAATATGGACCAGAGATTCCAGACGGGCTCCGGTCATACCGACGGGTTCGGTAATTCCATCCTGGCCATCGATGATAAATTCCTGCGGGAGACGACTGAAAATTTCCCAGCCTGCCGGAAGCTGCATTGCGCTCGCCGATTCTACTGCCCGCGAAACGTCATCTTCGGTTATCATCCTTCCGGCGCCGGCTACGGCGACCACGCCGGCCTTGTTTTCCCCACGGAAATGCTCTCCGGAGAGATTGACCACAGCCGATGCCGCCTCCAACCCGCTGACGCGCTCAGCTTCATTGATGGCTTTGCGAATTGCTTCCGCAGCAGCTTCCGCACCTGTAACTATTCCACGCCGCAAGCCGCGCGATTCGGCCTCGCCAATTCCTACGATATTCATCTTTCCGCCGTCACCGGCTTCGCCAATTACGCAGCGAACCCGGCTGCTTCCGACATCCAGCCCGACGGCATTGATATTTTCTTTCATAGCCATTCTCTCAGCGCTTTTGCTTACGTTCTACCAATCTCATGTTTGGCCCCATGAATTCAACCGCTTCGAATATCTCGCCTTTTCCTACAATTGCCTTGATACCGTCAGAAAGCCGACGGCCGAAATTATCCCGACCCAGAACTATCGAAATCGGAAAGCCTGAATCGTCAAGCACTGCACGCGGTTCGCGTAAACTCGTCAAATCCACTGCTTTGACCCGTGTTGCCAGATCATAATCACGCCATTCGGTCAACATCTTCTGATATAGTTTCAGACGCTCGGAATTTTCCTTTGCCGCGCGCTCGCTCTTCTCCTGATCCCAACCGAGTAAAAGGACCGGAAACTGTGTATCGCCGGATTCGGCCGGTGCAAGTATTTCACCATCGTTATCTACCAGAAAATCGCCGTTTCCTATCCTTACCCGAGCAACAGGTACGCGTTCTGATATGCTTACGACAATTCCTGCAGGCAGACGGCGTGCAACAGCCGCTGATTTTACAAATGGTACTTTTTCTATTTTTTGTTTAAGTTCCTGCAAATCAGTGTTCCAGACGCCTGCTCGGCCAACATTGACTCTTACTATTTTCTCGATGTCCTCCGCCGGAGCCCTTGAGACGCCATAGATCTCTACCGACCTGAGATCGAAGAATCCAGAGCCGGCAGCATTCGTATAAAGTACAAATCCGACAGCTACAAGTCCGGCAATTGCTATTAAAGAAATCAATGCCGGTAAACTCCGACCCGGAAAACTCCAATCCGAAACACGCTTTGATGCTGTTTCCCCTGATTTCTTTCTGACCCGGCGTTTCGGCCGAACGCGTACCGTTTTTCTTTTAGTTGACATCTGAAAAGCTCAATTCACTTTGCTGAAACCGATTCCGATTCTGATTGCAGACGGGCTACGAATTCATCGGACAACCGCGTAACATTGCCGGCTCCTAATGTAATAAGCAAATCACCCTCTTGAAGAACGGGAAGCACCTTATCTACAGCTGTATCCAGATCACCAATGTAATTAACGTTTTTATGTCCGTATTTGCGTATATTTTCCGCAAGCACTTCAGCAGTAATTCCTTCAATCGGCTGTTCGCTGGCAGCATAAATGTCGAGGATAAAGAGAATATCTGCGTTGTTAAAAGCCAAAGCGAATTCATCCATCAGCTCTTGAGTGCGTGTATAGCGGTGCGGTTGAAATACGACTACTGTCCGCTTCCCGCCCGAACCGCTCTTGGCCGCCGATAAAGTAGCCAGAATTTCTGTCGGGTGATGGCCGTAGTCATCAATTACAATAATGCCGCGAGATTCACCCTTAAATTGAAAACGACGATTTGCATTTCGGAATTTAGATAACGATTCCGCAATTTTGTTGAATGGAATTTCCAGTTCAAGCGCGACGGCAATCGCAGCTAAAGCATTGTAAACATTATGCTTGCCGGGCACGGGCAAATTAATTTCACCTAAAATGTCATCTCCGCGCCAAACTGTAAAACTCGAACCAAAGCTATTGTTGTAAACTATATTATGTGCCGAGATATCGGCCTGCGCAGTCAGCCCGTAGGTTACGCGGCGGCGCTTGATATTGGGAATAATCAGCTGAACATTCGGATCATCCAGACAGATAACTGCCGCTCCGAAAAAAGGAACTTTATTAACAAAATCAGTAAAGCATTGTACGACATCATCCATTCCCTTGTAGGATTCCATATGCTCCTTGTCGATATTTGTAACAACCGCAATTGTCGGATAGAGCATCAGGAATGAGCGATCGCTTTCGTCCGCTTCGGTAACAAACCATTCACTGCTTCCAAGCCTGGCATTCGAGCCGAGCATTTCGACTACGCCGCCTACTACAGCCGTCGGATCGATACCGGCATAGCTTAAAATTGTCGCTACCATTGAGGTTGTAGAAGTTTTGCCATGCGTGCCCGAGACTGCTACCGAGTAAGGCTTAAGCACCATCAGTTCAGCGAGCATTTCGGCACGGGGAATCACCGGAATGCCTTTTTCTTTGGCGGCTATCATTTCGGGATTATCTTCCTTCACGGCTGAAGAATAAACTACAACCTGTGCGTCTCCGATATTTTCTGCCTGATGGCCTTCGAAAATCCTTACTCCGTATATCTGTTCCAGGCGGTCGGTATTCTTTGAGCGCTTGATGTCAGAGCCGGAAACCTCAAAACCCAGATTACTGAGAACTTCGGCGATTCCGCTCATTCCGATTCCGCCTATGCCGATAAAATGAATTCGCTTTACGTGTCTAAACATTTTTCTTCAATTCTTCAATCAAATCCGCGGTACGCTCTGCCGCATCGGGCTTTGCGAGCCGGCGGGCAGCCATTTCCATATTACTAATTGCTTCCGGCGAAGCCGTCAGTTCGGATATTACTTGTGCCAGTGAATTACCGCTCAGATCGCTTTGCAAAAGCATTCGCGCGGCACCAGCCGCCTGCATTGCCTCGGCATTTTTTCTTTGGTGGTCATCTGCCGCGGTTGGCAGCGGAATCATAATCGAGGCTTTTCCGGCTGCACAAAGTTCCGCACAGGTCGTTGCACCGGCACGACATATAACCAGGTCCGCCTTGGCAAATTCATAGAATATATCCTGAATGAAAGGCCTTACATCTGATGACGGAAACGGTGAATTACCATATGCGGCACTGACTTTTTCCAAATCGGCTTCTCCTGTTTGATGTGTGATGGTTATCGAATTATTTTTTTCCGATAGCGGCTCTAATGCTGCAATCATTGCATCATTTATTGCGCGTGAGCCCTGCGAGCCGCCAAAAACCAGGATATGTGTAGAATTTCCACGCACCTTAGGCTCGATATCGAAAAACTCCTTTCGGACAGGATTACCCGTAACGACAGCTTTGGCGCCGAAATAAGGGACTGCTTGTTCGAAAGTAAGAGCGGCCTTATCAACAAATCGTGACAGCACACGATTCGTAAAACCCGGCAATGCATTCGAATCCATTATCAATGTCGGCACTCCCATAATCGCTGCCATCATTAAAACGGGGCCGGAAACATACCCTCCCGCTCCGACGGCAACATGCGGTCGAAATTGACGAATAATCTGCCGCGCTTCCAGGAAACTTCTCGGCAAAACTGAAATCCCGGACAGTTTACCTTTTAAACCGACTCCTTTCAGACCAGCGCTGTGAATAAGCGAAAGCTGAAAACCTGATGCAGGAACTATCCTTGTTTCCAGTCCCCGGGCAGTTCCGACAAAAAGCACTTCGGAGTCGGGTTCGCGACGCATTATTTCCTTAGCAACGGCGATTCCGGGGTAAATGTGTCCGCCGGTACCGCCTGCCGCTATCAGCAATTTCATTTTCCGGCAGCTCCAACACGACCTTTTCTTCTAAAAACACGATCATCGCCCGCCCTTACCGGGCGTTCATCTGAAACTCTTGAAATAGACAAAATGATACCTGCTGCAATCATTGTTACAACTACAGACGACCCGCCATAGGAGACAAAGGGTAATGGGATTCCTTTAGCCGGCAGCAGCGAAGTAACAACGCTTATGTTAAACAGTGCCTGAACAATAATGCCCGTAACCAGTCCTATCCCGAGCAACATACCAAACCGGTCAGCGGCTCCGACCGAAGCACGCGTGCCACGCCATAAAAACAGGCCAAAAACAAAAACTACGCCGAGTGTCCCAATCAATCCCCACTCTTCGCCAATTACGGAAAAAATAAAATCCGAATAAGGATAAGGAAGGTAAAATAACTTCTGCTGGCCTTTTGCAAACCCTTCGCCGAAAACACCGCCCGAACCTAATGCATAGAGCGATTGGACAACCTGATAACCTGCATCGTCGGAATGTGCAAACGGGTCGAGAAATGACATAAAACGTTCTACACGCCATGGAGTTACGATTACGGCAGCAAATCCGGCGATTGCCATCAGACCGGCCAGACTCGCAATATGCAGGATAGGAGCGCCGGCGGCAAAATACATCACTGCGAATACGGCACAGAGAACCAGGGTTGTTCCGAGATCCGGTTCAAAAAATACCAGACCGCCAAGAATCGCAAGCACTGCAAGACAAGGCAAAACCGACGATTTGAGGTCTCCGACTTTGGCTTCAACATCGGAAAGCCGGTACGCAAGAAATACAGGAAGTGAGATTTTCGCAAGTTCCGATGGCTGCAGCGAAAAGCCGCCTGCACGTATCCATCTTCGCGCGCCGTTGATTTCCGGAAATGCATAGACAAGGCACAAAAGCACGACAGTCAACAATAGCAATCCGTAAACAAAAGCAGCGCGTTCGATTATCCGGTAATCAAAACGGCTGACAACCCACATCGCTGCAATACCGGCCACTGTAAAAGTAATTTGCTTATTAAAGTACGTGAATTGCGATGCTCCCTGCGTTTCACGTTGTGCGATCATTGCAGATGCACTGTAAACCATCATCGAGCCGAACAGAGCAAGTCCGGCTGCAATGATAAACAAAAACCAATCTGTCTGAAACCGTTGAATCATTGATTAAATACCCGCATCTTTTCGGATCAAGGTTTCATTTTCCTGTTTCTCAAGGCGATAAACCGCTTCCTTGAACACATCTCCGCGATGCTCGAAACTCTGAAACATATCAAAACTTGCGCATGCCGGAGCAAGCAATACCGTATCGCCCTTACCGGCCCGCAAAAAAGCCTCATTTACTGCATTTTCCATTGAATCTGCCGGAATTATTTCTGCCGAATCCGAAAGTTCCTGACGTATCCGCGGGGCGTCCTCGCCGATGGCAACAATTGCCCGCACCTTATCTTTGATAAGTGGAATCAGCGGTTCGTACGGAGCATTTTTACCGCGCCCTCCCATAATCAAGACTATTCTTCCGCTCTCTTCTGAAAATGCTTCGAGCGCTTTGGCCGTTGCATCTACGCTGGTCGCTTTGCTGTCATTAAAAAATTTGATTCCACGAATTTCAGAAACGTATTCGATCCGATGCTCAACCCCGCGAAATTCGCTAACGGAATTACGTATTTTTTCAAGAGGTGCACGACAGGCGATACAGGATGCAAAAGCGGCTAAAATATTCTCAACATTATGGAGCCCGCGAAGAAAGATTTCATCGCGGTTTATCAAAATGCGTTCTTCATCTTCGGTTCTTAGTACGAGGTCACGGCCGCGCAGAAACAATCCCTCTTCCAGTTCGCGCCTGACGCTGAACAAAATCTTCCTTGCCGCAAGTCCTGAAACCCATGAAGCCGTGATTTCGTTGTCCGCATTCAGAATTGCAGTATCCGATGGCGTCTGATTCATAAAAATCCGATGCTTTGCGGCCGCATAATCGAGAAAAGAATCATAGCGGTCGAGGTGATTCGGAGTAACGTTAAGACAGGCGGCAACATCAGGATGGAAATATTTGATCGTTTCCAACTGAAAACTGGAAACTTCGGCAACTGTCCATGTTTCGTCGTCAGAAAATTCGACCAGTTCCAATAGAGGTTTACCGATATTTCCTCCAACCAGGACTTTGAAACCGGCGTCAGAGAGCATTTTTCCGGTCAAGGTAGTTGTCGTGGTCTTTCCGTTGGAACCCGTTATAGCTACAAGTCGCCCACGAAGAAAGCGCGAAGCGAGTTCTATTTCACCGATTACTTCTCCGTCTTTGCGATCGACATAACGAGCCGGAATATTTTTCGTCGGGACACCGGGAGATATCACAAGCAGATCTATTTGATCCAGCAGCCAGGAGGGCAGTTCACCGCTTAAAAGTCCGACTCCATGCGATTCCCGCAGATTCAAAGCATCTTCGTCCCATTGTTCGATCGGTTTCCGGTCATACAAAGCAACGATTGCACCTTTTTCCGAAAGAAAGCGTGCGGTCGCTTTTCCTGAACGTCCGGCTCCCATCACAAGACTTTTTCTACCCTTTAATTCCATCTAAAATCATAAAATCAACGCAATTTAAGCGTTGAGAGGCTCATCAAAGCAAACAAAATTGCAACAATCAAAAACCTGAAAACAATTTTGGGTTCTTTCCAGCCGGCTAATTGAAAATGATGATGAAGCGGCGCCTGAAGAAAAATACGCTTTCCCGTCCCGGTCGTTCGTCGTGTAAATTTGAAATACCCGACCTGTAACATTACGGAGACAGCCTCGATAATAAAAATACCGCCAATAAATGGAAGCAGGAACTCCTGCTTTGTCAGGATTGCTACGGTTCCGAGTGCACCGCCGATTGCAAGTGAACCCACATCTCCCATGAAAACTTCAGCCGGTGGTGCGTTATACCAGAGGAAGCCAAGGCTTGCGCCTACCATCGCCCCGCAAAAAACCGTCAGTTCGCCGGACATCGGATTGTGAGTTATATCGAGATATTCTGCCCATCGTCTGTCACTGGCAACATAGGTCAATGCCGTCAGCGCGGACATTGCCACAAAAGTGACGCTGATTGCCAGGCCGTCCAGGCCGTCTGTAAGGTTTACGGCGTTTGAAGAACCTAGAAGAACGAAAATCATGAAAACGAGGTAAACAAGCGGCGGCACAACGCTGATACCGTGCGGATCGGCGGTTTCTTTGAAAAATGGAATGCTTAGATTCCAGGAATAGTTTGTAAAATAAAATAGAACTCCCCAGACAACAATAGCTGTCATCAACTGGCCGGCCATTTTTTGTCTTCCGGTCAGCCCCAGACTTCTTTTCTTGACGATTTTTATCCAATCGTCGGCAAAGCCTATTACACCAAACATCGTAGTTGCCCCGAGAGCAAGCCATAGAAATAAATTATCCAGACGTGCCCAGAGAAGCGTGGAGATAAAAACCGAGCCAAGAATCAAAATGCCGCCCATTGTCGGTGTACCGCGTTTGGCCTGATGCTCGGCTGAAAGTTCTTCACGTATTTCCTGGCCAAACTTCATTTCCGCCAACTTGCGAATTACAGCGCCGCCGAAAATAAGCGTTATGATAAGAGCCGTGATCGTGGCCCAGGCTGTCCGAAACGTAACATATTGAAATACGTTAAGAGCCTTATAAAAATACGATTCGCTGCCGGCTCCATATTGTCGATATAAAATTTGATAAAGAAAGTAATAAAGCATTGCATTTAACCCTAAGCCGGCCTCTGAGCCGGTTTAGCCGGCAAATAGAAACTGCTATTGTGGATTTTCATTTAAGGTTTCAAACCTATCCGCAATGTAATGAATTATTTTTTCACACCGAACCCCGCGCGAACCCTTTACCAAAACCGCATCGCCTTCGCGAAGCATAGCCGATAATATCGGCGCCGCAGAATCAGCGTCCGGAGCAAAGATAACATCCGCTTTGCCGGCGGTCCTGGCGCCTTCGGCAAGTTGTTCCGCATCGCCGCGAACCGCAATCAATACATCTATTCCGGCATCGGCAAGCGACTTTCCGGTCTCGAAGTGCATTTTCCGGGATTCATCTCCGAGCTCAAGCATTTCACCGGCTACTACTATTCGCCGCCTAGCATCCGGTGACCCTTCTATCAACGTCCTGGTCATCGAAATCAAGGCATCCGGGTTTGAATTATATGAATCGTTGATTATCGTAAAACCTTCCGCAAACCGAATTACTTCGCCACGCTGTGGCGGCGGTTCCGCCGTCGCCAGACTTTCGGCAATTGCTTCCGCCGAAAGCCCGAAACAATGTGCCACGGCAGCGGCGGCCAGTGCATTCATAACATTATGAATTCCATTGAGCGGAAAACTGACTTTGGCAGTGCTGCCGGGAACAGTTAAACGGAAACGTGTCTTGCCAAATCCGGAAAATTCTATATCGCGTGCCGAAATATCCGCGCGATTCCTGATACCAAAGGTCAGTGTCTCCCCGCGACTGAATTCCACCATCGAGGCCACGCGTGGATCGTCAGCATTCAAAATCGCTGCGCCGCCCGGCTTCATTCCCTGAACAATCTCTGCTTTCGCAGCCCGAATCGCCTCAATAGTGCCAAGATGTTCGATATGTACCGGCAGGACATTCAGGACTACCGCAACGTCCGGCGGCGTGATTTCACAAAGCTTCGCAATTTCGTGCATCGGTGAGGACATTGCCATTTCGAGCACGGCAAGGTCATAGTTCGAGTCAGCCACAAGCTTCAACACCGTCAAAGGATGACCAAGGCCATTATTGAAGTTTTTTTCGTTCTTCAACACGCGCCGGTTATCGGATTCCAGTATGTGAGCAGTCAGTTCTTTAGCGGTTGTTTTTCCGGCGCTTCCTGTAATTGCGGCTACGGGCTTATCCCAATCCAGAAATACGCTCTGTGCAAACCGCTGTATTGTGCCGATAACATCATCTACGAGCAAAAGCCGTCTCAGGTAAGGTTCCAGCAAAGCCTGATGCTCCTCCAGCCGGTCATATCGCACCACGGCAGCGAGAGCACCGCGTTCAAAAGCATCCGGAACGTAGCGTGTGGCATCTTCGAAATCGCCGTTAAAACCGTGATTTCGGTATTCCGGTTGTGATAGAGCGAAAAAGACGTCGCCCTCTTGAACATTTCTCGAATCAATCGAGAATCTGGCAACGTCCATCGCTTCCGGATCAAGCAGGCTTCTTATGCCTTCTGCCCGCTCGGCAAACATATATTGTATGGCTTTACCTAACTTCAAGTTTTCCCCTTTACCTCCGAAATATTTCCTGGCGGCTTGTTTACTATCCGATCGCGAGTCGGCTGCAACGGTCTTGAACCGGTTTCTTTTTTCTCTATTTTTGGACCCGCAGAATTGCTGTTACTCCGCGGTTTTTCTTTGTTTGTCGCTTTCGCCGGCAACTCCTTCGCCTCGGGCGTTCGCTTGTCTATTTTCAGTGTCTCCGTCGCGGAAGGTTGTTTGTCCTCAGCCGGAATTTCCTGAAAATCAGCAGATTCTCCCGCTGAATCCGGAGCCGTCGCCTCCGGAATATCTTCATTGTTATTAACATTATCTGCGAGGCGGGCATCCGTTTCAAAATCAGGTCTTACATTTAATTCCGGCAAAATCTGTTCAATAATTTCACGAAAAGCAGGAGCGGCAACCTGTCCGCCGTCACGACCGCCTATTTTCGGCTCATCAATTATTACGGCAACTGTAACCGCAGGATTGTCTGCCGGTGCAAATCCGATAAATGAAGACATGTATTTTGCAGAATTTACACGCCGAAGTTTTTCGTCATATTTCCATGCCGTTCCGGTTTTTCCCGCCACATCATAGCCATTGGCCCGGGCTCGTTTTCCCGTTCCGGAGATGACCACCTCGCGCAGCATCTGCCGAAGAGTACGTGCCGCGGAGGGCGATAGAACCTGCTCGCTTTCTACTTCGGGACCGAGGCCTGAGTTTTCGTCAACCTGTCGAATTTCCTTGATAATATGCGGCTTAACCCTGACTCCGTCGTTTGCTATGGTCGCAAATGCATTTGTCATTTGCAAAGCCGTTACACCTATTTCATATCCGATCGACATTGAAGCTAGCGAATCGCCGTTCCATCGTGACGGCGGTCGGACAATCCCGGGAGTTTCGGCCGGAAGTTCTATACCGGTTCGTTTACCGAAACCAAAATTTTGCAGTGATTGGTAAAAATTGTCTTTTCCGATGCGCAGTCCGGTTTTGATTGCGCATACATTGCTGGAATGCGCCAATGCTTTCGTGTATGTAACCGTTCCGATTGCGTGCGAATCGCGAAAACGATGGCCCGCAACCTCGATGGTTCCATTACCGCTGTCAATCATTGCATCCGGTGAAATCAGGCGCTTTTCCAAGGCAGTGCCGTAAGTTATCAACTTAAAAACCGATCCAGGCGAATATACCGACTGCACAGCCCGGTTCATCAGATTATCGCTATTGATAGTCTTCAAATTGTTTGGATCGAAGGTCGGGAAATTGGCCATTGCGAGGATTTCTCCCGTTTTGTGATCCAGCACAATTGCAATTCCCGCCCTGGCTCCGGAACTTTGTATCGCCTTGGCCAATGCAGACTCGGTTTTGTACTGAATGGAATCCTGAATCGTCAGAAATACATCTTTCGGCGGCTCTTTTTCCGAAACCTGCTCGTCATAGACACGCCCCAGCCGGTCACGCAATTCCGTTCGTCTTATTACTGTTCCATACAGCAAATCATTTTGAGACTGCTCGATTCCTGCGCGGCCGATTCCGTCAGCATCGCTGAATCCTATAATATGTGCGGCCAATTCGTTTTGCGGGTATTTCCGCCGCTGCTCCTCGCGCCAATGCAATCCGGGAAACTTCGGCATGTCTGCTTTCTGCACAGCGCTCTGTTCCAGCGCGGCGTTATATTTTTGCACTGCTTCTTCATCCAACCCACGTACCAAAGGGACAAATCGTCTTTCGCTTTGCTTTCCATCTATGAGGGTTTTCCGAATATCAGAGGCTTTTTGACCCGACAATTTGGCGATTGTCCTTGCTGCCAGTTCAATATCTTCAAGGTTAACCGCATCGGCATAGAGAGTCTTTACAGACATGCTGAGAGCAAGGACACGTCCGTTTCGATCAAAAATAGTGCCGCGCGGCATTTTGCTCTTCTTTATATCGCGCCGCTGTGTAGTGGCCCGCTCTTTCAACCATCCGGCTTGTACAACCTGTAGATGGACCAGCCTGATACCGATTGCT
>Ga0209172_10006991_pt1 | contig 12032 bp, 12 predicted proteins | sample LarsenN4metaG_FD_184113 | JGI IMG/M metagenome (GOLD analysis project Ga0209172, IMG submission 184113) | Hot spring sediment bacterial and archeal communities from British Columbia, Canada, to study Microbial Dark Matter (Phase II) - Larsen... ... | reverse complement strand
CCATCATCTGGCCCACCAGACCTTCACCGACGCTGCCGCCCTGGAGCGGGCCGTTCACGCCGCCGTGGCGGCCCTCAATCGGGAGCGAAGCGTCGATCCGTTGGTCAGCCAAAGAATCTCTGCTTAGCACGGGGCGACCGGGCTGGTAATGGGCCGGATCAGCTCGGGATGTTGCCGCATGGCGACACCTTTTAGCCGCGCCGGCCCCTGCCTGTCACCCCGAAACTGGGATCCGCGCTCGGCCGGCGCGGCCGCCGCCGGCCCCGCAGGATGACAGGGGCTCCAAATCGCGCTAGGGCTCGCCCATGAGCACCACAGCGCGCACGCGGACGGACACCTTTCCGTATCGCCATTCCATCGCCGGCTGCCTCGAGGGCGCCATCGGCGCGAACGGGCTCTCCGCTGCCGAGCTCGCGCGCTGGCTCGACCCGCTCGCGCCGGCCATCGCCAGCCTCAAGGAGGACTACCGCCGCCGCCTGCCGCATCTGCGCGTGGCGGAGGAGACGGCCGACATCGATCGGGCGGCGGCCGCGCTGGAGCGGCTCTCCCGCGGCGCCGACACCATCGTCTTCTTCGGCATCGGCGGCTCGAGCCTCGGCGGCCAGACGCTCGCCCAGCTCGGCGGCTGGCACATTCCCGGCATGGCCACGCCCGCCCAGCTGCGCCGCCCGCGCACGCGCTTCTACGACAACCTCGATCCCGCCACGCTCGAGGCGGCGCTTGCCTCCTTCGATCTCGCCGCCACCCGCTTCATCGTCATCTCCAAGTCGGGCGGCACGCCCGAGACGCTGGTGCAGGCGCTGGCCGCCCTCGATGCGGTGAAGCGCGCGGGCCTCGAGCAGCGCATCCCCGACCTCTTCCTCGGCATCACCGAGCCGGCTGCGCCCGGCAAGGCCAACGGCCTGCGCGCGCTGCTCGAGGCCCACGGGGTTCCCGTCCTCGACCACCACCCCGGCATCGGCGGACGCTATTCCGTGTTCACCAATGTCGGCCTCATCGCCGCGCTCGCACGCGGGCTCGATGCGCGCGCGGTGCGGGCCGGCGCCCGCGACGTGGTGGCGGCCTTGATGGCGGCGGAGGGGCCGGCCGGCTTCCCGCCCGCGCAAGGCGCCGCCGTCGCCGTGGGCCTCGCGCGCGAGCGGGGCATCCGCGTCCAGGTCATGATGCCCTATTCCGACCGGCTCGGGCGCTTCGGGGCGTGGTTTGCGCAGCTGTGGGCCGAAAGCCTCGGCAAGGACGGCCAGGGCACGGCGCCGCTGGCCGCCCTCGGCCCGGTCGATCAGCACAGCCTGCTGCAGCTCCTCATGGACGGCCCGCGCGAGCACCTCATCACCATCGTGCGCGCGCCGAGCGCCGGGCTGGGGCCCCGCATGCCGGCCGAGCTTGCCGCCGCGGCCGGGCTCGACTACCTCGCCGGCCGCACCGCGGGCGACCTCGTCGCGGCGCAGGCGGAGGCCGTGCCCCGCGCGCTCGCCGCGGCCGGCCGGCCGGTGCGCACCTTCGACCTCGCCGCCATCGACGAGCGCGCGGTCGGCGCCCTGCTCATGCACTGCATGCTGGAGACCATCCTGGCCGCCCGGCTGATGGGCGTCGACCCCTTCGACCAGCCCGCCGTCGAGCTCGCCAAGATCATCACCCGCGAGCGCGTGGCGACGATGGCACCGGACGGCGGTCCGCCCGCCGCCGAGCGGCGCTAGAAACTGCCGGGGCGCGACCCCATGGCCGTCATCCGCCAGCTCAGCCCCACCACCATCAACCGCATCGCCGCCGGCGAGGTGATCGAACGACCGGCGAGCGTGGTCAAGGAGCTGGTCGAGAACGCGCTCGACGCAGGTGCCTCCGACATCGACGTGGTGACGGCGGCAGGCGGTCTCTCGCTCGTGCGGGTGACCGACGACGGGGCCGGCATGGGCCTCGCCGACCTGGCGCTCGCGGTCGAGCGCCACGCGACCTCCAAGCTCGCCGACGAGGACCTCTTCAACATCTCCACCCTGGGGTTCCGCGGCGAGGCGCTGCCCTCGATCGGCGCGGTGGCCCGCCTCTCCATCAAGTCCTGCCCGCGCGGGGCCGCCTCGGCGCACGAGATCGTGGTCGACCGCGGCGCCAAGAGCGCGGTGCGGCCGGCGGCGCTCAACTACGGCACCTGCGTGGAGGTGCGCGAGCTGTTCTCGGCGACCCCGGCGCGCCTCAAGTTCGTCAAGAGCGAGCGGGCCGAGAACATGGCCATCGCCGAGGTCGTGAAGCGGCTCGCCATGGCCCATCCGCAGGTCGCCTTCACCCTGACGACGGGGGAGCGCGCGGGGCTCAGGCTGCCGGCGCTGCCGCCGGGCCCCGACGGCCACCTCGCCCGGCTCGGACGCATCATGGGCCGCGACTTCCTCGAGGATGCGCTCGCCATCGACGCGGAGCGCGACGGGGTGCGCCTGGCGGGCTTCGCCGGCCTGCCCACCCTCAACCGGCCCGATCCCGGCCAGCAGTACCTGTTCGTCAACGGCCGGCCGGTGAAGGACAAGCTCCTCGTCGGCGCGGTGCGCGCCGCCTACGGCGACCTGCTGCCCAAGGGCCGCTACCCCCTGCTCGCCCTGTTCGTGACGCTCTCGCCCGCCGAGGTCGACGTCAACGTGCACCCGAGCAAGGCGGAGGTGCGCTTCCGCGATGCGGGCGGCGTGCGCAGCCTGGTTGCCGGCGCCCTGCGCCAGGCGCTGGAGGCGGCGGGCCATCGCGCCTCCGCCACGGGCGGGATGGCTGCCGTCAACACGCTGGTGCGTGCAAGCGCCACCGCTACGGCCGGCCCCGCGCGCCGCCCGGGCGGCGGGCGGCCTGCCGCGGAGGGTGCCGCAGGATACCTCGCCGGCTTCGCCGAGGACTGGCAGGCCCCCCTGGCGGGCCTGGCCGAGCCCAGCGCCGATGCCCTCCCCGCAGCCGCCCCCGCTCCCGCCGACCTCCTCGAGCGCCCGCTCGGGGCTGCGCGCGCCCAGCTGCACGAGACCTACATCGTGGCGCAGACCAGGGACGCGGTCGTCATCGTCGACCAGCACGCGGCCCATGAGCGCCTGGTCTACGAGCGCATGAAGGCCGCCCTCGCCGCGGGCGGCGTCGCCCGCCAGTCGCTGCTCATCCCCGAGATCGTCGAGCTCGACGCGGAGGAGGCGGCGGCGCTGGCGGAGCGGGCCGGCGAGCTGGCGCGGCTGGGGCTCGCCATCGAGGCGTTCGGGCCGGGGGCGGTGATGGTGCGCGAGGTGCCGGCGCTCCTCGGCGATACGGACGTCAAGGGCCTCGTCCGCGACCTGGCGCGTGAGGCGGTGGCCGAGGAGGGCGGGGGCAGCCTGCTCGAGCATCGGCTCGCCCGCGTGTGCTCCACCATGGCCTGCCACGGCAGCGTGCGGGCCGGCCGGCGCCTGACGGGCGAGGAGATGAACGCGCTCCTGCGCGCCATGGAGGCGACGCCGCACTCCGGCCAGTGCAATCACGGCCGGCCGACCTACGTGGAGCTCAAGCTCGCCGACATCGAGCGGCTGTTCGGCAGGCGCTGAGCCGGGTTGCGCCGGCGGCCACCCCGTCACACGGGCACGGCGCTGCGCTTCTCCTTCAGCGCCGCGTAGTAGGCCCACAGCAGGCGGGCGGCAACGGCGCGCCAAGGCCGCCACCGCTCGGCCAGCGCCAGCATCTCCTCCGGCCCGGGCCGCTCGGCCAGCGCAAACGCCTGCTGGGCCGCGACCTGCAGGGCGAGATCGCCCGGCGCCCAGCCGTCCGCCCGGCCGAGGCAGAACATGATGTAGACGTCGGCGGTCCAGGGACCGATGCCCGTCACCTCGGTGAGGGCGGCGTGAATCTCCTCCTCGCTGCGCCGCGCCAGGCGCGACAGGTCGAGGCCGTCGGCGCAGGCGGCCGCGACCGCGCGCAGCGTGCGGATCTTGGGCCTGGAGAGGCCGGCGCCGGCGAGCTGGCGGTCCTCCAGGGCGAGCAGCGCCGAGGGCTCGAAGGGCCGGCAGAGGGCGGCCGTCCGCTCCCAGATGGCGGCCGCGCTCGCCACCGACAGCTGCTGGCCGACGACGATGCGGGCGAGGCCCTCGAACCCCGGCGGCCGCCGGCGCAGGGGCGGGTCCCCGGCCGCGTCGTGCACCCGGCGCATGACGGCGCACCGGCGCCTGAGCGCGCGCACGCCCTCGCGAAGGTCGCTCTCCGCGGCAATGATACGGGGCGCGGGCGTTCGCGATTTTGTGTTCGCCATCGGCCGATCCAAGCCCGGGGAGCCGCCGTTAAGATCGGGCGAGATGAGCCAAAGCAACGGAGGGTTCGGTCATGGCCTCAGCTCTCTTTCGCTTGCTTCTCCTGGGCCCCGTCCTGAGCGTAGCCGCGGCGGCCGCCGGCGCTCAAGAGGCAGGCGGGCTTGCCACCTACCGCAACGAGCGCCACGGCTTCTCGCTGAGCTACCCGGCAGGCACCTTCACCCCGCTGCCGCCGCCCAACGACGACGGGCGCGTGTTCCAGTCGCGCGACGGCAGCGCCCGGCTGCTGGCCGGCGCCCTTCCCAATCTCGAGGGGATGAACCTTGCCCAGTACCGCGAGCTCGTCCTGCGCCAGAGCTATCCCGGCGCCGCCATCGACTATGCGCCGGTGCGCAGCAACTGGTTCGTGCTGTCGGGCACGCGCAACGGCACCATGTTCTACGAGCGCGTCACATTCACGTGCGGCGGCCGGCTGATCAACAGCTGGGCGATGGTCTACCCGGTCGCGGAGCGCCGGTTCTACGACCGCATCGTCGAGCAGGTGGCGCGCAGCTACCGCCCCGGGGCGGCGAGCTGCGGCTGAGCCTCGGCCCTAGTAGCCGGCGAGCCGCGCGGCCTGCCGGAAGATGTGCACCACGCCGGGATAGGCGGCAAGGATCGAAGCGAGCTCGGTTGTGAGCTGGCCCACGCGATTGCGGCTGGCGGCGGTGGGGGTGCCCGAGCGCATCAGGTGCTCCAGCTCGCCCAGCCGCTCGGCGATGTCCTGGGTGTCGGGACGCTGGGCATAGAAGCGCTGCATGTCGACGATCTGCGGCAGCACCTGGGAATAGTCGACGTGATGGGTGTCGGCAGCGGCCGGGTAGCGCCCGTTGCCGGCGCGCTTTCCGCCATGCAAGCCATTCCGATCGGGCGCGTGGCGGAGCTGCCGAGGCCCGGCGCGTGCGCTGTCGGTCCGGGAAAGCGCATCGACCGGCTCTGCGTGGCCCGCCTGGACCAGGCCCTTGGCGAGGTCGATGCGGTAGACGGCGTGCTCGTCGTCGGCATTGATCTTGTCCGACAGGAGACGGCGCGTCTCGGCGAGCGCGTGGGGCTCGCCGACGAACAGGGTCCTCTGCCCGTCGCTGCTCGTCACTGCCAGAGCCGGCCGCTCGCTTGTGGCGAAGAAGCGCAGGAGCAGGATGCCCGCCGCCAGCGCCGCGCCGCCGCCAGCGATCGCCATCGTGCTGCCCTGGCTCAGGCCGGCACCCGTGAGCACCACGCCGAGCCCGGCCGCGGCCATCGCCAGGCTCCGCACGGGCCGGCGCGGCACCGCCACCGTGATGGCGGCGAGGTGGGAGATGTTGGCGATGGGGATCGTGCTCTTCGGCGTGAGCAGGACGCGCCGCTCGATCGTCAGCTGCTCGAACGTCTCGGATTTCGGCAGCTCCCTCTGCAGGAGATCCAGCATCGCGTCCCCACACGCCACGCAGGCACCCTAGCCCAGCCCACCGGAGGGAACAACCTGAGCGCGAGCCCGGCGCGCGATGCCGCGTTTCGCGCTATTTTCGCCGCGCCATGCCCCGCAGCGTCTTCCGCTTCGCGCCGAGCCCCAATGGCGAGATGCATCTCGGCCATGCGCTGTCCGCCCTCGTCGGCTACGAGGCGGCCAGGGCGTGCGGCGGGCGCTTCCTGGTGCGCATCGAGGACATCGATGCGGCGCGCTCGCGGCCCGAGCACGTGACCGGCATCTTCACCGACCTCGCCTGGCTCGGCATTGCCTGGGAGGAGCCCGTTGTCTTCCAGTCGCAGCGCATGCCGGCCTACCGGGCGGCGGCGCGCCGGCTCGAGGCGTTGGGCCTCGCCTATCCCTCCTTCGCCAGCCGCGCCGAGATCGAGGCCGCGGCCGCCGACGGCGCGCGCGATCCCGACGGCGCACCGCTCTATCCCGAGGCCCTCAAGGCGCGCGATGCCGCCGAGGCCGCGCGGCGCCTGGCAGCCGGCGAGCCCTTCGCCCTCCGCATCGACATGAGTCGGGCGCTGGCGGCGGCCGCCCACAGGCTCGGCGGCGGCGCGCTCACGTTCATCGCGCAGGGCGCAGATGGCGGTGAGCGGACCGTTGCGGCGCGGCCCGAACGCTGGGGGGATGCGGTGATCGTGCGCAAGGACGTGGCGACCAGCTATCACCTCGCCGTGGTGGTGGACGATGCCTGGCAGGGCGTCACCCACGTCACACGCGGCGAGGATCTGCTGGCCGCCACCGACCTGCACCGCCTGCTGCAGGTGCTGCTCGCTCTGCCCGCCCCCGTCTATCGCCACCACCGCCTGATCACGGATGCGAGCGGGCGCAAGCTCGCCAAGAGCGCGCGCGACACGAGCCTCCGCTCGCTGCGGGAGGCAGGGGCCACGCCCGCCGACGTGCGCCGCATGATAGGGCTGGACCGGGCGTGATCGGCTCACGCAGCGAGCGGCTCCGCGTCAGGCCGCGACGCGCTCGATCGTCACCGGCACGGGCCGGCAAATGGTGTTGCACACGGGGGAGTGCTGCTGGGCGTAGGCCAGCAGGTCCTCAAGGTCCTTGTCCGGGCAATCGGCCTTGACCTTTAGACGGATGCGGATCCGCTCGTAGCCCGCGGGCACGGCGTCGTCGAGGCCGAGCAGCCCGCGCACGTCGAGCTCGCCTGCCAGCTCCGTCGACAGCTCGCGGATGGCGATGCCCCGCGCCATGGCATGCAGCACGAAGGTCGTTGTGACGCATCCGGCGAGGGCATGCAGCAGGAACTCGACCGGGTTGGCGCCCTCGTTGTTGCCGAGCAGCACGGGCGGCTCACCATTGGTGAACACGAACGGCGTCGCCCGCGACCGGTCCTCCTGACCGGCGCCGAAGAAGCCCTGGATCGTCGACCGGTTCTCTCCGCCGCTGATCCAGACGTTGCGGGCACGGAACTCGAACTTGGCGAGGTTCTTGTCGGCCTTGAGGGCGGCGATGGTGTCGAGCGCCGCCTGGACATTCAGTCCGTTGATATGAGTGACCTTTCCGGCAATCGCAGTCATCGTCCATCTCCTTGCTGCGACGGTTGGGCAACTCCGCGCCGGCTCCATCGAGACCCCTTGCGCGGTGGGCGCAAACTAGGGCTGGACATTCCACGTGCTCAGATCGAGTTTGGTCAAAAGCGATCCGTTCATGCCAACAACTGGACCCACCGATGCCCACGCGCAAAGCGGGCGCCGTCGAGGCCCTCATCGTCGCTCTGCCCGAAACGGCAGGATCGGCGCTCTACGGAATGATCGACGTGCTTGCCGCCACCGGCACGCTGTGGCGCGAGCTGGTGGGCGAGGACCCTGGCCAACGGCTCATCAACCCGCGCATCGTCTCACTGGCGCGCGAGCCCTTTCGTTGCGGCAACGGCATTCCCGTCTGCCCTGACGCGGGATTGGCGGACGCCCCGGAGGCGGAGATCATCATCCTCCCGGAGCTCTGGCTCGCGCCGAGCGACGACATGCGCGACCGCTATCCGGCCCTCAAGGAGTGGGTCCGCGGACGGTACGCAGCCGGCAGCGCCATCTATTCAGCCTGCTCCGGCGCGGTGCTGCTGGCTTCAACGGGGCTGCTCGACGGGCGCGAGGCGACCTCTCACTGGGGCTATCAGGATCTGTTTCGCAGAAGCTTTCCCAAGGTCCGCTTCAACCCCGCCCCCAATCTTGTCATTGCCGACCCCGCCGGACGCATCGTGACCGCCGGCGGCACCACCTCCTGGCACGATCTCGCCATTCACATCATGGCCCGTCACTGCAGCCCGGGCGAGGCCCTCCGCATTGCCAAGGTCTATCTGCTCAAGTGGCATGGCGAGGGCCAGCTGCCCTACGCGAGCATGGTGCGGCGCCAACCGCACGCCGACTGGATCGTCCGCCGGGCCGAGGACTGGCTCGCACGGAATTTCCGCAAGCCGCACGCGGTTGCCGCCGTAGTTGCCGCATGCGGCATCCCGGAGCGCAGCCTGAAGCGCCGCTTTCGCACGGCGACCGGATCCACGCTCATCGCCCACGTGCAGAACCTGCGCGTCGAGGAGGCCAAGCGCCTTCTGGAGGCTGGCGAGGTCGCCGCCGACGACATCGCCGTTGCCGCCGGTTACGAGAACCCCGCGTTCTTCCGCCGGCTCTTCAAGCGCTGCACCGGCCTCACGCCCGGCGCCTATCGCCGCATGTTCCGACCGCTGACCGCGGCCGGCGGCGAGCACCCCGGCAGGCCGGCGCGAGCCGCTCGCACCGACGCGGCCAGGTAGGGCCGGCCGCCCAAATTCCAACACTTGGGCGCAGCACGCTGCCGGCCGGACCGGGGAGCGCGGGACGCGGGAGAACGCGATGGCTCGCTGGGCGGCATGGGCCTGCCCGCTGGTTGTGGCGGCGACGATCGCCGGGGCGGCCGAGGCGCGCGACGAGGGACGCCTGCGGCTCGGCGCCGGCGCGGTTGCCGCCAAGGCGCGGGCAGCCGAGCGCAAACCGGCCGGCGAGGCCGGCGAGTTCGGCAAGGCGCTCGCGGCGGTTGCCCGGCGGCAGACCTCCCACCTCGTGTTCTACAACCCCGCCTACATGAAGATCGCCTACCCGATGGGCGACGTTCCCCCCTTCTTCGGGGTGTGCACCGATGTCGTCGTGCGCGCCTACCGCAAGCTCGGCATCGACCTGCAGGTGCTGGTGCACAAGTCGGGTGTGGGCTCGGGCGACACCAACATCGACCACCGCAGGGTGGAGGTGCTGCGCCGCTTCTTCGCCCGCGCCGGCACCAGCCTGCCGATCACGCAGAACCCGGCCGACTATCAGCCCGGCGACATCGTCACCTACTACATGCCGAACGGCTTCTGGTCGAAGACCCACATCGCCATCGTCGCTGCCGAGAAGACCGCCGCAGGTGTGCCGCTCGTGATCCACAACCGGGGGTGGGGCGTACAGGCCGAGGACTGGCTGTTTGCCGAGAAAATCACCGGCCATTTCCGCTACGCCGGCCCGCGCTGACAGCGCCCGCGCAAGTCCCTCGCAGACCATAGGTTAACCAATTGTTTACCAACTTACTGCATTGCTGGGTGCTGCCTTCGCGCCGCCCGAGGGCCTCCGCACATGCCGGTTCCTGCGTCTCCGGCCGGCTCCCCGCCCCTCGAGCGCTCCCGGCACTCCGCAATGTCCATGACCGATACGAGCCTGCGACGAGACTGGGTGTTCGCGGCCGCCTGGCTCGCAACCACAGTCCGCCTCAAGATTGAGGCCGTGCTCGCGCCGCTGGCTGCCGCCATGCCGCGGCTGCGCCTGCGCTCGGCGCGGCCCACTGGGGCGGAGCCCGCCAGCATCGCCAGCCTGCGGCCCGTGGTGGAGGCGCTTGAGGCAAGCGTCACGCGCTGCGCAAACGAGGCCCAGCTCCACCGCGCGGCGACCGCCGCGCTCGAATCGGTGGAGGACGAGTTCCTGCAGGTCATGGCCACGGTGGGCGGCGTGATGCGCCTGCCGGTGGCCCAGCCCGAGGCGAACGAGCCGCAGCGGCCCGAGGCCGGGACCGGCCCGGCCTCAGCCGCTGCCTAAGCCGCCGCCGGCTTTGCCGCAGCCAGGAAGCCGATCAGCTCGTCGAGCAGCGCATCCGGCGCCTCCGCCGGCAGCATGTGGCCGCAGTCGGGCACGGTGGCGGTGCGGCTGCCGGAGATCAGCCGCGCGAGCTCCTGGCCTGCCTTCGGCGGCGTCATGACGTCGTTGCCGGCGATCAGCACCAGCGCCGGGCAGCGCACCCGGCGGGCGGCGTCGGGGCCCGAGGTCCAGGCGGCGCAGGCGGCGAGGTCGGCATGCAGCACCCCCGGTGCGTTGCGCGCGAAGAGCGCGAGCGTGCCGCCCGTCATCCACAGCCCAGGGGCCGGACTGCCGCCGAGCTTGGCGCCGCTGCCGTGCGCCCACGCCGTCATCATCCTGTAGGCGCGCGCCGGGTCGTCCCTGGCGGCGGCGAGCAGGTCCTTGTGCACCGGGATCGACGCGGCGCTGGCAACGAGCGCGAGCGCCCGCACGCGCTCGGGGATGGCGGCCGCCGCCTCCAGGGCGATCGCCGCTCCCATGGAATGGCCGACGAGGGCTGCCCCGTCGGCACCCGCGGCCTCGAGCAGGTCGCCGACCCAGCGGGCGAACTCGGCGAGCGAGGCAAGTGGCGGCCCCTGCGAGCGGCCGTGACCGGGCAGGTCCGGAGCCAGCACTGAGGCGCCGTGCCAGGCGAAGTAGCGGGCGGGCAGCTGCCACACCGTGTGGTCGCAGCCCGCCCCGTGCAGGAACACGACCGCGGGCTTGCCGGCGTCGAATGGCCGGCCGCCGGTGGCGGCATGGACGGTGCGTCCCTGGACGTTGAGCTCCATGGCGCTCATCCCTTCTGCGAGGCGGCAAGCGCCTGGGCGAGGTCGTCGGTCAGGTCCTGCGGGTCCTCGAGCCCGATCGACAGGCGCACCAGCTCCTCGCCCACGCCGGCCTTGGCCAGGTCCTCCGCGCTCATCTGCTGGTGGGTGGTGCTGGCAGGATGGATGACGAGGCTCTTGGCATCGCCGACGTTGGCGAGGTGGGAGAACACCCGCAGCCGCTCGATCAGGCGGGCACCCGCCTTGCGTCCGCCCTTGATGCCGAAGCTCATGATGGCGCCCGCCCCGCGCGGCATCAGGCGCCTGGCAAGGGCGTGGTCGGGGTGGCTCTCCAGGCCCGGATACTTCACCCAGGCGACGGCCGCATGCCCCTCAAGGAAGCGGGCCACGGCCTCGGCGTTGGCGACGTGGCGGGCCATGCGCACGGGCAGCGTCTCGATGCCCTGGAGCAGATAGAAGGCGTTGGCGGGACTCATGCAGGCGCCGAAGTCGCGCAGGCCCTCGGTGCGCGCGCGCATGATGAAGGCGGCGGGCCCGAACTCCTCCGCATAGGTGATGCCGTGATAGCCCTCGTACGGCTCGGTCAGGGTGGGGAACCTGGGCGAGGCCAGCCAGTCGAAGCGGCCGCCGTCGATGACGATGCCGCCGATGGCTATGCCGTGGCCGCCGAGGAACTTGGTGGCCGAGTGCATGACGATGTCGGCGCCGTGCTCGATCGGCCGGCAGAGATAGGGCGTGGAGAAGGTGGAGTCGACGGCGAGCGGCAGGCCGTGGCGATGGGCGATGTCGGCCACCCTGGGCGTGTCGAGCACCTCGAGGCCGGGGTTGCCCAGCGTCTCGGCGAACACGAGGCGCGTCCTCTCGGTGATGGCGCGGGCGAAGCTGTCGGGGTCGCGCGGATCGACCAGGGTGGTGGTGATGCCGAAGCGCGGCAGCGTGTGCACGAACATGTTGTGCGAGCCGCCGTAGATGCGCGAGGAGGCGACGATGTGGCCGCCCGAGCCCATCAGCGTGGCGACGATGAGATGCAGCGCCGCCTGGCCGCTGGCGGTGGCGACCGCGCCGACCCCGCCCTCGAGCGCCGACACCCGCTCCTCGAGCACCGCCACCGTGGGGTTGGAGATGCGCGAGTAGATGTGCCCGGCCCGCTCCAGGTTGAAGAGCGCGGCGGCGTGCTCGGTGTCGTCGAACACGTAGGAGGTGGTCTGGTAGATGGGCACGGCGCGCGCGCCGGTGGCCGGGTCGGGCCGCTGCCCGGCGTGGAGCGAGAGCGTGTCGAAGCGCGGCGCTCTGGGTGTGGTGCTCATGTGTAGAAGTTTAGACTTGATCTGACGGGCTTCGTTAACCGGGGGTGGGCTGTCCGATTGCACGAAGCTGTCGGCGTCACGCAGCCTTTCCGCTCGCCTCCGGCAAGACCTGCATCAATTTCTCCTTCGCGACGGGGAGCGTG
>Ga0209172_10006990_pt1 | contig 12036 bp, 16 predicted proteins | sample LarsenN4metaG_FD_184113 | JGI IMG/M metagenome (GOLD analysis project Ga0209172, IMG submission 184113) | Hot spring sediment bacterial and archeal communities from British Columbia, Canada, to study Microbial Dark Matter (Phase II) - Larsen... ... | reverse complement strand
CCCGTTGCCCCCGCCAAGCGCCGCAAACGTCATCTGCCGCATCGAAAACCCCGTCGACCATGAATGTCCCAATCAGGGTGGACTGCTTCGCCCGCTTCGGGAATCCTCGGACTTGTTCAGAGTGTCCCTAGGCGATCTCGAGCCGTAGGCGTAGATTCCTCACGACGAGGGGAGGAAATCATGACCGACGCGACGCCAGCCAAATCCTCGGGGACGCCTTGGCATCTCTGGGTTGTGGGAGTCGTTGCGGTGCTTTGGAACGCGTACGGCGGCTACGACTACGTCATGACCCAGACGGGCGGGCCGGAATACCTGCGTTCGCTGGGAATGAACGACGCGGCGGTCGCGTATTTCGACGCCATGCCCGCCTGGATGACGGCGGTATGGGCCATCGGCGTTTGGGGCGCCGTACTCGGCTCGATCCTGCTCCTGCTACGCTTGAAATGGGCGCTGCACGCCTTCATCGCTTCGCTCGCCGCGTTCGTGATGAGTCTCGTCTACACATACGCACTCTCGAACGGGGCCGAAGTCGCGCCGCCGGAAGCGGCTTACATGAACGTCGTCATCCTGGCCGGCTGTCTCTTTTTCGTCTGGTATGCCTGGTTTGCCACGAAGCGCGGACTATTGCGGTGATGGACACTAGGGATCGGGCGCGCAGGCCCGATCCTCATGTCCGCGCCGGTCAACCGCCCTTGCGCACGCTCTCCCGCGCCTCGGCGAGCGCTTCTTCCATCTTCGCCCGGATTTGGTGATCCGACAGCTGCACAGCGTGCTGGTCGAGGTCCGCTCTGATCTTTCGGAACAGGTCCTCGGTGCCTGCTTCTTCCAGGTCGGCGATGACCACCGACTTGGCGTAGGCCTCCGCCGCCTCCCCGGAAAGTCCCATCAACTCCGCGGCCCAGAGGCCGACCAGCTTGGCGCGGCGCGCCTGAGCCTTAAACTCAAGCTCTTGATCCAGCTGATATTTCGTTTCCTGGGCGCGCTTGCGATCGTCGAATTCGCTCATGGGCAGGGGTTCTCCTCGTTCGCCTCTCCATATGGGCGCCCCGGGCTGGGATCAACCGCGCCCGGAACCGCACCCAATCGGCGAGCGGCAATTGTGACAGCCGGCCAACTCCCCTAAGTTCTTAACCCTGCGCTCCGGGATCGATTCCGGGGCGCGCACCGCTGCCGGCCCTGCGGGCCTAGTCCCTCAAGGAGGGTTTTCATGTCCCGTCGCAAGAAGATCTACGAAGGCAAGGCCAAGATCCTGTTCGAGGGGCCCGAACCAGGCACGCTCATCCAATACTTCAAAGACGACGCCACCGCCTTCAACGCGCAGAAAAAGGCGATCCTCGAAGGCAAAGGCGTGATCAACAACCAGATCAGCGGGTTCATCATGCAGAACCTGAACGCCATCGGGGTGCCGACGCATTACATCAAGACCATGAACATGCGCGAACAGCTGGTTCGCGAAGTCGAGATCATTCCGCTCGAAGTGGTATGCCGCAACGTGGCGGCAGGATCGCTCTCGACGCGCCTGGGCATCGAGGAAGGCACGCCGCTGCCGCGCTCAATCATCGAGTTCTATTACAAGAAGGACGAACTCAACGATCCGATGGTCGCCGAAGAGCACATCACCGCGTTCAACTGGGCCTCAACCCAGGAGATCGACGACATCATGGCGCTGACGCTGCGCATCAACGACTACCTCTTCGGCATGTTCGGCGCCGTCGGCATCAAGCTGATCGATTTCAAGATCGAGTTCGGCCGTCTCTATGAGGGCGACATGGTGCGCACGGTCGTCGCCGACGAGATCAGCCCGGACAGCTGCCGTCTCTGGGACGTGCAGACCAACGAGAAGATGGACAAGGATCGCTTCCGCCGCGACCTGGGCAACGTCACCGAAGCCTATGTGGAAGTCGCCCGCCGTCTCGGCATCGTAAAGCAGGCCGCGGCGGGCGGAGAGTCAGTGCACTAAGCCTCAATCCCGAAGGCAGCAAATGAAAGCCATCGTCACCGTGGGCCTGAAGCCCGGCGTCCTGGACGTGCAGGGCAAAGCCGTCGCCGGCGCGCTCAAAGAGCTGGGTTTTGGCGCCGTGCATGACGCCCGCGTCGGCAAGCGCATCGAAATCGAACTGGACGGTTCGCTCGATCCCGCCGCCGCCGAAGCGCAGGTGAGAGAGATGTGCGAACAGCTCCTCGCCAACACCGTCATCGAAAGCTACCGCGTCGAGATCGCGCGCTAGCGTCGGGTTGTCTGTTCGGCTTCGCTCAATCCGCATCCTCTAGTTCGTTGGGACTAGGCGCGCAGCTGGAACCAAAACGAGCTGACGAGCTTTCTTCCGGCGGGGCCGGATCTGTCATGTTGATGCAGGAGGCCGAACCTGTGGCAACGGCGGCGAAGAGGGACGCGCTGGCTCACGCCACGGACGATGCGCTTCGCCGTGTTCTGAACGGACTCGTGCGCGCCGCAGAACAGGATTGCGGCGATGACACACTTGCGTCGGTCCTTCTGCTGGACGCCGAGGGCAGGCGCCTGCTCCACGGCGCTGCGCCCAGTCTGCCGGCTGCTTACAACGCCGCGATTCACGGCATCGAAATTGGCCCGAATGTCGGTTCATGCGGCACGGCGGCCTACGCGCGCCATCCCATATATGTCACGGACATCGCCGCCGATCCACGATGGGACAATTTTCGCGAACTCGCGCTGGCGCATGGCCTGCGCGCCTGTTGGTCGACGCCGATTGAGACGCTGTCAGGCAAACTGCTCGGCACGTTCGCAATCTATCACCGAACTCCGCGCTCGCCCACGCGAGACGAACTGGATGCGATCGCCCGCGTCTCCGCCGCCGTCGCGCACGCCATCGAACGTTGCCAAGCCCGCCCGGCGGCTTAAGCCGCGCGCACCTCCTTCGGCGCTCTCTTGCTGGGCCTGGGCGCACGCTTCAGGCGGCGGCGAAATTCGCGCACCGAGCGCGCGCTTTTGAACTGTCTCCAGATCCTGGCGAGCTCAGCCGGCGCCGCATAGAGCTCAAACGCCGCCGACACTTCAGCGCCCGGCGCTTCGCACCTCGATATGCTCACGCACTCGCGCAGCGCCGCGGGCGCAGCCGCCAGCGCCGCCTGCACGGCCGTCTGCACAACCAGGTTCTGCGAACTGTCGGCGAGATTGAGCGCAAGGCTCACGCGCGCCAGCCGCGGCTTAAGCGTGAACAATCGGCGCAGCGCCTCGTAGGCCGCCTCCGCAATGCCTGGCGTCATCAGCGCGTGGCCGATGCGCGGCGCATCGTTGAACACCGCCAGCGGATTGCCGCCGGCCCTGCGCGGCAGCGCGCGCGCCGTCGCCTTCGGCCCCAGGCCCCACAACAGACGCATCTCCGCCCGCGCCGTGGAGCCCGCCGTATCTACCAGAATGGCGGTCTTGGCCGGCGCCAACCAGAGCGCTGCCAGCGCCACGGCGCTCAGCGCGAGCGCTGCGCCCGCCCAGATAAGGAAGTCCGACCCGTCCCCCATAGGCCGGATGCTAGCGCGAAAACCCGCCGGCGCCAGCGCCTACTGCCTGGCGCTGCTCGCGAGAGGCCGCGACATCAACTCCTGCACCGAAACACCCACTTCGTTGTGTCCGCCAAAGGCCGTACCGGTCTGACCCTGGTCCACGCGCTGGCCGAACGCAGTGTACGCTTCGGCCGGCAGCGCCACATAGCCGACCTGGGGCGCCAGTGTCGCCGCATTCTGCAGGAAAAAACCTACGAAGCGGCGCACCTGCGGCCGCCGCAACTGTTCGGCGTTCACGTAGATGAACATCGGTCGCGACAAGGGATATTGCCCCGACGCGATCGTCTCTGGCGAAGGCGTCACGCCATCCACGCTCAGCGCCTTTAGCCGTTCCCGGTTCTGCTCGTAATACGCGTACCCAAAATAGCCGAGCCCGCCCGGGCTCCCGGAAACGCCCTGCACCAATACGTTGTCGTCTTCGCTCGGCGTAAAATCAGTGCGCGACGCGCCGCCCTCGCCGTTCACGGCCTCGGTGAAGAAGTCGAACGTGCCCGACGCCGTGCCGGGCCCGAACAATTGCAATGGCCGGTTTGGCCAAGCAGGGTTCACTTGGTTCCAGTTGACGATCCTGCCCTCCGCGCTCGGCTGCCAAATCTGCCGCAGCTGCGCCATCGTTACGTTGTTCACGGGATTGGACGGATGCGCGACGATGGCGATGCCGTCGAACGCGATGGGGATTTCCACGTATTGAATGTTGGCGCCGGCGCACGCGGCGATCTCTTCTGCCGAGATCGGCCGCGACGCTGTCGAGATGTGCGTCTCGCCGCGGCAGAACTTGCGGAAGCCGCCGCCCGTGCCGCTTTCGCCCACTGACACACGGGCGCCTCCCCGCGCGGCGCGCCCGAACGCGTCCGCCGCGGCCTCGGCCAAGGGAAAGACCGTCGACGAACCGTCGATGGCGATCTGCTCGGCCGACGAGCCCGCGTTCTCCGGCGTGTCTCCCTCGCCGCTACACGCGGCGACCAGCAACGCGAGACCGGCAAGAATTGCGTACGCAGCTTTCATCGAGCGCTTCCTCTTGAATGTCGCGGGCCTTCTGGCAGCGTTCTGTGACACTTCTGTTACAGACGACGCCGCGTCAGCCGCCAGCGCTGGGACGGCCGTTGCTGTTCTGCTCCGTGACCTTGTGCGCCGGATTGGCGCTGCTCTCGCGCCGCGCCGCATCCGGCTCGATCGCCGGCAAGTTGATCCTGTAAAGCACCGCGACCAACAGCGCAGTCACGCCCAGCGTCGCCAAAATCGCAAAAATGAGCCACGTCGGCATGGGGCGCGCATATCACGCCTTGGCGTGAATCGCCCTCGTCTTTATGTAGGGCGCATGAAATCCGCCGTGATCGTGTTCCCGGGATCCAACTGCGACCGCGATGCCGCACGCGCTCTCGAACGCATCACCGGCAAGCCGGCGATCATGGTCTGGCATAAGGAGACCGCCCTCCCCGGAGGGACCGACCTCGTCGTCCTGCCCGGCGGCTTTTCCTACGGCGATTACCTCCGGTCCGGCGCCATGTCGGCCAAGAGCCCCATCGTGCGCGATGTCATTGCACATGCGGAACGCGGGGGCTTGGTGCTCGGCATCTGCAACGGCTTCCAGGTGCTCACCGAAACGCGCCTCCTTCCAGGCGCGCTCCTGCGGAATGCCGGCCTTAAGTTCTCCTGTAAGGAAGTGCCGCTCGCTATCGCCAACGCCAACACGCCTTTCACCCGCGCCTATCGCGAAGACCGCGAAACCGTCATACCAATCGCGCACGGAGACGGCCGCTATTACGCCGATGACGACACGCTCGAACGCATCGAAGGCGAAGGCCAGGTCGTTTTCCGCTACATCGCCAACCCGAATGGTTCGGCGCGCGACATTGCCGGCGTCGTGAACGCGCGCGGCAATGTGATGGGCATGATGCCCCACCCCGAGCGCGCCTCCGATCCCGCGCTCGGCCGCACGGGCGGCGCAGCCGTGTTTCAGAGCCTTCTCGAAGCCGCATGATCAAACGCCAGCCCACATCGGCGGCGTCCGATTTTGACGCCGAAGTCGACAGCGCGCGCCAGCGTCTTGAAGCTGCGCTCAACGACGACACTGGCTTCGACGATCTCGCTGCGTTGCAGGCGCTGGTCCCCACCCTCCAGGAGAAGATCCGCTCACGCCGCCTCACCTTCGCATTGGCCGACGAAGAAGACGAGGACGAAACGCAAATCGCGGTCATCCACGTCGAGACCGACGAGGAGCTCGGGTTCATCTTCGCCGAAGACGGCGAGTACGTGTTTGAGAGCAATCTTGAAGCCTATTTCGACGATTTCGTCGACGACGATCCCCAACGATTCGTCGAGCGCCTCTACGAAACTCTACGCGCGGACCTTCCCAAGTACGAAGTCGAGAATAAGGGCTAGCGCCGAAGGGGGCGGCAATCGCCTTCTTTAGGACCGCGCAAGCGGTTCTGCCTTGACGGGAAGGATCGCGCAGGCCGAAGCTCCCTTTCGCGAGGTCAGCAGGGGGAGACACCCATGATTTGCCGTCTCTTGGCCATTGCGGCCATGACGTTCGCGCTCAGCGCCGGCGCGGCGCTCGCGCAACAACAGCAACAGCAGCCCACCAACAATATCGGCGAAAACGTGCGTCGCGCTATCGAGCAAGGCATGCGCGACATCGAAGCTGAGCGCCGCCGCGCCGAGGAGGAAGCGGCGCGCGCCTACGAGGCGGAGCAGGCCGCGCGCGCGGAGGCCAGCCGCCACGAAATGCTCTTCTACGACGTCAATTGCATCGTCGATCAGGTTCGGGTGACGCGCACCTACATCATCATCGGTTGCACCGACGCCCGCCTGACCGATCCGGACGATCGCTTCGTCAATCCCGACCAGATGTATTACGCCGTGATTGCGGATAACCCCGACTTTGCGCAGATGGCGGTGTCGATGGCCAGCGATGCCTTTGTCAGTGGACGGCGCATCCGCCTCAGCGGCGAACGGCGCCGGAGCGACGACGCATCGAGCATCATCGGTTACACGCAGACGCCGCGTCTGACCTTCATACAGATGCTCGGCGCCCACTAACGGCGTTGGTGAATTAGACCGCGTCCAGGATTCTGCGCATGCCCTCCGGCGTGTGGAAGGCGTGGTCCGTCACCAAGGTCCCGTTCAGCAAAAACGCCGGCGTGCCGGTGACGCCGTCAGTCTGGGCCCGCGCCATGCTGCGCCGTATGCGCTCAACGCCCGAGGCGTCGGTCAACGAGGCCATGACCTGCGCCTCGGCAAGCCCCCATTCGCCGCCGAGCCGCACAAGCGCATCGCGAATGCCAATGCCCGAACCGGCCCCCAGGATTGCCTGCTGTTGTGCGAACAGGATCGAGACGCGCCGGAAATACTCGTCCGGCGTCGCATCCCCGCACCGCGCCAACTGGAACATGCCGACAGCGACGCCGGCCGGCGGCGTCGCGAGTTCGCGTATTGTGAAATGCACGCGCCCGCGATCGATGTACTCGCTCCTGAGCACATTCCAGTTGGTTGCGTGGAACTGAGCGCAGTGCGGACAGGTCAGCGAGGCGTACTCGATCAGACGCACCGGGGCGTCCGCCGCGCCCAAGCTGATCTCGTCGGGCCCCGTGGCATGCGCGGCGCCGGCGGCGTGCGCCAGCAGCGCGCCCGCCGTCAACGCAAAGATCCGTCGCGAAATCATGTCGCCAGCTCCGGGGCGCCTTGTATGCCGGCCGGCGGCCAAGGAGCAACTAAGCGCGGCATGCAACAAGCGGGCGGCGGCAAAACGAGGATAGGCTTGGCCCCTATCCACCAGCTTTCGCCGCTAACGCTCTGAAATCCTGCTTGTTTGCACATCGCAATCCGACCGAGTTCGGCTCGTGCGATACTGCCGCGCATGCAAAAACCGACCCGCTTCCTCACCCCCCATCGCCGCGCCAGGCTGATCGCCTGGGCGCTGGCGATGCTGGCGTGGGCGGCCTCGGTTATGTTCGGCGAGCGCCTCCAGACGCGCCGCCACATGCGCGAACGCTATCCGCTGCTCACGCTGCGCTGGCCCACGCGCCTTGTCTGCAAGCTCGCCATGGCGCGCGCCGCCGAGATTGCCGGCTTGCGCGTGCGCCGGCGTCCCTTGCGCAACGCCGCGCCCGCGGGCTTTCGCCGCCGCACGCGCCCCCACGCGCTCCTGCGCGCCATCGTCGGGGCGCGTCTGCGCCGGGCGTTGAAGCGCGGCGATTACGCGCAACGCCTCCGTTTTCTCATCGATGCGCTCAACGATCTCGACGCGTTCGCGCGTCGCTGGTTCGTGCCGCGCGCGCTCCGCGGCCTTGCCAAACTCTGCGCCGTCGTCGCTTTCGCGCCGCCCGCCGCCGCGATCCTCAGCGCGCCCGCGCTTGCGCCGCCCGCCGCCGACAGTTCCTAACACCTCAGCCGGCCCTTAGCCTTTCGGGCCCGCGACGAAGCCCGCTTCGCCGCGAACGCCCCCGCGCGCCCCGTTCGCCATGACAAGAAAAAGCCCTCCGCTCTCGCGAAGGGCTTTTGCAGGTTATGGAGGCCGGCTCACCGAACTGTGGGCGCTTCGCTCTCGGCGCGCACGCTCGCGTCCTCTTCGCGCATTGCCGCCATCGCGCGGGCAAAACGCGGATCGGAGAGCACGGCGTTGAGGCGCACGAGCGCTTCGACGCCCTCGCTAGAGGCGCCGAACAATTCGCCCAGCGCCTCGAACGGGCTTTCGACTTGCGGATAGAAGCGCAGCTGCACCCGGGCGTCTTCGTCGATCCCGGCGAGCGCGCGCGCCCGCTGGATCGCAACCTGGAAGCCGCCGACATGGTCGACAAGGCCGATCTCGCGCGCCTGGGCGCCCGTCCACACGCGACCGCCCGCGATCGAGCGCACGCGGTTCAGGTCCATCTCGCGCCCTTCGGCGACAAGACCCAGGAACTGGGCGTACGCCCGGTCGATGAAGCCGGCAAAGGCGGCCCGTTCGGCCTGGTTGAAGCCCCGCTCGCTGGTGAACATCTCCACCATCGGCGAACCCACCGTGATCGTCTCGGTGTTGGTCGACAGGTAGTGATCGAACGCCGGGCCGATGATCAGCTTGCCGCCAAGCACGCCGATCGAGCCGGTAATGGTCGAGGGCGCCGCGACAATCTCATCGGCGTAGGCGGAGACGTAATACCCGCCCGACGCCGCAACATCGCCCATCGAGACGACCACGCGCTTGCCGCGCTCCTGCGCCGTGCGCAGCGCCGCCAGGATCTGGTCGGACGCCACCACCGAGCCGCCCGGGCTCGACACACGGAACACGATCGCCGCGACATCCTCGTCTTCGGACGCCTCCAGCAGCGCTTCGGCGATACTGTCGCTGTTCATATAGCTCTCGTCCGAGAAGATGTCGTGCTCTTCCGGTCCGGAGACGATTGGGCCTTCGCCCTGCACGACCGCAATCACGCGACCGCCCGAGCGCCTGCGCGGTTGATAATCCTCGAACTCCACAATCTCGGAATTCTCCACGCGCGCCAGCGCCGCGCGCTCGGCTTCCTCCGGCCGTCCGATCTGATCGATCAGCCGGAGCTCGCGCGCACGCTGCGCCGTGAACGGCGTTGCTTCCACGGCCGCTCGCACCTGATCGACCGGAATCTCGCGGTCCGCGGCGATGGTCTCCAGCATGTTAGTGTAGAGCGAATTCATCAACGTCGTGATCTGTTCGCGATGCTGCGGTGTGAAGGTGCGCTGCGTCAGGGAATGCGCGGCGGTCTTGTAGTCTTCGCGTGTCTCGAACTGGGCCTGCATGTGATAGCGCTGCAGCGTGTCGGCGAGGAAGGTGACTTCCGCCGTGAGCCCCATCGGCATGAACTCGCTCGATTCCTGCAGCCAGATCTCGTCCGCGCCAGCGACCGCCGTGTAGCCGGGCATGCCCATGCGCACGCCGTCGTTCTGGATATGCGCCACAACGAACTTTCCGGACTCGCGGAAAGCCGCGAGCGCGGCGCGAAGCTCTTCGGCTTGCGAGGCGGCAAGGCCGCCCGTGTTCGCGCGGATGAAGATGCCTTCGACGCGGTTATCGGTGCGCGCGGCGTCGATGCGGCCAATGACATCGAGCAACGCGTTCTCATCGCCCAGCGCCGCAAAGGGATTGCTCGAGCGCTGGTCGGTCATGTCCTCCCGCAGATCGAGCGCCAGCACCATGTGGTTGGGCTGGGGCGGGCCGCTGCCGGCCGAGGCCATGATCATGCTGATGAGGACGATCGGCCCCAAGACCATGAACAGGACGAGCGCCGTCAGCACCCCGCCTACGGTGATCAGAAACTGCTTCACGTCGGTCTCCCTGAAGCCAAAACCGGGTCTTATCGATAAATGATAAGAGAGCCCCACCGGTCAAGCACATTTTTATCGAAAAATGATAAATCCTGCCCCAGTGGGTAGGCCCGCCCGTTCCCGGCCGTCCAAGCCCCTTGCGACGGGGGTATTTCCGCGGCCGGCGGGCTGGCGCATGATGCGGGTGGGAGAGGCCCATGACTGCTTTCCGGGGGCGGCCCCCGCTGGCCAGCGATGTCTGGATGCTGGAACAGCAGGTCCGCGCCGAACTGGAGGCGGAGGCCTGGCGGCGGCTGCGCGAGCATATGGCCGAGCCTCTGTCGGCCCCGCGCGCCGATCGTCCTCGGGCGGGCAGCGCCGTCCTGAAGGGGCTGGTGCGCTTCATCCTCGCCGCGTTCGGCGCCTATCTGGGCTGGCTTGCCGCTGTCGACGCGCGGCTGGGCGAGTTAGAGATCTGGTTCTCCGCAGGCGCCGGTTTCGCGATCATGTTAGCGCTCTCAATGTTTGGCTACGCGCGCGACTTCGTGCACCTGCTGGCCGAGACCGTACGCTGGGCGATCGTCTGCGGTGTTGCCGTCGGCGCACTGTGGCTGTTGTTCCAAATGGCCTAAAGACGGCCCGACAAGATCGATGAACATCGCCTCGCTCACTGAGCGCCCGGAGCGCGGGCTCGTCGCGTTGATCGCGGCGCAAATTATTTTTTGGACCCTTGCGCCGGCGCTCTCGCACACGGCGCCCCCGCTCGATGTCGTTGAGATGTACGCTTGGGGCCGCGAATGGGTGGTCGCCACATTCAAGCATCCGAACCTGCCTGGACTGGTGCTTGAAACCACACGCCAGCTCACCGGTCAGGCCGGCTGGCCGGCCTACCTCATCTCGCAGATCTTCATCGCCATTACGTTCTGGGCCGTGTTCATGCTCGGTCGCGAAACGATGGACTCGCGGCGCGCGCTTGCGGGCACGCTGATGCTGACGGGCGTCTATTTCTTCAGTTGGGTGACGCCCGAGTTCAATCACAACGTCGCGCAGATGCCGCTGTGGGCGCTCGTCATGCTGATGCTCTGGCGCGCCACGACGCACGGCAAGCTGATTGACTGGCTGCTGCTCGGCGTCTTCGGCGGGCTGAGCCTGTGGGCGAAATATTCGTCAGCGGTGTTGCTAGTCGTCGCTGCGGCCTGGATTCTCTCGGACGCACAGGGCCGCAAGCGCATCTTGACGCTCGGCCCGTGGCTTGCGCTGATTGTGTTCGCGCTTGTTGTGGCGCCACAAATTCTTTGGCTCGCCGAGCACGATTTCGGCCCATTCGCCTATGCCGCGCGGCGCGCAAGCAGCGGGGAATGGTATGCGCCCATCGAATTCCTGCTGACGCTCGCGCTCGATCATCTGCCCATGCTGATCCTCCTCGCCTGCGCTGGCTGGCTCGGCAGGCCCGCGCCGGACGCGCCGCCGAAGCCAGAGCAACGCGTGCTGCGCTTCCTGCTGCTGCTCGGCCTTGGCCCCGCCGTGCTCACAGCGCTGGGAGCAGCAGTGAGCGGCGCTGGCCTGCGCTCATCATGGGGCGCGCCGATGGTTGTGCTGTCGGGTCTCATCGTCGTTGCGCTGATGAGCGACAAGTTCGCCGCCGCGCGACTGAAACGCCTCGCCATCGACGCCGGCGTGCTAATCGTCGTCGTCAGCGGCCTCTATTACGGACATATGCGATACGGCGTGGCGCTCACAGGCAAACCGTTGCGAGGCAATTGGCCTCAGGCGGAAATCAGCGCGACGTTGCAAGAGGTCTGGCGGCAGGAGACCGACGGCGCGCCGCTGCGTATTGTGGCCGGCGACATCTGGGACGCCGGCCTCATCGCCTTCAGCGACCGCAGGCCGCCATCAGTCCTGATCGAAGGCGACTACTCAAAGTCGCCTTGGATCACGCCGGAGGACGTCCGCCAGCACGGCGCCCTCATCGTCTGGAGCGCCGACGAAGGCGACACGCTGACGACGTTCCGCCGGGGTCTTGAGCACCACGTTCTGGAGTTTCGTCCCCCGCATGCAAGAAGGGGCGATCGCCGCTCGTTCGTGACCCTGCACTATGCGATCCTGCCTCCGCAGGGCGCCGCTACGCGCTGACAGACCGCTTTGCGGGCTCCGTGCGCTCCGTGCGGGCGACATATTCCAGCGCGCGCTCGCGCACGCGCGGAGGGGTATCGACCCGCCCTAAACTCGATACGATCAGCG
>Ga0209172_10006986_pt1 | contig 12045 bp, 13 predicted proteins | sample LarsenN4metaG_FD_184113 | JGI IMG/M metagenome (GOLD analysis project Ga0209172, IMG submission 184113) | Hot spring sediment bacterial and archeal communities from British Columbia, Canada, to study Microbial Dark Matter (Phase II) - Larsen... ... | reverse complement strand
TATGTCGAGAAACGCGACGCCCGCTACGCACGTGGACAGTATATCGGCAGCCCTGAAGCAGGGCAAACCTACCGCGTCTAAGGATCGTGTCTTACCCGGGGCGGCTCCATGGTCTTTCGCCTCCCCGCACCGGAGCGGCATCGATGCCAATCGGACGGCCGCGCGGCCGGGCCCAGGCGTGAGCAGCGATGGCGGCCAGACCGCCGGGCGCGACAAACACGACGGTGATCAGCAGCGTGCCAAGAAGCAAGCGGTACCCGACCGGAAACCGGAACGCCACTTCGCGGAGGGCCACCATCGCAAATGCACCGACGATGGGGCCACAGAGCCATCTTGTGCCGCCCACGACCGTGGCCGCCGCAATCTCGGCGGCGAAGAACCAGCCGACCTGCTGTGGCGTGATCTGGCGGACGAGCTGGCCGAAGAGGGTGCCTGCCACTGCCATCACGCCGGCGGCGATGACGAACGCGGTCTGCCGAAGACCCGGGACGTTGCGACCAATAAACCGAGCGCGTAGCTCATTATTCTCTCGTAGCACGCAAGGCCACGCCGAACGGCGAGCGAATGATTCGCCAGATGAGCAGCGCACACGCGGCGAACGCGGCGACGATGAGGTAATAGAACGTCACGATGAAGCGCTCGGCTTCCACCTCGACGCCGGCGAGCGTGAATCGCGGAAGATAGAGTCCGCCGTGACCAATCAGGAAGAAGCCTTTGCCCATGCTGCCGAATGGCCGAAAGGCCAAGCCGCTCACCTGCGTGAAGGCGAGCGTCTGCAATGTGAAGAATATGCCCCTGGTCCGCACTACAACCCCACCGACGAAGAAGGCGAGAACGACCGCGCAAAGAATGCCGGACGCCGCGTACACCTCGAACGACATCACGTCTCCGAAGGTGCAGAGCATGCCCCCGGTGTATGCGCGCCGAGACCGAAACATGCCGTGTGGCCGAGTGACAACAGGCCGGCGTGTCCGAGCAGCAGACTGAAGCCGAGACACGCGATGGAGAACACCAACGCGTACGACACGACGATGACGTGATATTCGGTGCCGACGATAGGGACCGTCGCCAGGATGGCCGGGTCTGTTACCAGCAGGAAGGGGTGCCGCATGCGAGCCATCGTCATTTAGCTCGCTGCACAAACTCCTCGTCCGTTAAGCCGTTCAACACGCCCGCTTGACACATCAGCGATCGAACATATCATCGGGCGATGATGTCGTCGCGGGCGAAGATCTTGACGGCCGTGGCCGCTGCCGGCGTTGTCATCGTCGATCAGCTAACAAAGGCGTGGGCGCTCGAGGTGCTCCTCGGAGGAAACACTATTTCGATCATCGATGGCTTCCTCGCCCTGCGGCTCGGGTTCAACTATGGACTTGCCTTCGGTATCCTGGGCCATGTGCCGGAGGCGTGGAGGGGCGTAGTCGCGTTTCTCCCGGTCATCGCCTTCCTCATCCTGTTGCGACTGATGCGCGATGGTCTCGCGCACGGCGGGCCTAGCGTGATCACCCTCGGTCTCGTGCTCGGGGGCGCGGTCGGTAATCTCGTCGACCGTGTACGCATCGGTGCGGTCGTCGACTTCGTCGATCTCTATTGGCGCGGTTTGCACTGGCCCGCGTTCAACGTCGCCGACTCCGCGATAACCATCGGCGTTGGAGTACTCGCGGCGAGTATGATTCGATCGGACAGCGGGAACGCGAAGGCGCCCTCGGGCGATGCTTAGGTATCTGGGCAGTTCGCGATTTGCACCTCGTTGCGTAAGGTCGGCGACGATGCATCTCGCCTGCCTCGCCGACTGCGGCTTGGTCAACTCGCCGCGGTTGCTACGTCGATAACCAGAGTCGCCCGTAGTGCTCAGTGAGTCGATGCTGAGGATCCTGCTGCCGACCTACTTCGTCATCTACTTCGGCACCGTGTTCGTGCTGCGCTCGTGGCTGGTTTGGCGGCGTACTGGCGTCTACCCCGTTGCATTTGGTCATTCGGACAGCGTCCATGACTTCATCGGGCGGCTGATGGGGGTGACGGTTGCCGTCGCGGTTCTAGTGATCACAATCTTCGCAGTAGCTCCTAGCCTCTATCCATACTTCGCACCAATTCCATGGCTTCTGCGACCGGCGGTGGTCGCCTCCGGCTTGGTGCTACTCGTGCTGGCGCTTCTCTGGACGATCTGGGCCCAGACAGCAATGGGCAGCTCGTGGCGCGTGGGCATCGATTCGCAGCGAACGACCGAGCTGGTTCGATCCGGGCCGTTCCGGTGGTCCAGAAATCCGATGTTTCTCGGCCTCCTCATGACACTGAGTGGGCTCTTCCTTGTCCTACCGAATGCGGTCACGCTCAGCATTCTGACCGTCGGCACGGTACTGATCCTCATCCAGGTCCGTCTCGAGGAGGCCCACGTGTTGCAGGCTCATGGCGACGCGTATCGCGCGTATTGCAGGGATGTCGGCCGCTGGTTCTCTTTGCGGCGATAGAAGTGCTGGATCGTTCGATGAGCGTGGCCACGGCTGTCCATCCCGCCACCATCGCCAGACGAGATAGCCGCCTTATTTCGCTCAGTCCAACAATGACCGAGAGGAAGATCGAGGCGCAGTTATACGGAAGGTTCCTCCAGGAGTGGCGAACGAGTGTGTTCTCTACCGGGCGGGGACAGCACGAAGCTGCCGACGGGCGTCACGGATGACGCGAAGGGCCGAGCTGCCGAACATGGCCGCGATGGCGAGACCGACGACGATGTCCGGCCATCCTGAACCCGTAACGGCTACCGCGCCGGCGGCCAGAAGCACGCCGACGTTTGCGATCACGTCGTTGCGCGAGCACAACCAGGCCGACCGCATGTTGATGTCGTCGGCACGGTGCCGGGATAGCAGCCAGAGGCAAACGGTATTGGCGGCCAATGCAACGATCGCCACGACGCTCATGAGGTCCGCGGCTGGCACGACACCCGTCGCCAGCTTATGAATGACCTCCGCCAGCACACCGATCCCGAACGCCGCCATGATGAGCCCTTTGAGCAGGGCCGCGCGCGCCTGCCACATAGCGCCGCGGGCGATCGCATACAAGCTGAAGCCATAGACAATCGAATCACCAAGCATGTCGACGGAGTCGGCCAACAGCGCGGTCGAGTGCGCCAAAAGGGCTACCCCGAACTCGGCGGCGAACATCAGGACGTTCACCCACAAGACGATCCGCAGGACGCGTCTCTGGTGGGCTGGTACATCCGACCGAATCTCACAACACTCGTCCATCGCGTCCATTATGCCAATACGTGATTGCATCGGCATCCTGGGTCCCGATATCGTCCATGGACGGCTGATGTCGTGAGTGCAAGGCTTCTCCGAGGGGACGCGGTCAATCTGGCGCTTAAGGGTGGCTGAACTAACTGTTGATAACCATGGTGGTCGCAGCGTGCGCCTGAGATAACGCCGTCGGCGATGGACATGGTTAAGGAGCCACCGCAGCCCAGTCGCCTGATCAACGCCTCGCAGGTTCATCACGGCCAAGTCCCGAAGCGGACAGCGGCCCCGATTCTGACCTCCTAATGGCTCAAAATGGGAGATCTCGCCGCGCTCGGCTGAGCCGGCCGAAGGACTGCGCGGACGAGGCGTGACAGATCGCACACGGCGGCAATGCGTGCAAGGACGCCTATGTGATCTGATAGGGGTGACGACTACGAGCCGGTTGCTGGGCGGCATTGGCGTCAACCGTACATCTTTGTTCTAGAGGAGGTTCAGGTGATCAATCCGCGCCGGGTGCTTATGGCGATCCTCGCGAGTAGCCTATGTGCAAGTGGCGCCCTCGCCGCTCCGAACTTCGGATCGGTGAAGGTTCAGCCGTACAGTCCCCCGAAAGCCGCTCCAGCGTTCTCGCTCCCCGACTTGGATGGGAAGCCGCACAACTTGTCAGAGCTGCGCGGCAAAGTCGTGATGCTGGTCTTTTGGGCGACGTGGTGACCGGAGTGCCGGGAGGAGTTGCCTCCCATCCACAAGCTCTACAACGATTTCAAGGCGAAAGGTTTTGAAGTCCGGCTGATCAGCTTCCGTGAGAACGCTGACACCGTGCGGCGGGCCGTACGCGAACGCGGTTACACCATTCCAACGCTGATTGACGCCACCGGAGATGTTGCCGGCCCACTCTATGGTGTCGTCGGACCACCTTCCGTCTTTTTCGTTGATCGCCGAGGAAAACTCGTCGGGCGTGCTGTCGGCTCGCGGAAGTGGAATGGGGCGTCAGGGCGAGCCTTCGTGCAAGCACTTCTTGACGAGGGGTCTAAGTAGCGTGGTTCGGTCAGTTGCCCTCTTTGTGCTCGCGGGCCTTGCCGAGATCGGTGGCGGTTACCTCATGTGGCTATGGTGGCGTGATGGCCGAGCGTGGCCGGTCGGCCTATTCGGTGCGCTGACGTTGGTGCTGTACGGGATCATCCCAACTTATCAGCCAGCCCACTTCGGTCGCGTCTATGCCGCCTACGGTGGCGTCTTCGTAATCCTGTCCGTCTTTTGGGGGTGGGCAATCGACGGCATCGCACCAGACCGCTATGACTGGGTTGGCGCACTCATCTGCGTGTGCGGTGTGGGCGTGATGATGTACGCACCACGGTCAAGCTGAAGGTCCGCAAATCGTTACCATCGTCGAAAAACGGTGCGGACCGCCGCGCGGCGACGAACAACGTCGACAACTCCTTATTGGTTCGGCTGCGTAATCACGAATCTCGCCGAGCGACCTGCCCGAATCGGGCGAACAGTGCCGGTAGCACTAGCATGTTGAGCACCGTTGAGCTGATGATCCCCCCTAGGATTACGACAGCCATTGGCTGCTGAATCTCTTTGCCTGGTTCGCCGGCACCGAGCGCCAAGGGAATGAGCCCGAAGCCGGTGACGAGCGCGGTCATGAGGATCGGGCTCAGCCGCTCGATGGACCCCTGAACGATCGCCTCGCGGAACGCGACGCCCTCTTCTTCCATGAGGTGGCGGTAATGGCCGATGAGCATGATGCCATTCCGCGTGGCGATGCCGAACAACGTGATGAAGCCGATCAGCGACGCGACCGAGAGCGTCCCGGCCGTCAGGAACACGATGATGACGCCGCCAATGAGGGCCAGGGGCAAGTTCGCCATGACAAGCGCGGCCAGCCGCCCGGAGCGGAGCGCGACGAACAGCAGGACGAAAATCCCGGCGATTGCGGCCAGCGACAGAAGCGCGATGCGACGCGAGGCACGCTCCTGCGACTCGAACTGACCGCCGTACTGAATGAAATAGCCCTGCGGTAACGCGACGCGCGCGCCCACGGCGGCGCGCACTTCGCCGATGACGCTGCCAAGGTCGCGGCCCGACACGTTCGCTTGGACGATGATCCGGCGCTGGACGTTCTCCCGATTGATGGTGTTCGGCCCGGAGTCGACGCGGACATTGGCCACCTGTCCGAGCGGCACCCGGCCGCCGGCCGGCGTGTCGATCAGCGTCCGCGCCATCGTGTCGACCGAGCGCCGCACCGAGTCGTCCAGCCGCACGATCACTTCGTGGCTACGCTGCTCCTCGAAGACGTGGGAGGCCACATGCCCGCTGAACGCCGTTTCGACGAACTCGGCCAGATCGGTCGCGGTAACGCCGGCGGCGGCGGCGGCGCGACGGTTCAACGTGATCTGGACCTGGGGCACGCCGACCTGGGGCTCGACCAGCAGATCCACGATCCCTGGCACCGTGGCCACCGCGTCGCGCACCTCACCGGCCTTGGTTCTCAGCGTCGCGAGATCGGAGCCAAAGACCTTGATGGCGATCTGGGCGCGCGTGCCAGACAGCAGGTGATCGATGCGATGCGAGATGGGCTGGCCCACCTCGATGTCGACACCCGGGATACGACCGAGGTTTTCGCGGATCTCCGCCATCATCGTGTCGTGCGGGCGCTTGCCGGGACGCAAGACGACTTCGAGCTCGCTCGTATTGACCCCGGCAGCGTGCTCGTCCAGCTCGGCGCGGCCGGTGCGCCGGGTGGTCGAGATGACTTCCGGTGACTGGCGGAGCGCGGCCTCGATCAGCATCCCGATACGATTCGACTCCGCCAGCGACGTGCCGGGGGGCAAGTTCGCGTTGATGTTCAACGTGCCCTCGTTGAACGGCGGCAGGAACTCACGCCCCAGCGAAGGCAGGAGCGCGATCGCTAGGACGAGCATCGCGACGGAAGCGCCGATGGTCAGGCCCGAGTGTCTCAGCACGGGATTCAGAAGACGGACGTACCCTCGCTTCAGCCAGGCGACGACCAGGGAATCCCGGTCGTCACGGATTGCCCGCGAACCGGCCAGCAGGTAGTAGCAGAGCGCCGGCGTGACGGTAAGCGCGACGAGGAGCGACGCGGCGATCGAGACGATGTATGCGACCGCCAGCGGTGCGAACATCCGTCCTTCGAACCCGCCCAGGCTCAGGAGAGGCAGGAAGACGATCACGATGATCACGGTTGCGAAGGTGATCGAGTGTCGAATCTCGCTCGACGCTCGGAAGACCACGGTGATCGCCGGCTCGGGAGTGGGGCGCTGGGTGTTCTGCTTCAGCCTACGGAACACGTTCTCGACGTCGACAATCGCGTCGTCGACGAGCTGGCCGATCGCCATGGCCAGGCCGCCGAGGGTCATCGTGTTCACCGTGATGCCGAACCAGTCCATCACAACCACGGCGGCCACAAGCGACAGCGGGATGGCGGTCAGGCTGATGAAGGTCGTCCGGAAGTTCCAGAGGAACAGGAACAGGACGATGGTGACCATGAAGGCGCCTTCGAGGAGCGCCGTGTTGACGTTGCCGATGGCGCGGCGGATGAAGTCGGCTTGCTGGAAGGCGCTCGTATCGATCACCACGTCCCGCGGTAGCGTAGCCTTCATGGTGGCCAGCGTGGTCTCGATGCGCGCCGTCACGTCGAGCGTGTTCGCGTGGGGCTGTTTCTGTATCGTCGCCACCACCGCCGGCCGCATATTGAAGCTCGCGTCGCCGCGCTTGTGTGCCGCGCCCACGCGGAGGGTGGCGACATCGCCGAGCAGCACGGGGGCGCCGTCGCGGACCTTGATGACGGAGGCGGCCAGCTCGTCAGCGGAGTAGACGCGGGCACGCCCGCGGATCAGGTATTCCTCGTGGGGCCGCACGAGGAAGCCGCCGCCCGATGTGGCGTTCGCCGCAGTGACTGCCTTCGTAACCTCGTCCAGCGTCAGCCCGTGATGGAGAAGGCGCGCGGGGTCCACCAGAACCTGGAACTGCTTCAGCTCGCCGCCGATGATCGTGACCTGCGAAACGCCCGCCAGGCCGAGCAAGCGAGGACGGACGACCCATTCCGCGAGTGAGCGCAGCTCCATCGGCGTCGTGGTCGTGCTCGTCATCGAGATCAGCATGATCTCGCCCATGGTGGACGAGACCGGGCCCAGGACGGGCGGCGTCGTGCCGGCGGGCAGGCGTACCTGCTGGAGCTTTTCTGTAACGAGTTGCCGCGCCCGAAAGATATCCGTACCGAGATCGAACTCGACGAAGACGATCGAGATGCCGATGGCCGAGTTCGACCGTACGCGGAACACGCCGGTCGTCCCGTTCATCGCCGACTCGATTGGCAGTGTGACCAGCGTTTCGACTTCTTCCGGCGCCAGTCCGTGGGCCTCGGTCAGCACCGTCACGGTAGGCGCTGTCAGGTCCGGGAAGACGTCGATCGGCGTGTTGATGGCGACGACGCCGCCCCAGGCGAGGAACGCGGCGGCGGCGATGAGCACGAGCAGCCGGTTCTTGAGCGACCACGCGATGACCGCGTTCAGCATCGCGGGCGGCTACGTCTCGTGTGAATGGGCGCCTGGGCTGGCGGGCCGGAGCTCGTGCTGTCGCAGCTGGTACGCGCCCTGCGTCACCACGCGCTCGCCCGCCTTCAATCCCGAGAGGATCGCGATGCGGTCACCATACTCGTCGCCGACCGTGACGTCGCGGCGCTCGAATTCCTCTCCCGAGCGAAGCACGTAGACGAAGCGCTTGCCTTCGGACTCCAGCACGGCTTCGAGCGGCACCACGAGCGCCTCGGCGCGCTCCTCCGCGTCGAGGCGAACGTTGGCCTGCTGCCCGCTGCGCAGTGTCCCGTCGGCATTCGCGGCCTCGAACACCATCGTGATCGCGCGGGACTGTGGGTTGACGACGGCGCCGCGGTCGACCAGGTTAGCCGTGTACTCCTTGTCTGGCGCGCCGGGCGTGGTGAAGGTTGCCCGCGTTACCCGGCCGAGCCTGGCCAGGTCGCGTTCGCTGACGGAAACTTCGAGCCACACCTTCTGCGCGTCGATCACCTCGACGATCGGCTCGCCGGGCGCCACTTGTGCACCCGGGCCTTTCGCGACTCTGACGACGACGCCGGCGATGGGCGCGCGGACGCTGTAGCCGGTTCCCGACGGGTTGGCCGTGCGACCTGGAGCGCGGGTATCGCGAAGTGCATCACGTTGCGCGATGGCTGCTGCCAGCGCGGCCTCGGCCGCCCGGTAGTCCGTTTCGGCAGACTCCACCTGACGCAGCGCGAAGGCTTTCTGCTCGTAGAGCCGGCGCGCGCGGTCCAGCTCGGTCCTGGCGTGATCGCGCCGGACTTCGGCCTCCTTCACGGCTTCCGCGAGCCTGCCGCGCTCGGCGTCCAGCCGTGCCCGCTCTATTTCAAGCTGCGCGTGGCCGGCGGCGATCTGTGCGGACTCCGCCGCAGTCGGAGTCTGCCGCACCATCGCGAGCGTGTCGCCACGACCGACTCGCTGCCCGACGCGCGGCAGGGTACCGCCATCGATGAGGCCGCTCACCGGTGAGGCGACGACGGCGTGGAAGCCCGCAGCGGGCACAATTCGTCCCGAGGCTGTGACCTGACGCGCGAGGGTCGAAGGCACGGCCCTGGCGAGCTTCATGCGGATCGCCCACTGCTGCTCCATGAGGAACTTGATGCCGCCGCCTTCGTTGGCTGGCGCGGTGGCGGCGGGCGCCGCGGGCTCCGTCGCCTGACGCCGGTACGCGCGCACGCCGAGGAAGGCGCCGAGCGCGATCACCGCGACGGCAAGAACCACTACCAGTCGCTTCATCGCATCACGTCGGCGCCGACGGCGTGCTCGAGCTGCAGCATGCTGGCCCGGGCGTCGAAAAGGGCCTTCAGGTATTGCTGGCGGACCTCGGCGCGTGTGCGCTGCGCTTCCAGGTAGGCGAGGAGCTCGATGGCGCCCTCCTGGTAGGCGGCTTTGGCGATGGACTCCGATTCCTCGGCCTGCCGTAGGAGCCCCTGGTCAAAGGCCGCCACCCGGTCGCGCGCGTTTTCCCACGCGCGGTAGGCCGCTTCGACTTCTGCCAGCACTCGGTTGCGCTCCAGTGCGAGGTCGGCCTCCGCCGCGCGGGCTTCGGCACGCGCCCGCGCGATTCCGCCTTCGTTTCGGTCCATGATCGGCAGGGGAATGGAGATACCGAACAGCACGGTGTTGTTCTCGCCCACGCGGCGGAGCCCAACGAACGGCGACACGTCCGGTGTCTTACGCGACTCCTCCAGGGCCACTCGCCGCGCTGCGAGGGTCGTGTTTTGCTCGGCGGCGACGATGGCGGGACGGCGCCCAAGTGCTGCGGTCCGTAGGGTTACAAGATCACCGAGGGGGCCCGGTGCCGGCCCAAGCTCGCCCTCGACCATGCCGGCCGTCGCGAAGTCGGACTCTCCGAGGGTGTCGAGGAGCTTGATACCTGCCTGCTGCAACTCCAGCCGCACTTGGGCGACCGCCGTTTCGAGCTTTCCACGTTCCACTCGCGCCTTGATGACCTCACCTTCGGCGACAGCGCCCGCCCGGAATCGCGTCTCGTTCAGGGTGACGAGGGTGTCCAGCGCGCGCCGATTCTCGGTCGCGTGCTCGACGGCGTGGCGGGCAAGAACGACCTCGTAGAACGCTCGCTTCAGGTCGAGCAGTCGTCGCTGGAGCGTATCGGCGAACTGCGCCTCGGCAACGGCGACGGTCGCGTCGGCGACGTTGCGCCGGCGCTCGCGCTTGCCGCCTAACTCGATAGGGTGCGAATACGTCGTCCCGATTTCGTACAATTCGCTGGTCGGCGTCGGGCCGGAGAAGGGCACGTTCTCGGCGGACACGGTGACGGTCGGGTTCGGCCGGACGCGGGCGGCCAGCTGCTCAGCGCGAGCGACGTCGACACGATGTCGCGCGGCTTCGACGGCCAGATTCCGCTGCAGGAACCGCTCCACAGCCCGGTCGAGCGTCAACGGCGCGGCCTGCTGCGCCATCGTCCCGGCCGGCACGGTGACGACGAGCAGCGCAAACACGACGTGCCGTGCCCGCGCGGTCATTGCGCCTTGAAGTCGTCGAGGACCATGCGCTCGTTCAGCGCTGGCGTGACGACGCGGAACTCGATCGTGTACGCGCCCGGCGCTGGCACCGAGACCTCAGCGACGTAAATCCCCGTTACGCGCCCGACCTTCGCCTTCGTCTCGGATCCTCCGCGGCTGCCGCTCGGCCGGACCGTCAGCGTGACCTCGGCCTTCTCCACGGGAGCGCCGTCCAAGAGGTCCGTCAGGTGGATGAGGAACGGACTGGGCTTTCCCGGCTTCAGCGGCTCGTACTCGAAGAAATTCTCGATGCGTTCCGTGAACTCCGTCCGGGCGATAGTCTCGGCCTCTTCCTTCTTCGATTCGGGCTGCGGGGACCGGCAAGCCGATACGATCGAGACCAACAGGACAGCGGCGGTGATCGCGACGGACCGACGACCGCCGGTAGTTCTTTGACGCAGACTGTTCGCCATTGAATGAAGCAGTCCGCAATCTACCTGAGGAGACCCAGGAGCGACTCGGTCGCTGTATGCACAGCGAACGGCGCCCAAGCGATAAGGACCGCGAGGCTCACGCCGAAGAGCAGAATGGCCGCGGCGACGGCCCGCCGCAACGGCGTCACAGATCCGGCCGCCTCGCCGGGCGGGCAATCGGCGAGCTGAATGAGACGCCGGACGCGCCGCGCGAGCGCGCCCTGATCGTCGGGGATGAAGCTCGCCACGGCCAGTCGCGGCATCGCCGTGACTGTCGGCGCGATAGCCCGTCGCAGCGTGACGAGAGCTTCCGCAATGTCGAGTGGAGCGGCCGTCCGCGATGCGGCGATCTCGTCGCAGACCAGCTCGACCTGTTCGCTACGCCAGTGGAGCAGCCGGCTCGTGAGAGGGACCGCCAAAGATAGCGCGGCGACGAGACGAAGCGAGAAGCTGAAGCGATTGTCATCGCGTTCATGGTGGGCGACCTCGTGCTCCACCAGGCCCGCAAGCTGAGCCGCGCTCAACGTGCGGAGTGTGCCAGTGGAAACGGCCACGGTGGATCGCCCGACTCCGGAAACAAAAGACATGGGCCGATCCGAGCGGAGGACGGTGACATCGATCCCGTGGCGCCGCGCAGCAGTCTCGACGATCTCGACCTTGTCTGGATCGTACGTCTTCGCATCGGCAACGGTAAGGCGCTCGATCGCCCACGCGGTTCGTCGCTGACTTCTGAGCGTCGACATGATCGCGATGGCGAAGGCGACCAGGACGACGGCAGAGATGGCAAACCCGAGAAACGGCTCGATGCCGCGGGTCAGCTCCTGGATCAAATGGACCGAGTCCGCCGGTAGGTGGTGGTCCTCGGCGCCATCTCCGTGTCCAAGCCAGGCAGCCGGCAACAGAGCGGCGGCCACGAGCCACGCCGCGCCTGCGGCCGGCACGACGAGCGCCGCGGTATAGGCCCCACTCAGAAACCGGGGGTTCGGCGAGGTGCTTCGCCACGATCCCGCGCGAATGGCCAAGACCGTCAGAAATGCCATCACGGACAGCGCCGTGTGGAAGATAACGAAGTTTTCGATCGCCGCAATGATCATCGGCGGCTCTGCTCGGTACGTTTCTGTCGAATCATCGCGTCCAGACGTTCCAGCGCCTCCGGATGTTCGCCGACTAGCAGGCTGCTGAAAAACCCGACATTTGATGCCGGGTGCGGTTGAAAGTTCGACTACGATGCGCGCAACTCGGACGACGGAGGCGCGCATGCGCGGAGACGACCGGCAGCAGGCGGCGATGTTCA
>Ga0209172_10006983_pt1 | contig 12051 bp, 13 predicted proteins | sample LarsenN4metaG_FD_184113 | JGI IMG/M metagenome (GOLD analysis project Ga0209172, IMG submission 184113) | Hot spring sediment bacterial and archeal communities from British Columbia, Canada, to study Microbial Dark Matter (Phase II) - Larsen... ... | reverse complement strand
CGTGTGTGCCGTGAAGGATTTACAAAAGGTGGTCGAGGCGGTGGAGAAGCTCGGAATGAAGCCGGATGCGGCAACGATTGAGTACATCGCCAAAACGACCACGACCGTTGAACCGGCAAATCGCGATGTGGTGGATGCATGTATCGAAGCGGTTGAAGAGCTCGACGATGTCGACGCCGTGTACACGAATGAGGAATAGCAGGAACCCGGTATGAAACGGATACTCGGAATCGATCCCGGATACGGACGCGTCGGATTCGGCGCGGTGGAAATACATCGGGGGACGATCGTGCCGCTTGGTTTTGGCGTCGTTACTTCCAAGGGGGCGAAATTTGAGGACCGGCTCTGTCAGATTGCGGATGATATGCGCGCGCTCCTCAAGGAGTTTAAGCCGGACGTCATGGCGATCGAGAAATTGTTTTTTAAGTATAACGCCACGACCGGCATGAAAGTTGCGGAAGCACGCGGGGTCATTCTGCTGTGCGCGGCACAGGCGGGGGTACGCGTGGTTGAGTTGGCACCTGCCCAGGTGAAGAAGGGATTAACCGGCGACGGAAAGGCTGATAAACGCGGAATGCAGATGATGGTTAAGACGCTGTTGTGCCTTCCGCGGGCTCCGCGCCCGGACGACGCGGCTGATGCCCTCGCGATCGCCATCGTCGGCGGGGGAATGTAAAACCGGCCCGTTTGTACGGACCGGTTTTTGGTTACTCGAGACTGCCGTAGTGGAAAATCGCGACGGTCTTTCCGTTGAAGTAGGCAAACCCTACGCCGACGCTGTTCCAATCCGGATGATAGATCGTGTCGTAGTGGTCGCCACCCGGGCCTTCGTTGAGAAACATGGTCAGACCTACATCCAGGACTTCCTGGAAGCTGCTTTGTGTGGAGCCGTACGGCCCCCACGCGAGGTTTTCGGAGAAGTAGTTCGTCTCCCATCCGCCCTCCTCGCCCCATTCTGTGAAGTCGTACCCAAGCGATTGGATCCATTCGTGCATGGAGCTTCCGTCCGGTCGCGTGTGGCTGATCGTGCCCGCGTCGGCCATGATGCCGCCGTAGAGCGCCGTGCTGTCCACAAACCGCTGGTCGAGGACGAGTTGGCGCAATCCTTTTGTCGCGCGCAAGTCGTTGATGGTTTCCAGCCAATCTTCATTGAGCGAAACGATATCTACGGACGTGCTCACAGACGAATGGGTAAATGAACTCCGGTGGATGTCGTGAACGTCAGCTGTAACTTCGGTATCCTCTGTCGCGTGAGCGTCATCAGAAGCGTCCTCGTTATCCTCAGTAGACGCTTCGTCGAGGTCGGTCGTGTTGGAATCCGATGCATCGTCTGATGAGTCGTAGCCAACCGGGACAAACTCGGAGGACGTGATTTGCGCAAGGTCGTTATCCGTGATGCCTAGCGAGTATTCGCGCATGATTTCGTACGCCGCCTCCCCGTCTTTGAGGTACTGAGCGCCGTGTTCTGGATGGAAGTAATAGGCCTCGCCGTGCTCCTCAACCTGCAGGACGATGCGACCCTTGAGACGGGCGAGCAGAGTGGGGTCGCCGTTGAATGCGCGCTCAAGATCCGCGTTTGTGATCCCCAAGCCGAATGCGCGCATCATCTCGTATGCGGTGGGGCCGTCTTTCATGTAGTAGCGCTTGTTGTCGTCCGGATGTACGTACCACGCTTCGCCATGTTGCTCGACTTGGAGCAGGATGCGGCCCTTGGTGCGCTCCAAGAGCGAGCCTGAGGTGGGTGCAGAGTAGGGCTCAGGTTGTGAAACATCACTCGTGGATTCGTCAAAATAATGTTCGCCGTAGAAATACGTGAGTGGATCCTCGGAAACGCTCACGAACGAGTTCCAAACCCAGCCTTCGGTACCGTCGCTTGTCACCAGACGGTACCAACCATCCTGCTCGCCCGTCACAGGTAGATGCGTTCCGGCCGCAAGCGTCGTCAGGACAACAGAATCGTCCATGCAAGGCGTGGAGCGCAGGAACACGGCGCTTTTGACCTCTGCGGATCCGTCCATCAGGCGGGTCGGGTACTCATAGCACTCGCCGGCGCGGGCCGGGAGGGCAGAAAACAGCAGGGGGGCAACGATAACCGATACAGCGAGAAGATATTTCATATTCCTTCTACCATGCCATAGGCCGTGGGGACATTCAAATAAAACACGGCTTCCCGAGGGAAACCGTGTTTTATGCTTAGGCCTGGGAGGCCTTGAAGCAATCGAGGCACTTGACCGGCCGGTCGCCTTTCGGCTGGAACGGCACTTCACAGGCCTTGCCACAGTCCGCGCAGATCGCCGGATACATCTGGCGAGGCGCGTCCATCTGCTGGCGCTTAGCGCGCGCGCAGTCGCGGCAGCGAGTCGGCTGATTCTGCCAACCCTTCTCCGCAAAGAAGGCCTGGTCGCGCTCCGAGAAGATAAATTCCTTCCCGCAGTCGCGGCAGGTCAACGTAATGTCTGGCATACGTTGCTTAAACGTCACTCGTGCTGGCTGAACGTCAGATCCATCTGACCGCTTAAGCAACGGTGAACTTTTTTAACTCTGGACCATACGGTCCAGGGAAAAGACACGAGCTGGTCTTGTCCTTACCCTGGAGCGGGTGGCGGGAATTGAACCCGCTTTTCCAGTTTGGAAAACTGGAGTAATAACCATTATACGACACCCGCAGATTCCCATGCGATGGCCGCAGTATAGCTTATTTCGAGCGTTTTGGCAAGAGATGTAGGAGAAACTCGCGGTTTCCGCCCTTTTCTCCTTTGATGGGTGATTCCTCGGTGGCGACGACGGTGACGCCGACCGATGTGATCCGGGCTGTTGCGGTCTCGATGATTTCGGGGATGAATTCCTCTGCTAGTTTTCCCTTGCGCAGCATTCTGGGTTCGGCTTCGTAGTGTGGTTTGAGGAGTGCCACGATCTGACCGTCGGGCTTCAGGTGCTTCAAGACGTTCGGCAGAACTTTGTCGAGTTTCGTCCAACTTGTGTCGATAGAAGCGAAATCGACGACCTCGGGAAGCGTTACATGCATAGCGTTTTCTCGCTCCATAACAACGACGCGCGGATCGTTGCGGAGTTTCCAATCGATCGTGCCATATCCGGTTTCGATGGCGTAGACTTTTGCGGCGCCATGTTGCAAAAGACAATCAACGAAGCCGCCGGTGGAGGAACCGAAATCCGCAGCCGTGAGGCCACGGACGTCAATCGCGAATGTCTTAAGCGCGTGGTCCAGCTTTTCGCCGGCGCGCGACACGAATGGCATAGATCACAATAAAACCGATTCCAGCGGCGATGACGAGCAGGCGCAGATCGACGGGGCTCTCAACTTGTTCGTTCGCGGGACCTTCCGCTGGAGCAGCTCCTTTCACGGGAGGGAATCCGATGTCCTGAGCGGCATCGATTTGCGTCGCGTCTCCTTTGGAGACCGCGATCACGACTCGCCAATTCGGAGCGATGCCTTCTGGGAGTTCGGCAAAAGGAATTTGGAGGAAAAACGTGTTGTCTGAGATGGTCGCTATTGCCGTTGTCTCGATGTTATACGCCCAAAAATCCGCCTCAGCGTTGTACCACTTATAGTCGGCGTACCAACGGTCTTGCTCGGTGCTGTAATCAATCGACCACTCGCGGTCTGTCTGTGCACGAATGCCATCCGGTGCGTTGTTTTGCGCGTCGCTGTCGATGTCGGCGTAGAACAACACTTGTGCCTTCATGCTCGCATCCGCATCAATCCCTGACCCGACGGTTACTGACAGGTCCCATGCTTGAAGGTCAGGGTTTTTCGCCAGCCGTACTTGCTCGATGTCAGCCCAAGGGACCTGCAGGGTGCTTGTTTGGCCAGTGCGATCAAGAACGTCGCCCAAGACGTCATCGGCAATTTTTTCGCCGGTCGAGTAATCGAACGCCTCGCGGTCTTCCATACGCGCACCGGTCGCAAGCATGTCGTCCGTGTATCCAAGTTCATCGCGCAGGTAATCGTCGGTTCCTGCTCGTGTCTCCAACTCGTGCGCGAACGCAAAAAACGGGACAATCAACATCGTCGCCGCAAGTAGGCTGAATCCGGATGCTGTGTTCCCGTTCTTATTCTTCATAGGAGGTCGAATGGTCGGGCCGGCGAGACTCGAACTCGCGGCCTCCTGGTCCCAAACCAGGCGCGCTACCAACTGCGCCACGGCCCGACGTTTGCCTGAGGAGGGTAACAAAAATCCCTTGTTTGCACAAGGGATTCCTGTTTCCGCTCTAGTAGGGCCACTGGATCTCCGGATCGAGGCTAAGATCGCCTCCGTCCACGTACAACAGGCCGGTCGCTTCGATGATTTCTACGAGGAATTTGGACTGGAATCGCATCTCATTTCCGAGGCCTGCAACCGTGTAGTAAACGCCGTTTTTGATGTACACGATTTCGCCCGTGTGCAGATAGCCGTACGTGCCAGACGGGTGAACCGCGGTTTCAATTGGTTCGCCGATTTCGTAATCGTTAAAGAAGGTGTCTGCAACATCGATCACACGATCCGCCCAATCCGTCCCGTAGAGTTGTTCCGCGATCTGCTCGCTGCTGACCCAGCGCAGAATGCTGCCGGGCTCCACGGCGTAGACCTTTGGATCTGTCGTGATTTTGACGAGGTGCGTCCCGGGCCGAACCGTGACGTTTTCGCCGAGCTGGTACGAGGCCAGATTCTCCGGGTCAATGTACGCGAGCGCTTCGTAATCGGCGTACCACGAGGAGAACACGGTTTCGTTAGGGAAGGCGTGGCGCTTTCCCTCACCATCGAGCACGTACACGGCCGCATCCATGGCGGTGCTCGGGTCGCCGTCGTCGACGAGCTTCACGAGCAAGCCGCGCTCCAGGGATGTTTCCTCGGTCGGGACCTCTTCCTCCGCCGGCTCTTCAACGGGCATTTCCGGCGCCGGTTCTTCGCTCTCCATCGTTTCTGTTGCGGTTACTTCCACGGCATCCAGGTTGTAGCGCTCGTCCTCTACGCTCCAAACGCGGACATAACGATAGGGGGCATCGCCGACATAGTCGACCGTAACCGTTGCGGTGTAGTTGGGGACGTACCCGCTGGCTGTTTGCATCACGTTTTGGTCATCGTCCAAAAAGTCCACCTGCCAAATTGCCCCAGACTGCATGAGTTCCGTGTAGAGTAAGAGATCGCCGACACCACGCTCGCTCTCGCCAAGATCAAGCGTCACATAGACATCGGTGTCGAGGAAGTCTGCATGGATGCCATCAGGTGCACCAATGGCGTTTTCGGATTGGTAAACGCTTCCCCAGGTGGCCGCGACCGCATCGGCATAGACGTCGGTGGCCGCGTATGCGACCGACGTTGGGAGGAGTAGGAGGGCAGTGGCGATGAGAGCTTGATGCATGCGCATAGAAGTATTTTTCACTCGCAGGATAGCAAAAAAAACGAGAAAGCGATAGGATAGGGATGAAGGCCGGAACCCTTGTCAGATAGGAGCCTTATTGCTATACTATCGCCACATTTAGGGGCGTGTAGCTCAGGTGGTTAGAGCGTCACACTGATAATGTGAAGGTCCCTGGTTCGAGTCCAGGCACGCCCACCAGAGGAGGATATGACAGAAATCAGCTTTTTAGACATCCTATTCCGATTAGTCGTTGCCATGGTTTTGTGCGCGGCGATCGGATATGAACGCGAACAGCGCGGGAAGCCAGCCGGGTTGCGTACTAACGCACTCGTTGGCCTCGGAACAGCGATTGTCACGATCGCCTCCGTGGAGATCGCTCGCCTGTCGCCCAATGCGGCGGTCGATGTGTCGCGCATTGCATCGAGTATTCTGCCGGGCATTGGATTTATCGGCGCCGGCACGATTATTCAGGCACGCGGCAGTGTTCATGGCCTCACAACGGCGGCCAGCATTTGGATCGTGTCCGCGATCGGCATCGTTGTTGGCCTCGGCATGTACAGCATCGCGCTCATCGCAACGATCATGGCGCTCATTACGCTGGTCGTCCTGCCAGCTCCGAAAGAAGAAATGGGATCAGGAAAGAAATAATGCCGCCTGGGTAGCTCAGTGGTAGAGCAGAGGACTGAAAATCCTCGTGTCGTCAGTTCAATTCTGACCCCAGGCACCAGAAAGATCATCGCAACCGCGGTGGTTTTTCTTTTTACGAAACAACCCAGCTTTTAGAGCTGGGCGACGTAGTCCGGGCGCAGGATCATGGTGAGGAGCGCCATGCGGACGAGCATGCCGTTGCGCGTCTGGTACGGCAGGTACTTGGCCCGCGGGTCCGCGTCGAGCTCAGGGGAGAGCTCGTTGACGCGAGGCAGCGGGTGGAGGATGGAGGCCGACGGTCTCATGAGCGCGAGGTGTCGATCGTCGAGCCGGAAGTCGGTGGCGACGAGGTTCGCTCGCCGCTTCTCCTCCTCGTCCGTCAGACGCTCGAGCTGGAGGCGTGTCTGGTAGAAGAAGTCCGCGCGGCGGAGTGCTCCCTCCATGTCCGCGGTCTCCTCGAACGAGATTTCGGCCCTGCGGAGTTCGGCGAGGATATCATTGTTCATCCGGAACGCGTCCGGCGCGCACAGCACGAGCCGGATGGGGCAAGGCGCCCCGTGCCAGTAGCGGATGATGATCCGGCAGAGCGACCGCACGGTCCGGCCGTACTTCAGGTCGCCGTTGAGGACCAGCGTGGTCTCCTCCCGATCCGCACCGAGGCGCAGGAGCGTGTAGAGATCGAGCAGGGCCTGGGTCGGATGCTCACCAGGTCCGTCGCCGGCATTGATGATCGGGATGGGCGAGACCTCGGCGGCCTTCGCGACCGATCCCAGCACCTTGTGGCGCATGACCATGAGATCTGCGTCGTAGCTCGCGATCGTGCGCACCGTGTCCTCGACCGTCTCGCCCTTTGCGGCCGAGGAGAACTCCCCGGCGTTCTTGGAGCCGACGAATCGCGCTCCGAGATGCGTGACCGCGTACTGGAAGCTCTGGCTCGTGCGCGTTGACGGCTCGTAGAACATGAGACTGATCACGCGCCCCGAGAGGAGGTCGAGCGCCTGCCGCTTGTCGCGGGCCTGCCGCATCTGGTCCGTGACCGCGAAGATCGTCTCGATCTGCTCGCGGGTGAACTGTGAGGCCGACAGGATGTGCCGCAGAGGGAAAACGTCAGGAATTGACGACACGGGTACTCCAGAAGAAAGGGAACAAGGCCCACAGGGACTTTATCACAAAATCAAACCCCGCCCTTGCGGGGCGGGGGAATTGGCTTCGGAGGCCATGATCAACTTTGTGATTGCAACGTCTTGCGTTTCTCTGAGGAGAAACGACTTAGTATTCCGATCAGTGAGACTGATCTCGACCTAGGATCAATGGAAGCCCGAAGGCTTCGATTCCCTAGAAAGGAGGTGATCCACCCACAGCTTCCGCTACGGGTGCCTTGTTACGACTTCGTCCCTATTATCGCACCTACCTTCCGCCGCCCTACGGCGACGTTCGGGTATTTACGACTCTCTTGACGTGACGGGCGGTGAGTACAAGACCCGAGAACGTATTCACGGCCGCGTGGCTGATCGGCCGTTACTAGCGATTCCGGCTTCATGGGGGCGAGTTGCAGCCCCCAATCTGAACTGGGATAGGATTTGAAGGATTAGCTCCCCATTGCTGGTTGGCAACCCGTTGTTCCTACCATTGTAGCACGTGTGTCGCCCTGGACGTAAGGGCCATGCTGATTTGACGTCATCCCCGCCTTCCTCCTGCTTGCGCAGGCAGTCTCTCGTGACACATATAACACGAGACAGGGGTTGCGCTCGTTACCCCACTTAAGGGAACAGCTCACGCCACGAGCTGACGACAACCATGCAGCACCTACCTAGCACCCTCGAAGGCGGCCACTGTTTCCAGCGGCTTGCAGCTAGATTTCAAGCCCAGGTAAGGTTCCACGCTTACCGTCGAATTAAACCACATGCTCCACCGCTTGTGCGGGTCCCCGTCTATTCCTTTGAGTTTTAGTCTTGCGACCGTACTCCCCAGGCGGAGTGCTTAATGCGTTTGCTTGGTTAGACGACACCGAGAGGGTCGATACTCCCGATATCTAGCACTCATCGTTTAGGGCGTGGACTACTGAGGTATCTAATCTCATTCGCTACCCACGCTTTCGTCCCTCAGCGTCAGAACTGTTCCAGCACACTGCCTTCGCCTTTGGTGTTCTTGCCGATATTAACGCATTTTACCGCTACACCGGCAATTCCATGTGCCTCTCCCAGTCTCTAGTTCTACAGTATCGCACGCAGACTCTGGGTTGAGCCCAGAGATTTGACACACGACTTGTAGAACCGCCTACGGACCCTTTACGCCCAATAACTCCGGATAACGCTTGTGGTCTCTGTATTACCGCTGCTGCTGGCACAGAGTTAGCAACCACTTATTCTTTAGGTACCGTCATTTGTTCGTCCCTAAAAAAAGCCATTTACGACCCGAAGGCCTTCTTCTGGCACGCGGCGTCGCTCCTTCAGGCTTTCGCCCATTGAGGAAGATTCTTGACTGCAGCCACCCGTAGGTGTCTGGGCAGTGTCTCAGTCCCAGTGAGGGGGATCACGCTCTCACGTCCCCTATTCGTCATAGCCTTGGTGGGCCGTTACCTCACCAACTAGCTGATAAAGCATAGGCTCCTCTCGAAGTGATAAATCTTTCAATGGGAATGTCATATGACCCCCCATCTGTATCGCGTATTAGCCCTGGTTTCCCAAGGTTGTTCGCGACTTCGAGGCAGATTACCAATGTGTTACGCTCCCGTTTGCCACTCTCGTACAGTTGATGTAATCGCAGTACGTACGTTCGACTTGCATGCCTTAGACACGCCGCCAGCGTTCATCCTGAGCCAGGATCAAACTCTCAGATAGAATTCCCATTCCCGAAGGAACGGGCTCTGCTTAAGACGTTGCAATCACATAGATGACCATGTGACTGCTGTGATTCTGTTGGCTCCGAATTTGGTTCTTCAGTTGTAAGGTTCAAGGTCCAGCCCCCAAACGAAAACTCATTCGCAGTGTTTCCGGACGAATGAGTTTTTCAGAACAACCACCGTTTGTGGACTAGTGGCCGCATTTTATAGAAGTCCTGGAAACGTGTCAAGGGGTGATGGGGAGAGACTGGGGATAAGGAAAACAGCTTTATTTTTAGCCAAATTATGAAACAAGCCCCGCGAGCGTCACGCGAGAGTGACGTATCGCAGGGCGAGGGACGTGAGGAAGCCGGCGACGCCGACCGCGAGGACGGCGCGGAAGCGCCAGCGAACGAGCGGTTCGAGCTCGGGGTCGCTCTCGAGTTGCTCGAGTTCGCGCAGACGTGCGCGGATCCAGTCCTCGCGCCAGCCGATCTGGCCGAAGAGAACATGGTCGAGCAGGTCTGCAGACCGCTGCCATGCACGCTGCTCCTTCTTGGTGATGCGCGCCGCGGACCGATCGTCGTGGAAGGCGAGGTACAGCCGGGTTACGATCCCGTAGGCGGCGAGCGACAGGACGCATCCGATGATGAGACTGTCGCCGGGCTCCGTTGGGCTCTGGAACTCCGGAATCGCGGTGCGCGCGTAGAGAATCGCCGCGGCGTAGAGCAAAACGACGACGGCGATTGTAACGACGGTGTGAATCCATCGTTCGATGAGATGTTGGGTGGCCATTGCCCCCTCCTGAGGCGGCTCCCACGCTACGCCCGTGCAGCCACCTCGTCAATGTGCTATTATTCAAGTAATTAATCGACACGTATTATGTTGCCACGCTGGGAGGAAAACAAAGCCATGTCGCTTGCCATCCTGGTGCTCATCGCATTTCTCGTGATGTTCATCTGGGTCAAGACTGACAAAACCATTAAGGAGACCGCCGAAGTCGGCAAGCCGGTGCCTTACGAGCACTCGATCTATATCGAAGGCCAGGGCAAGGTAACGGCGACGCCGGATCTCGCCACTGTTTCGTTTACGGTCGAGACGCGCGCGGTAGAATCTGGCAGCGCGCAATCGGACAACACGTCCCGCATGAATGACCTCATGGGACGCCTGCGCGAGATTGGCATCGCGGACAAGGATATCAAGACCAGCTATTACAACGTCTGGCAGGACTCGATCTGGAACCCGGAGACGGGTGAGTACACGCCGGGGGACTGGGTGGTCTCGCAGACGATTGATGTGAAAGTGCGCGACACAGCCAAGACGGGAGAGGTGCTATCCTTGGCTGGCGAATTCGGCGCCACCTCGGTGACCGGCCCGAACTTCACGCTCGATGATCCGACGGTGTATAGGGAAGAAGCGCGTGAGGAGGCGATTGCAGACGCGATGAAGAAGGCGCGTGTCATCGCCGATAAGCTCGGATTGAAGATCGAATCCGTGATCGGCTACAGCGAATACTCGCCGGACTACTATCCGCCGATGCCGTACTACAGCATGGCCGCCGAGGCGATGGATGCAAAATCCATCCCCGAAGTTTCCGAAGGGGAAACAGAGGTCTTGCTCAACGTTTCCATCACGTTTAAACTCGCGGATTAACCGCAACGCAAAACCGGGCCTAGGTGGCCCGGTTTTCGTTTTCGTGTCCGTGCGGTCGCCAGCCGCGGCGCGCCTCTGCGGCTTCGAGCGCGTCTTCATCCCATCCGAGGTGGTGGGCGATTTCATGCCAGATCGTGCGCTCGATTTCCTGTGCGATGGCCTCGGGGTCGCCGTCGCACTCGTCCTCAATGGCACGTTGGTAGAGGACGATGCGGTCCGGAAGCGGTGCAATGTCAAAATCGCTTCGTTCCACCCGCGGCACGCCGATGTATTCCCCAAGTTTATCGCCATCATCGGAATCCTCTTCTATAAGGATCGCCACGTTGTCGAGGGCCTCGACCACGTTCTGCGGGAGACGATTTAAGGCTTTTTCCACGAGTTGTTCAAATTGGTCGGACGTCATATCGACATCATAGCAAACGGAGATGTTTTGACACGCTTCCGGTATTTTTTTATGCTATAAACGCTCTTAACAATTGGCTTCCAAGCCGAAACGATATGGCAATGGAGAAAGATCAGGAATTTGTTGATTACGTGATTAAGGCGATCGTGAACAAGCCCGACGAGGTCAAAACGGAGCGCACGGTTGATGATCGCGGTGTGCTCATCACCCTGCACGTCAATCCGGAAGACATGGGATACGTCATCGGCCGCCAGGGCCAGACGGCTCGCGCGGTACGCACCCTTCTCAAGATCGTGGGTGCCAAGAACGACGCCCGCGTCAACTTCAAAATCCACGAACCGGAAGGCTCCCGCCGCCCACCGCGCCGCACGTATGCGGATGAGAGCGGAGAAGGCGAGAGTGCCCCGGAAGCCTCCGTGGACGATCTCGGAATCTAGCCAATGAAATAAGCCGGTCCCTCGTGGGGCCGGCTTTCGTGTTTCTCCTAGTCCAGGAACCAGTACATGTATTCGAGGCTTCCTGGGAACTCCAGGCGTTTCTCCCGGAGAATGCCGCGCCGGCGCAGGGCCTCGATGCAGAGCATGAATTGCACCCATCCGTCTGCCGTGGCGACCAAGGGGAGCTGGTATGCGTCCGGATTGAACGGTTCTTCCTCCTGTTGCCAGACGCGCCACCAGCGCTGGCGCGATCGCCACGCGCGATGGCGCTCTCGCTGATCGTCGATTTGTGAGCGCAGACGGTTGATCGCCTCGTCGATCTGCGTCATGAACGCACAGGTGTTTCCACGCTCGCGCATGACGCGGCGCAGAAACAGGACGGTCTCTCTTTCGTCTTCGCTGAGGTCCCACAGGGACCAGGACCGCTGGATGCAGGCCGGGGCTGGGACTCCCATGTGTTTTTCCCTCCGGTGAGGATTCCTTTGTGCATGGAATGCTCACGGGAGGGAGAAACGTTAGGCGGCTTTTTTGTAGCCTTCCTCCGTTTCCGATTCGTCCTTGGCTGCGGTCAGCTGGTCGATCTTTGCACGCACTTCTGTCAATCGTTGTGCGGTCTGACGGCGGTCGATTTCGCGGCGCTCGTCCATCTCGATCTCGCGCGAAGAGCGCAGGGTGCCCACCATGTCCATGCCTTCTTCGTGCGCGTTAAACACGCGCTCAAACAGGTG
>Ga0209172_10006982_pt1 | contig 12051 bp, 14 predicted proteins | sample LarsenN4metaG_FD_184113 | JGI IMG/M metagenome (GOLD analysis project Ga0209172, IMG submission 184113) | Hot spring sediment bacterial and archeal communities from British Columbia, Canada, to study Microbial Dark Matter (Phase II) - Larsen... ... | reverse complement strand
GCGGGATCCGGCGCTCGGCGGCGAACCGCGTCAGGAAATGGTTGACCAGATCGGGAATGTCCTCGCGCCTTTCCTTGAGCGGAGGAATGCGGACGGGAACGACGTTGAGCCGGTAATAGAGGTCCTCCCGGAAACGGCCCGCGGCGATCTCGTCGGCGAGGTCGCGCGATGTCGCGCTCAGGACACGCACATCCACCTTGACCGGACGCTGGCCGCCGACCCGCGTGTAGCTCTGGTCGGTCAGCACCCGAAGCATCTTTGCCTGCGTATTGGCCGGCATGTCGGCGATTTCGTCGAGGAACAGCGTGCCGCCATGGGCCTGCTCAAGCAGGCCAGGCCGGGCGACGCCTTCGGTTTCAGCGCCGAACAATTCCTCTTCCATGCGTTCGGGGCTCATCATCGCCGCCGAAACGGTGATGAAGGGCGCGGACGCGCGCGGGCTCCAATTGTGGATCATCCGCGCGGCGATTTCCTTGCCGACGCCGGCCGGGCCGGTGATCAGCACGCGACTGCCCGTCGGGGCGACGCGCTTCAGAGTAGCGCGGACATTGTTGATCGCCACCGACGTGCCGCCGAGATGGTCGTCCTGGCCGAACTGCTGGCGGAACGCCGCATTCTCGCGGCGCAGGCGGTCGGTTTCCGTCGCCCGCCCCACCAGGTGCAGCAGCTTGCCCGCCTCGAACGGCTTTTCGATAAAGTCGAGGGCGCCCTCGCGGATGGCGGCGACGGCGGTGTCGAGATTGCCATGGCCGGAAATCATGATCACCGGGAGGGTCGCGTCGCGGCTCTTGATCTGCTCAAGCAGTTGCAGCCCATCGAGGCGTGACCCCTGCAGCCAGACATCGAGCAGGACCAGGCTCGGGCGCCGGTCTTCGATGGCGTCAAGGGCGCTGGTGCTGTCGGCTGCCGTGCGCACCGCATAGCCCTCGTCCTCGAGGACTCCGGCGACCAACTCACGGATGTCGGCCTCGTCGTCGACTACCAGCACCTCAAGCGGCATCAGCCAAGATCCTCCTCGTCATACTCGCCATCCTCGCCACGGCGGGCCGCCCGCTCCTGCTCGGCGGCGCTTTCGTCGGCGAGCGTAGCGAGGCGCTGGCCGTCGAATGCGATGCGGACATGGGTTCCACCCCCCGCACGGTCGAGAAAGGCGATCTCGCCCAAATGTTCCTCGACGATCTTCTTGACGATGGCGAGGCCCAGGCCGGTGCCCCGAACGCGCGTCGTCATATAGGGCTCGGTGAGCCGCTCGCGCTCTTCCGGCAGGCCGATGCCGGTGTCGGTGACATCGATGACGACCTGGCCGCCGGTTTCCCTGACCTTGACCTCCACCTTGTCGCCTTCGAAACTGCTCTCGCCACGATTACGCCTTGTTTCAATGGCTTCCACGGCATTTTTTACGACATTTGTCAGCGCCTGGCTGAGTTGCCGGCGGTCGCAGACGAGCCGGATGTCGGCATGCGGCGGGTCGATCGCGAAGGTCATGCCTGGATGCGCCACTTCGTGCAGGAACAGGGCGGCACGCGCGATCTCGTGGATATTCTCCTCGCGAAACACCGGCTTGGGCATCCGCGCGAAGTTGGAGAATTCATCGACCATGCGCCTGAGGTCGCCGACCTGGCGGATGATGGTTCCGGTCAGCCGTTCGAACGTCTCGGGCTCTGTTGTGACTTCCTTGGCGTAGCGCCGCTGGAGCCGCTCGGCGGCAAGTTGGATGGGCGTCAGCGGGTTCTTGATCTCATGGGCGATGCGGCGGGCAATGTCGGACCAGGCGGCGCGGCGCTGGTCGCTCAATTGCTCGGTAATGTCATCGAACGTCAGCACCGTGCCGTCGGCATAGCGCAGGCGCTTGACGGCCAGGGTGCGCTGTTCGCCCTCGGCGGCGATCGTCACATTGGCTTCGCGTCCCTCCCCGGCCATGAACTCCGCCAGTTCCCCGGATACGTCGCGCAGGTCCCGGCCTTCCAGCTCCTGCCCCTCCGGCCGCAGCAAGGCTTCGGCCGAGCGGTTGACCAGCAGGATGCGGCAATCTTCGTCCAGGGCGACGACACCGGCGGTGACGCTCGACAGCACCGCCTCGATAAAGGCGCGGCGCGTATCCAGCTGCTCGTTGGCAGCGACCAGCGCGCCGGTCTGCTCCTGCAGCCGGCCGGTCATCCGGTTGAACGCCGACGACAGCATGGCGATCTCGTCCTTGGGCCGGGCGATGGGCACGCGCACCGAAAAATCGCCGGCTTCGATGCGCCCGGCCGCATCGACCAGCTGGCCGACAGGCCGCACCAGCCGGTCGGCAATCCGCAAGGCGATGAAGATCGACAAGCCGACGATGATCAGGGCACCCGCCAGCAGCGCGGCATTGAACCGCAACTGGTAAAGGCGCGACCGTTCCAGCAGCTCGCGATAGACGATCTGGACATCGCGGGCGCGGTCGATCTGCTGCTTGAACTGCGGGTCGAACACCCGCGCCGCATAGACATACGCATTGGGCGAATAGTCGAGCCGAGCCAGGGCCCCGATCCGGTCAGAGCTATTGACCGCGACGCTCTCCTTGCTCGACAGCTCGGCGATCTTGTCCTTGGTGATGACCTTGTCGAGCGGGCGGTCATATGGATTGACCAGCGCCTGCGACCGGATGACGCCATCGGCGCCGACCGTGAAAATGATCGCTTCCGACAGGTTGCGCCCAAGGACCTGGCGGCCGAACCCCTCGGCGAAACGCGGGTCGTCGATCGGCACCTCGCGCAGATAGGCTGACAGGTCGCCGCTCATGGTCAAGGTCTCGAGCGCGACCCGTTCGACCTCGCGTTCGTAGGTCGTCCGGGCAACCGTGACCGTGTTCTCGATCATGCCGCGCGCCTTGTCCGAGAACCAGAATTCAAGCCCTGACTGGAACAGCAGCGAGGCGAAGATCGCGACCAGCACGGTCGGAACCGCGGCGATGACCGAGAACAGGGCGACAAGGCGCGTATGCAGCTTGCCCCCGGCAAGGCCGCCCTGCTCCGCCCTGGCCATGGCCAGCCGCCGCGACAGCAGGACCATCAAGCCGATCGAGGGGATGAGGATGGTGACGAGCAGCAGCGCGATGAGCGGCGGCGAGAGCAGCGAGCCGGGCTCGCCCGAGCGACTGAGGACCGAGAAACTGGCGATCAGGATGCCGGCCAGGAAGACGACCGTGCCGACCGTCGCCCAACGATAGAAGCGGCCGCTCGCACGCTCGCGCGCGAGCCAGCCGAGCCAGCCTTCGGTGGCCGGCTGCAAGTCGGAATCAGCTGTCTGGGCGTCCATCAAGCGTCCGCACTAGCACGGATGCGTTGCATGAAAAACACAGTTGCTTGAGAGTATCAGGCGGCGGCCCGGCTTAGCCACGGCGCGTAGAATTCGCGCAGCATGGCGATGACCGCTTGCGGGTCGTCCAAGGTGTTGACGCGGTTCCGGAACTCGGCCGAGCCGGGCAGGCCCTTGGTGTACCAGCCGATATGCTTGCGGGCGAGGTTGACGCCGGTCTGCACCCCATAGAGCGATTGCATGGCGTCATATTGCTCGAGGATGACGGCCAGCTGCTCGTCCATCGACGGGTCGGGCTTGTGCCCGCCGCCGGTAAGGTCGCTGATCACCTGGGCGAGCAGCCAGGGCCGGCCATAGGCGCCGCGCCCGATCATGACGCCGTCGGCGCCGGATTGCGCCAGTGCCGTCCGGGCATCGTCGAGCGAGCAGATGTCGCCGTTGACGATCACCGGCAGCGACACGGCCTGCTTGACCTTGGCGATGAAGCTCCAGTCGGCACTGCCCTTGTACATCTGGCAACGGGTGCGTCCGTGCACCGTGATCATCCTGACGCCCAGGTCCTCGGCCATGCGCGCCAGTTCAGGCGCGTTCAGGCTGGAATGGTCCCATCCCATGCGCATCTTCAGCGTCACCGGCACGCGGACCGCCTTGACCGTGGCCGCGATGATCGAAGCCGCCAGCGGCAGGTCGCGCATCAGCGCCGAGCCGGCGTCGCCGTTGACCACCTTCTTCACCGGGCAGCCCATGTTGATGTCGATGATCGCCGCGCCACGCTGCTCGTTCAGCCTCGCCGCCTCGGCCATCTCATCGGGCGTGCAGCCGGCAAGCTGCAGGGACACCGGCTCCTCGACCGGGTCCCAGGCCGCCTTCTGCAGCGACTGGCGGGTCTCGCGGATCATCGCTTGCGACGCGATCATCTCGCTGACCGTCAGGCCGGCGCCGTAACGCTTGACCATCTTGCGGAACGGCAAGTCGGTGACGCCCGTCATCGGCGCCAGGATGACTGGCGCATCGATGCGGACCGGGCCGACCGAGATGGGCTTGACGAGGCTCATGGGAAGGCGCGCCTTTACAGGAGGGCCGCCAAGGGGGCAAGGCGCGCACACATGAATGTCACCGCCTTGATCGTCGCCGCCGGCAGCGGATCCCGGATGACTGGCGACATGCCCAAGCAGTATCGACCGCTGGGCGGCAAGGCCGTGCTGGCGCACGCCGTCGACGCGCTTGCCGGACACCCTGGAATCGGGACGGTGCGCGTCGTCATCGGCGCCGGGCAGGAAGAGCTGGCACGGGAAGCACTTGAGAGCCGCACGGTTGGGCCTTTGATCTTCGGCGGCACCGAACGGGCCGACAGCGTGCGCGCCGGCCTCGCGGCGCTTGCCGGCGATATCGTCCTGGTCCACGACGCCGCCCGGCCCTTCTGCCCGCCCGCGGTGATCGACCGCCTGCTCGCCGCCCTCGACCGGCAACCGGCGGCGGTTCCGGTCCTGCCCGTTGCCGATACGCTGGCGAAAGGCGATGAACTGCTCGGCGAGCCGGTCGATCGGTCGGCTCTGGTCCGCGTGCAGACGCCGCAGGCTTTCCGACTTGAACGGCTCATCCAGGCCTATGAGCAATGGTCCGGGCCAAGCCCGACCGACGAATCGACGGTGGCGCGGGCCGCCGGCCTGGCGGTCGCCCTGGTCGAGGGCGATCCGCTGCTCGATAAGTTGACGACCGCGGCCGACTGGGCCCGGGCCGAACAGGCACTGGCGTCACGCCTGACCCCGCGCACCGGCCTCGGCTTCGATGTCCACGCCTTTGCCGGCGACGGGCCGATAATGATGGGCGGCATCGCCATCCCCCACGATCGAGGGCTGGCCGGGCACAGCGATGCGGACGTCGTCCTGCACGCCATCACCGATGCCCTGCTCGGCGCCGCCGGCCTCGGGGACATCGGCGAGCATTACCCGCCATCGGACAACCGGTGGAAAGGCGCCTCGTCGGACATTTTCCTTCGTCATGCGGCCGACCTCGTCCGCGCGGGCGGCGGAATCATCGATCATGTCGATTGCACCATCATCTGCGAGGAGCCGAAAGTTTCCCCGCACCGGACGGCGATGCGAAGGAAGGTGGCGTCTTTGCTTGCACTTCAAGAAAGCGCCGTCAGCATCAAGGCAACCACCACCGAGCGGCTGGGTTTTACCGGCAGGCGGGAAGGCATCGCCGCCCAGGCGGTCGCCTCGATCCGCATGGAAAGACCATCATGAAACAACACCTCCTGCCCCCCGAGCTGGTCGACAAGGCCCGCGCCGTTGTCGAGGCCAATCGAAGGGTCGGCCGCAAGGTCGCCGTCGCGGAAAGCTGCACCGGCGGCCTGGTTTGCGCCGCGCTGACCGAGATTCCCGGGTCGTCCGAGGTGCTGGACGCGGGTTACGTGACCTATTCCAACGAGGCGAAAATGGCGGCCCTCAACGTCTCGGCAGAGGTGGTCGAGACCTTCGGCGCGGTCAGCATCGCCACCGCCTGGGCGATGGCCCAGGGGGCGCTGGCCTCCTCCGATGCCGACGTCGCCGTCGCCATTACCGGCATTGCCGGGCCGGACGGCGGCACTCCCTCCAAGCCCGTCGGGACAGTGGTGTTCGCCAGGGCCGAGCGCCAGCCGGGGCCGGACGACGTGACCGCCGACCAAAAGCTGTTCGAGAACGAGAACCGCGCCGGCGTGCGGCTTCAGGCGGCGCTTTGCGCGCTCGACTTGCTGATGCCGTAAAGGGACGCAGCACGGGTTTCAAAGGCGCCGGTCATGCGCCGCAGGGCACGGTCGAACATCTGGCCGGCAAGCGCCTCGAAAAGCCGCGATTTGAAGGCGAAATCGACCGAAAAGTGCACGTTCGTGCCGCCATTTGCAGGCTCGAAGCGCCATTCGTTGTGCAAATATTTGAGCGGCCCTTCGATATAGTCGACGCAGATCCGGCCGGGCCGCTCCTTCTTCACCCGCGAAGTGAAGCGCTCCTTGAAGGCGTTGAAGCCGACAACGAGGTCGGCGACCGTTTCCGCTTCAGAGCTCGAGCGGACGCGGACCGCGACCACCCAGGGCAGGAATTCGTCATAGCTGGCGACGTCGGCGACAAGGTCGAACAGCTGGTCGGGCGTATAGGGCAGGAACTTCGTCTCGCTGTGGCGAGGCATGGCCCGCTAGGCCTTCGCCAGCCGCGCCGCGCGCGCCGCCTGCATCGCCTTGAAATCGTCGCCGGCATGGTAGCTCGACCGGGTCAGCGGCGAAGCCGCGACCAGCAGGAACCCCTTGGCGCGGGCTATGGCCGCATAGGCCTTGAAGGCGTCGGGAGTGACGAATTCCTCGACCGCGGCATGGCGCGGGGTCGGCTGGAGGTATTGTCCCATGGTGAGGAAATCGACCTCGGCCGAGCGCATGTCGTCCATGACCTGGTGGACCTCAAGCCGCTGCTCGCCGAGGCCGACCATCAGCCCGGACTTGGTGAAGATGGCCGGGTCATGGCGCTTGACGCTCTCCAGCAGGCGCAAGGACGCGTAATAGCGGGCGCCCGGGCGGATAGTTGGGTAGAGCCGCGGCACCGTTTCGAGGTTGTGGTTGTAGACGTCGGGACCGGCGGCGATGATCGCCTCGACGGCTTTTTCCGACTTGTTGCGGAAGTCGGGCGTCAGGATTTCGATGGTGGTCTGCGGCGTGTTGCGGCGCAGCGCCTCGATGACCTTGACGAACTGCGAGGCGCCGCCGTCGGGCAAATCGTCGCGGTCGACGCTGGTGACGACGATATGTTCGAGGCCGAGCTCCGCGGCGGCCACCGCGACATGCTCGGGCTCCAGGGGATCGACGGCGCGCGGCATGCCGGTCTTGACGTTGCAGAAGGCACAGGCCCGCGTGCAGGTGTCGCCAAGGATCATCACCGTCGCGTGCTTCTTCGTCCAGCACTCGCCGATGTTCGGGCAGGCCGCTTCCTCGCATACCGTCGCCAGGCCCAGGCGACGCATCAGCCGCCGGGTCGAATGGTAGCCTTCGCTGACGGGCGCCTTGACCCGGATCCAGTCGGGCTTGCGCTGCCTCGGCGGCACTGGGAGCGGTGCGTTCATGCGCGCCAGATAGCGATGCTTGCCCCGCCTTGCCACCCCTCCCCTTCGCCGTTACTCGACGCGCCATGCAGGGTTTTGGCAATCTCCTCGAAGGCTACCGCCGCTTCCGGACGAACCAATACGAGGCTGAGAAAGGCCGCTGGAAGGAACTGGCGGAGGGACAGGCGCCGCGGGCCATCGTCATCGCCTGTTGCGACAGCCGCGCCGACCCGGCGACCATCTTCGACACCGACCCCGGCGAGATTTTCGTCGTCCGCAACGTCGCCAACCTGGTCCCGCCGTTCGAGGCCAATGGCGGCCGGCACGGCGTCTCGGCAGCGCTGGAATTCGCCGTCACGCAATTGAAGGTGCCCGAGATCGTCGTCATGGGCCATGAGCGCTGCGGCGGCATCCAGGCTGCGCTGACAGGCTGCTTCCACGACGCCGAGGCCGGCGAAGGCGGCTTCGTCCACCGCTGGATGGAACAGATCGACGAGCCGGCGACGGCCATTGCCGAACGCCACGGCACCGGGCCGGATGCGGCCCGAATGCTCGAGGAAGTGGCGATCCGCCAGAGCCTCGCCAATCTGCGAAGCTTTCCGTTCGTCAAGACGCGGGAGGATGCCCGGCAGCTGGCGATCCTCGGCTGCCATTTTTCGATTTCCGAAGGGCAGCTGTACCTGCTGGACGAGGCGGAAGATGCCTTCCGCCCCGTCTCAACAGATTAGGCTAAGTGACTAGCACCTGACGTTATAGTCGTAGACCGGACGCCCATACTGGTCGACGTAATAGCAATAGCCGCGAGTATCGCGGTAATATTGCCGGTTGTTGATCACCGCACCGGCGACACCGCCGAGAACTGCGCCGGCGATGGCGCCTTCGACCGTGCTGACACCCGGAACCACGGCGCCGAGCACCGCGCCACCCGCCGCGCCAATGGCGGCACCAGTCGCGGCGCGTGTCGCCTGACTGTTCCTCGCATATGGGTCATTCGTCGTCGCGCAGGCGCCCAGCGTCAAGCTGGATGCCGCAACCGCGACCATGATGGTTTTCCTGAACATGACTTAGCCCTTCCTTACCGGCCCCCTACTACGCCCTTGCCGGAAACAACCGGCAGGCAGCGGTTTCGTTCCGCCCCCGTGTCGTCGTTCACCTGGCGTTCAGTGGCCGGGACCGGTTGCGGCTTCGGCCGGCGGTGCTAAGGCTGCGGCGATGATTGACCGCCACGAACCCGAGCCTGAACTCAACATCGCGCTGCTGATCGACGCCGACAATGCCTCGCCCGACCATCTCGACGAAGTGCTGCTGGTCCTTGGCGAACTGGGGACGATCAACATCCGCCGTGCCTACGGCAACTGGCAGAAGACCTCGCTCAAGAACTGGGGGACGCTGACCGGCCTGCACTCGATCGTGCCGATGCAGCAGTTTGACGTCGCCAAGGGCAAGAGCGCGACCGACATGCGCATGACCATCGATGCCATGGACCTGCTCTATCGCGGCCATGTCGACGGTTTCGGGATCATGTCGAGCGACAGTGACTTCCTGCCCCTGGCCCAGCGGATTCGCGAGGATGGCCTGCCGGTCTATGGCTTCGGCACCGCCAAGACGCCGCAAAGCTTCCAGCAGGCCTGCACGCGCTTTTTCGATGTCGCGGCGCTGGCCAGCGACAGCAGCGGCAACGGCGGCAATGGCGACGACTGCAAGCCGATCGACAAGGAATTGCTCGACGTGCTCGGTGCCGCTTTCAAGGCGTCCAAGCGCGACGACGACGGCTATGCCGCTTTGGCCGAACTCGGCCAGCGTGCAAAAGCGGTGTCGAGCTTCGCGGTCCGCAACTATGGCTATACCCGCTTGTCGGACCTCATTCGCGCCCTGCCCAACTTCGAAGTCAAGACCGGCGAAGACGGCCGGCTGGCGGTAAAGCGCCTGCGCTAGACCCCTTCCCGACGTTGCGTGATTACAACATAAGTAAAATTCTCATGCGCGCAGGGAACCGATTGCAGACGCCAGTATTGTGCTTGCGGGGCCAGAGAATGAACGCCTAGCCATGAAAACGACGACAACGGCCGACGGCCTGCTGGACACGGTGCTGGGCGCGCTGGCCGGGGATGACTGGACCGCCACGCTCGACCGTCTCGACGCCCCCGTCTACCTGACAGACAAGCACGGCAAGGTCACCTACTGGAACCGGGCCTGCATCGACTTTGCCGGCCGCGAGCCGCAACTGGGCGAAGACCGGTGGTGCGTCACCTGGAAGCTTTACACCATGGCGGGCGAGCCACTGGCCCATGACGCCTGCCCGATGGCGGTGGCGATCAAGGAGCAGCGCACCGTCCGCGATGTCGTCGCCATCGCCGAGCGGCCGGACGGCAGCCGGCGCGCCTTCACCCCCTATCCAACCCCGTTGTTCGACCAGTCCGGGCGGATGACCGGCGCCGTCAACCTGCTGATCGACGTGACCGCCGAGCAGGGGCAGGAATTGCGCGTCCAGGCGGACCGTTGCCGCCGCCTTTCCAGGAGCGTCACCGACGCCCAAGCATGCAGGGTTTTAGACGACATGGCCATCGGCTATGAGGGGGTCGCTGCCAGCCTGAAACAGGGGTAATGTCCAAGGACGGCGGCCGGTAACGCGTGCCTTTCCTGGCCGCCATGATGGGGGTGCGATTTCATGTACGGAATTCAAACTGACGAATTCAGCGAACGCTGGGCGCCTTATGCTGTCGCCGCTCTGCGGATCGTGACGGCGCTTTTGTTCCTCGAGCATGGCACGGCCAAGCTCCTCGGTTTCCCGGAGGTCGCCAGCATGGCCAATCCGCCGGCCTGGTCGATGTTCTGGATCGCCGGCTGGTTCGAGCTTGTCGGCGGCCTGCTGCTGCTGACCGGCCTGTGGACCCGTTGGGTCGGGATCTTGTTGGCTGGCGAAATGGCAGTTGGCTATTGGTACATCCACGCGCCGCAGTCGTCCTTCCCGCTCGTCAACGGCGGCGAAGCGGCCATACTTTTCTCGTTCATCTTCCTTACCCTGGCGGTCATCGGCGCCGGCGAATGGAGCATCGACAAGATCATGGCTGCCAAGCGCTCGGACGTCTGGGGCTATGCCGCGCCCGGCGGCGAGCGGCCCGGGCTGGACGACGAATAGCCTAGATCAGTTCAAGACCGACCGTCACGGCGTTGCCCGCCGCGATTCCAGCATCGCGGCGGACGGCGGCCTTGACCGGCAGCAGATAGCCATCGTCCACGCGACACTGCCGATATGGGCCCGCACCCGTACCGAGCCGAAGCCGCGCCTGGTCCCGGTCGCCGCCGACTCCAGCCGGATTTCGACCGCCTCGTCGGGCGGGATGCTGAGGAAATGCCAGCTGCCGCCGGTCCCGCTCCACAGCCAAAGGGGCGCGGTGACGGTGATCATTTCCGAACTGCCCTATGCACCGCTCTAGCGCTGTATTATATGCACTATACAGTCAAGCGAGGCCTGCCATGTTGAGTCGGATATTCTGGGTTGGGATAGCGGGCATCGCCCTGGTCACCGGCATGATCATCCAGGACGGCGACCAGATCTTTTCCTGGGGTGACCGCCATGACGCGTCGGTGAAGGCCGAGCGGGCGATCGAGGCGAGCGTCGAACGCGCCGTCGAGGGCAGCGTCGCGCGGATGGAGGTCGTCGGCGCCGACGGCAAGGCGATCGACGTCGCCCCGCAAGACAAGCGCGCCCTGGCGGACGCCATCGGCCGGCTGGTCGAGGCGGAAACCGCCCTCGCCTTCCTCAAGATCCGCGACGTCGCCGACGGCGAACGGCAGGCGGCGCAGATCCGCCGCGACCAGGCGAGGGCCGAGGTCGAGACGCTCAAAAGCGAAATCCAGCGCCAGCGCGACGCGGTGCGGGCCGACGGGACCGAAGTGCGCGACCAGGTCCGCGACGAAATCCGCGAGTCGATCCGCGAAGCCGTGCGGAACTGAACGCATTGCTGCCTCGCCGGAAACTCATCATCCCGGCCTTGAGCCGGGATCCACCTTCCTCTTGATGAGGGATTCGAGGCCGAAGTCTTCGGCCAGGTCGCGCCACGAAGGGTTTACGGCTTCGATCAATCCACCTTCCACGGACGCTTCCAGCGCTTGAGCGACTTTTCGCGACCTATGGCGCTTACCATGGTCTCGTGCACCTCGAACCAGACGAGGCGCTTCACTCCGTATCGCTTCGTGAAGCCGCCGGTGACCCACTCGCGGTGCTGCCAGATGCGGCCAGGCAAGTTGGAGGTCACGCCCGCGTAGAGAGTGCCATGAAAGCCGCTGGCGAGCAGATAGACGCAAGGGATGCGGTCCATCGGCCCAGTCAACGTGAAGGTGGACCCCGGGTCAAGCCCGGGGTGACGGGTTTGGCTACTACCTCGTCAACTTCCGGTACGTCATCCGGTGCGGGCGCGTCGCCTCCTCGCCCAGCCGCCGGACCTTGTCTTCCTCATAGGCTTCGAAATTGCCTTCGAACCATTCGACGCGGCTGTCGCCCTCAAAGGCGAGGATGTGGGTCGCCAGCCGGTCGAGGAAGAAGCGGTCGTGGCTGATGATCACGGCGCAGCCGGCGAAGTTCTCGATCGCCTCTTCCAGCGCGCCGAGGGTCTCGACATCGAGATCGTTGGTCGGCTCGTCGAGCAGCAGGACATTGCCGCCGCGTTTCAGCATCTTGGCGATGTTGACGCGGTT
>Ga0209172_10006980_pt1 | contig 12058 bp, 16 predicted proteins | sample LarsenN4metaG_FD_184113 | JGI IMG/M metagenome (GOLD analysis project Ga0209172, IMG submission 184113) | Hot spring sediment bacterial and archeal communities from British Columbia, Canada, to study Microbial Dark Matter (Phase II) - Larsen... ... | reverse complement strand
AACGGGTCGCTCATCGTGTACCCGTAGTACGCGAGCCCGACTCCAGCCGCGATCCCGGAGAGGTGCAGCAGCGTGGCTGCCACCGTGTGCAGGATGCGCGGCAGGATCATTTGCGAGAGCGCGAGCGCCGCATGGCCTCCGTCGAGCGGGAAGACCGGGAGGAGGTTGGTGACGTTGAAACCGATGCCGACGAACGCCACTTGGGTGACGAGCATGAGCGTCACCTGGTCGGCCGCGAACGGAATCGCGAGCAGACCCAGCACGCCCGGCGCGAATCCAGCCAATGGGCCCGCGACCGCGACCGTGAACTTCCACGACGGTCGCATCACCGACTGGCAGTGCTCGCACCACTTCACGTGCCCACCCAGGCCGTGCAGCGTGATGGTCTGGCATTGTGATCCGTACCACCGGAGCGCCCAGGCATGCCCGAGCTCGTGGATGAGTACCGACGCGATGAGCACGAGCGTGAAGCTCGCGAGATACCACAGCGGCAACCCCGCCTGCTTGAGCGCCCACGCGTAGGACGCGGGGAGGAGCAGGATGGAGGCGTGGATGAACGTCGGGAAGCCGAACGCCTCCAGCTGTGCAGACCGCAGGCTCATGGCTGAGCCCCCTCCGCCGAGAAGATCAGCGGGTAGCGCACCAGCACTTCGCCGGTGGGCGGCGGGGACACACGCTGTCCGCGCAGCTTCACGACGAGACACTCGCTGAACCGATCGTTGCGGAAGGGATCCTCGAGCACCTCCACCGCCGAGACGAGTCCGGTCGTTGGCTGGATCGTGAGACGTACCTTGGCCGTGCCGCTGTTGCGGCCGTTATCAGCCGCAAAGTACCAGTAGCACTCGTAGAGCTTTCCGCTCTGGCGCGTGATGAGCGCCTCGACGGCCGACCGTTCGATGGTCGGCTCCGCTTCGGCAGGCACAGCCGGCGCGGAATTGGGAGCAGGCGGCGGCGCGGGATTGGACCCACGCGCCTTGACCTTCTCCTTGGGCTTCTCCGGCGCCGGCGGAGGCGGTTCCGCCACTTCCTCGGGCAGGATCTCGGTCTCCCCGATTTCCTCCTCCGGCACCGCGGCCTCCGGCTCGTGAGCCGCCGGCGCGAGGCCGATGAGCGCGAGCAGGTTGTCGTAGTGCGAAGGCGTCACGGGCGCGCGGTTCGGCGCTCCAAAGAACGCCGACTCCGTGGTGAACCCGCCGCGAACGACCAGCGCGGTCGCTGCAACGAGCAGAAGGCCAAAGGCCTGATGACGGTTCATGTATCGCTCCGTAGATGGTTCAGTTGCCCTTCTGGGACGCGTCCGCGCGCACGCCGTCCGGAAGAACGACGTTGTGCACAGCCACTTTCCCTTGAAGTTCGCGCGTGCGATCGAAGATGTCCAGCAGGCGAATGTAGCTGTCGTTGGCGCCGTTCTCCTGCCACGTGGCGACAACGATGTAGCCGTAGGGATTCTGCTCCGCAGCCGCCGCCTCTTCGATCAGCCAGGCTCGGATTTCTCCATCGCTCAGCTTCGCCTTGCGGCCGTCGCGATAGATGCCGCCGCGGCGCACGTACAGATGGACGTCGGGACGCCGATCCTTGTGCCCCGCTTCCTCCTGCTTGAGGAAGTATCGATGCACGACGAGATCCCAGTTCTGGAAATCATCCTGCCTCTGCTTGAGCTGGCTCTCGATGTCCGCCGTGCGCGCGTCGAGCTCGGCCTTGTACTTGGCGTTTTCCTCTTCGAGCCGCTTTCGCTCGTCGGCCATCTCCTGTTCGATCTGCGCGGTCTGTCCCTGCAGCTGGGCCCGGTGCTCCTCGAGCTTCTGGACCTCGATCTCGAGCTCGATGCGCTCCATGTTCTGCTCGAGGTACAGCCGGCCGGCCCAGCACATCATGACGTCAGCCAGGGCGATGAAGATCGCCGGGTTGGATCGACGCTTAGCCACGCTTCCCTTCCTGTTCCCGCGCCTCGCCCGGCATGCGCCAGATGAGAAGGAACTCGATGACCACGAGCATGAGGATGCCGTGCGCCGTAGAGAGGAAGGACATCGACAGGCCCTCGTACTGACCCGCGCCCTTGGCCGAAGCCATGATCGCGAGCCCGGTGGCCGTCCCGAAGAGTCCGAGACCGGTACACACGCCGCCGCACACCTGCGCGCGTTCGTCTTCGCCGCGCACGGCGTACCACACGCCGATCAGGCCGGCGAGCGTGGTGAGGAACGGAATGATGCCGTGCTCGGGCACCGCGGCGAGCGCCGGGTGCACGAGCGGAATCACGAACGTATTCACCGTGTACGTGGCCGCCAGCGCGGCCACAATCCCGAACCATCCGGGGATCTGCCACGCCGAATCGGGCTTGCTCATGATGATCGCCTCCGCGCTCTCTGGATTGAAAAGAGCGACGCGGAAAGTTACCACGTCGCCCGATGCCTGTCAATGAATGATCGTGCCTCGGAAGCTCTCTCCCGCGAGCAGGCGATCAAGATTTTTGAAATCCTTGCCGTTGCCGATAATGACGTTGATGGCCGACTGGTGCGCGAGGCGCGAGGCGACCGGATCAAACGGCACATTCATGCCCGGATCCCACGTGGACCCAACCATCTTGCGAAAGTCTTTCCAGTTAATCTCGCAAATCGGCGTTGCGGTTTTGTCCTTGCGCGGGTCCGCGGTGTAAAGATAATCGATGTTTGAGAGATTCACGACGAGTTTGGCGCCCAAGCGTTTGGCAATGCGGGTCGCCACATAATCCGTAGACCAGCCCGGTTTCCATCCCGCTGCAATGATCACGGACTCCTTGGGATGACGCGGGACCTTGGTGGGATCCTTAAACATCACCGGGTGTGCGATATCGCGAAAGATCGTGCGCATGAGATGACCATTGAGACGCGTTGCGTGGATACCGAGCCAATCCAGGTCCTCGGCCGTGACCTTCGTCACATCCTTAGCCGCCCGCTGATAGGTGCGACACGTCCCTCCCCCGCCTACCACAATGACGAATCGCCAACCGCGTTTGGCTTGCTTGGCGATGAGCGCTTTGAGTCCCCGCAAAAAATCGACGTCGATTTCGCCATGTGGGACCACGATGGATCCGCCGATGGAGAGCACGAGCGTCGATGGCTTGAGGTCGTTGGTGTGTTGTTTCACAGGTTACGTTTCTTTCGCGGCCTTGATGAGCCAGTTGGTTGCAAGCGAGACGACCCAGAGGATGAACGCAGCCAGAAGCGCTGGCACGAATCCGCTGACCTCGAACCCTTTGACGATGGTCGAAACCAGCCAGATCATAAGCGCATTGATGACAAACGTAAAGAGCCCGAGCGTGAGAATGTTGATCGGGAGCGTCAGGATGAGCAGGATCGGTCGAATGATCGCATTGGCTAAGCCGAGCAGAAGCGCCGCGATGAGCGCGGCCCAGAGCCCGGAGACTTCGAATCCCGGCACGATGTTGGCGACCACGAGCAGGGCGAGGAAGGTGATGACCCAGCGAAGGAGAACGTACATATCACGCAAATTTTTTCTTTATCTCGACCACCTTATTCTCCACCTCGGCGAGCTTCTCTTTGCACATCTTCGCCAGCTCCAGCCCGCGCTCAAACTTCTTGAGCCCTTCTTCAAGATCCGCCTCTCCACGCTCAAACCATTCCGTGATGCTCTCGAGCTCCTCAAAGGCTTTCGCGAAATTGAGTTGTTTTGCTTTTGAAGACATATCTTGTTTTGTGATTCGGAAGTGGGATGTTCCGCAGTGCAGCGAGGATTGTTCGAGCGTACGAGGCTCGCCCGCAGGGCGACGCCGAGAAGCGAGTTCCACAGCAAACGAAGGAACGTCCCGCTTCCGAATCACACGAGCTTCTGCTTTCCTTTCCCGTTTACCCGAAGCACTTCCGCATCAAAGGATCCGCGGGACAATTGTACGCCGATTTCCGACCCCGGTTCAAGCGCGGCAGCATCGGTCACCACCCGTCCGCCCACGCTCGCAATGGCGTATCCACGCTCGAGCACGCGCTTGGGGTCCACGTTTTTGAGCACACGTTCGTGCGCAAGTACGGCTTCACGCCAGGGTGCGAGCCAGCCATCTGCACGTTCAAACAGTCGACGCGTGGCTGTGTGCGTTCGCTCGCGCGCGTGGGCGAGCAGCGACTCGCCGATCTGCGCCGCACGGGTGATTGCACGCAGGCGATCCTCGATCCATGTTTCCATGCGTTCCTCAACGCGCCGTTGCATCATAGTCACCTCGCGCTCCAGCTCACGACGATCCGGAGCGACGCGCTCAGCGGCATTGCTCGGCGTGGATGCGCGCACATCCGCGACAAAATCGCACAGCGATTCATCGCGCTCATGCCCGACCCCGCACACCACGGGAATCTTCGAGCCGTACACGGCGCGCGCCACCGCTTCATCGTTAAACGCATGCAAATCCTCAAGTGACCCGCCGCCGCGCGTGAGCACAAGCACTTCCGGCCGATCCTCCTCTGACAGAGCATTAACGTATGCAAACGCACCGAGAATCTCTGGCACAGCTTCCTTACCTTGCACGTGCACATGTGCGAATTCCACGGTTGCGCCGCCCCAACGATTATTGAGAATGCGCAAAAAGTCTCCGTACGCGGCCGCGTCGCGTGAGGTGATCAACGCAATCCGCTCTGGAAACCGCGGAAGGGACCGTTTGCGCCCCGCATCAAACAATCCTTCGGCCTCCAATTTCTTTTTTAGCGCCTCGTATGCTTTTTTGAGCGCCCCTTCCCCAACCGGCTCCATGGTTTGCACATCGATCTGGAACGCGCTCCATTCTTTCACGGTCGGATAGCCAGACACGCGCACGCGCATCCCATCCTCAAAGGCGCCGTTGATTTTGAACGTGGTCGCGAAGCAGTTCACCTTGGCGCGGGGATCGTTCTCGTCTTTGAGTTGAAAAATAATCCACTTGCCGTCCTTGACGGTGTAGCCCGAAATTTCCCCTTCAACGTAAAGATCTCGCGCAACGTATTCGCGCAAAACGCGGTTGGCGAGATCTATGTATTGCCCGACGGAGAGGACGGTTGGTTCTATCACATCAATCAACAAAGAAGAACGGCTGATAGTACTGCACGAGAAGCCAGAGTCCGAGGCCCAACACAAAATGCGTTGCGAGCATTTCCATCCACACGCGCTTCCCTTCTTTGCGACCAAACCATCCGAGGCCGAGAGCCGGATACACAACCACGCCTGCAACGATCCAGCTGCACCCGGCGTAAATCACGAGCGAGAGGATGCTATAGGGATCATTGGTAAACACCAGCCAGTGCTGTTTTACGAAAAGCACGTAGATCAACCCAAACAGGGCGCCGATAATTGTGTGAAACAGAATGGCGACCCAAAACACCTCGTCTTTATGCAGCTTGCGACCAAAAATCGTCTTGATGTCGACGATGAGCGGCAGGTTGCCCACGCGGCCGCGCTCAACCAGCTCCGCCAGGATGGCCGGGAGCGAAAAGGCGAATGCCACAAGACCTCCAAGCGATGCGCCTAAGTAATAATCCATATCACTCCGGATATACCACAAGCACGACCTTCGCGCCATTGTAGACGTCCCCGTCGTTCCAATCGTGGATCGCGCTCATGATGGTGTCGATGTCGTACACGTAATTTTCGCCACGGCGCGTCCCAGGATCGTTTGCAATGAAGGAGGTAGCCGTATAGCCCCGGATGACGAACATGTGATAGATCGGCCCTTCACCCGAAAAGTTTGGGTTGCGAAGCATGCGCCCGGCCGCAGGAACGATCACGGGCCGTCCGGCAGCCACATGGCGTTTGATATCCTCTGCCGTCGGATTCTTAAGAATTTCCGTGCGGGTATAGCCGTACATTTGCTCGGCAAGAATCGCGGTCTGCTCTGCGGTCGTGTCTTTGTAGAATCCAAACAGCTCATTTTCAAAATCAACGATGCGCAGCAGCTCCGTGTCCGCCGTTGATGCGTCCACCTGCCCTTCAGGCTCACCTTGATAATACAGATACACCATGTAGAGCGACGCCTCCTCGCACGTCTCCTCGTGCACCTCGTCCCAGTTGGCAAACGGCGCTTGCGACGTGAAAGGGACGGCGAGGTTAAATTCTATGGGGATGTTGTCGTTGTCCGTAGAACTCGTCGGAGAAGTCTCGGGTGCGCTTGGCGCTACCTCCGGACTACCTTCAACAGGTTCAGCCGGAACAGACACTTCCTCCTCATCTATCTCTGCCTCCTCTTCTTCTCCAACGCCGGGCTCCGGCACAACCTCAACATCCTCTTCCTCGCTTTCTGGTTCCGCGTCCGCAGACGGTTCTTCCTCTTCTCCCGACACTTCGGCATACGTTACGGAAGCCGGCACGTCGGGAGCGTTCTGCGCGGCCAACCAATCAGAAATTCGCACGCGCTCCAGATAAAGCGCGGACCCAAACGCGATTGCGAGAATGACGACAACGGCCGTGAGTCGAATGCGGCGCATAGATCAACGAATCGGCAGAGGTTTGAGAGGGTACGGCGAAATAGCGTTGGCTGCAACCCGATAACATCGCTGTCCAACCGTGTCACACGCCCATCCTTCCCCGCACTGTTCATCCTGCGAACAACCGCAGTACGGATCTTTGACGTCGCGGCAATAAAATCCATCACGTTCTTCAAAACACGGGACGCCGAAGCCGCATACGTCGCTCACATCCGGCTCGCTGAAACACTCAGAGCTTCGGTCGTAACGAATCGTACCTCCGCTCGCTTCGCAATCCGACGGCATGTCGAGCTCTGCGTCCCAGCTCGTGGGAAGCGGCAAATCCTGCACGGCCATCACCGGCGATGTCTTTGGCGCCTGCTGCAAAGCCAACACGGCCACCCCAACGCAGGCGACCATGGCAACCGCAAATCCCGTCAAAATCGCGCGTTCGCTCATACGTGATCCGATGCATGTTCGCGCAGCCACCGCTGCAGCACTTTGGTGGCACGGCAGTCATCCTCGTTATACTCCAGAATTTTCACTTTGAGCGTGTCGTTCTTGCTCTTGAGCCATTCCTCAAACCACAACACGGAATTGGCACCGCTCGCATCCTCCGATCGCCACGCAAACCCCAAATACGCGCCGATGTCTTTGAGACTGTAAAATGTCAGCGGAAACACAACGGTTTGGCGCGCAGTGATCAGTAGGTCGATCATGTTGCGCTCAAACGCCTCGCGCGCAATCGAGGAAGCGCCGTATTTGGCGGCCAAGCGACGGCAAACTTCCTGCTCGTACCACCCGAAGTGATAGATGATCGCGTCATGATGACTCTCAATGAACTCCGCAAACGCGCGCCAGTTCTCCCCCTCGCGATCCGGGTAGTCCGCGAGAAACGAGATATATTCCTCTTTACCCTGTTCCACTTTCAAGACTCCAAACAGATAGTCGAAATCCCGTAGTGGATCGCTCTCAATATCGAAAAACAATTCTACACGCGATGCAGGAAAATCCGCGCGGCCGCGCACGGCATGCGTTTGATTGCGCAAGGCAACCGCGTGATCGCGCAGGAGCTCGAGCCGCATGGGATTCATGTCCGGCACCATCCGAGCGAGATCGTGGACGGACCGCGAGGCCATCTGCTCGACGGTTTTGATTCCCGCGTTTTCCAAACGATGAATCTCCTCTCCCCACACGCGATTGAGCGCACTCAAATCATGACAGGCCGTTGACGTCTTTTTGCACTCCGAGAACCATGGCGACTGCTTGCAGCTCGAAGTGACAAAATGCACAGGTTTCACCCCGGCAACGATCGCTTCAATGTCGTCGAGTGCCAACTTATACGTCGCCTCAAACTCTTCGATGAGATAGGAGAGAACCGTTCCTTCCGGCGTGATGACGTATCCTTGCAACGGTTTGGTGTCCTGCACCTTGTGCAGTAACTCCGCGTAGAAGCATCCCTGAAATTTGAAATCGTCGCGCAACTCGCGCGCGCGCTTGATGTCCGCGGCCACATAGTAGTAATTCCCAAATCTCGACCGCCCTTCCACGCGCTCAAGGACATCCGGATGCGCCACGCAATGCCGGTCGACGAGCACGCCGTGATAGATGGTCTGCCGTCCGTCGCGCATGAACGCAAGCGTTTGCTCGAACGCGCGCTCAGGATCCTCCGCCAGCACTTCGGCGACGTCCGGCCTGGACGCAATGACTTGTCTCTCCTTCTCCTCGATCAATCCTTCGTCAATCAGCTTGCCGAGCAATGGATCGTGCGCTCGGGTATCGCCGTGCGCATCAAAATAGACCCAGTTGGGGCACTTGAGATACTGATAAAACGTTTTTTCGGTGATCATGCGAGGCATATCGAATGTAGAAACAGTATAGCACGGCTGTGGACGGACGGCGCTTGCTTCCTGACGCTGGTTTCCTTATCATTCGCGCAATACGGCCGACCCTTGCCGTAGGTCATGGAGGACGCATGCCGGTCGCCGGCCATTGGAGGTCCGAAGATGCGCGGGACCAGATCAACCGCGCCATCGATCAGCGTTGGGCCCCGCCCGTGCCGCCGTACGTGTGGTACGACATCGGGGAGATCCCCTGCATCGAAGCGATCCCGCCGGACGCCCTGCGCGACATCGTGCTCTGGTGCTTTGGACCCGCGCGCGACGACGCGGCGTGTTCGCGGATCGCCGTCATGCCGAGCCGCCTGATGCCCGGCAGGCATCTCCTGCGCCTGGCACGGCCGCAGACCTTCCCGTTCCGGTTCACCTTCGCTGGCACCACGCATCCGATCTACCAGCTCGGAGGTGTCGAGGAGCTCGGCGAAGTGTCTGGAAGCGTCGTCAATCTACGCACGCTTCTGCCCGGACCCGGCGACGACTCGCTGGCGCTGTGCACCACGCGCCACAACATCCCGTAGCGTCACGCGCTGCGGGATGCCTTTCATTTACGGAAGATAGTTCGCCGGCTCATAGACATTGCGCGCATTCCACAGCAGCCAGCCGGACGCACCCGCGTCGCGCGCAGCCTGGATCTGCGCCTCGATGAGCGCGGCCGTGTACACGGCGCCAATGTCAAAATCTTGAAGCCACGGACGCGTGCGCGGTCGAAGGTCCTCCTCCGGGAGCCCGAACGTCGCCTGCAAGATGCTCAACCCGCTTTCGAGCGAGTGCGTGACCACCGCATACGGATGCTCTGCTGGATTGGCAAATCCTTGGAATCCATCCGCATAGTGGGATGGATACACCATTGGCGAAATGAAATCTGCGTGTGGAAACACGTCGGCAAGCCGCTGGCCGATGTTGAAATCATCGCTCGACTCGTACGTCATGCCGAATACGTCGAAGGAAACCGGAATCCCTTCCGCCTGCATGGTGCCGCCAACCGTTTTAAAAAACGTTTGCATCACCCCTTCCTTGGTTTGGGTTGCCGGATCAAATACCGAATACACAATGGCGGAAAGCGCGCCGTCGGAAGCAAATCGCACGTAATCGTATTGAATCTCATCAAATCCCGCGGCATACGCTTCGCGCCCAAGATCGATGGCATATTGCGCGACCTCCGGCGAGGCCGGATCGAGCCACGCCGCACCGGTGTTATCGCGCCACAATCCCCCGCCGCGCGTATGCATCGCCCGATCTGGATGTTCCACGGCATATGCGGAATCGCGCATCACCGCGATGCGCGCAATGCGATAGATGCCCACATCCTTCAATCGTGCAAGCACGTCATCAAACGCACCCTCCACAAACGCCAGCGACCCATCGTCCATTTTCAAATCAATCACCACTGCGTTGAGTCCGCTCTCTTGCATGTAAGAGAGCAACTCGTCGGCCCGATCGGTGCGTGCGGTCTGTGCTGTCCAGTAAATCCCTCGAACTTCCTCTGGAAGCGGAACATGGATCGATGGCGGCTCTGGAGTCTCCACAGGCTCTTGTTCGACCTGCGGCACGATCGGCGTTGGAGCGCTGGTTGGGCGCAACACCAACCACCCGGACCCAATCGCAAACACGACTAGAATCAAAAACGCCGGGAGCCACTTCTTCATACAGCTCCCAGCGTATCAGTAATTTTATGGTTTGTCCTCGACGACCACGCTCGTCATCGCGTCGCCGATTTGGATTTTGTCTACAATGTCGAGTCCTTCCGTCACGCGGCCAAAGATCGAGTACTGTTTTGGCAGCGGATAATCCGCCAGCATGATGAAGAATTGGGATCCGTTGGTATCCGGCCCACGATTAGCCATCGCGACCATGCCGCGATCATACGTATAGCCGTCGTTGAGCTCATCCGCAAAGGTATAGCCGGGGCCACCGGTTCCATTCCCCGCCGGATCGCCGCCCTGAATAACGAATCCTTCCACGCGTCGATGGAACGTTAACCCGTTGAAGTAGCCAGCCTTGGCAAGATAGACGAAGTTGGAAACCGTCAGTGGCGCGGTGTCGGGAAAGAGCTCGATGACGATCGGACCGTATGCCGTCGTGAGGCGAACTTGCTTGTTGGTGATCTCTTCCGGCGGCAGGACGCTCGGAGCGTCCCAGATGTCAGGCATAACGTATGTTGGAGCGACGGGTTGAGGATTAGGTGATGAAACCGCCGGCATGGAATCCGAGGTTTCGGTAGATGTAGACGGCTGTGTACTTGCGCAACCGGCACCAATGAGCACCGGTAATCCGATCAAAAACAGAGCGTGCGCAAGAGGACGCATACCTTAGCGCTGAGCGACCGAGCTGGCACCGCTATAGGCGCTCAACTGGAACGACTGAGAATCAATAATCATGGCCGATGCAACCACAAGCGAAGAGAGTGTAAAGACCAGGGCCACCAAAACGCTCACAACCGTATTTACTCCCATGGGCATGTGCGCACAATTCGTGCAGGCCTGCAGTTGGCTGGTCACCGGCGGCATTTCCTCTGGCGCGGGCGCGGATTCAGGCTCAGGTGTCGGTTCTGGCTCCGTTGCCGGGGCCGGTTGCGGATCCTGTGCCGGCATCTCAAAGCGCGGTTCCTCTGCCGCAAGCTGAGCGCTGATCGGTCGCGTCATGGACTCAGCATCAACACGCGTCGTGGTGCGTGATCGGGTTGAGCGGCGCGGTGCCGTTCGTGTTGCTGATTTGCGCGTTGCCATAGAATGTTTTGTTTTTCCTCCGAGAAGGAACGTAAGTGAGTGATGTTGTGGACAAGTATATCAAAACGTTGGAACAGAAACAAATCCACAGTCCCCGTCGAGCGTCCAACGCACACCCGCACGAACCGTCACGCCGTCGCGCACCCACTCGCGCGTCGTCAATGTATTCACGCCACGAGCATCAAAACAGTCTGTCCGTGGACTCGATGGTGTGGAAACCAACACAAAGTCGCGCCCGACCGTTGCGATCGCAAAAAACCCTTCATACCCTCCCGCGCCAACCGGCGGATGATTGAGGACGTCCTCCATGAGCGCGTAATCCCCTTGCGCAAGCGGCATTTCTTGGCGTACGCCGACGGCCCATAGTTCGTGCGAGGAAGGCGCCGTCAACACGAGTGTAACTTGGCGCAACGCGGGGTCAAAGACACTCTGCATCGCCTCCCATGCGCCGCGCGCGGCATCGTATCCATACAACGTCGCGAGCGCATCCGACTGATTCCCAAACCACTCCGGACGTACATCAAACGCCAATGCGGTTCCCACGGGCAACACACCCGCATCCGACGGAATCTCGTACACAGGACCAACCACAGCCGTGAATGGTCCGGTGATATCTTCTCGCAACAAGACGCTTACCCCATCCCCCATTCCCGCTGGCAATGCCACAGAGACGACGCCGTCATCAGAGCGAATCATCCGCTCGTCCGGAACCGGATACGAAAGAACAAACCATGTCCCAACCAATACCACACCCAGAACGAACGGGAATAAAACAGACGTGTTCCTCCTGAGCGTTTTCATAGGGCCGGACTCTGATGGTGATGCCGACGAACGCTGTTGGTCGGCTCTGGTTTTGTCCCGCGTGCTGCCGCAATCGCCTCGTACTGCTCTTTAATATGCTCTTCCACCGCAAGATCTTCCTCGTGCTCCTCGGCTGCCGTTTGAAAAACTAACACAATGATCGCTCCGATCACCGTGGCGCCGATTGCAAAAAAAATGAGAAACAAATAGAGCGACATGG
>Ga0209172_10006973_pt1 | contig 12070 bp, 9 predicted proteins | sample LarsenN4metaG_FD_184113 | JGI IMG/M metagenome (GOLD analysis project Ga0209172, IMG submission 184113) | Hot spring sediment bacterial and archeal communities from British Columbia, Canada, to study Microbial Dark Matter (Phase II) - Larsen... ... | reverse complement strand
GCGAGGTGCCCGTCCACCTGACCGACCGCCCTCTGGAGACCGTGGTGCTGGGCGCCGGCGTGATGGTTGAGCACCTGGACGAGTACCGGAGCTCGTTCCAGCTCGTTCGCAAGCGGCAGCCGGATCAGGGGCGGCGACCCCGTGTCGTCAGGATGCGCTGAGCCGGACCGGCGACCCATCGCCGACCCGCCGCAGCCGTCACTCGGCCAGGAACCGCTCGATCGTGCGGGCCACGAGCCAGCCGATCGCGTACAGCGCCCCCGCGAGCGCCAGCGCGCCGATGACGATGGCGACGAGGGACCCCACGAACCCCTGCAGCCGCTCGCCGAACGACGGTCCGCGCGTGACCGGGACCTGGAGGTACGTGTAGCCGGGAGCGGCCTCCAGGCGCCCCTCCGTCGATGCGGGATCGGGGCCGAACCCCACGGCGGCGGCTTCCGGCCGGCCGACGCGCATCGATACCGCGTAGACCAGCGCACCGACGCCGATCGAGACCAGGGTCACGAGCAGGTACGGCATCGTGCGAGCAGCCTACCCCGTGCGCCCGGGCGCCACGAGGATCGCTCCGTACGATGGTCGCGTGAGATGGATCCGCAAGGCCGCGTACCTGGTGCCGGTCCTCGGCATCCTGTTCCTGAGCGGCTACGTGCTCCTGCCCTACTACTCGCTCGGACCGGGTCCCGCCCGCGACGTGGAACCGCTGATCCAGGTCTCGGGCGCCACGCGGTACCCGTCGGAGGGGCGCTTCGTCCTGACGTCCATCGTCTACCGGCAGCTCACGGGTCTCGGGGTCATCTCCGCATGGCTCGATCCGGATCGCTCGGTCGTGCCGCGGGAGCGCGTCTACCCGTCGGGGGTGACGGTGGAGGCCGAGCGCGAGCGCTCGATCTCCCAGATGGACCAGAGCAAGCTTGCCGCGACCTCCCTCGTCCTGCGTGAGCTCACGGACTACCCGAAGGAGCGCGGCGAGGGCGTCCTGGTGCAGAGCGTGGTGCCCGGGTGCGCGGCGGACGGCGAGCTCTTCCCGGGCGACCTGATCCACGAGATCGACGGGACCGTGGTCGACAGCGTCCGACAGGCCGCCCGGGCGATCGGCGCGGTCCCATCGGGCTCTGCGGTCGTCTTCGACGTGACGGTGGACGGCGAGCCCGAAACGGTGCGACTGGTCCGGGAGCCGTGCGGTGGGGAGGAGGATCCGCTCGTCGGGGTGTCCCTCATCAACAACTTCCCGATCGGGGTCCAGATCTCGAGCGGTGGCATCGGTGGCTCCTCTGCCGGCCTGATGTGGGCCCTGGGCCTGTACGACCTGCTGACGGAGGGCGATCTCACGGGCGGGCGCACCATCGCCGGCACCGGCGAGCTTGGGCTCGACGGCACCGTGTACGCGATCGCCGGGGTCGAGGAGAAGCTCGCGGCCGCGGCCGACGCGGGCGCCACGGTCTTCCTGGTGCCCGAGGGCAACCTGGCGGCCGCACGGGCGGCGGGCGATCGGGGGATGGAGCTGGTTCCCGTTGGCTCGTTCGCGGACGCGCTGGCCTTCCTCGAGGGCGAGGTCTGACGGCCCCCGTGTTCACGAGGGCCGATGATAGGCTGGCCGCCGTTCCCCCGAGAGGAGCCTGAGTGGTCGCGCGGATCCCGGTCGCCGGCCGCCGGCGCTGGCCCTATGTGGTCGTCGGCGCCGGCGCCCTCATCCTGATCCTGTTCACCGCGCTGTCCGGCTTCTTCGTGGACATGCTGTGGTTCCGAGAGGTCGGGTTCAGCGAGGTCTTCTGGGGGGTGCTGTGGACCAAGGTCCTGCTCGCCCTCGTGTTCGGTCTCGCCTTCTTCGCGGTCCTGTACGCGAACCTGCTCATCGTCCGGCGGCTCACACCGCGCTTCCGGCCGCTGACGCTCGAGCAGGAGATCCTCGACCGGTACCGGATGGCGGCCGAGCCGTACCTCCGGTGGCTCCTTCCGACGTTCGCCGCGGTCGTCGCCTTCTTCGTGGGACTCGGCGTCACCTCCCAGTGGCGGACCTTCCTGCTGTGGCGCAACGCGTCCGGCGTGGAGTTCGGCGCGCCGGACCCGGTGCTCGGACGCGACCCCGGCTATTACATCTTCAGCCTGCCGTGGCTCGAGTTCGTCCAGGGATGGCTCTTCTCAGCGCTCGTGGGTGTGACGATCATCGTCGCGCTGGCCCACTACCTCTGGGGCGGCATCCGTCCGCAGGCGCCGGGCTTGGGTGAGAAGGTCACCCCCCAGGTGAAGGTGCACCTGTCCGTGCTGCTCGGGCTGATCCTGCTCGTGAAGGCGTGGGGCTACTACCTGGGGACCTTCGACCTCCTCAACTCGCGCCGCGGCGTCGTGGCGGGAGCCTCGTACACGGACGTGAACGCGCAGCTCCCCGCGCTGCGGATCTTGATCTTCATCGCGATCGCGTGCGCCGTGCTCTTCTTCGTGAACATCCGGCTCCGCGGATGGGCGCTGCCGGTGATCGCCGTCGGCCTGCTCGCCCTCGTGTCCATCGTGGCGGGTGCCGCCTACCCGGCGTTCGTCCAGCGGTTCCGGGTGGCGCCGCAGGAGCTCCAGCGTGAGCGCCCGTACATCGAGCGCAACATCGAGGCGACCCGTGGCGCGTTCGGGCTGGACCGGGTCCAGTCGCAGCCGCGGCCGACCCCGACCCAGGTGACGGCGCAGATGTTCCAGGACAACACGGCGACCGTCTCCAACATCCGGCTGTGGCGCCCGGAGATCCTGCGCGAGAACTTCGAGGGGCTCCAGCGGATCCGACAGTTCTACGCGTTCAACGACGTCGACGTCGACCGCTACCCGATCCAGGGCTCGCGCCGGCTGGTGATGATCGCGGCGCGCGAGGTCAGCCAGAACCAGATCCCCGGCGGCGGCGGCACCTGGCAGAACCGGCACCTCGTCTACACGCACGGGTTCGGCGCCGTGGCGTCCGTGGTCAACACGGCCACGACCGAGGGGGCTCCGCTCTTCACGCTGGAGGACATCCCTCCCCGGGGCGAGCCGCCGCTCGAGGGCAACGGCCAGCGTGTCTACTACGGCGAGGTCTCGGACGTGGGGTTCGTCGTCGTGCGCACCGGTGCCGACGAGCTCGACTACCAGGGGACCGCGGCCGACGACCAGGAGCAGGTCACCTTCCGGTACGACGGCGAAGGTGGGATCCCGGTGGGCAACCTCCTCCAGCGAGCGCTGTTCGCGTGGCGGTTCCGCGACGTCAACCTGCTGATCTCCGACCTGATCCAGGGCGACAGCCGGATCATGATCTATCGGAGCATCTACGAGCGCGTCCCCAAGGCTGCTCCGTTCCTCGGGTTCGACGGAGACCCGTACGCGGCGGTAGTGGACGGCCGGCTCGTGTGGATCTGGGACGCGTACACGACGACCGATCGGTACCCGTACTCGGAGCCGCTCGAGCTCACGGGGATCGTGAGCCGGCAGCCGGGGACCCCGGCCTTCGCCGGCGAGATCAACTACCTCCGCAACTCGGTGAAGGTGGTCGTCGACGCGTACGACGGCTCGATCCGGTACTACGTCTCCGACCCCGAAGACCCGATCGTCCAGGTCTGGCAGAAGGCCTTCCCGGACCTCTTCACGCCGCTCGAGGAGGCCCCGGCAGCGTTCAGGGAGCACGTCCGGTACCCGGAGAACCTGTTCCAGGTGCAGGCCGCGCAGTACGCGAACTACCACGTCACGGACCCGGAGGTCTTCTACGGCAAGCAGGACTTCTGGCAGATCCCCGACGACCCGACCATCGCATCCGAGGCCGGCGCGGTCCCGATGCGCCCGTACTACATGCTGATGAGCCTGCCGGGGGCGACCGACGCGAGCTTCGTCCAGATCATCCCGTTCACGCCGCAGGGCAGACAGAACATGGTGGCGTGGATGGCCGTGGGGTCCGACGCCGGAGAGCTGTACGGCGACATGTTGAGCTACCAGTTCCCGCCAGGCGAGAACGTCGACGGACCCACGCAGGTCTTCTCCCGGATCAACCAGGACGCTCGGTTCTCCGCGGAGCGGACCCTGCTCAGCCAGGGCGGGTCGCAGGTGCTGTTCGGTGACCTGTTGGTGATCCCGATCGACGAGGGACTGCTGTACGTGCAGCCCGTCTACGTGCGCTCGGCGCAGGTGAACGCGATCCCCGAGCTCAAGCGTGTGGTGATCGTCAACGGTGGCCGGGTCGGCATCGGGTCGAACCTCCGCGACGCGCTCGAGGACTCGCTCTCCGGGCAGGTGGTGGAGCCCGGCGACGGCGAGGAGCCCGAGGGCACGCTCACGCAGCAGATCCAGCAGTTGCTCGTGGAGGCGGACAACCACTTCGACGCGGCGCAGGAGGCGCTCGTCGCCGGGGACCTCGCCACCTACCAGGCCGAGGTGGACGCCGCGGCGGAGGCCGTGAACCAGGCCAACGAGCTCGCGGCGCAGCTCGAGGGCGGGACGACCGCGCCCACCGTCACCCCGACGCCGAGCCCTTCGGCCTGAGCGTGTCGCGCGCGCGTCGGCCACGATGCCGAGCGTCGCGGAGACCCGGAGGTGAGCGTGAGCATCGACGTCGCGCCCAACATGACCGACTACGAGGAGACGCGGCGGACCTTCCGGCTCGTGGTCCCCGAGCGCTTCAACTACGCACGGGACGTGGTCGACGCCCTCGCGAGGCGGGAGCCGGCGCGGCTCGCGCTGCTCGCGGTCGACGCGGCCGGAGCCAACCCTCGGGCGTTCACGTTCCGCGACCTCACGCAGCTGTCGAACCGGGCGGCGAACCTCCTCGCCGCCCAGGGGATCGGACGGGGCGATCGGGTCTTCGTCATGCTGCCGCGCGTGCCCGAGTGGCACCTGCTCATGCTCGGTTGCATCAAGCTCGGCGCGGTCCCGATGCCCGGGACCTCGCTCCTCACGGGACGCGACATCGCCTATCGGGTCTCGCGGGCGGAGGCGGTCGCGGCCGTCACCGACGAGGAGGGTGTCCCCAAGGTGGACGAGGCGCTCGCGACGTGCGAGACGCTTCGGACCCGGATCTGCGTCGGTGGCCGGGCGGGCGCCGGCTGGATCTCGTGGGAGGAAGCCCTCGAGCGCGCCAGCGACGCCCCTCCGGACGCCGTGCCGACCAGGGCTGACGATCCGCTCGTCCTGTACTTCACGTCGGGCACCACGGGGTACCCGAAGATGGTGCTGCACACGCAGGCGTCGTACGGGATCGGGCACGAGATCACCGCGCGCTTCTGGCAGGACCTGCACCCCGGCGACCTCCACTGGACCCTGACGGACATGGGGTGGGCCAAGGCCGCCTGGGGCAAGCTCTTCGGGCAATGGCGGATGGGCGCGGCGGTCTTCCTGTGGGACGTTCGGGGTCGGATGGACCTCGAGCGTGCGCTCGCGCTGATCGGGGAGCACGGCATCACGACGTTCTGCGCACCACCGACCGTGTTCCGGGCGGCCGTGCTGGAGGACCTGTCCGCGTACGACTGGGGACGTCTGCGGCACGTCGTGGCGGCGGGCGAGCCGCTCAACCCGGAGGTGATCCGCATCTGGCGCGACGCCACCGGTCTCACGATCCACGACGGCTACGGGCAGACGGAGACCGTGAACCTGGTCGCCAACGTCCGGTGCCTGCCCGTCCGGGAGGGCTCGATGGGCAAGCCCATGCCCGGCTTCGACGTTCGGGTGGTCGACGACGAGGGCCGGCCGGTCGGTCCCGGCGAGACGGGGCACATCGGCGTCCGTATCGCCCCGGAGCGGCCCGTGGGCCTGTTCAAGGAGTACTGGCGCGACCCCGAGGCGACCGCCAACAGCGTGCGGGGTGACTTCTACGACACGGGCGACACCGCGTACGCGGACGAAGAGAGGTACCTATGGTTCGTCGGGCGGGCCGACGACGTGATCACCTCCAGCGCCTACCGGATCGGACCGTTCGAGGTCGAGTCCGCCCTGGTCGAGCACCGAGCCATCGCTGAGGCCGCCGTCGTCGGCAAGCCCGATCCGCTCCGCGGCGAGATCGTGAAGGCGTTCGTGGCGCTCAAGCCCGGCTACCTGCCGAGCGACGAGCTCGCGCGCGACATCCAGGACTTCGTCAAGCGCATCACCGCCCCGTACAAGTACCCGCGCGAGATCGAGTTCGTCGACGAGCTGCCGAAGACCGTGAGCGGCAAGATCCGCCGCGTGGAGCTCCGTCAGCGCGAGATCGACCGCGCGTCCCGACCCACCGGGTGATCTCCCCCAGACGAACGACGGTGGAGCCTCCTGCAGGCAGGCTCCACCGTCATCCCTTCCGGGTCCGCCGCCGGGCACCACGCGGATGAGCCGGGCTTTCGCTGCCAGTGCCGCCCGCCCAGCGCGACGGATCGTCGCCCCTCGACCGACCTACGCTCGAGGTGTAGCGCACAGTGAACGCCAAGTCGGTGGCCGGTGCAAGCGTCCGAACGGCCAGATCTTCCGTGCCCGGCTCGCCCGTGCTGAGCCTCGAGCGTTGGCGGTCGCAGGGACGCTGGCTATCATCGTCGTGCGGGGTGGAGCAGTCCGGTAGCTCGCTGGGCTCATAACCCAGAGGTCACAGGTTCAAATCCTGTCCCCGCGACGAAGAACGAAGGGCCCTCGGGAGAGGGTCCTTCTTGATGTCATGCGGGGCGACGCCGCCGCTCGACGAAGGCCGGGAGCAGGATGAACGTGAGGCCGATCGCGGAGAGGACGGCGGCCAGGCCGAGCCAGCCACGAGGGTCCAAGCCGGTGGTCGCGAGCTCCTCGGCCCCGACCGCCTGTTCGAACGGATCGTCGAGGTCGTCGGGGTCTCCCTCGTCCACCTGGTCCTCCTCCTGCGCCAGCACCGTGACGGTGGCCGAGTCGGTCGAGTCGTCGAGCGTCGGGTCCACCGCGTTTCCGGCCTCGACCGTGACGGTGTTCACGAGCTCTGTCCCCCCGGTTCCCTCGTCCACCCGGAACGTCAGCTCAAGGCTCTCCTGGGCACCCGCCGCCAGGTCGCCCACCGTCCAGGTGCCCGTATCGGCGTCGTAGGCGCCGGTCGACGCCTCGATCTCCTCGAGGGTGAGGCCATCCGGCGCGTCCTCATGCACGACCACGCCGTCGGCCACGCCTGGACCGTCGTTGCGGACCACGATCGTGTAGGTGACGCGGTCCCCTTCCTCCACGCTGCCTGAGGGATCCGCGGTCTTGGTGACCGACAGATCGGCCTCGGCGGCGCCCACCTGGGTGTCCTCCGAGTCGGTGTTGTCGGCCGGGTCGGGATCGGCCTGGTCCGCGGCCACGCTGGCCGTGTTGGTGATCGAGCCGGCGGCGGTGGGGGTGACGGTGATCGTCACGGTCGCCTGGGCGCCGCTCGCCAGGTTGCCGATGGCGCAGGTCACTGTGCCTGCGGCCTGTGAGCACGAGCCCTGTGACGCGGCGGCCGATCCGAAGGTGACCGTGGACGGGAGCGTGTCGGTCACGTTCACGTTGGTCGCATCGGTGGGGCCGTCGTTGCGGACGGTGAGCGTGTACGTGAGGGCCTGTCCCACCTGCACGGGATCGGGTGAGTCGGTCTTGGTGACCGAGAGGTCCGAGGCGGCGCCGATCCCGTCCGTGTCGCTCGCCGACGCAGGCGGGTAGGCGTTGCCGAGCACGTCCCGGTAGGTGACCACGGCCGGGTTCACGAGCGGGCCGACCGCTCCCTGGTTCACCTGGACGGTGAGCTGGAGGGTGGCGGCCAAACCCGCCGAGATCCATCCGGATTGCGTGAAGGTCACGACGCCCGCGGCCTCGGCGCAGGACCACGTCCCCTGAGCGGGGCTGGGCGCTCCGCAGGAGACGAACGTGACCTCGCTCGGGAGCGTGTCGGTCACGACGACCTGGCTCGCCGCCCCGGCCGTCGGGCCGGACGCGACGTTGGAGACCTGGATCTGGTACGTGACCACCTGGCCGGGGGCAACGGTGGTCACCCCGTCGTCCTTGGCGAGCTGGAGCAACGGGGTGGGCGGCTGCTCGAAGTACGCTGGGCGTGCCAGACCGCCCTCCTGCACCAGCTGGTTGTGATCGTTCACACAGGTGACGATCCGCCACCAGCCCGGCTCGGGGTTGGCGATCGTGTCCCCGACCCTGGTCGTGGTCGCCGAGCCGTTCCATGCGGTGCCGCCGGAGACGACGCCGGCGGTCCCTCCCGCGGTCCCGGTCGGGTCGTACACGTCCGAAGGGGCGTAGTAGCGGACGCGGGCGTTGCCGTCCATGTCGAAGTTGTGGAAGGTGACCGACGCCTGACCGGGCGCGACGTGCTCGTGCAGCGTGAAGCACTGCGTGCCGCCGGCGTCGTGCTGGTAGCTCGTCTGCGTCACGCCGACCACGATCTCGTCGTTCGTGCCCGGCACGCCGTCGGCGTCGTCCGCGTTCGCCGGAGGGGCGTTCGTCGGATCCGCGTCGTCGTCGGCGCCGACCCGTAGGCGCCATCCGTTCTGGTCGTTGCCCGTCCCGGCAGGGTTCAGCGGGTCGGAGGCCAGGACCTCGGAGCGCAGGAGGTAGGTCCCGCACGCCGGCGGGTCGATCGTGAAGTAGCGGACCCACTGCTCGGGCACGCCCGGCGCTCCCGGCTGGAACGTCGTCTGGGAGCCGGCGATCCCGGTCCCCGGCGCGGGTGCGGCGAAGCCCGGCCCGAGGACGGTTCCGGGCGGGTAGAGCTCGAACTGCGTCGAGTCGTAGGCGCCGTTGGGCTCCTCCGAGTCTCCGAGGGCGCCGCTCACCTGGTTCATCTCGGGACCGAACAGGTCCACGTGCACGGGGGTCCCGGCCGGCCAGCCGCACGGGATCGTGATCTCGAGGTAGTGGTACCCGGCCCCGCCGCCTCCGGCCGTGGCCGTGTACCAGTCGCCGAGGCCGATCGCGGCGTTCGGCCCGTTGGTCTGGATCGAGAAGACCGACGCGGCGGGGATCTCGGCCGCGCCGACCGGGCGCGCGGACAGGAGCACGATGCCGAACGCCAGCACGACCGTGCCTCGCTCGACGAGGCGCCGCGACATCCCATCCGTGCGGAGCCGCTGTCGTGTTCGGGTCACAGGGCCCCCTCCAGGGCACGCTCGAGCCTCCGTCCCAGGCCATCGGCACCCCCGGGACGGCCCTTGAGGCGACCCGAGCGCGTTGGCCTCCGCACGTGGCGGCTGGACGAGTGGCCCGCGGGAACCGGTCCGTTCGTCCCCCCACGCCACCGCTCGCCGTCGGACAGGCTGTCGGCATGCGACGCGATGGCGGCGAGCCCGTCCTGATGCACCTGGTGAACGACCCTCCGAGCCCCGATCTGCAGCCGCGGGGCGGTCGCCGGAGCCTGCGCGAGATCGTGATGGGCGCGCAGGACAACCTGACGACCGTGCTGGCCGTCGTGCTCGGCGTGGCGATCGGCTCGGGGGAGGTGCGCACCGTGGCGCTCGCCGGGCTCGCGGCCGGGACCGCCGAGGCGATCTCGATGGCGGGCGTGCTCTACACGGCCACCCGCGCCGAGCGTGACCTGGCCGAGGCCGAGGGGCGCGAGCTGAACGGGACGCTCAATGAACCGATCGTGGCGGCCATCATCACGTTCGGCGCCGCGATCGTCGCAGCGGTCATCCCCCTGGCGCCGTTCGCGGTGCTCCCGCTCCATGTCGCCGCGGTCGCGTCGGCGGTGCTGTCCGTCTCCGCGCTGTTCGGCCTGGGTGTGTGGACCGGCGGGGTGACGCGGAAGTCCAGGTGGGGGTCCGGCGCGCGGTTCGTGGCGATCGGCGGTCTCGCGGCGCTCGGCTCGGCGCTCGTCGGCGCCGCGCTGCGCGCCAACGGCGTCTGAACGGCGGTCCGACCGTATCCCGTGACTGCGGTGGCTTCGCGCCGCCGACCGGCCCGCGGTAGGATGCGCCTGCTCCACCCAGCATCAGGCGGCCGACGTTCCTCGCGCCGAGAGAAGGAGGTCCCAGGTGTCGCAGTCTGACGTGATGGCGAGGCTCGCCAACGTCCCGATCTTCTCCGGGTGCTCGAAGCGAGAGCTGACGGTGATCGCCCGCGCCGCCAAGGAGGTGCGCCACCGCGAGGGCACGATGATCGCCCGCGAGGGGGAGCGAGGGATCGGGCTGTTCCTCATCCTCGAGGGGCAGTGCGAGGTGACGATCGGCGGCAAGCGCAAGGCCAAGCTCGGACCCGGCGATTTCTTCGGCGAGATCGCGCTCCTCGACGGCGGACCCAGGACCGCGACCGTCACGGCGCTCACGGACGTGCGCCTGGTGGGCATCACGGGATGGGTGTTCCGAGGGCTGCTGATGGAGCATCCGTCGATCGCGCTCAAGACGCTCGAGGCCGTGGCGGGTCGCCTGCGGGCGGTCTCGAAGGAGCCCGTCTAGTCGGGCGTCCCGGCGTGGTGTTCGTCCGACGGCCCGACGGCGCGCGTCTCTACTACGAGGTCCACGGCGATCCGCGCCGAGAGCCGCTCGTCCTGCTCGAGGGCATGGGCGGGGACATCCCCGGATGGCGAAGGAACATCCCGCACCTGGCTTCCGAGCTCTTCGTGGTCGCCTACGACCATCGCGGCAACGGGCACTCGGAAGCGCCCGACGCCCCGGCGACGATGGCCACCTACGTCGACGACTGCCTCGCCGTGATGGACGAGCTCATGATCGAGCGGGCGCACGTGTACGGGCAGTCCTTCGGAGGGTTCGTCGCGCTGGAGCTCGGGCTCACGCACCCGGAACGGGCGCGGTCACTCGTGCTCGCGTGCACGCACGCGGGGCACTCGCATCTCGTGCCGTCGGGTGGACGCGTACCGAAGGACCGACCGTGGCTCCAGCTGTACGCGCCCGCGTTCGCGGAGGCCCACCCGGAGCACGTCGAGGAGGACCTGCGGATCGGACGCGCCCAGCCGCAGCATCCCGAAGGCCAGCGCCGGCAGTGGGAGGCCGCGCAGGCGTGGGACGCGTACGACCGGCTCCCCGCACTGCAGGTGCCCGTCCTCGTCCTCCACGGGGCCGAGGACCAGCTGATCGACGTCGGGAACGCGCGGATCCTCGCCTCGCGTATCCCGGGCGCGGAGCTGCAGGTCATCGAGGGCGCCGGGCACGTCTACCACTCGGAGCAGCCCGAGGTGGCCGACGACATCGTGCTGGACTTCGTGCGGAGGCACCGGGGATGAGCCTCGGCATCGGCGACGTTCCCGAGGAGGTCCGCGCGCTCGCCGCGGAGCGGCAGGAGGCTCGTGCCGCGAAGGACTTCTCGCGTGCGGACGCCCTGCGCGAAGCGATCGCCGAGCTCGGCTTCCGCGTGGTGGACTCGCCCCAGGGACCGACGTTCGAGCGGCTCGTGCCGTCCGAGGCGCCACGCCTGCACGCCCGCGACGTGCCGAGCGTGCTCGACGAGCCGCCGACCGCCGATGTGAGCGTGCACTGGGTGGTCGAGGGCTGGCCCGAGGACGTCGTCCGCGCGCTCGCCGGGTTCCGGGCGCACGAGGGTGACCGGAGCGTGCAGTACGTCGTTGCGGACGTGACCGACGCCGACCCGGAGGTCTACGGGGAGGGTGTCGAGGTCCTGCGCCTGGAGCCTGGCACGGGCTGGGGCGCGGCGCGGAACGCGGGCCTGCGGCGCTCGCACGGCCGGATCGTGCTGGTCGTGGATGGCTCGGTGGAGCCGATCGGGGACGTGCTCACCCCGCTCGAGGCGGCGCTCGAGGACCCGTCCGTCGGCGTCTGCGGGCCGTTCGGCATCGTCACGCACGATCTGCAGCACTTCGAGGAGGCCCCCGGTCCCGAGGTCGACGCGGTCGAGGGCTACCTGATGGCGTTCCGCCGCGACGTGATCCGCGACGCTGGCCTGTTCGACGAGAGGTTCAAGTGGTACCGCACCGCGGACATCGAGTGCTCGTTCCGCGTGCGTGACCGAGGGCTGCGCGCTCTCGTCGTCGAGATCCCGGTCGTGAGGCACGAGCACCGGGCGTGGTCGTCGACCCCACCCGCCGAGCGCGATCGCTTGTCCAAGCGGAACTACTACCGGTTCCTCGAGCGCTTCCGCGGCCGAACCGATCTGCTCGTCGAGCCGCCGGCGCGTGGGTGAACGCGACGACCCCTCTGTCCAGGAGGACGGCCCG
>Ga0209172_10006969_pt1 | contig 12073 bp, 13 predicted proteins | sample LarsenN4metaG_FD_184113 | JGI IMG/M metagenome (GOLD analysis project Ga0209172, IMG submission 184113) | Hot spring sediment bacterial and archeal communities from British Columbia, Canada, to study Microbial Dark Matter (Phase II) - Larsen... ... | reverse complement strand
TACGTCAATTACTGCTTTCTTTTCAAAGGGGCTACTTGGCCGTAAGGTGTCATGTGAATCAATAAACGCGGCTAACAAGCGCTTGCACCTGACGCCGCTTCGCGGCGCAGGTGAAGCGCATCCCGTTGGGCGCTGGCGCATTTTCAATAAGTAAAACGGCGGAGTAAAATAAAGTGGCTGACAAACAATTCGATGAAGCCAAACTTCTGTATGATTTACAGAATAAAAGTGGAATTAAAACTTTGGAAGAATTAATTCCTCTTCTTGGGTTGTCAAACACTCCGCAAGAATTAATTAAACGCGTTGACAGACTCAAAAGAGGAATGCCAGCCGAAGATGAGTTCATGGCTCTGGCTGTATGGATGGAAAAGTGCAAATTAATCCATAAGCTTGAGCAAGAGCAATTCCCAAAATTATCATCGGATAATTATCAAGTACCAGATTTATTTGCTGTATTTGATTATGAAGGCAAAGAAATTCCCGTTCTTATTGATGTCAAAGTTTCAGAAAAAGAAGTATTGCCTAATGCCAAATTTAGGCTTAGCGCAAGCAAGTACGAAAAAATGAAAAACTACGCTAACTTCTCTGGATTACCATTGCTTATTGCTTGGAAAGTTAGTGGTTACTGGACACTCTTTGATATTCGGGAAATGCAAATACACGAATCTGCCTATCACATAGATTTCTTAGGAGCGATGAAAGCTGATTTAATGTATTTACTTCTAGATAGCGTTCATATAATACCGATGTCTGGCGTAAGTTTTACGTTTGTATTTGAAGATTTAGGCATAACAGCAAAAAAGCCTAATAATATAGAAGAACACAAAATGCAAACTAAAGCAATTCGTTTTACAGGCTATGACGGTCAACCTATTACCAAAATGAGTATGCCACAGTATATTATTTGGCTTTTTACCGAGCATGAACAAAAGCAAAAGCGACTTGGAAATTTATTTGAGGTCACATTTGAAGTCCCTGAAGAGGCTTCAGGTCTTCCTAGTTTCGTTCTATTACCATTAATGCTTTTTCAAATGACCACAGAAGAAAAACGACCAAAAAATTGGTATGAGGTTGTCAAAAATGGAGAATACGGAACTATAACTTATTCTCAGTTTAAGAAAGCCATGAATGACGGAATGGGAGTATTCGTCCAATACGTAATACAAGGTATTCCACATAAACATCCTGACTTTCTACCTCCAAAACAAACTAATGAAGAAGATAGGTAACACTTTATATCAGCAAAGAGTCTTGCAAAATGCGCCCAACAAAGCGTGCACCTGACGCTGGGGATTCTGGCGAAAATCTCAGGCATTTTTCTACGCCTTATCATTTTCACAGTTGGACGGCTTCGCCGTCCCCGCCCCAGCGCAGGTAACGCAAACCGTTGGGCAGTTCCTTGCAAAACAAAGTCAATGAGAAATAACAATGGCGGATGAGAAAAAAGAAGTCGTGATTTATACCGATGGAGCATGTGAGCCTAACCCTGGCGCAGGCGGCTATGGTGTTGTTTTGTTGGCTGAAAATAGGCGTAAAGAAATTTCTGGCGGCTTTCGACTAACCACAAATAACCGCATGGAAATATATGCCGCTATCGTAGGTTTAGAAACTCTCAAATTTCCTTGCAAGGTAACGATTTACAGCGATTCGCAATATTTGGTTAGTGCCATGACTGAAGGTTGGGTTGAAAAATGGAAAAGTAGAAATTGGTGGCGTACAAATAAAGAACAAGCCATCAACGTAGATTTATGGGAAAGATTATCTGCTCTTTGCGAAACGCACGAAGTTAATTTTGTTTGGGTAAAAGGTCATAACGGCAATCCTGAAAATGAACGGTGTGATAAATTATCCTATGCCGCCCTTCGTAAAAAAGATTTACCGCCCGATGAACTTTATGAAAATCCTCCGCCTGCACCTGAACCTATAAAAATGACACAGGCTGGGCAACCCTGCCGAAAATGCTCAACACCTGTTATAAAGTTGAAGTCCAAGAAATCCAAGTTTTATTTGTTTTGCCCAAACTGTAAAGCGGCTTACCAAATTGAGTCTGATGAGCAAGTTGAATCTAAACAGGCAACGCTCTTTTAGGTCAAAAACTGCCCAACATTGCGTGCAGGCGGACGGGCGGGGGCATTCGCCCCGCCCAAAGGGATTCAGCCCCTTCGAGCGTTTTCTACCTTCGGCATTTTCCTGCCAAATCCCCCGCCCGCCGCTAACGCCTGCCGTTAGGCAACCATCTTGCACAATAAAGTAAAAAACAAAAAGGAGTCACAATGGAAAGTTCTAAAGTGCTTTATGATGTCATAGCCACCCTTGAAGTCGTTTTAGAGCAAATGATTAATATGATTCCTGAGAAACAAAGGGAAAAAATTAAGCAGGAGATAAAAATGCTCAAAGAACTCCTCCTAGACAAACGTTCTCCCAGATTGATGATAATTGGGCGTCGTGGTGCTGGCAAGTCATCTTTAGTCAATGCGATTTTTGGTGAACGTGTGGCTGATACTGGCGCTGTTCTTTCTAAAACAGGGCGGTCTCAATACTATGCTTATCAAAGCCGCAGGGGTAAACTTGATATTCTTGATACAAGAGGTTTGGGGGATAGAACAAAACCTGAAACTGCCAATTTTCAAAAAGCGATAGATGATATTAAAGCGTCTATCGAAACAGATTACCCTGACGCAATACTGTTTTTGTGTAGAGCCAAAGACGTAGATTCAAATATAGATACGGATATGAAAAACGTCTTGGAAATTCACAAACATATTGCGAGCAAGCATAAATTCAATGCGCCTGTCATTGGCGTAATAACAAGTGTTGATGAGTTAGAACCGAAAAGAATTGAACCGCCTTACGATGACAAGAAAAAACGGGCAAACATTGATACAGCGGTCAAAGCGGTTGAAAGTGCGCTTGTCTCTGTGGGGCTCGATTTAATCAAGGTTATTCCGACATCTGCATACACAGAATACGATGAAAACGATAAAACTAAAATCGTTTACCAAAATTATTGGAACATTGACGCATTGCTCACTTACTTGATAGATGTACTGCCAAACAGCACACATCTTGAACTGGCACGATTGGCTAAAATACGTTCATTGCAAGTAAGTGTAGCACGGACAATTGAGGGGGCAACAGCGACAATAGCGGCGGGTCTTGCGGCTATTCCCATCCCAATAGCTGACATTATTCCAATTACCACAGCTCAAATCGGAATGATTATTGGTATAGGATACCTTTCTGGCAGAGAATTATCTCAAAAGTCAGCAATAGAATTTATCTCTGCTCTTGGTATCAACGTGGGCACTGGGTTTGTATTACGTGAAGCTGCCCGCGCGTTGGTAAAATTTGTATTTCCTGGCGGCGGTCTTGTTGTTTCTGCTACTGTTGCAGCGGCTGGAACAATAGCACTTGGCGAAGCGGCAATATCTTATTTCATTGAAGGTCAAAGCATAGAAGAAGCAAAAGCCAAATTTAGCCTTGTTCGAGAAAAGCAACTCAAAGACAATGCAACATCATAATTGTCTCTCATTATGAGCAAAGGTTTTGTCATGAGAAAATACGTCGGATTGAGGTCTGGCATAAATCTTCTAGTTTTTCGCACCGAGCCAGTCGAGTTGCTAAAGCAACAAGCATTGCTTTTCGACCAAATTGGCATTTTAGATTTGAACAAATGCTTAGAGTATGACTTGAGTCTAGATGATGAGCAGTTAGGAGATATTCAATGGCTTATAGAAAAGAACTTAATTTACAATCTTGCCATCCAACCTTTTGAAGCGGGAACTAACAAAGAAGTTGTGGCATACCTTGCCGAAGCAGGGCTAGAAAGTTATGCTCATACTCTGAACTATAAAGCCCTATTGAAAGCATCAGGCATACAAGGCAAATCCATACTTGATGAAAAATGGTATGGCTGGAGAAACGCCCAAGAATCTGTTTCCCTTCGTTTACTAGCAATACAGGTGGAGACTCTTGATAATGTAAACCCTGTTCCGTTCTTGCCCGAATCTCAATTTGTTTTAGATATTCCAAATTCAAAAGTGACAGACGTTGCCCAAGTAATAATCAACAAGCTACCTTTGCCCGACCAAACAACCCCTTGGGAAAGCATTTTTGAATATAGGGATGACACAGATGTTAAACAAAGCCTTCTATCATTGAGACGATGGATGAGAAAAATTGCCGAACAAAATTTACCCGTGCATGAAATCGAAGAAGAATTAGAGTGGCTAATGAATGAGTTTCAAGCGCACATGAAACTACATAAAATGAAATCCAACACCGAAACCATAGAAACTATCATCAAAGTTCCGTTAGAGATGCTTGAAAACTTGGTCAAGTTTAATTTCTCGAAATTAGTAGACCCTTTATTTGCAATGAGAAAACGTAAATTATCTCTTTTAGAGGCAGAAATCAATGCTCCTGGAAAAGATATTGCTTATGTAATCAAAACAAATGAAGCATTTTCTAATCAAGAAGCGATGTAAGATTATGTCTCAATCCTCTTGTTTAGTCGATGAGTCTTGCGTTCTATGAGGTTGCCTAACAATGCGTGCAGCGGACGGCGGGGAGTCTGCGCGTTTTACAGGCAGTTTTCTGGCTTCAAGCTTTTTCTGCTCTCAAACGTTTCTCTACGCCCGCCCCTTGTCCGCCGCTAACGCCAGCCGTTCGGCGGCTGAAATGAAAACAAGTAAGGAGAAAGTTGTGAGCAATGATGATTTACCCAATGCAGATGTACTCACCATAAAGCAATGTCCAAAATGCGGTAAATCCCACAAATACCAATTGAATGTTGAGCGTGCTTTATTTATGCACAGATACAGGAAAGTACCAGTTGACATGCTCAAATCCACAAAAAAAGAGTTTACAAGGCTTTTCACTTGTCCAATCACGAAAGAAGATTTTCAAGCACGATTCAATTTAGTTGAATCTTCTGCCATAATAATGTCAGTAAAAGTCAAAGGCGTGCTGAATGAAGACGAAGAAAAGCAAAAGTGACATCCCAGTTCAAGAAGAAGAAAGTAATGCGCAAATTCTTGAAGTCAGCGATGTTTCACCACACAGTAAGGCAATATACGAAGCAGGCAAGATGTTGTTGACGGAATCAATCAACATAGGGCGTGAGTTTTGTAAATTCATGATAACGACAAGTGTTGGAGCGATTCCAATTTATATCGGAATTCTTACATTTTTACTTCCTAAAGATTATCAACTCGGCTTATTGAGAAGTGTTCTCTCAGTTTTACCAGCAGTCATATTTTTAGTAGCGACTACCGTTTTTGCAGTAGGATACTTACCTGTAACGAGTCAATTTTCACTGGATATCATAGAAGAAATAGAGCGAGAACGCTCTAAAGCAATCCGTCGCAGAAGAATCCTTATCGGCATTGGCTTTTCTTTGTTTGTAATTGGCATATTGGCTTCTATTGTCATTGTGGCAATCAATCTGAATTCCAGATAAACGCCTTATGACAACAAGCCGCCGAACAAAGCGTGCAGTGGATTGGCGGGATTCTGCGCGATTTACAAGCATTTTTCTGGCCTCGGGCGTTTTCTGCTCTCAAACATTTTCCCAGCCCGCCCGCCAACCACTAACGCGAACCGTTAGCCCGCCCGTTGCACAATAGGCGGTTTGGAGAAAGGAGACCTATCGAATTTGCGCTTCACTAACCACAAGAACTGTTCTGCACAATCAATCTATGACGAAAGGGAGCAAATATGAACGAGATGATTCAAAAGTCCTCCAAAGGACACAAGGTCGGTTCGTCGGGTGCGGCTCTCGCCATCCTCTGTTTTTTCATGCCCTGGATTCTTGTTTCCTGCGGCGGTCAAACAACAAAGGTGAACGGTTGGGATTTGGCATCTGGCACAGTGATAGGCAGTGGTTTCTCTGCCCAGCAAATTGAAGGCAAGCCCATTTTGTTTTTGGTTCTTCTTGCCGCATTGGGTGTACTCGCTTTGGCATACTTTGCCTTTAAGCGTGGTTCTCTGACACCAGTAATGGATGGTTATGGGCTTATCGCTTTGGGCGCAGTACCCCTCCTGATTTTGTTCATTTCATTTTCAGGTGCTAAAGACCAAGCGGCGCAACAGGGTGTTTACCTCGAATACCAAATTGGTCTATGGGGTGTAGTTATTGGCTACATTGCCGCAATTGCGGGGGGAGTGTTGAATCTCAGAGAATAATCATGCTTGCAGGAAAATCGCCCGCAGGCTATCAAATGGTCTGCGGGCGATTGGGCGTCAGATAATCAGTTGTTTCTGTAACAGGAAGGTTTCAAATGAAACACAAAACTATGGCTGTCCTACTTGTAGTATGTTCATTCCTGCTAACCGCATGTTTCGAGTCGCCAGAAAAAGGTGCTAAAGAATGGTTTGACGCCATGCTCAATTTAGATGGCAATAAAATTCTTGAGCGAACCTGTGTTGAATATAGACCCCAAATACAAGAATGGGGTCTGTGGAATTCAGCATTTGCAATGCTTCCACAGTTGTTCGGATTGGATTTAAAATCACAAGGCGATGTTTCAGGTCTCAAATTCGATGAGATAAGTAATAGTTCGTCTGAAACAACAGCGTATGTCCGAGTTCATGGCGAAGTACGAGTCGCAGTGTTGGCATTTGCACAATCAGTACCAGTTGATGAAACTTGGCTAATGGTAAAGGAAGAAGATGTATGGCGTTGGTGTGGTGTTCCATAGCAAAAAGCGGGCTAACAAAGCGTGCAGTGGACGGTGGGGATTCTGCGGCATTTTCGGGCTTTATCTACACCCGAACAGAATCCTGCTCTTGGAGTTTTATCTACGCCCGCCCCACCGCCACTAACGCAAACCGTTAGGCGCATGTTCCGAAGAAAAGGCTAATTTTGATGACCATCGTTAAAAAATCAGACGAACCGCCAGAGAATAACATCGGATTAAACAAGAGAATGGGGCTGCTTCTTGCGGCTTATGGAATTGCTCTACTTCTCCTGATAAAACACATTGAAGATTTCGTCCTATTCCCTTGGGGTTTATTCTATTTGTTTAGCATTTTCGGTAATATTGACTACTTCATACTGGCATTAATAGGCTGGGTAATCTATCTGTCCGTTACCTTGCTCATTGTCTTCACCAAACACAAGGTCGCCTTCATTGCCCTTTATCTAACGCTTATCTTTCTGTTAATCGTCAATATTAGTGGATGTTCAGTTATACAACATCAAGTAGAGACCCTGGTTTCATCGGTATAGCCCATTTGGGGTCAAGTCAAGTTGCCAGTTAAGAACGTTCGCAGGTCAAAGGTTCTGGCTAATTTTGTTCGAGATGTTTGGTCGGACTGAATGCTTCGAGTCATGTTCTGGTAAATTGTGGTTTCCATCGGTCAAGTTGTTTACGAATCATTTTTGTTTGGGCAAGTTAAAGTAAGTCCTCGATTATTTTGCGTTTCGACAAGCCGTGCTTTTTGGGTTCTTGTCAAAAATCAGGTTCGTTGTAAAATCTTGTCATGTTAGCAGTGGTTCCAGTGTTCCACTAGCGAGTCTTGCGCTCCGTGAATGCGCCTAACAAAGCGTGCACTTGACGGGTGGGATTCTGCGGCATTTTCGGGCTTTTTCTACGCCCGAACAGAATCCTGCCCTCGGAGTTTTATCTACGCCCGCCCACCCGCAAGTAACGCAAGCCGTTGGCACGCCCCTTGCAAAATTAGAACATTTGAGCATTTATTTAGAGTCAGGTATAATGCTCAGCATGATGAACATAACCTACCGTTTAGGCGAATTATTTTCGGGACCAGGTGGAATCGCATTAGGGGCGAAATCTGCCCAAGTTACAGTTAATGGTTTCACCTACTCTATTTCTCACGCATGGGCTACAGATTACGACAAAGACACTTGTGAGACCTACCGCCGCAATATTTGTCCTGATAATCCTAAATCTGTTATATGCCGCGACATACGAAAATTGGATATTGAAAAATTGGGCGAAATATCCCCCATAGACGCCCTAGCATTCGGGTTTCCCTGTAATGATTTTAGCGTGGTAGGTGAACAAAAAGGGATTAATGGAGTTTATGGACCACTGTATGCTTATGGTGTAAAGACTTTGAACATCTTTAAACCGCAATGGTTTTTAGCCGAAAATGTAGGTGGATTAAGAAATTCAAATGACGGAAAAGCCTTTGACCGTATACTGGAAGAGCTACGAAACGCAGGAGACGGTTATGAAGTAACGCCGCATTTATATAAATTTGAACAATATGGCGTTCCCCAAGCGCGGCATAGAATTATTATTATTGGTATAAGAAAAGATTTAGGTAAAATTTTTCGCGTCCCTTCACCCGAACCCTATGCAAACATGGATGTTTCGTGCCGAAATGCTATTGAAAACCCGCCAATTCCACCTGACGCATACAACCACGAGTTAACTAAACAATCCGAAGCAGTGATTGAACGCTTGAAGTATATAAAACCTGGCGAAAATGCTTTTACGGCGGACATTCCAGAACATTTGCAGCTCAATGTTCGCGGCGCAAAAATTAGCCAGATATACAAACGGCTTGACCCCGATAAGCCTGCTTATACAGTTACAGGAAGCGGCGGCGGCGGCACTCATGTCTATCACTGGTCAGAAAACCGCGCTTTGACCAATCGAGAAAGGGCGCGTTTACAAACCTTTCCTGATGACTTTGTTTTCTACGGCTCAAAAGAAAGTGTAAGAAAACAAATTGGCATGGCAGTTCCGCCTCGCGCCGCAAAAATTATTTTTGAAGCCGTGCTTAATTGTTTGGCAGATAATGACTATGCAGCCACAACGCCAAACATTACTCCTGTTTACCGCCTGCTAGAACAAAAGGCTCATTACGCTGTTCCAAAGGATTAACTATGCTTACAAAAGACTTGTTCAAAGAAGTTTTATTCCAGCCAGCGCAAAACGGCGCGAACAAGTTGTATATTGTTTCAGGATACGCTACGGCGGCAATGGCATTTCATCATTTACAATCTTTGCGGCAAAATAATTATCAAGTTTCCGTTGAACTGATTGTGGGTATGAGCGCGGCGGATGGCTTATCAGAAAGTAATCATAAGGGTTTTCAAAAACTTGTACAAAATGACTTTTCTGGGGCATTCTCTTGCTCATACTTAACAGAAATGCCCCCCGTTCACTCAAAAGTTTATGCTTGGTACAAAGATGAGCAGCCAGTTTGCGGCTTTGTTGGTTCAGCAAACTATACACAAACAGCATTTGGGAAAAATCAGCGGGAAGTGATGACGCTTGCAGACGCTGAACAAGGATTAGATTATTTTCAAGGACTTATTCCTCAATCAATTTATTGTGACCACATAGAAGCAGAAAGTTTTGTTCAGATTTACAACGAAAGAAGTTACGAAAGAGTTAGGCGGGAAAGAACAGCAGCGCAACAACCACAGCCTGAAACAGAAATCGCCCCTTCATCACCGAGTTTATTAGGCCTGCCTTTCGTTCAAGTCAGCCTGCTTGACAGATATGGTAATCTTCCCCAGCGTTCTGGCTTAAATTGGGGGCAGCGCCCTGAATACAGCAGAGAACCTAATCAGGCATATATAAAACTTCCTTCGAGTATTTACAATACAGATTTTTTCCCGCAAAGGGGCGTTCATTTTACTGTTTTGACAGATGACGGCAAGGTTTTAATTTGCACCCGCGCCCAAGACAACGCAAAGGCTATTGAAACTCCCCACAATAACAGTTTGATAGGTGAATATTTTAGGAATCGTCTAGGCTTGCCAAACGGCGCACCTGTAAGTACAGATGACCTTCTGCGGTATGGCAGAACCACAGTAGATTTTTATAAAATTGACGACGAGACATATTTCATGGATTTTTCCGTGCCTGCAAATGGATAATCTAACAGCCGAACAAAGGCGAAAGAATATGCAGAATATTCGCTCCACAGGCACAAAGCCAGAGCGAATGATTATGGAAGCATTGAAAAAACGACGAATTTATTTTGCGGCTTACGTTTCAAAAATTACAGGAAAACCAGATATTGTATTTCGGCGAAAGAAAGTAGCGGTTTTTATTGACTCTGACTTCTGGCATGGGCATCCAGAAAGATGTATTATGCCTAAAACAAATCCTGAATACTGGTCTCAAAAAATCGCAGGTAATCGTAAGCGAGATGAACAAGTAAATAAAGAATTAAGTGAAAACGGCTGGACTGTCGTCCGCCTTTGGGAGTACGATATTAAACATAATTTTGAGCAAAGTCTTGATGTTATTTTGAAAGCGATAGGCAAAGTTTAGTTTCAAAGGCAGGCAGTCTGTATGGCAAAAAGCGTGCCAACAAAGCGTGCACTTGACGGGTGGGATTCTGCGACATTTTCGGGCATTTTCTACACCCGAACAGAATCCTGCTCTCGAAGTTTTATCCACGCCCGCCCACCCGCAAGTAACGCAAACCGTTAGGTGCTTTCTTGCAAATCAAGGTAAAACCATTTTCACATGATAAAGCGCAATACCAAGAGTCACCGAAAAGTTATAAAAAATCGTGTTGGACGTGATTGTCCTCGTTGCGGACAGCCTCTTGTATATCGAATAAATCATTCAACACAAAATAGGTTTATCGGTTGTAGTAACTTTCCGAAATGCGATTACAAGCCACAAAAAAGCGTCGTGGACTACGCTTGCGAGTCGCTTGGCGTTAATTGGAGACCAAATATTAGTCGAGAAGTTTTTGATATTTTTTACGACATCACACATGAAAAACTCGGCGCAAAAGGTTCTAGTGATGAAATAGAGTACATTCTTGGAGCGGCTTACTATCTTGACCATTTGGTATATTCTTTTGAAAACGCAGATGGCATTTTGTTGTATAAAACCGAAGTTCAACACAATGGAAATAACTACAACGGTATTGGGTTTTACAAGCCTTATTCTTATTGGAATGGCGGCGTTGAGCCATCAGCAATGGCTTTTGTTCCACAATTAGTTTTTGCACAAAATTTCCATCATGATTTTGGAGTATTTTTTTCGGGAGAACGTGACCCAAAGCCATCTGAATGGGATTTTGAATTAGCGGTAGAAGTAGATGTATTTTATACACACCAATTATTTCCTGGACGAGATATGAATCGGGATTTATTGGTTAACTATCCAGTATTAAGATTGCATCCAAATGTAGAAGGAAGTGAGCCGCTTAAGTGGTTTAGAAAAGTAATGAATCATTGGTCAAGAAAGTATGATGTATAAATTCAAACGCACCTAACAAAGCGTGCAGTGGACGTGTGGGATTCGTCGCCATTTTCAAACATTTTTCTGGCTTCGAGTTTTTTCTGCTCTCGAACATTTTCCTCGCCCGCCCACACGCCACTAACGCAAGCCGTTGGGCGGACTGTCCTAATGCTTCCGTTTGCGCTTCTTTCGGGGACGAAATATCTCTGCCGCCATCTCTGCGGGCTGTCCGTCCTCCTCACGTGCGGGCGGGCAGTCCTCGATCTCTGGCGGCTTTGTGTCCCACGGATCAGGCGGGAACTCCCACGGCGCAGGTTCAGCAGACATAGCAAACCCCTTGCGAAAATATGCCAGCGCCATCTCGATTACAGCGGTCTCATTTGCGCCTGACGCATCCACTAGCCAGCGCAGGTTTTCAGTAGCCTTGTCAGACATGCGGAACGACTTAGGATTTTTTGCCATGTCCGAAGGGTATCATCGTGTAGTGCTTTTGTCAATACACTCGACAGTTTTTGGTATCGAAAAGCGATTTTCAAGAAGGGAATTGATTTTTTCAAATATGGCTAAAAGACAAGGACGCTCAAACGCCGTGCACCCTAGAAGGGAACCCGCACGGCTACTTTGAAGCAGGTAATATTTCAACTAACATTGGAACCGTCCAAGGTAGCCACGACCGACCGCCCAGAGCCGCCGACGCTACCCCCCCGTGAACTCCTGTCAAGAGTAGGAACCTGAAAAGACCTCCAACCGCCTCGGTGCGGTCGTAGGTCTTTTCACCTACTCATTGACAAGAGCCTCCTTACGGGTGGGTAAAAAGCATCGGCTGGGCGGTCATATATAGGGGCGGTCAGAAGAGACCGTCCGCCCAACTAGGCATGGAGCGG
>Ga0209172_10006960_pt1 | contig 12098 bp, 10 predicted proteins | sample LarsenN4metaG_FD_184113 | JGI IMG/M metagenome (GOLD analysis project Ga0209172, IMG submission 184113) | Hot spring sediment bacterial and archeal communities from British Columbia, Canada, to study Microbial Dark Matter (Phase II) - Larsen... ... | reverse complement strand
CTTTTCCACGAAGGTCAAACGACGCAGCACTCATTGTCTCGTTACCTGGATGTCTCTAGGCTCGTTTGCTAGAATGAGACGGCTGACGTGTGCACCAGAAAAACGCAGGGGGCTGGACGTATGTCCATGGGCTATCGTTCGGAACCTAGACGCAGTGTATGTGATCCATCCGGTTAGACGCGTGAATCTTTTACCCAAGTACTTCGTCCATTACCTTGTCGCTTCGGTTATCCTTGGTCTATCCGTCCCTTCGAACGCACAACTGAATCCGAGCGGTTCGATGAGGCGGTCTCCGGTGGAAGTCGTGAAGCGGTATGTTCTTTTAGATCGAAAGGGAGCTCGTTTAGACGCCCCCTCATTCGACACTGTGGTTCCCTATATCGATTGGAGAGAAGAACCGGCATGGGGCCGTATCGTCGTCGTCCAGGAAACAACCGTCCCGGAGGACTATCGCAAATGGGAGATCCTCAACAACCTGGAAGTGATCATCCCGGTCACATTTCATGTGCGGGGAGCGGTCTATCTCGAAACGGCCACCTTCGTGCCTGAGGAAACGACGGAAGAGGTGCGTTTCCATGTGAAAGTTGTGGGGAACTTCTGGCGCATCGTTTCGCCGGTCATCCCTCCTCATGTCGGACTGAAACGGATGGTGAGTTTTGCGCGAGAGGCGGCAGCCCATGAACAAGATGACGCACAACGCATGGTGCTTGGTGCGCTCATTGAGTCCCTGCGAAAGGTTGAGTGATGGCTAAAATTCCGGTGGATCTCATCATTTTTGACTTGGACGGTACGCTGATCGAATCGAAGTGGGACATCGCGCACTCTGTCAACTTCACTCTTGCCGAGCTGGGATTACCCGAACGCCCCATTGAAGAAATTTTCGGTTTTGTCGGCGACGGTGTGAAGCGATTGCTGCGTCTTGCCGTCGGAGAAGACAATCAGGTGAGGTTCGAGGAAGCACTCAGGGTCTTTCGTGGACACTATCTGGAACATTGTTTGGATCAGACCGTTTTTTACCCCGGCATCGAGCCGATGCTGCAATATTTCGCCCGCAAAGACAAGGCCATTGCGACCAACAAGTCGATCGAATACACCCGTGTGATCCTGAACGGTTTGGGCCCGCAACATTTCAGGTACATGGTCGGTGGGGACAACGGGTTTGGGCTCAAACCGGAACCGGGGATGTTATTACACATCATGGAAAAAGCGGGCGTGCCGAAAGAGCGGACGGTCCTCGTCGGGGACAGCACGAATGATATCAACGGAGGACATAATGCCGGCATTCGTGTCTGTGCCGTCGGGTATGGCATGGGGAATCGAGCGAAGATGGAAGCTTGTCAGCCCGATTGGTTCATCGAAAAACCGGAACAACTCATGGAGATTTTTGTATGAAACATAGGTCAAGGTTGAGGCCGAGAGAAGATCGCATGTGCACACGAGGCAGACTTCTGGTGTTTTGCCTGAGCCTCACGCTGGTCCTTAACCTCAACCTCGGCCTTCTCTTTGCTGCCACGTCGAATCTTGCCGAGCGTGTGATCGAGCATCGACTGGCAAATGGGTTGACCGTGCTGATGGTCGAACGACATCAGACGCCGGTCGTCTCCATCAACATCACCTTCGCAGTGGGCGGGATCAATGAGCAGGTCGGTCAAACCGGCCTCGCACATCTTTATGAGCATATGGCCTTTAAAGGTACACGTTTGATCGGTACGACAAACTATGAGAAAGAGAAACCGATGTTGGACGAACTCGCGCTGGTCGGGGCCGAGCTCGACCAACGTCAGCGTGACCTGGCCGCCAAAGGATCTGCTGCGACAGCTGAGGAGCAAGCCGCGATTGAATCACTCCAGAACCGTTTCGCCGAGCTACAGGCTCAGGCCGCTCAGTACGTTGTCGGGAATGAAATGGCTCTGTTGTACCAGCGGCACGGCGGTGTGGGGCTCAATGCATCGACGGGCAAAGACGTGACGCGGTACATGATCAGTTTGCCCTCCAATCGGCTGCCCTTGTGGGCGGCAATCGAGGCGGATCGAATGGCCAATCCTGTGTTGCGGGAATTCTATAAGGAACGCGGTGTCGTGATGGAAGAACGGCGTCTGCGGAACGATGATAGCCCGAACGGTCTGTTATTTGAAACCTTCACATCCGCGGCGTTCCGTGCCCACGGCTATGGGATCCCGACCATCGGATGGGCATCCGATATCATGTCCTTAACGCCGGCCGCCACGGAAGCCTTCTTCAAGACCCACTACGGTCCGGATCAAGCCACGATTGCTCTGGTGGGTGATATCAATCCCAAAGAAACGATTGCGTTGATCGAACAGACGTTTGGAAAGATCCCTGCCGCACCGCCGCCACCGCCTTTGGTAACGGTCGAGCCGGAACAGCGAGGCGAGCGACGAGTCGAAGTGGAGTTTGATGCCGAGCCGGCCATTGTGATCGGGTATCACAAACCGGGGTTGCGGCATCCGGATGACGAAGTATTCGACGTGATCGACGCGGTACTGAGCGATGGACTCACCTCTCGTTTGCATCAAAAATTGGTCCGTGAGAAGCGACTGGCCGCCTCAGTCGGATCGGATGCGAATCATCCGGGGGTGCGGGCGCCGAATCTCTTCATTGTGACGGCGACGCCGTTAGCTCCCCATACGGCCGCCGAGGTCGAAGCCGCCGTCTATGAAGAACTGGAACGTCTGAAGCGTGAGCCGATCTCTCCCACGGAGCTGGAAAAAGTGCTCAACAATTTGGATGCCGACTTGGTGCGAGGTCTTCGATCGAACAGTGGATTGGCTTCTCAACTGTCCCTCTATCAAGCGGTCGCCGGTGATTGGCGCTACATCTTGAAATCGCGTGACAACGTCGCGAAGGTCACGGCGGCTGATGTACAGCGAGTGGCGTCGCGGTACTTTACCAAGTCGAATCGCACCGTCGCCGTCTTGGTGAAGAAAGGCACGGATAAAACCGTTGCGGCGATTCCCATTGCGGAGGTGAGACCATGAGGCAGGTGAGGGAGCGGGGGTTGGGTCGGAGGAGCTTTCGCCAGGCTGTGACGGTGCTCGGCATGCTGACGATACTGCTGGCGTCGGTTGTCGTGGCCCATTCTGCCGATCTGACGCTCGGTGATCCCAGAACCATGGTGTTCAAGCCGGTGGATTTTTCACCACCCGAGCCGAAACGTGTCGTTCTGGATAACGGTATGGTCGTCTATCTGCTGGAAGACCATGAATTACCGTTGGTGACCATCACGGCGACGATGCGAACGGGGAGTTGGCTTGATCCAGCGGATAAGATCGGACTGGCCGCCATGACCGGGACGGTAATGCGGACCGGTGGCGGTGGCGGTCTTTCCGCAGAGCAGGTTGATGCCGAGCTGGAACAGTTCGCGGCCGATGTGAATATCGGGATCGGACGACAATCAGGGTCGGCGTCACTCGATGTCCTGAGCAAGGATGTGAATCGGGGGTTGGAGATCTTTGCCGGTCTCATTCGGACCCCCGCGTTCGATCCCGCCCGTGTCGAATTGGCCAGGTTGCAGGCCATCGAAGGGATCCGCCGTCGTCAGGATAATCCAGGCTCCATCGTCAGTCGGGAATTTGCCAAGATGCTCTATGGGGCCGATCATCCCAGCGCCCGAGAAAGCTCGTTGGATTCCGTCAAACGGATCACGAGGGATGATCTCGTCGCGTTCCATCACAACACGATTCACCCGAACGGGATGATTCTCGGTGTGACCGGTGACTTCAACGGAGAGGAGATGGTGGCCTCTCTGCGCAAGGTATTCGGAGATTGGCAAAAGGGAGCCGTGCCGGAGCTGAGGATTCCCGACGTCCCGGAGGCGGAACTCTCGACACCGGTTGTCCGGTTCGTCGGCAAAGATACCTCCCAGACCCATCTTCGGGTGGGACATCTCTCGATCAAGGAGAATGATCCCGACTACGTCGCCTTGGCCATCGCGAACGATATTTTGGGTGGGAGTTCGTTTCGCAGCCGCCTGTTCAACGATGTGCGAACGAAACGTGGACTGGCCTATTCCGTCGGCAGCCGTCTCAATACGGGGATGCATGACCAAGGTGTCTGGTTGATGCGGGCGGAAACCAAGTTGATCTCCACGCAGGAAGTGATCGAGCGGTTTGTGGCGAATATCGACCGAATGCGCGTCGAGCCGGTGACCGATGCGGAACTGGCAGAGGCGAAGGAAGCGTACGTGAATTCGTTCGTATTTTCCTTTTCCAGCCCTTCGGCGATCGTCAGCCGATTGGTTGAGTTGGAGTACGATGGATTGCCGAAGGACTTTCTGCAACAGCTCCGTGCCAAGGTCGTGCGCCTGACCAAGGAAGATGTCTTAGCGGCGGCCAAGAAACATTTGCGCCCGGAGCGATTGAAAATCGTTGCCGTCGGATCAGGGGAGGCGTTGCCGAAGGCCCTTGCGACGTTTGGAGACGTGAAAGAAATCAAGCTGAGTCCGGAAGGGTGATGAGACGCAATGATGAAGCAAACTCACCATAACGATACTCGTGCCTCTGGGGAATCCCTTTGTCAGTAAACCGCCATGCCGTTAGAAGACGACTTTTCCGACATCCTCAAGAAAGCACGGACCGGACAAGGCCTGTCGGTCGGTGATGTGGCCCGGATGACGGGGTTGCCCGGCGGCGATATTACCGCGTTGGAACGAGGCGATCAGCCGCGGGATCGAGCGGAGGTGCGAGCACTGGCAAAGGCGTTGGGCCTGCGAGCTGGGCCGCTCGAGCAAATCGCGATCGAGAAGTGGGAACCGGTTGCCCAACAGATGCCACCGTGGGTGGAGATGGTGCAGGGTTCCATTAACGGATATGGCGTACAGGGGTATGTTCTACATGATGCAGGTGAGGCGCTGTTGGTCGATACGGCCTATAACGCTCCTGCCATGCTTGATCTGCTTCGGAGACATCGGCTGCGACTGATCGGCATTTGTCTGACGCATGGCCATGCGGACCATGCGGACGGGATCGACCAGATTTTGAAATATCGCGAAGTCCCGGTGTATCTGGGACCGGAGGATATCAGCCTATTAAGTTGGCGCCCGCGGACGGATTTGTTGGTTGCTCCAGTCGACGGATTTCCCATCAGCGTGGGACGCCGTACCGTCCGATGTGTGTTGACGCCGGGGCATACACCGGGCGGCATTTGTTATTGTGTTGATGACCCACGATTGCCGGTTTGTTTTGTGGGTGATACCCTCTTTGCCGGATCGATCGGTCGGTCTAATCCCAGGGAGCTCTATTCGGCTCACCTCAATGCGGTTCGCAACCGTGTCTTAACCCTCTCCCCTGACTATCGCCTCTTCCCTGGACATGGACCTGCCACAACCGTCGAGGAAGAGCTCGACCACAATCCATTTGCGACGATTCAATAGACAGGGATGACATGGATGGATTGGGACGGCATGAACATCGAGATCTTGAGAAGACGTATGTTCGTGATACCAGGGAAGAGCCGGGTCGAGAGATCATCGACGCGACGGAGACCGACGAGGAGGGAGAGCCGTCGGGTTTTTCACAGTGGACATTACCGATCGTTCTCTTTCTCCTGACGGTCTTTACGACACTATGGGCCGGGGCCTATCAAACCTACAACGGTCCGGCACGCGGGCCGCTGAATTTTCTCCTGTCCTCTCCTGAGATGCTCTGGCGGGGCATTCCGTTTGCCGGTGCGCTGCTCTTTATCCTCACGACGCACGAGTTGGGGCATTATCTATTGTCTAAAATTCACCGCGTTCCGGCTTCCTTGCCGCTGTTCATTCCTGGGCCGCCTCATTTCATCGGGACGTTCGGCGCCATCATCCGCATGCGGGGTCCCATCCTGAGTCGTCGAGCCTTGTTCGATATCGGTGTCGCCGGCCCCTTGGCAGGGTTCGTCGTCGCGGTTGTTACGCTCGTTGTAGGGCTCAATCTGTCGACCGTCGTCGATCGAACGGCTACATATGGTTTGCAACTCGGCGAGCCCTTGCTGCTACAGTTTATGTCGTGGGTCATCATCGGGCCGTTACCACCGGATGCCGACGTGGTACTCCACCCGATCGGTTTTGCCGCCTGGTTCGGACTCTTCGTGACTTTCCTGAATCTCCTTCCGATCGGGCAGCTCGACGGCGGCCATGTCGCCTATGCCCTGTGGGGCAGGCGACAAAGGGCCATGGCGCTCGCCTTTCTTCCAATTCTATTGATCTTGGGATTCATCGGTTGGCCCGGCTGGTTTCTCTGGGCCTTCATGGCTGGACTGTGGGGAATCGGTCATCCTCCTGTCCTGGATCCTCATGTTCCGTTGGGCCGTAACCGGACGATCGTTGGATGGATTGCGTTTGCCGTCTTTGTCGTCACCTTCGCGCCGGTCCCTTTTTCCTTCCATTAAGTGACACGAGTCGTTGCCGCTTCCTGTTTCGCTCATCTCGTTCTTCTGATTTCCTTGTCCGATTCCAGGCACGGTCTTAAGTATGGAGATCCTCATGGCCGAGGACATGGCTGGTTTGGCCAGTGACGTGCCCACGTGGAATCCGAGGTAGAGGAGGCTGCGCGTACCGGCCGGACAGACGATAACGCAGCTTGAGCTGATCCTGTTTCTTCCTTATCGGACCTTGATGAAGGCATCGTGACTATTTGAGTTGGGTTGCTAACAGATTTCCCCTCTGGAACGCGGGCGGGTTCTTCGTCTTTACAGGAGTGTACATTTGGTTTCTGACGAGACTGGATGAAGCAGCACGAACGCAAGTTGAATCGAGCCGATACTGGTGGGGGTCGACTTCCACGTTCGAGAGAGAATTTCAAAAGGTTCGATCACGAGGGCGGCTGATCTATTCCATTTTCATTGCCATTTGTGTCATTGCCGCCATGGTTATTGTGTGTGCGCATGTCCTGGTTCCGTCATGAGAGGGGATCTTTCGATGCAAAAAAAGAAGGAGTTTGTGGGCAGGTGGGAGTCAATGATCGGTGCGCTCACGCATGAGGGCGATGAAGCCTTCTTGTTCGAAATGCCGGTCGGTCGTCAAAGCTTGGCTGATCCGGCGTTGTCGCATCACCACCATTGACCAGCAATCGGTCAGGCTATAGCCCTTGTCGGGTCTGGCTCTATATAAGGCCAGACCTTTTCGAAAAGCTTCGCGTCCGAAGGGCAGGACCTGCACGGTCGGTGCGAGGAGAATGCGTTCGACCATCTCGACGGCCGCGCGACGGACGGACGCCCCGCCGTTCGAGTGCGCATTGAGCACTTCCGTCAACACTGCATCCGTGGTCAAGAGGCGGACAGCCCCCAAGCTCGCAGACAATTCGACAGCCCGGCTATGATGACGATCGAACGGATTGGCAAGGGCAAGCCAGTAGGCCGTGTCGGCAAAGACGACGTTCAAGAGTGGGCCTGACCCGAGAGATAATGATCGTGATGGGCTGCCAGATCAGTCGGCAGTTTATGCAGTTCAGCTTCCGGGACACGGCTGACGATGTCGAGGATCTGTTGCCAGATCGGTTTGGTGGCTCGCGCTCGTACGCGTTTGCGAGGGGCGCGGCGAGTCCGCTGCTGAGCACGACGGCTGGTCGGTGGACTTGGCATAGCCGCATTATAGACGGGAAGCGTACGGACGGACAAGCGTTCGTCCGCATCCCACGCGGGAGGGCCATGGGGGCGATCTGGCGGATGCAGACAGGCGAGGGTATCACCGCGTCTGGTTATGCCGGTCCTATTTCCCTTTCACGATGTGCCTCGTGTTTTCTTCCGTTCTGGCTCGTCTCATTCTGCTGATTTTCTTGTCGGATTCCACAGGCGATCCTACAGTGTGGAAATGCTCTCGGCTGGCGCATCTACAACACGATGCCCTAAATGTCGGGCTCAACGGCTTGATGAGGCGGAGGAATGTGTGAAGTGCGGCATCATCTTCGCGAAATACCGACCAGTCGAGGCGAGCGCCCGCCGCACATCATCCTCGTCGTCGATTGCACAAGCTCAGTGGTATCTGACGGCCAAGCAATGGATGATCGAGTCGGACACCACGACCGATTCGATGACGTTTTACGGTCGGGTATTTGTATTCGCAGCCATGGTCTGGTGGGGGTGGAAGTTCATCGTCACGCCGCTTGAAACGAATTACACCGGCGAGTCGTTTCTCCATCTGATCAATCTGCCCTTTCATGAAGCCGGACATGTGGTCTTCATGCCGTTCGGTCGCTTCATGACGATTCTTGGGGGAAGTCTCGGACAGATTCTCATGCCGCTGATCTGTCTCGGTACATTTCTGGTGAAGACCCGCGATCCATTCGGCGCCTCGGTGGCTTTGTGGTGGACGGCAGAGAGCCTGATGGATATTGCGCCCTACATCAATGATGCACGCGCACTCGATCTCATGCTCATCGGCGGGGTGACCGGAAAAGAGACAGACGGGCACGATTGGAATAACATTCTCACGATGTCGGGCTTGTTGGAATGGGATCATCGGTTGGCGCAGCTCACCAGCAACATCGGTATTCTCCTAATGCTGGCGTCTTTCCTGTGGGGCGGTATCATCTTGCTGCGCCACTATCGTCGGCTGGGAGACTAGCTTACCTCTTTTCTTCCCACTCAACCTCGGGGACATCCTCCAACTTTTCAATGTCTTGCGAGTTTTGATTCCTTCTTGACGAGGCTCCCGACCATTTTGACGCCGTTTTTACGGCGAGGGAGATAGACTGATTGCTCATAGAGGATCTCGCGATGGACTTGATCTACATCGGGCTGGTGGTGGGCTTCTTCATCCTCTCCAGGTGGCTGATCTCGGATCTGGAGCGACTCTAAGGTGGTGGTCATGAATGCGATGTACGTGCTGAGCGGAATTGTGTTTGTGGGCCTGCTGATCTATCTCATGGTCGCATTGCTGAAGGCGGAGTGGTTCTAATGACTACGAATGCAATCTTTCAAGTGCTCGTATTTTTCATCGTGCTGCTGGCGCTGGCCAAGCCGCTAGGATGGTACATGGCGAGAGTGTATGAGGGCAAGCCTTGTGGACTTGACCGGATCGTTGGTCCGCTCGAACGCTTGCTCTATCGCCTTTGCGGCGTGCATCCTCATGAGGAAATGGATTGGAAGACATATGCCGTCGCAGTGTTGCTCTTCAACGGGGCGGGGCTGCTTGCCCTGTATGGGTTACAACGACTGCAGGCCTATCTGCCTTTGAACCCGCAACATTTCGTCGGCGTCGCCCCTGATACGGCGTTCAATACCGCCGCAAGTTTCGTCACAAATACAAATTGGCAGTCGTACGGCGGCGAAACCACGATGAGTTACTTGACACAAATGCTGGGGATGACGGTGCAAAACTTCGTCTCCGCTGCGACGGGAATGGCGGCGCTCATTGCGTTGATCCGGGGCTTGAGCCGCAGCACGTCGGCGACGCTGGGAAATTTTTGGAGCGACCTGGTCCGCGGTACCCTCTACATCCTCCTGCCGTTGGCACTTGTGCTGGCGACCGCCTTGGTTTCGCAAGGAGCCGCGCAAACGTTGCGCTCCTATCAAACGGCTTCAATGTTGGAAGCGGTTCATTATGAAAAACCGATGACCGATGCGAGCGGGCAACCGGTGCTCGACGAGAAGGGACAGGCGCGGACCGAGCCGGTCACCGTCTCCGAACAAGTATTGGCGGTGGGGCCGGCTGCCTCGCAAGTGGCCATCAAACATCTTGGAACCAACGGCGGTGGGTTCTTCAATGCCAACGCCGCGCATCCGTTCGAGAGTCCTACGCCTCTCACCGATTTTCTCCTCATCCTGGCAGAAGCCGTGATTGCGGCATCGTTGACTTACACCTTTGGGAAAATGGTGGGTGATACTCGGCAAGGATGGGTGATTCTCTCGGCGATGATGATTGTGCTGCTTGTATTTGTGATCGCCGCCTATTTAGCTGAGTCATCCGGTAATCCTTATCTCGCAACGCTTGGGATTGATCAAAACGGCGGCGCTCAACAGCCGGGCGGTAATATGGAAGGCAAGGAAGTCCGCTTCGGCATTGCACGAACAGCTCTGTTCGCCGCCGTCACGACCGCCACCTCAACGGGCGCCATCGACTCAATGCATGATTCATTGACTCCGCTCGGCGGTCTGGTCCCCCTGTTCCTGATGCAATTCGGTGAGGTCATCCTGGGCGGTGTCGGCTCGGGCCTGTACGGGATGATTGTCTTCGCCATTATCGCCGTCTTCATCGCTGGACTAATGGTTGGCAGGACACCGGAATATCTTGGTAAGAAAATCGAGCCCTATGAAATGAAGATGGCTTCATTGCTCATCCTGATCATGCCGATCGTCGTTCTGGGTTTCACCGCCCTTGCGATCAGCACTGAAACAGGCCGATTGTCTCTTTTGAATCCCGGTCCTCATGGGTTCAGTGAGGTCCTCTATGCCTATACGTCTCAGGGCAACAACAACGGCAGCGCATTCGCAGGGCTCAATGCGAATACTCCCTTCTACAACCTCACCGGCGGCCTCGCGATGTTGATATCCCGGTTCTGGCTGGTGATTCCAACTCTGGCGCTTGCAGGGGCCCTCGCCCGCAAGAGGCTAGTGCCGGCCGGTCCCGGAACCTTGCCGACCCACACCCCGCTGTTCGGAGTTCTTTTGATCGGCGTGGTGGTAATGGTCGGAGCACTCACGTTCCTTCCGGCTCTGGCCTTGGGGCCGATCGTTGAGGAACTGATGATGAGGGGATCATAGTAAGGAGTCACACACGATGAGTCTCCCGACAACAGCACACAAATCCCGGTCATTGTTCGACGCGGCACTGGTTCGCCTGGCGTGGCACGATGCCGTCGTCAAACTTCATCCTCGTCATCAAGCCAAGAATCCGGTCATGTTCGTGGTGTGGGTTGGAAGTGTCTTGACGACGCTTCTGTTCCTGCAGGCGACGGCCGGAGCAGGTGAGGCGCCGACTTGGTTCATTTTTTCCATCGCCCTCTGGCTGTGGTTCACCGTTCTGTTTGCCAACTTTGCGGAAGCCATGGCGGAAGGTCGCGGCAAGGCGCAAGCCGATTCTCTCCGCCGCGCGCGCCGAGAGCTCACGGCCAAGAAGCTTGGTACGGTCGATCCGGGAAGCGAGCACTATGCCATGTGGGACCGACAGTTCCAGCGGCGCGATACGTTCAGCGTGGTGTCAGCGAATCAGCTCAAGAAAGGCGATGTGGTTCTCGTCGAAGCAGGAGACTTCATTCCGGTCGACGGCGAAGTCGTGGAGGGCGTAGCGTCAGTGAACGAGAGCGCCATTACCGGCGAGAGTGCGCCCGTCATTCGAGAAAGCGGCGGCGATCGCAGTGCTGTCACGGGAGGCACGAAGATTCTGTCCGATTGGCTCATCATTCGGGTCACGGCCAGTTCAGGAGAAACCTTCCTGGATCGGATGATCGCCATGGTGGAAGGAGCCAAACGCCAGAAAACGCCGAACGAAATCGCGCTCACTATTCTGCTCGCTGCCCTCACCATCATCTTTCTCTTGGCAACGGTGACCCTGTTGCCCTTCTCTGTGTACAGCGTGCAGGCCACGGGGCAAGGGACACCGGTGACGGTTACCGTGTTGGTGGCACTCTTGGTCTGCCTGATTCCGACCACCATCGGGGCTCTCCTCTCGGCCATCGGGATTGCCGGGATGGACCGCATGGTGCAAGCCAACGTCATCGCAATGTCTGGAAAGGCTGTTGAAGCGGCGGGAGACGTGGACGTCCTGCTGTTGGATAAGACCGGCACCATCACGCTGGGAAACCGTCAGGCGACCGCCTTTCTTCCAGCGGAAGGAGTCGATATCCAGACCCTGGCCGACGCCGCCCAGCTTTCGTCGTTGGCGGACGAGACACCGGAGGGCCGCAGCATCGTCGTCCTGGCCAAGGAGAAGCATGGGTTACGCGCCAGAGACATCCATGAGATGGGCGCCACCTTTATTCCTTTTACGGCCCAGACGAGGATGAGCGGGGTCAACCTTCACGGACGGCAGATCCGTAAAGGATCGGCGGAGGCAATCGAAACGTATGTGACGTCGCAGGGAGGACAGTTTTCTCAGAGTGTCCGGCTGAATGTCGAGACGATTGCGAAGCAAGGAGGAACGCCGTTAGTGGTCGCTGAAAATGCCA
>Ga0209172_10006959_pt1 | contig 12103 bp, 12 predicted proteins | sample LarsenN4metaG_FD_184113 | JGI IMG/M metagenome (GOLD analysis project Ga0209172, IMG submission 184113) | Hot spring sediment bacterial and archeal communities from British Columbia, Canada, to study Microbial Dark Matter (Phase II) - Larsen... ... | reverse complement strand
GCCCGGTACGACCGCCTTTCTCGTAGTGTCCAGCGAGTGCAGTTCGTACACCAGCGTGTCACCTTCACGGAGTTTGAGGCGCAGCGTGTACGCCCCTTCCGCGTCGGCAACCGGTTCCGGCGTGTAAAGTTCTGGCTCGAGGGACGCCTCCTTCGTGCCGCAAGCCCCGAAGAGCGGCAGAAGCAGGCAGAGCGGAACGAGGCGGTTCACGACGCTGTTATACACGTTGCGGCGGCTGTCGCGCCGTCGCCGAGGGTAAAAGGGCGCTTATGGACTTGATCGAGGGCCTCATTCAAGCGACACAGGAGGCTGTGGACGACCTCTTCCGGTACGCCCGCTCGATGCCCGAGGAGTGGCTGGAGTTTCAGCCCGGCGGTAACGCGCGCACCGTGATGAGCATGCTGCGGGAGTGCGCGGGGCTTCCGGCGATGCTTGAGCCGCACCTCCGGGAACGACCGAGCCAACCGATGCCGGAGGACCGAGTAGCGGCGTTCTGGGCGCCCGCGAAGGCGTGCCACACGCTCGACGAGTGCGAAACCCTGTGCCGCCAGAACAGCGAGCGACTCTACGCCGCGATGCGCGAGGCGGAGGTGGGCGATGGCAGCGCGCGAGTGATGATGCCGTGGGGAAAGGAGTTCACGCTACTGCAGTTGCTGTTCGACCACTACTGGAACCTGACTTATCACCTCGGCCAGGTGGGCATGGTGCAGTTGATGCACGGCGACGACTCGTACCACTAACTCACTCCTCTTCCCTGGTTAGCTCGTCGTAGGCGGATTCGGGGTACCACAGCACCCTTGGCGCCCACGTTTGCGTGAACCGAAGGAAAGCCACCCTGCCATCGGCGAAGAGGTAGTTGTTCGCGCCGTTGTACCGGTCGTGTGCGATCTCCTTCTTGGCTTGTTTCACGGGCGGGTTCGTCGGGTCCGGCGGCCACTGCGCTTGCCACTGCCACCACTCGACGAAGTAGCGTTCATACTGCGTCTGTCGCTCCGTAACGTATATCGCGTTGGCGGGTTCCGGGATGCTGGAGAGGTGGACGAAGTAGTCGAACCAGCTGTTGTCGGCGTAGCTGCAAGGCACGCGCCAGGGGTCGCTGCCATCGCCTCTCGATCGGAAGATGCGGTGGTCGCTGATGTAGAGACCCAGCTGCTCGTACCACTCGACGATGCCGTCCTCGTTCTCATCCATCTGGTCGCCGGGCCCTGCCCAGTAGGGGGTCGGGAAGTGGTTGTCTGCCTCGTCAAGGTACGCGTTCATTGCCATGCCGATCTGGCGCAGATTGCTCATTGACGTGAAGCCGATGACGCGGTTACGCGCCGAGACGAACACGGGAAAGAGCAGCGCCATCAGAATCGCGATGATCGCCATGTTGACGAGCAGCTCGATGAGCGTGAACCCTCTTCGCCTCATACGGTTTGGATAATCGGCATGCCGCAGGCTCCGCTGCAGACGAGTCGAGGGCAAAACAAGTAGAAAACGACGGGTAGATCTGCGGGGCATCACCCGCTCGAGGAGACCTCCAGGAACGACTTCAGGTCCTCTTCGTTCACCAGCGGCTCTCCGGGCGAGACATTCGAGCACTTGCCCTCGTGAATCCACTGCTCCAAGCGCTCCACCTCGCCGAAGAGGTGGTCGAACGAGTCCACGAAAAACAGCAGCGGCTGGTAGTGGTCAATTTCGAAGTACTGATTGACGACCCACTCCAACTGGAACGGATAGCGTTGGACGTCCGGCGATTCGATGCAGTGCTCGATCTCACCATACGAACTGAGCAGGCCGCTGCCATAGACGCACAGTGCGTTCGCGCTTTCGGGTCGCCGCATCAAGCCGAACTCAATAGAGAACCAGAAGAAGCGCGCCATCGCCTTGATGATGGACTCGATGGTGTGCAGCCGCTTCTGCTCGTCCTTGATGTCGCCGACCATGAGAGCGGCGGAGCGGGCGGTCTCGCCGAACCGCACCAGCACGTCGGCGAATTGAGGGTCGGTGTGCATCGGCACGTGGCCGGCGACGTCATGAAAGATGTCCGGCTCGGGCAGGTAGTCGAGCTTCGCGCCGTCGCGGATCGTGATCGTGGTAGGAAAGTCTCTCTGGCGGATGCAATCGAAGAAGACATACGCGGGCACGTATCCGCTCACCGCCTTCGCCCTGAAGCGCGTGAGCGGCTCGAGGAACTGGTTGATCTCTTCGAGGCGCGGGATGCGGTCGGGGTTCAAGGCGAGGTTCTGAACGCCCTCTAAGAACTTCGGGTGCGCGTACTTCTCCCAGCGCGGCCGAATCCGAGCATACAGCCGGCGCCAGGTCTCTTGGTTCTCCTCGCTGTACAGGTCGTACGGCTGCTCGATGTACACCTCTCCACGAGCCTTCGCCTGCTCGATGAACGGTGCCTTCGTCGTCGTCAATCCTGGTGCTGAAGTGGCCATTGCTTCCCTACCTTCCTTTCTATCGAGTATACTGTATGGACGTTCCGAGCCTGCCAAACTGTTGGCGGCTCACCCAAGATTATGAGCAGTTCAGCCCAGAACCAAGCAACGAAGCCGCGCCCGAACGCCCGGATGCGCGCCTGCCTCCGCATCCCGGAGCAGGACTACAACGTCGTGCTGCGGCGCATCCAGAGCAAGCTGCCGCCGAGGTACCAGATTATCCGCACCAACACGGTTGACAAGACCGACCACCGCTGGGCGTATGTCGTAGGCCCCACTTACGCCGAGAAGCCGAGAGACCCGGGCCTCATCATCAACAAGAGGCAGATCACGGACTGGGTCATCGCGCCCGGTTGGCCGCCCCATTGGGTCGTGAAGCCGGCGGGCACGCGCCTCTCTCTTGTGCGCCTGCCTATCGAGGACCTGCCCGACCAACCCTTCAAGATTAGCAACAAGACTTAGACTCAAGTGGCCAGCACACACCCCGCTCCGACAGCCGAGGCGCACCGCGGACCGCTCCCCGACGGTTATCGCGTCGTCACGTGGGGCTGCCAGATGAACGTCGAGGACAGCGAGCAGATGGAGCGACACCTCGAGGACCTCGGCCTGCGCCGCGCCGAGTCAGACGAGGATGCCGGCGTCATCCTCTTGAACACCTGCTCCGTGCGCAAGAAGCCGGAGGACAAGGCGTTCTCCTACCTTGGCGAACTTCGGAAGCTGAAGGAGCGCCGCCCCGACCTGGTCATCGGCGTCTGCGGCTGCATGGCGCAACTGCGGCACGACGAGATTCGTCGCCGCTGCCCGCACGTGGACTTCATCGTCGGCACGGCGCAGGTCGCTCAGATCCCGGCGCTGGTGCAGGAGGCTCGACAGAAGCGGCGCTTCCTGCTGCGGATGGACCTGCCTCCGAGGAAGGGCGCCGTCGTTACGGATGTTCCGCAGCGCCACTTGGGCGCGGGCACAACCACCCGAAAGGTGAAGGCGTTCGTGCCGATCCAGTACGGCTGCGACAAGTTCTGCACGTTCTGTATCGTGCCGACGACACGCGGGCGAGAGCGGAGCCGCCCTACCGAGGACATCCTGGAGGAAGTTCGTGCGCTTGCTGAGCGCGGAACCAAGGAGGTTACGCTCCTGGGCCAGACCGTGAACTCCTACGGCAAGAACCTGCTGGAGGGCAAAGTTCCGTTCGCGCACCTTCTGTGGCAGATGGCCAGGATTCCAGGGATCGAGCGGATTCGGTACACGTCGCCCTATCCACGGGATTACAACGACGACCTCATCCGCGCACATCGCGAGTGCCCCAAGGTGATGCCCCACGTGCATCTGCCTCTACAATCGGGAAACGACAAGGTTCTGCGCGAGATGCGCCGCCTGTACACGGTTGAGCAGTTTCGCGAGGTGTATTGCCGGCTCCGCGCGGAGGTGCCCGGCATCGCGGTGACGACCGACATCATCGTCGGGTTCCCCGGCGAGACGGAGGAAGAATTCGGGGACACCCTGCGCCTCGTCGAAGAGTTGCGCTTTGACTCGGCGTTCATGTTTGCCTACTCGCCCAGACCCGGCACGAAGGCTGCCGAGCGAGAGGACCAGATACCGAAGCAGGTGAAGCAGCGAAGGCTGGCCGAACTGATCGAGTTGCAAAACTCCATCACGTGTGAGATTAATGATTCGCAAATCGGTACCGTCTTCGAGGTTCTCGTCGAGGGGGACGCCGAGAGACAGCAGGGGCCAGGGCGCCTGCTGAAGGGCCTGACGCCCCAGGGCAAGACGATTCACTTCGAAGCCGAAGCGCAGCCCGGCGACCTTGTCCACGTTCGCGCAGAGGGTGCACATCTGTGGGGCTTCGCGGGTAAACTTTCCTCCTGAACACCCTCTTACAGGAGGAACAAGAAACATGGCACTTCAACTCGGGGACACCGTTCCCAACTTCACGCAGGAATCGACAGAAGGTCCCATCAACTTCTACAACTACATTGATGGCCACTGGGCGATACTGTTCTCGCACCCGAAGGACTTCACGCCGGTGTGCACGACCGAACTTGGGCAGGTATCCAAGATCAAGAACGAGTTCGACAAGCGCGGAGTGAAAGTCATCGGCCTGAGCGTGGACCCGCTTGAGAGCCACCGCGGTTGGGTCAGCGACATCGAGGAGGTCGAAAAGACGAAGGTCAACTTCCCGATCATCGCCGACTACGATCGAAAGGTCGCGAACCTGTACGGCATGATCCACCCGAACGCCGACGACACATTCACGGTGCGGTCGGTCTTCATCATTGACCCGCAGAAGAGGCTTCGCCTGACGCTCACCTATCCGGCTGCCACGGGCCGCAACTTCCATGAGATCCTGCGCGTCGTGGACTCGCTGCAACTGACCGACAGCAAGAAGGTCGCGACGCCTGCGGACTGGAAACCCGGCGACAACGTCATCATCCTGCCAAGCGTGCCGGACGAGGACGCGCAGAACCTGTTCCCGCAGGGCTGGGAAGCAAAGAAGCCGTACTACAGGGTTACCAAAGTCTGAGGTCGAAGTCGCCCACTCGGTGCCATACGTGAGCGGGCTGAGGGTGACGCCCCATCCGGTGTGTTGCTTACGGCTGAGGAGCCGGACGAGTGCGGCGTTCTCGATGCGCGCCAGCCACGTCGTCCTAATCCGCTCGGAGCTTGCGGATTAGGTACACGGCTCCGAGGAGCAGCAGGAACACGGCCGCGAGAACCGCTGCCGTGGTGATCTCGATCGAGTACTGCCGCACGCGTACCAGCAGCGGCGCGTCGCGGACCTCAGGCTGCGCCGGCTCGTTCCAGCTTTGCCAGAACGACGGGTCTGTGTCAGGGTGCCTTCCCTCCTTGAGTCGCGCCATCATAAAGGCGGTTCTTTGTTTGTTATAGCGCTCCGCCTCCGCACGCAGGCGCTGGTACTCCTCCTCCGCGTTCCTCTCGAGCTCCTCGGACAGCATCGCCCTTGGAATCCTCTCGCCCAACTCCTGGCCCTTCAAGGACTTCTTGCCGCCGCGCAGCAGCTCCTTGATGCGAAGCTGGGCGATGTACGATAGCGTACCGTGGTCTCGACCGAGGGCATACGCCAGCGCCTCGAATATGTCCACGCTCTCCCAGGCGTTGCCGAGCACAATAAGCCCAGATAGGCCCTGAACCGCCATCTCAGTGGACATTTCCCTCTCGTGTCGGCGCCCGCTAATCCATGAGCCCAGCGACTCCTTCGTCTCAGCGTCCAGCATCCATTCGATTGCCCACACTTGGAAGATCTCGCGACCGAAGTGCGCGTCGGGATTGATCTCGATCGCCCTCGTGAGGGCGGCGTGGGCCGCCTTAAGGTCGCCGGGCTTTTCGAGGCTCCCGCCTTCCCGTAACCACCGGTGCGCGTAAAACGTTCCGATGTTCGCGTAGTAGCGATAGAGCGCGTCCTTCTGTCTGGGCGCTTTCTCTGGCAACCGCTCGAGGATCTGCTTCTTGCGCTCCATCCACTCGATCGCCTTGTCGCCCTCGCCGAGGCGATCGTAGGCGACGGCAAGGTCGTCGTACAGATCAAGGCGATTGGGCTCTCGGGCGATCTCCCTCTCTACTCGCCGAGCCATTATTTCGTAGTACAGCGGTGGATTGCGATCGAACCGACCCGTGATGACGAGCAGTGCCTCGGGAAGCCCCTTGGCCTCTGCTGCGAGGGTGTCCCGATCCCAGATGCAAGCTACCGCCTGCCAGCCAAGCCCCAGCGCTACGAACGAGATCAGCGTTCGCATCATGCCCTATGATACCGCGCCTCCTCCGGCACGGCGCCGGCCGCGCCAGAGCCAAGAGAACCGCACAGTTCGCCACGCCTCGTCTCCAGAGGCAGAGCCTTCCGCGACCCGTGGAAGGCGCCGCTCTGCCGGTCGGCGGCTTGAACGATAACACCTGCCGGAGCCCAGAATCAACGCATCTGTGCTACACTCGGGGCCGGGAGACACTTATGTTCAAACTCCGCCTCGCCTCCACGCTCCTGCTCGCCGCAATCGGGGCGTTCGCCGCCGCCCAGGTAACGACCACTCACTTGCTCGATCAGCTGTCCGTTCCGATTTACAGAGACCTGCTCGACAACCGACTTTTCACGCGCATGGGACACAACCGGGGATACGGCCAGCACCACGACCCATGCCGCGACTTCATCGAAGCGCGCTATCGCTCCTATGGTCTGAACGTGCGCCTGCACCCATTCCTACTCGCCGGCAACACGTACTACAACGTGGTTGCCGTTCTGCCCGGAAGGGTGTTCCCCGACCAGCAGTACATCTTGATCGCGCACTTCGACACGGTGAACAACCCAGGGGCAGACGACAACGGCACAGGCACAGCCGCCCTGCTCGAGGTCGCGCGAATCGCAGCGGAGTATCGCTTCGAGCGCACGATCATCTTCATCGCGTCCGACCGCGAGGAGGACGGCATGAAAGGCAGCGCGGCATATGCGAACGAGTATCGCAATGACGACATTCGCGGCGTCATCAACATTGACATGATCGGATATCGCCCCAGTGGAAACGCCGCGCACATCTACGGCCGCCCAGCCTCCGACCCATTCAAGTTCGCGCTGCGGGACGCGATTCTGCAGTACACAGACCTCGTGGTCGCCGTGGGAGGAGAACTGAACCGAAGCGACCACGCGCCCTTTGAGGCGGTCGGCAAGCAAGCCGCCTTCCTCATCGAGCGTTGGTGGGAGCAGAACCCCCACTACCATCAGCAGACCGACTCGACAGAGACTCCCGACTACATCGACTACGAGTACGCGGTCAAGATGACCCGCGGCGCGATGGGTCTGCTCGTGGATCGCGCCGGGTTGCTGCCCACGTTTCTGCCTCGCGGCTTCGTCGTCACCAGAGGGGCGCCCGGCTTCGGCACCATAACCGAGATGTACGACAGCGACGACCGGACGCTTGAAGTGCGCGCAGTAAAGCCGTTCGAGATCGCCGCTCCATCGGCGGCAATCGAGACGTGGACGGAAGCCTCGTCGCAGAGCGCAACCGAGATCACCCTCGCCGTCGAGTCGCGATCAACAGGACTTCCCTGCCGCCAGTCGGTTGAACTGTACGACTTCCAGGCGGGGGGATGGGTTGTGCTCGACACCCGCTTCGTCGGAAGCAACGACCAGCGCCTGATGCTCGACGTGAGCGCAAACGCCACTCGATTCATCCAGCCCGGAACCAGGCAAGTTCGGGCGCGCATCGCCGCCAACGACTGGGGTATCCCGGTCGTCGGTTGGTCGTACCACATTGACAGAGTGAACTGGATCGTTCGATAGCGGGTAGCCTGCGACGCGTCGTGGACAGTCAAGACGTAGACCCGCGAGAGATGATTCGCCGGCTCCGGGAGCTGGCGCTCACGGTCTCCCCCGCGGAAGTGGGCGTGCCGGATGACGCCGGGATATGGGCGGTCGTGATGGAAATCGAGGTGAGTGGCGAGACCGCCACACTCGTCGGCATGGCGGACGGAACCGCAAGCCTGTACATCTCGTCAGGCGGCGGGATCATCGGCGGGGGCGACCACGAGGTCGTCCGGGCGGCGGCACAGGGCCTTGTGGAAGTGGCGCAGCGCGCCGACACCGCCGCGGCGGAGCCTGTACCGGATGACCTGCCCTACCCAGCGGCAGGGTCCGTGCGCTTCTACTTCCGCTCGGGCGCGCTGACCACGACCGCCGAGGTTACGGAGGAAGAGGTCGCCGACCCGAGCCACTCCCTGCACGACGTGTTCGCCTCGGGGCACCGCCTGCTGGAGAAACTGCGGCTCGCGGTCGAGTCGCAGCAAGCCGACGATTCGTAACGCCAAGTAAACTGGAGGCAGCATGGCAAGAGCCATTTGGAAAGGTCCTATCTCTTTCGGGTTGGTCACCATCCCCGTCGGCCTCGTTCCCGCGCAGAAGAGCGAGGTGGAGGTGAAGTTCAACCAGTTGGATCGGCGCAACAACGCGCGCATTCGCTACAAGCGGGTGAACGAGATTACGGGCGAGGAGGTACCGAGCGAGGAGATCGTCAAAGCGTATCCATACAGCAAAGACCAGTTCGTCGTCATTGAAGAGGAGGAGTTGGATCAGATCCGCGCCTCCGCCTCCAGCTCGATGGAACTCGAGGAGTTCGTTGACGCGAGCGAGATCTCCGGGCTGTACTACGAGAAGCCTTACTATGCGATCCCCGACCCCGCTGCGAAGCGCGGGTACGTCATCTTGCGCGAGAGCCTCCGTCGAGCCGGAAAAGTCGGCATCGCGCGGCTGGTGCTGCGGCAAAAGGAGTACTTGGCGGCGCTGGTCCCCTTGGAGAACGCGCTCATGGTGATGTTGCTCCGCTTCCCGGAAGAGGTGCGCCTGCCAAGCGAACTGGAGTTGCCGAGCGAGGACCTCGAGGCGGTGAAGGCGACCGAGCGAGAGGTCGAACTCGGACTGCAACTGGTCGAGGCGATGACAGCCGAATGGCAGCCCGAAAAGTATAAAGACCGATTCCGCGAGCAACTCCTCGCCTCGATTGAGGAGAAGGTGCGCACGGGCAGCATCGCCGCGCCCGCTCAGCCCGCCGCGGTGCAGTCCGAAGGCGAGGTCATTGACATGATGGAGTTGCTGAAGAAGAGCCTCGAAAAGCGCGCCGCTTCCGAGTAGGCACCCGATGGCGGGCGACCTCTCCGACTATCAAAGCAAGAGGAACTTCGAGCGCACCTCTGAACCTGCGGGCGGCGCTGCGGACGCCGGCGCGTCCCTCCGCTTCGTCGTGCAAAAGCATGCCGCCTCGCACCTCCACTACGACTTCCGCTTGGAGTGGGCGGGAGTGCTCAAAAGTTGGGCAGTGCCCAAGGGGCCGAGCCTGAACCCAAAGGACAAGCGCCTCGCCGTGCATGTCGAAGACCACCCGCTCGACTACGCCTCGTTCGAGGGGACGATTCCCGAGGGTGAGTACGGCGCAGGAACCGTAATGGTCTGGGACTTCGGGACTTGGGAACCGGCGGGCGACGTCGAACAGATGTTTGAGAAGGGTTCCCTCAAGTTCTATCTCTATGGCGAGCGGCTCAAGGGCAAGTGGGCGCTCGTTCAGATCAAGAAGGACCCAAAGAACTGGCTGCTGATCAAGGAGCAGGACGACCGCGCCCGCGACGACGGTGAACTCGACGTGCTGGAGGAGCACACCGTCAGCGTGCTGACTGGTCGGACGATGGAGGAGATCACGGCGGGAGTGCAGGGCGGAGCGATGCGCAGGGCAAGAGAACTCGTGGCGAGCTTCCCCCAAGCTCGCGAGAGTAGCCAACCGCGTGAACTGTCGCCGCAGCTCGCCGCCCCGGCGACGAAGCCCCCGGAAGGCGACAACTTCTTGAATGAAATCAAGTACGACGGCTTCCGCATCCTCGCGTTCATTGAGGATGGCGTGGTGCGCCTGATTTCGCGCAAGGGGAACGACTACACGCGCGGCTTTCAGCGCATCGCAGACGCACTCGAGCGGCAGGGCTTCTCAAACGCCATCCTTGACGGCGAGGTGGTCGTTGTTCGACGCGACGGAACCCACGACTTCGCGGCGGTTCACACTGCTGCCGCGGGAGGCTCGGTCGGCCGGGTCATGTACTACGTGTTCGACCTACCCTTCTTCGGCGGCTACGACCTCAGGGCGGTGCCGCTCAGCGACCGCAAGCGCGCGCTCGAAGTCGCGCTGAGCGCGCGGCGCGAGGAGTCCGTGCGCTACAGCGAGCACATCGTCGGCTCTGCGCAAGCGATGTTCGACGAGGTGTGCCGCCTCGGGCTTGAGGGAATCGTGTGCAAGCGCGCCGATGGGAGGTACACCTCGAAGCGCACCCCTGACTGGCTGAAGGTGAAGTGCTCGAACGTTCAGGAGTTCGTCGTCTGCGGCTACACCGACCCGGAAGGCACCCGACACGGTTTCGGTGCGCTCATCTTGGGGCGCTACAACGATGAGGACATCGAATACGTCGGACGAGTCGGCAGCGGCTTGACGGACGAACAACTTAGCGACTACTACGCGAAGTTCCAAGAGATTCTCTCCGCCGCGCCGACCGCGCTCAACCCATCGAAGGAGACGTCCGCGAAGGGCGTCCACTGGATTGAGCCGCGATACATCGCCAAAGTGCGCTTCGCGCGATGGACTGAGGACGGAACCCTGCGAGAGCCGACGTTCCTCTCCTTGCGAAAGGTTGACGACCCGCCGCCGAACCCGCCCGACAACCCAGGCAAGGACGCGACGGTCGCAGGGGTGCGGCTTTCGAACCCCGACCGAACGCTCTGGCCCGAAGCGGGCGTAACGAAGCGCAGACTCGCGGAGTACCTCGTGGCCGCATGGGATCGGATGGCGCCGCACCTGCTCAGCCGACCCGTCTCCCTGGTTCGCTGCCCGGACGGCTGGCAAGGGGAGCAGTTCTATCAGAAGCACCTCAACCTGAAGGAAGTTCCGAGCGGCATCGAGACAATCGAAATCGTCGAGGATGGCGAGGACAAGGGCGCTTTCCCGATCGTTGCCGCTGCGGAAGGCTTGGTGCAACTCGCCCAGCTTAACGTGCTCGAGTTCCATCCCTGGGGGGCGACAACGTCCGACCTCGACCATCCGGACCGGCTTATCTTCGACATCGACCCCGGCCCCGAGGTCGCATGGCAGAGAGTGGTCGAGTGCGCACGCCTCTTGCGGGCGTTCCTCAAGGAGTTGGGCGTGGAGTGCTGGGTGAAGACGACCGGCGGGAAGGGGCTTCATGTGGTCGCCCCGCTGCAACCGGAGCGCGGGTGGGACGCTGTTGGCCGCTTCGCCGCGGGCGTCGCCGGGCGGTTCGCCGAGGTCGCCCCGCAACGATACACGACGAAAGCGACCAAAGAGGCGCGCATCGGGAAGGTGTACATTGACACGCTCCGCAACCGCCGAGGCGCAACCTGCGTCGCCGCGTACTCCCCGCGCGCCCGGAGCGGCGCGCCGGTTTCGACGCCCGTTTCATGGGAGGAGTTGGACGATTTGCCGGCAGGCGGCGGATTCGCCATCGGCAATCTCGCGGAACGCCTCATGCAGCCCGACCCGTGGGAGGGGTTCCTCTCAAGCGCGCAGGAGTTGCCCACAAGGGCATTCGACGCGCTCGGCATCGAGCCGTAGCTCGGGAGCCGTCCCCGCGCCGCTCCGCAAGCGAGAGGACGCATCCGCGCCCTTGCGCACGTGGAATACTGAGGCGGTGCGCCGCTCAGCGTTGGGTTGGATGCTTGGGATTTGGGCCATCGTCGTCGTCGTCACATCGTCCACCGTGGTCACGTCGAGGCAGTTCGTTCGCTTTGCGGCGCAAGGCCCACTTCAAGTTAGTGAGCGAGAGTTCGACTCCTTTTGGCGCAAATGGTGGTGGCTGTTCGTCAAGGGCTACCACGTACTCGAGTTCTTCTTGCTCACCCTGCTTCTCGGGCTGTTTTTGCGCCTGCAGCGGGGGCTGACGGTGGGCCGGTCGTTGGTGTGGGCGGCCATCGGCGGCACGGCGTTCGCGGTCTCCGACGAGTGGCACCAAACGTTCGTGCCCGGCAGAGGCGGGCTGGCCAGCGATGTGCTCATAGACCTCGGTGGCGTGGTTCTCGCCGTCGCCTTGCTGGCGGCGCTGTGGCGAAGGCTGGACTCCCCTGGTGCAGGCGGCGCGTAGGGTGCCACGATGCCGTCCTGCCCACGACATGAGCGGGAACCCCGCCAGCC
>Ga0209172_10006958_pt1 | contig 12104 bp, 17 predicted proteins | sample LarsenN4metaG_FD_184113 | JGI IMG/M metagenome (GOLD analysis project Ga0209172, IMG submission 184113) | Hot spring sediment bacterial and archeal communities from British Columbia, Canada, to study Microbial Dark Matter (Phase II) - Larsen... ... | reverse complement strand
CTCCAACCACCTCCACTATGGTTGATATTTTAATTGCTACTGCACTTAATTTAGTCAATCCCAATCATCTCAAAAATTGGTTTATTCACTGCTGTTACTGTACTTCATAAACTTGCAATCTGCTGTAACTGTTTAACAGAAAATATCCCGATAAATTCTCAAGGTAAATGTGAACAAAAATATATTTTTGAAATTCTAATTCGGGCTGCCACTCAAAGAGATGGTATTGAAAATACTACTAAGAGTATTCAGCGCGATCGCTTTATGCTCAATGGTCGTCCTTACTATCTGCGGCTAGTTCTCGACCAAGGTTATTGGTTAGCCCATCGTTACGCCCTGATATCAAGATATCGGATTTATTTGAGTGTAGCCGTCCAGGAGGACGCATCCTCACCCTCGATAACTATCCCCATCAAGGACAACCAGTCATGTTGACTGAGTTTGGTGGGATTGCTTATGCGCCACTAGACCAACCTGGTGCAGATCAAGCTTGGGGATATGAAAACTGCTCGAATATCTCCTTTGCACGCCCAGTTTTACCCCCCATATCGCACCAGTGACAAGCTGAAGTATTTGGCGGGAACAGAACTTGCAGCCGGGATGTTTGCGAATGATGCTTTACCAGAGGAGAAGGCGAAGGAGTTACAGGCGGTGAGTGTCAATTTGCAAATGCCAATTTCTGTATCAAGGGAAAATAGGTAAATTTAAAAAGGCGCATTTTATAAAAAATGCGCCTCATGTTGAATAATCGGTTAATATCACAATTAGAATTTACTAGCAATTTTATACCAGTTATTCAGTACTTCCTGAGAATCAGCGTGATTTTCTGCATATTCTCTTAGAATTTTAAAACTAATAACGTGCATCTTCCTGATGAAAAAAATCAGTAATTAGATATTAATGTAAACAGCAGCAGCTAACACTACCATATCAGGATTGTTGAGTGATCCGGCGGTAATAGCGATCGCTACCTCAGACAGACGCAAAAAGACGCAGATGAATTTGATAATTATCTGTATCTATATGTGTTCTTCCTATGAGCGAAGAAGTTTCGACGAAACTAGGATTCATCAGGGAAACCATCTCTCAAACTGAGGTTGGGGGTGTGCGTCTGCGTGGTACAGATTGGTTTGCTTGGGCAACTGGTGGTGCTTCTAATACCGTACTGTTGACGGCTGAAACTGGCGTTGCAGAATTATTAGTAACTGGACAAGACGCGTGGGTGTTGACGGATGAAATTGAAGCCCAGCGTCTCAAAGATGAGGAACTACCCAGCCATTTGAAGCTGCATATTAACCCTTGGGCTGATGCTGCTGTTCGTGAGGCTTTTGTCCGTGAGGCTACAGATGGAGGTAAAGTTATTAGCGATCTCTGCAATGACGCAACTCCACAAGAACAACCAATACCCCATTCTCTACAACAATATAAGCGGGTATTGTTGCCAACGGAGTTAGACAGATATCGCCACGTCGGACAACAAGCCAGCGCAGCTATGACGGAAGTCCTACAAGCTGCCCAACCTACTTGGACAGAATATCAGTTAGCGGGCGCAGGTGCAGAGGCGTTGTGGTCGAGAGGTTTACATCCAGCTTTGACATTGGTAGCTGGCGAAAGGCGTTTACCTCTTTATCGTCATGCTACACCCACGGCAGAAAAGATTGGAAGACAAGCAATGCTGATATTTTGCGCCAGAGGCTATGGATTGTATGCGAATCTTACTAGATTTGTTTGTTTTGGTAGCCTGACAGATGATGAAGCTGAATTACATCGTCATGTCTGCGAAATAGAAGCTAAAGCACTATCAGCATCTCTACCGGGAATGACGCTCGATGCAATTTATTATGCTTTAGCGCAAGCTTATGAACAACATGGATTTCCTCAAGCTATCCGTGAACATCATCAGGGAGGAACTACAGGTTATTTAGCCAGAGAAATCGTTGCTAATCCAACAACAACCGACTTTTTAACAGAAAATATGGCGATCGCCTGGAATCCTAGTCTAACTGGCGCGAAGGTTGAAGATACTTTTGTCATTCTCAAGGATGGGAAATTAGAAAATCTCACTTTTGATCCAAACTTCCCTAGTGTGGAGGTAGAAGGAAGATTACGCCCTGTACCCTTAGAGAAATGACTGAGAAATTTACTAGCAATTATGACTTTTCAACAAATATTTCATCAACCACCTGAGACTCAAGCGAGTGCATCAGGAAGAGTTAATTTACTGGGCGAACATACCGACTATAACGATGGTTTTGTCTTGCCAACAGCGATTCCCCAACAGACAACGGTACAGTTAGGTTTTAGTGATGATGGACAACACCAGTTTTATTCAGAAAATCTGCAAGAGCGTGTCAGTATTTTAGATATTCATCATACGCCTTCTGGATTTGCTAGTTATGTTTTTGGTTGTATTGAAGTCTTAAAACAAGCGGGATATACCATTCCTTCGCTGAATGTGTATGTGCAATCATCAGTACCTATGGGTGCTGGTTTATCTAGTAGTGCAGCTTTGGAAGTGGCAACAATACGAGCAATCCGTCAACTTTTAGATTTACCAATCGATGATGTGGAAATTGCTCAACTTGCTCAACAAGCGGAAATTCACTATGCAGGCGTACAATGCGGCATTATGGATCAGATGGCTGCTAGTCTTGCTGATACTGAGCATATGCTGTTTTTATACACTCGAACGCTAGAACGGCGTATACTAGCTTTTCCCAACGGCACAACAATTTTAGTTATAGATAGTGGTGTACCGCGCACCCTAGCAACTAGTGGATATAACCAACGTCGTGCTGAGTGTCAGGAAGCGGCGCATTTATTGGGAGTTCATGCCCTACGAGATATTATTGATGCTCAGGTGACAGAAAAATTACCAGAACCATTAAACCGTCGCGCTCATCATGTGGTGACAGAAAATAACCGTGTTTTAAAAGTTTTGCAGGGAGTAACACCTGAGCGTTTTGGCGAGTTGATGAACGCATCTCATGCTAGTTTGCGGGATGATTATGAAGTTTCTGTACCAGCGTTGGATATATTGGTAGAAATTTTACAGAAAACCCCAGGTGTATTTGGTGCAAGACTGACAGGTGAAGGTTTTGGGGGTGCTTGTGTGGCGTTGGTAGCTTTAGGGGAAGAACAAATCATTGCTCCTCAAGTCCTCAGGCAATACAACAATGCAGGTTATACAGGACAAATTTTAGTTCCTAACTTCGAGGTGAGTGATGCAGCCTAACGTTATTTTTGGCAATGCTGTCAGCGAAGGCGCAAATCGTTGGGGTTGGTTTGTAGGATACTTCATCACTCCAGATGATGATCAACGTTCAACTACAGCACTAGAAATTAAATGGGGTGTACATCAAGCAGGAGAAAGTAGAAGCGAGTGGGCAGTAAATAATCAAGCTGCTACTCTTTCTATCTTGATTAATGGTAAATTTTGTCTGCAATTTGAGGACAGAGAGATTAATTTATCCCGTGAAGGTGATTATGTGTTGTGGTGTGCAGGCGTGCCGCATTGTTGGATTGCTCAATCTGACTGTACTATTCTGACCGTGAGATGGCCTTCAGTACCGAATGATAGTGTAGGAGTGCGGCTTAAGTAAGGTAGATAGAAAGAAAATTAAATTATAGTTTCTCATCCTTATTTCACAGTATGATAGCTATTTGGAGCTATTATCCTATTAATTTGAGGCATTATTGTTGGTATGCAAGCTAATGCTTTAGTTAGCTTTAATCTTTAAATTAACAACAAAAATTTTATATAATTTAACCAAATAAATATCAAGATAATACGCTATTATCGACTAGCAATTACAAAAAAAATGCTGTAAGAGCCTGATTTATATTTTGCTTTCAATTTACAGCGTATTTTGGGTATTTGGGTAAATGAGGTACAAGCATAAAACCCAAAATCATGTAGAGACGTTACATGTAACGTCTCTACTCCACGAATATGCAAACTGCTGTATTAATGCAAGAGGTTAAGATAAATGGTTCAAAGTATAGGCGGTATCTCTAAATATTCAGCTACCGACCTAGATAGATTAGCTCAAGAATTGAATCAAGACGGAATTTGTGTAATTCGTAATCTTTTTAAGCAGAAATTGATTGATGAGTAGTTAGAAGCGTTTGAAAAGTTATTTCACGATCGCCAAAATCAACCAGGTGGTTTAGCTCCTCGTGAAACTTCTCGCTATTATTTGACCTTGCCTTGGATTTACCCATTTGCAAATGAGTTGGTTTTCGCTAACCCAGTAATTATGGGTATCCTTGAGCGCGTCTTTTATCAAGAATACGTCATGGTACAGTTGGGGGTTGATGTTCCATTCCAAGGTTCAGATTATCAGGAAATCCATCGAGACTTTCGCCCATTATTTAGCGATCGCATAGTTACACCACTTTACGCCCTGGCAGTTAACTTTCCCCTTGTGGAAGTTACCCCAGACAACGGCCCGTTTCAAATGGCAAAGGGAACTCATCTTATACCACAAGAAGAGGGATTACAAAAGATTGCTGCTGGTGAAATTCCGATGGAATCTTTTTATATGCAGCCTGGAGATGTGATAGTGCGATCGCCTTTAGCATTGCACCGAGGCTCACCGAATCTGACAAACCAGCCCAGACCGATGGTAGTTATGGGTTATGCTATGCACTGGTTACACACACCAAAGGTAGATTTAACTCTGCCACGAGACTATTATGATAGTCTTCCAGCAGAACTGAGGCAGATGCTACGGTGCGAAGTCGTAGAGCAATTGTCTAAAGAAAAAGTCGAAACTTATATCAATTTCAAGTATTAGTCATTGGTCATTAGTTAACGTGAGTTCGACAACTGGAAAAAACCCCTCTCCAAACCTCTCCCCGAAACGGAGAGAGGCTTTGAATCTTACTCCCCTTCCCTGTCTTTGCTACGCAACGCTAACGCGAACGACACGCTGCGCGAACGCAGGGAAGGGGTTGGGGGTTAGGTTTGAGAGAAAGTTGCACACGGCATTAGTTATTCATGGCTAATGACTAATAACGATGAAAGATTGACTATGGAATATACTAATCCGGTTTATCAAGGTTATTTTGCTGATCCCTTTGTTTGGCAACACGAAGGGGTGTATTATGCGATCGGCACTGGTGCAGCAGAAGCGGAAGGAACGCTAAACAATATTGACACCCCTAACAAATCGCACGTATTTCCTCTGTTACGCTCCTTTGACTTTGCCAACTGGCATTTTGTTGATCACGCACTGTTACTACTAGACCCAGCCCTGGGGAATAATTATTGGGCCCCCGAAGTTGCTTGCTCTGATGGTCAATTTTACCTCTACTACTCTGTAGGGCATGAGGATAAAACCATCAGTTGCGTGTGGCTACAAGTGATAGTCCTTTAGGGCCTTATCAAGATGTGGGTGAAGCACTTACAAACCTAAATACTTGTCCCTTTGCCATCGATCCGCATCCATTCTGTGATGACGATGGACAGTGGTATTTGTTTTATGCTCGTGATTTTTTAGATACAGAAGGTGGTGTGCGTGTTGGCACAGCTTTGTTTGTAGACCGACTCCAAACTATGACTAAGCTGGCTGGAGAGGGAAAGGTGGTTTTACGGGCGCGTTCTTATTGGCAAAGATTTTTAGGCGATCGCTTAATGTATGGTGAAATCTATGATTGGCATACTTTAGAAGGTCCTTGTGTTCGTAAGCATGAAGGTAAATACTATTGCTTTTATAGTGGTGGACGTTGGGAAACTGAAGAGTATGGTGTAGATTATGGTGTCGCTGACAATGTCATGGGGACTTACTCTGATATAGGTAATGAAACAGGGCCACGAGTGTTAAAGTCCGTACCTAATTTCGTCAGAGGGCCAGGACATAATTCTATTGTGCTTGGGCCAGATGGTCAAACTGAGTATGTTGTTTATCATGCTTGGACACAAAACATGGACAAACGGCAAATTTGTTTAGATAAACTCTTCTGGACACTAGAGGGGCCACGTTGCCAAGGCCCTACCTGGACTCAGCAAACTATTACTGTCTCTTGAAACTAATTAAGAAATTTTGATTAGGTATTGGCGAAAAATTAATTACTCAATTGCTACTATAAAAGTATATTTTTTTCATTGTTTCAATAGAAATAGTTCTATCTATGGATAGTAAAGCTAGTAGAAAATAAACACTAATATTAGAGAATAACCTGATTACAAGGTGGAAATATATGACATCAAAAACCCCTCCAGATAATCGGCAAGATGAAACTAAATATGACCCAGAAGATAATCCTGGGACTCAAACAACTGTTCCCACTACAGAAGAAGGGGATACTCCTCTTGATGAGAGATATCGGATGACTGGTCAAGAATCAGGTACAGAGACTCGTCAGGGTGCTGAACCTGAAGCTGCTGGTGGTACTGTTACAGTTCCCGGTCTTCCCAATCAAGGGACAGAATCTCGTTAAGATTATTAATGAATGTTTGAAAATCCCCAGAATTAAAGCTTTGGGGATTTATAATTTACACAAATTCCCATGAATTGACATTTAATGAGCAGTTTAATTTATGTTCTGTCTGCTGTATTTCTTCGATTGTAGTTCCTGAAATAATACCATATATTTCCGTATATATTTGTTCTGATTCACTTTTCTCTAGAGCAGATAAAATCATCAATTCTTTGTTATCTAATTCTACCTTTAAATTCACTAAAATTGATTCTAATGAGCCTAATAAGCGGTAATTACTAGAATATTTAGCTACTTCTTTCCCTAGATTTAATAAGGTATGACGTTGCAAACAAAGTGGGTTTGAACCATTAACACGGAAATTAACATCAATTACATAAAGGTTCCCATCTTTATCTTCTAAAACATCAAAGCCGATAACACCGAAATATTGCTGCTGGAGAGCATACTGACTAATAGCAGCAATCATTTCAGAGAATCGATTCATTTCTATTTCACGGTAGTGAATAGTACCGCCTATATAGTTGCCCTCAGAGGTGACAAGCTGCTTAGTAGTGCCAATGAGTTTAATATTACCTGTTTTACTTACATAAAATTGAACACAGTAGTTTTGTACAACATTTTTGATGTACTCGGAAACCATCATTGTATTGAGCAACTTAATATTGAGATATTTTCTTAATTCTTCACAGCAGTAATTCAAATCGCTGGGGTTGTTGATAATATAAGTTCCTTCTCTAGATAGCCCATGAGAGGTTTTGATTAGATAGGGAAATTGTTTTGGTAAGTGAATATCTTCAAGATTAATTTGGTCGAGATGATAAGTTTCGTATTGCGGATGTGGTATTCCTAGTTCGGCTAATGTCGCTTTGTTAAGCTAGTGGTAGTGAGTATCTGGATTAACTGCGTGTTTTTCTCTTTTGAGGTGATCGAAGGGAAATAGAGTGAGCATTTTGTCAAAGCCTTCCCTATAATTTAACTCATCTAGATATTGCGATCACGGTATCACCTCTATGTTGTCATAGTTAAACCCAAAATGCTCCCGCCAGTAATTCACTAATAACTTTGGCGGTGGACTAGTAACAATTCGGGGAATAGCGTTACCCAACACAGCCAAGTTTTTCCAAGGTTCTTGTTGAAAAAGCTTATCGTAGGAAGTTTTAGTAGCTTCACTACTACCATCTTGAATAAAATATTTTTTGGTGTTGGGATAAGTAGCCCAACTAGCAGTCGCAGCATAATTCAAAATGAAGGCATAATCACCCACTGTCATGGAAGGAACATTCCTCGATGGAGGTCAGGGAAGTGTGTTCCCAACACTGATCGGCGTACTTTTACTAGGAATGATGTACAATCTGGTGAATCTTGAGGGAACTATTACTCCTTGGTGGCAGCTCGTACTTCGCGGTGGATTTTTACTTCTAGTTGTGGTATTCCAGCAACGTATTGCCCAAAGAGGCTAATATTAGGGGGAATTTTATCGGCTGTTTGGGTAGTGAAGTTATTAGGTTATTGAAATAATACTAATGCCGGACAAAATTTTTACCAAAGTTTAAGTCAACAGTGTGGTAAAGCCACCAAATGCAAGTTCGGTTTTGCCACTGTTGAGGAACGAATGTAAAATGCTTAAAATCCTTGTGATTGCTACCCTGCGGGAATGCTCCGCGAACACTTCGCTGCGATCAATTCGCAATGACATAGTTATACATGTTTCCGTCTAATACTATAAGTGTTCTAAAATAAAATCATTTTTTCAAAAAATTTTATTTCTCGCAAGTAAACTAGCAATTTGTATGTTATGCTTGACTTATAGGGAATCAGAAAAGCAAAAGTATTGGGTAGATTCAAGCCCCTGACTTTTGTTCAAGACAAGAAAAGTAAATCCGCCACGGCTTTGTGTAAAGTACAGTAGAAATAAAAAGCCAATGAAGCAGGATAGTGGCCTCCTTAATAACTTGAAAGCAATCAGAACGCGCTTAGGAATGAGCCAGCAAGATTTGGCAAACATTGCTAGTGTAACTCGTCAGACTATTAGTGGTGTAGAGTCGGGACAATATGCCCCCTCAGTGGTGATCGCACTACGCATAGCTAAGGCACTTGGTTGTCAAGTTGAGGATCTATTCTGGCTAGACCAAGACTTACCTGCAATTGAAGCAGTCCTCACTAAACCCATACCCGCAGATCAGTCCATAAGCCTGAGTTTAGCAAGGGTGGGAGGACAATGGGTTGCTTATCCCCTATTGGGTAAAGATGCCTTTCGCCAAGACATGATTCCGGCAGACGGAGAGGGAGTGAGCCAAATAGGAAGCGGTAAAGTGCAGGTGAGGCTGTTAGATGATAACTTAGCAGCACTGCATAACACAATAGTTATTGCTGGTTGTGCGCCTGTAATTGCACTCTGGGCAAGAGCTACCGAACGTTGGCATCCGCAATTGCGAGTGCATTTTACCTTTGCCAACAGCATAGATGCCCTGCAAAGTCTATGCAGAGGTGAAGCGCACATTGCCGGGATGCACCTTTATGATCCCAAAACTGGTGAACATAACGTGCCGTTTGCCCGTGAAATTTTGGCAGGAAGGGAAGCGGTTTTAGTTACTCTAGGTTTATGGGAAGAAGGGCTTCTCGTACCATCGGGTAATCCCAAGGGTTTTAAAACACTAAACGATGTAGTAGAAGCGCAAGCAACCATCGTTAATCGTGAAGTTGGTGCTGGTAGTCGAATGCTCCTAGAACAAAAACTGCAACAAGAACAGATACCATTTGCAGCAGTCAAAGGATTTAATCAGATTGCTACTAGCCATCAAGATGTAGCCCAAGCTGTCGCATTAGGGTTTGTGGATGCAGGTATTAGTACAGCATCCATCGCTGCTACCTTTGGCTTGGGATTTGTACCTCTGCATCAATCAAGATATGATTTAGTGATTCTTAAGGAATATTTAGAAGAAGCACCTATACAACAGTTGTTGAGTACCTTGGGACATCGTATGGTTCACTCACAACTAGAAGTCCTCGGTGGCTATGACATTACGAAAATTGGGGAAGTTGTAGCAACAGTTTAGGCTGGGGATTGGGTACTGGGTACTGGGAAAATTCTCCTCTTAAACCCCTACACCCTTATACCCTTATACATACCCTTATACCCCTTATACCTAAAGCGGTTTGTCGTCAGACATCACTTGACTAAATACTTGTACTAACACGGGAATATGTTTTGTATTTACACACCTTTTGTTGTAGAACGCGCACCTCCAAAGACGTTCTACAACAGGTCACGACTGTAACTTAACAGTCTGAACGCTTCAGATGAAGGACATACCAAAATTACACCATTACTTGGAGACTAAATCATCATGTCCGACGACGTATTAGGTGACGTTGTATGTGGTGGTTTCGCCATGCCAATTCGGGAAGGGAAAGCGCAAGAAATCTACATTGTTACCTCTGGTGAAATGATGGCGATGTACGCTGCAAATAACATCGCTCGCGGTATTTTGAAATATGCTCACTCCGGCGGTGTACGCTTGGGTGGTCTAATTTGTAACAGCCGTAAAACTGACCGGGAAGATGAACTGATTACCACACTCGCAGACCGGTTAAGCACCCAGATGATTCACTTCGTCCCCCGCGACAACATCGTGCAGCACGCAGAGTTACGCCGGATGACTGTGAACGAATACGCACCTGATAGCAATCAAGCTAATGAATACCGCACATTAGCCGACAAGATTATCAACAATCAAAATCTGGCTATTCCTACACATGTTTACCCTAGTCCCTATTACTGATGCTGCTCACATAATTCATGGGTCAAGCGGTTGCATTAGTAAATATTGGGGAAGCCACAGTAATCTTGTATCTAGTTCTACGTTACATAAAATCCGCTTTAGCACCGATATGGAACATTTAGGGGATGCTCAGTTACAAGCCTCTACTGAGAAGTTAATAGCAGAAGAAATCGCTACTTTAGAAGGAAAACTGGCAGCATATCGAGGTTTGATGCAAGGTAAAAAAGTCATAATTCATACTAGTGGTTTGCGGAGTTGGACTTTGATTGCTGCTGCAAAAACTTTGGGTATGGAAATTATTCCTATTAGTTATCCAAAGATGAGAAAGGAGGATAAAACCAGGCTGAAAAGTTTACTAAATAGAGATAGTATTGTTCTGCAAAAAGAGAATACAGAAGAAGTAATTCAGCTAATTAATCATTATCAAGTCGAGATGCTAATTGCTAGCGATAAGTTACAATCAGCCGCCAGTTTAACCAATATCTCTTTTCTCGACATTAATCAACAATCCCATCATTCCTATATAGGTTACGCTGGCATTTTCACAGTTGCAAAAGAATTATACGCCACTCTCTACAGTCCCGTATGGGAACAAGCACGCAAACCCGCACCTTGGGATTTGAGTAATGAGAGATGAGAGCCAAATAAATGATGTAGAGACATTGCATGCAACGTCTCTACATTTGAATTTTGAATTGATGAGTCCCCAATCTTATGGCAATTGTTAGTGTTACCAGTACGTCAGTTGCAGTTAATCCCCTCAAGCAAAGTCAAGCTATTGGTGCAACTTTAGCTTTTTTAGGATTGAAGGGGATGCTACCTTTGTTACATGGTTCTCCTGGCTGTAGTGCTTTTACTAAAATCCCGCTAACACAGCACTTGTGAGAAGCCATTCCCCTTTCTAGTACGGTGATGACGGAAGTTTCTACCATCTTGGGTGGTGAAGACAAAGTTGAAAAAGCTATTTTGCAGTTGGTGCAGAGATGTCAACCAGAAATTATTGGGTTGTGTACCACTGGATTAACGGAAACTAGAGGGGATGACATGAAGCGTTTGATTAAAGATATTCGTCATCGTTATCCAGAACTAAATCAGTTACTTATTGTTTTAGTCTCTACACCAGATTTTAAAGGGACATTGCAAGATGGGTTTGCTGCCGTTGTAGAAAGCATTGTCAAAGAAATTCCCCAAAAAGTTGAGCAATGTTGTCCTCAACAAATTACCTTGTTAGCGAGTTCTGCGTTTACACCAGGGGATATACAAGAGATTAAAGATATTATCGCCACTTTTGGATTACAAGCGATCGCCATTCCTGATCTTTCTGCTTTACTAGATAGTCATGTGGCTCACACATCTAGCCATATTACCGCCAGTGGAACAACTGTAACGCAACTGAGGGCGATCGCTAATTCTGCCTTCACCATCGCTTTAGGTGAGAGTATGCGGGGTGCAGCGAAAATCTTAAAACAAAAATTTAGCACTCCTTACGCAGTTTTCGGAGAACTAACAGGACTAGACGCAACAGACAAATTTCTGCAAGCCTTGGCAGATATTAGCGGTAATAGTGTACCAGAGAAATATCGCCGCTAACGCCGTCAATTGCAAGATGTCATGCTCCACACTCATACTTACTTTGGTTGCAAACGAGCCGCCTTAGCACTAGAACCAGACTTACCCCTGTTTTGTCACTTTCGCGGTAGTATAAGAACGTAAAAAACGTAGAACATAAGCACAGAGAATGGTAGAGCCTCGTTCACCCATGAAAACAATCAAATTCGTGGACGAATATTGCCAGTGGTATAAAAAGCTGTTTTCAGATGTTAGAAGTTTTGAAGCATTTAAATACCTGCATATAGGTTGCATTTCCGAACTAAA